>Ga0302278_10000061_pt1 | contig 126034 bp, 79 predicted proteins | sample III_Bog_N3_2_FD_194543 | JGI IMG/M metagenome (GOLD analysis project Ga0302278, IMG submission 194543) | Peat permafrost microbial communities from Stordalen Mire near Abisko, Sweden - III_Bog_N3_2 | ecosystem: Environmental > Terrestrial > Soil > Wetlands > Peat | place: Sweden: Abisko...
TGGGCCGCAGGTTCGCGTGGAGTTGAGCATTGCGGGAAACGGCAGGCCGACAACTGCGGAGTTGGATCGAAGACGGTACGAGGAGCTAGCGCTGGTTCCTGGCGAGAAGGTTTTCATCTGGCCGCAATCCATACGACTTTTTGACGACGATGGAGCGAGAGCGCTGCTGCTGGACCAGGGCGCGGGGATCTAAACGACCAACTATCACTCTAAGGGATTCAGTGCATTTTCTTGTTGCAATCCAAAATCTTCTGTGTTAGATTTCGTCCATGAGTTCTTTTAGCCCGATGACCGCCGCGATGTGTTGTTGTGCAGCGATGTGCTGTGCGCAAACACATTCTGGCGTGAGGAAATGGCTGGGCTAGAGCAACTTACAAGCCGCCGCTTCTTGGAAACCCACCGCCAGATTGAACTGGCAGGTGGGTTTTTTATTTGGGGATTGAGGCGGTTGCGGAGACAGTGCAGTCGCCAAACAGGTTTCAGGCAAGGGAGAATGGGATGAGCATTCCTGAGATTCGTGTTGAGGAACTGAAGAAGCGGTTGGATGCGGGCGAGAATCTGTTTCTGTTGGATGTGCGCGACGAGTTCGAGTATGAAATCTCCAATATCGGCGGGCAGTTGATCCCGCTTGCGGAGCTGCCGAAGCGGATGAATGAGCTGGATACGAACCTGAACATCGTGACCGTTTGCAAGATGGGACCGCGTGGCGTGAAAGCCGCGCAGGTTTTGCACAAGGCGGGCTTCACTCATGTCTGGAATCTGACCGGCGGCATTCATGCCTGGTCGGATCGCGTGGATCACAGTGTACGGAAGTACTGAGAATTTCATAGGCGCCGGTGGCGAAGCGGTCAACGCGCAGGTCTGCAAAACCTGTATTCGCGGGTTCAATTCCCGCCCGGCGCTCCAAACATTTGCAACAGATTTTCCTGTTCTTGAAAGCGAAGTCCGTATTGATTTGCGATTCTCGATGAACAAGTATCCATCTATTGGCGACCCTGCCATCAGCCGTTAAGATTTTCATGTTATCGCATTAAAAGGAGATCGACCGTGCCAGAAGAAGTTAGCCGCGTTTCGTTGCGCGAAGAAGCCGCTTTTCAACTTGCCAATGTCACCAAGACCGCTCCGCAGTTTGGAGCCATCACGCCGCGCTGGCTGGTTCGCTTCCTGGATTGGAAGCCACTTGAGGCTGGCACATTCCGCGTCAATAAAGTGGACGAGAGCAAGGTGATCGAGTCTCTCTGCGCGCATGAAGATGAGTCGCCGCTGCCTACCACTTTCGCCGACTATCAGGACACACCACGCGAATATCGTCTGGGCAGCATCAATGCCGTACTCAATGTGCATACGCGCGTTTCCGATCTGCTCAGCAATCCCTACGATCAGGTTCGTGAGCAATTGCGCATTCTTATCGAGAGCGTAAAGGAAAAGCAGGAGAGCGAGTTGGTCAACAATGCCGATTACGGCCTGTTGAATAATGTTCCTGACGCGCAGAAGATCAAGACTCGCAAAGGCGCGCCGACGCCGGACGATCTGGACGAGTTGCTGGTGAAGGTTTGGAAGGAGCCATCGTTGTTTCTGGCGCATCCCCGCGCCATTGCGGCTTTTGGGCGTGAGTGCACACGGCGCGGCGTTCCTCCTCCGACAGTTACTTTGTTTGGTACGCCTTTCCTCACCTGGCGCGGCGTTCCGCTGATTCCCTCGGACAAGATCGCCATTCGCAGCAAGGACCAAACCACGAAGATTCTGCTGGTGCGCGTGGGCGAGAAGAAGCAAGGCGTGGTTGGACTCTTCCAGCCCGGATTGCCCGGTGAACAAAGCCCCGGACTTTCGGTGCGTTTCATGGGCATTGATCAGCGCTCACTGGCCTCGTATCTTGTCTCGCTGTACTGCTCGGCGGCCGTGCTGACCGACGATGCCATTGCCCTGCTGGAAGACGTGAACGTGGGTCAATACCATGAGTACAAGTGAGCAGTTGCCAGTCTCTCCGAATGCGACTGACTGGGCTGTTGGATTGCGCGGGAGCGATAGCATCGCTCCCGGCGTACTCTCTCCAGCGCAGCTAGCGCGCATGGCCAATGAGATATTCAACGAGCTGCCGGACGAACAACAGCATCTAGCTGCGACAGCGGCCCACGCAGTGCTGCCTCCGAACTCAACTTTCACCGGCAACCCATACGCGGCTGTGCCTGCTCCAACCGCGCCCGCCGTGCCTGGCGTGTTGGCCAGCGTGACGGAAGCGCAACATGGAAGTTATATCGCCACGCCGGAGAGAAGCATTGCGCCGGATACGCGCTCGTCTGCCTCTTCGCTTCCAGCAGTTCCAGGTGGCGGAGTTACGCCTACCGCAGCGCCGGAGTTTGCTTTTTTGCAGGATGCGCGTCCGATCTTTGCTGCTTCAGATGCGGAGCCTGCTAACCCACAAGCAAGCGGGAAACCTGCGCCCAGCGAAGATGGATTTGCATCGATTCCCGCTTCGTTGTCGCCAGATTTTCCAGTACCGCAGGGCTTTCAACCACCTACGCCAACTGTTCCCGGCGCATTTGGCGTAGTCGATTCCTCGGCTTTTCCGACTTTTTCTTTTATCGAAGATGCGCGTCCGCTCTTTTCTGGTTTGCTTCCCGGTCCGGTTCCGGCGGATCTTGCAAAGAATGGTTCCGCGAGCAGCAATCCTTTTGCATCGCCGCTGGATCGCAACGCGCCTCAGTTGCCAGGAACAGTCACGCACGAGCCTGATTTTCGCGCGCCCGCTTCGCAAAATCAGAACTCGCCTCGTTCGCTCGAAGCTTTGAATGTTGTTCCTGCGGTCATTCCCGGCGAAGGACAGCCGGAGTTGCTGGGCGATCTCGGCCTCTCGTCGTATTCCTTCGATGTGGAGGCGATTCGACGCGATTTTCCTATTCTGCGTGAGCAGGTCAACGGCCGTCCGCTGATCTGGCTGGACAATGGCGCAACCACGCAGAAGCCGCAATCGGTCATCGACCGGCTGAGCTATTTTTACGAGCACGAAAACTCGAACGTGCATCGCGCCGCGCATGAGCTGGCTGCGCGTTCGACCGATGCCTACGAGTCCGCGCGCGAGAAGACGCGCCGCTTTTTAAACGCCGGCGCCCCACGCGAGATCGTCTTTGTGCGCGGAGCCACCGAGGCCATCAACTTGGTCGCGCAGAGTTGGGGACGGCAGAACATCCAGAAGGACGATGAGATTGTCGTCACCTGGATGGAGCATCACGCCAACATCGTTCCCTGGCAGATGCTCTGCGCGGAAAAGGGCGCGCGGCTGCGCGTTGCTCCTGTCGATGATTCGGGCCAGATTCTGCTCGACGAGTACGAGAAGCTACTTGGACCCAGGACACGCCTGGTTTCAATCGCACACGTCTCGAATGCGCTGGGCACGATTCTGCCGGTGCAGGCGATGACCGAGGCTGCTCACCGTCACGGCGCGCGCGTGCTGGTCGATGGTGCACAGGCCGTCTCGCATATGCGCGTTGACGTGCAGTCCATCGGTTGCGATTTTTATGTCTTCAGCGGCCACAAGGTCTTTGCGCCAACGGGCATTGGCGTGGTCTACGGCCGCTCCGAGGTGCTGGATCAGATGCCACCGTGGCAAGGTGGCGGCAACATGATTCAGGATGTGACCTTCGAGAAGACGCTCTACCAGCCGCCGCCGCAGCGCTTTGAAGCCGGCACGGGCAGCATCGCCGATGCGGTTGGACTGGGCGCGGCTATCGATTATCTGGACCGAGTTGGCATCGTCAACGTCGCACGCCACGAGCATATGCTCTTGACCTATGCCACCGCCGCACTGCTCAAGATTCCTGGCCTGCGCATCATCGGCACGGCGAAGGAAAAGGCCAGCGTAATCTCCTTCGTACTGGACGGTTTCCGCACGGAAGAGATCGGCGACTATCTCAACCGCAAGGGCATTGCAGTACGCGGCGGTCATCACTGCGCACAACCGATCCTGCGCCGCTTCGGTTTGGAGAGCACCGTGCGCGCGACCTTTGCGCTCTACAACACCTGCGAGGAAGTGGACGCGCTGGTCGCCGCCCTTTGGGATCTGAGGCAGGGACGCTCGACTGGCATCGTGTAGCGCATGAACGGCAATTAACCTCACGCGGGTGGATTTAGCACAACGAATCCGCCTGTGTGGCTTATATAGATTCTTTGAAAAATAAACGTCGGCAGAAGGCCAACTGCGTCGAAGGCAACCCCGCGCCGGGATTTCACCACGTCCAGGTCGCTTACAATTGTTGTGCCGATTTTGATGGATGTGTGCGAGTGAATGGCGGTTCCATTAGGCCCGCTGCTGAAGGCCATCGAACCGGCCCACGGATGCGAAAAGACGGAGCCGGGCCGGGTGGGAAAGATCTCCGGCATCTTCGCTCCCGTATCCAACTGCAACTGCGCCTTGCCGTTGCTTGCATCCAGGAACTCGACTTCAATCAGCAGGCGGTTGGTGGTTGGCTCGCCATGGTAGCGGCCCATCGTCTCGAATCGACATCGATCCCCAGCGGGCGCGTCGCCGCCAAAGCGCAAAATCTTGTGGGAATAGTCGATCAGAAAATCGAAGTTCGACAGAAAATCCTCGCCCAGCACCCCGCGAACGCCTGGAGCCTTGAGCTTGACCTGATCCAGGTTATCGATAACCGCTCCCAGTTCCGAGACCTCGGAGTTGCCCACTGCTACTCTCTTCAGTCGCACCAGTTGATCCTGGCGCATATCGGAAACTGTTGTCAGCGAAGCCTCGCCAATCATCGGAAGCTGCAACTGCCGAGCAAGGGCCGGGTCGATCACCGTGTGTGTCGCGCCGGTGTCTAAAAGAAAATTGAAGGGGCCTGCGCCGTTCACCATTGTTGGAACGATCATCAGGTATTTATCGCGCAGACGAAAGTTGACGATGTCGTTTGATTGCCGCATTTGCGCCGCCGTCACTCCGGGCAGGGCAATCGCAAGCAGTAGAAAAAGAGAGCGGACAGGGAGAGAATATCGAGCCGGACAACAACATCGGACGAGCAGAAGGCGGGCCGTCAGCATGGTTCTCATCTCATCGGCCAAACGCTCAAAACTCAAGAGCGTTCACTCATCGAGAACTATACCCCCGAAAATGGGGTAATGTCTACCGAATGAAATTTACTCGCCTTTTGGCCCGTCTTCTGTGTCCCGTATCACCTCGCAGTTTCAGTTTGGGTCGCAGCCCATTTCCATCTTTGCAGCCGAAGGCACTCCGCCACACTGCGGTCGGTCAGTACTTTGGCAGAGTAGTGTCTATCCGGTCGGCCCATGCCAGAATGCCTCCAGTCAGGTTGGCGGCGTGCTTGAAGCCTGACTTGCGCAGAAAATCGACAGCCTTGGCGCTGCGCATTCCGCTCTTGCAATGCACTACAATCTCACGGCTGGAGTCGAGTTCATGAATGCGTGTCGGCAGATCGCCAAGCGGAATCAAATGCCCCTTAATGTTGACGATCTGATACTCGTGCGGCTCGCGCACATCGAGCACGAAAATATCCTCCCGCGCGTCGAGTCGGCGCTTGAGTTCCTCGACTTGAATCTCCGGAATCTTCGCGCTCGACGCTGCCTCCGACTCCTCTCCGCGAATGCCGCAGAACTGGTTGTAGTCGATCAGTTCCTTGACCGTTGGATTCGTGCCGCAGACCGGGCACTCAGGGTTTTTGCGTACACGCAACTCGCGGAAGCGCATGGCCAGCGCATTGACCAGTACCAAGCGGCCAATCAGCGGTTTGCCCGCGCCGAGGATCAGCTTGATGACCTCGGTGGCCTGAATCACTCCAAGCAATCCGGGAAGTACGCCCAACACGCCGCCTTCGGCGCAAGAGGGGACCAGACCCGGCGGCGGCGGCTCGGGATAGAGGCAGCGATAGCAGGGTCCGGCCTCGGTGGCGAAGATGCTGGCCTGGCCTTCAAAACGAAAGATCGAGGCATAGACGTTGGGTTTGTTGCTCAACACGCAGGCGTCATTGACCAGGTAGCGCGTGGCGAAGTTGTCCGTGCCGTCGGCAATGATGTCGAAGCCCGAGAAGATCTCCAGTGCATTCTGGCTGTTGAGATAAGTATCGAAGCGCTTAATCTCGACGAATGGATTGATCGCGGTCAGTTTGTCGATGGCCGAGTCGATCTTGAGACGGCCCACGTCACTGGTGTGATGCAGAACCTGACGTTGCAGATTTGTGTAATCCACTACATCGAAATCAACAAGGCCGAGAGTGCCCACGCCCGCCGCAGTCAGATACAGCGCCAGCGGCGAACCGAGCCCGCCGGTGCCCACGCACAAAACGCGCGCGGCCTTCAATTTCTTCTGGCCCTCCAGAGTTACTTCCGGCATAATGAGATGACGCGAGTAGCGCAGAATCTCTTCATTGCTCAACTTTGCCTGACTACCATCAATCAATTCATCCACGGTTCATTTCTCCAAAAATGATGTTGTGAGTTCATTCTTCGCAGAGTTGCTGAGTTCTATCGTCCACCGGCAACGGAGGGAACAATGGTGATCGTATCCGTTTCCTTGACAGACGTTGCATCCTTGCTCAGATAGCGAATGTCTTCATCGTTCAGATAGACGTTGACAAAGGAGCGCAGCTTGCCGTCTTCCGAGAAGAGATGCTTGCGCAGATCCGGGTGCTTGGTGACGAGATCGCTCAGCGCCTCGCCTACGGTTTGAGCGTTTACTTCGATGACGGATTGCTTGCCGGCATAAGGCCGGAGCGGCGTGGGAATCAAGACTTTGATGGACATATTCTTCCTTTCAAAACGGTTCTGTTTTACGTTGCATTTGTTCTACTGAATGACTTCGAGGAGTTCGTCCTCAAAATGCTTGGCTTCTTCCTGATCCAGCAAGATAAATGAATTCGTTAGTACGGCACGGCCCTGTTCGATGCTGGTAATGACATATGAGCAGCCCGTCCAATGCGCCTCGGCAAGATCGGTTGCCGACCAGTGCGCTGGATGATCGGGATGAGAGTGGTAGAAGCCGACAATGTCGTGGCCTGCCAGCAGCGCATCCCGCTGAATGCGCACTAACTCCGACGGACTGATGTGATAGCGATTGGCCAGCGAATCGGTGCGCGTGTTGCCGCATTCCACTGCCGCTTTGACAGCTTTTCCGCCCACATCATCAAATTCGCCCACCAGAACTCCACAGCACTCATGGGGATATGTCGCTTCACCATGCTGCCGCAATTGATCGTAGAGTTCGACCGGTATCTTCAACGCCATGCTTGCTCCCTTGCCTTATGCATTCTCTTCCCAAAAATGCTCACTCAAATACTTGTCGCCCGAGTCGGGAAAGATGGTAACAATTACGGAACCCGCGGGTGCATCTCGTGCAACCTGCATTGCGCCAACCAGCGCCGCGGCCGCTGAAACGCCGATCAACAATCCTTCTTCGCGCGCCACTCGTCGGGCCATCGTATAGGCCGCTTCTGTTTCGATGCCCAACTCCGCGTCCGCGATGCTGGCATCGTAAATCTTCGGAACGATCGAGGTCTCCATGTGCTTGGTTCCCTCAATTCCGTGAAAGGGCGAGTCGGGTTGAAGAGAGATGCAGCAAATCGCTGGATTCAGCTCCTTCAAGCGACGCGATGTTCCCACAAAAGTTCCACTGGTGCCGAGAATAGCGACAAAATGAGTGACGCGCCCTGCCGTCTGCATCCAGATTTCATCCGCTGTTCCGTTGGCATAATGCGCGCGCCAGTTGGCGTCGTTGGAATACTGATCTGCGTAGTAATACCTCTCCGGCTCCGCGGCCGCAATCTCCTGCGCCTTGCGGATGGCACCGTCCGAGCCTTCACCGGGATCGGTGTAGATGACCGTTGCGCCATAGGCGCGAAGAATCCGCTTGCGCTCCTTCGACACATTCGAGGGCATGCACAATGTAATCGGAATCCCGTAGGCCGCACCCAGCATCGCGTAGGCAATTCCGGTATTGCCGCTGGTCGAATCAAGCAGTGAAATGCCCGCGCCCAGTTTACCTGAACGCAAAGCCTCGCTCACGATCCTCGATGCAGCGCGATCCTTGACGGAGCCGCCGGGATTGGTCCACTCAGCCTTGGCCAGTACCTGCACGTCCTTCAGGCTAGCGGTGACGCGTTCGAGGCGAAGCAGCGGCGTGCTGCCGATGCGCTGCGTAAGATTGACACCCAATAAAGTCGTCATAAGTTCTGGTCGTTTCATTATGCTGTTGACTTTTCTTCTGCGGGAAACCGGAGCGAATTATCCATACTGCGATAGAGAGTCTCTACGGCATTGAGCAGCGCGAAGACTTCCTCTTCCAGTTGGTTCAATTCCCCGGTATTCTTTTGATGTGCGCTGCGAATCACCGATTCGAAGCGCCTGTCGATCAGCCCCGCTTGAATGAATTTCTTTGCGAAGTTCTCAAAGACGGCGGCATCTGTCGGCGCTTCGATTCCGCGCGCAATCAGCAAGGCGCGAGCGCTGCGCAGGGCGATTCCGTAAAGGGCTTCCTCGTTTTGCGGATCGCCGGAGCGAAGCTCCTCGCGCAATTGCCTGGCACCATTCAAATCGACTTCAATCAAGTCAAAGAGTCCAGCCGAGCACTCGCCGAGGCCTCTGCCAACAAGAGAAAAGGACTCTTTCGCACCCCAATCCTGGTAGTAGCTTTTGTCTTCGCCGTAGGCTGGAATCTCACGATAGCGGCTGGCTATCTCGCGAGTATCTTGCGTGCCTTCTCCATCCACATAGGTGGCAAAGGATGGATGATTGCTCTTCTTGACAATCCACACCTTCAGAACATCATGAACAAATTCGGGAAGATCGCGCGCGCACACGCGGTCGATCGGCTTGGCCAGACGCGCTTTGCCATTACCAATCTCCGCTCCGGCAACAACCATATAAGCAGGAAACATATGCTGTCGATTGCGGCCAACATTGCCATAGAAACCAAGATCAGCGAGCATATGCTGACCACAGGTGTTCGGACATCCGGATAAGTTGAGCTTGAAATCGGCGATCTGATCCAGATCGAGAGAGGAGCTTTTGAGTCTGTCAACGACCGCAGTGAGCGCACCTTTGGAAAGACAGATGCCCAGTTTGCACGTGTCTGCGCCCGTACAGGCGATGGACTCGCCAATCAGCCGCGGACCGGAGGCAAGCTCTGTAAGTTCTCGAACCACGTGATAGACATTCGGCAGATATTCCTTTGGGATATTGCGCAATCTCAGATTCTGACCTAGCGAGGCGCGCAGCACATGGTCGCCGAAGGGCTCAAGAAACTTCGCCAGCCGAATGGCGTAATCGTTCTTTAGATTGCCGAGAAAGATCGGAATTCGCGCTGAAACCAAGTCCGGTTGCCTCTGGTTCTCGACGTAACGATCCTTCCATTGGTAATACTCTGGAGAGGTATCGCGATCGGGAACAAACGCCGGAAGCAGGATGGACTGCGGTACATCTTCGATAAGCAACTCCGCCGGCCTTTCACTGCGAACGAGTTGCAGCTCCGCTTCGTAGAGTTCCCGGAAGCGTGTCTCGCCGAGCGTCTTCCACAAGAAGCGCAAGCGAGCCGCATGGCGATTCTTGCGGTTACCGTGCTTGTCAAAGAGGCGCTTGAGAGCGCTTGCAACGATGTAAACATCCTCGGCGGGAATGAATTCGTGCAGCAGATGCCCGACCTCCGGCTTGGTGCCCAGTCCGCCGGCAACATGAACCTCGAATCCCTTGCGTCCCTCTCGAAGCTGGGCAATGAACCCGAGATCGTTGAACTCCGCGTACGAGCTATCCGCCGATGAATTGGAAAATGCAATCTTGAATTTGCGCGGCAACAGCCATGAATCCGGCTCGGCGATCAAGCGGCTGGTCAGCGCAAAGGCATACGAGCTTGGATCAAAGACTTCATCGACCCCGACGCCCGCATCGGGAGAGACCAGGACATTGCGAACCGTGTTGCCTCCACCGCCGCGCGAAGCCAGACCGGCTTGCAGCAATTCGCGCATAACGAGAAGAACATTCTCCAGTGCGACATCGTGAATCTGAAACTCCTGCCGCGTCGTAATATGAATCGCGTCGCTGCCGTAACGCGCGGAGATCTCTGCAATTGCGCGCAGTTGCAACGGCGTGAGCGCGCCTCCGGTTGTCCGAATGCGCACCATGTACTTGCCGTCCTCGCGCTGCTCGTAGCAGCCGAAGGGGACGCGTCGCACCTTCAGTGTGGCGGCGTCAATCTCGCCGCGTTGATAGCGCGCGATATACGAATCCAATTCCTCGAATTCAGCGGGAAGGTTTTCCGGAATCTTGTAAAACATGACAATCTCCAATGAAACAATGTTGCATTTTGCGATTTGGAACGATACGGATTGTCTTGCCTATCGCGCCTGCCCGGCATGAATCCACATCGGACAGGCGCGGTTGAGGAAGTTACTTTGCAAGTTCAACAGTGACCTTTTCGATCTTGCCATTGAAACGATTGGGCGATTTGTACTCCGGACTCACGGGCGATCCGAGATCGCTGCCGATATCCAGCGTCTCGCTGAAGGAGAGATTGACGTTCGTGAACTGAGCCTCACCCTCCGCCTTTCCGTTAATCGACAAAGCTCCCTTTGCGGCCAGGGGTTTACGCGAAGTAAATGGTATGGAGTTTGTGTCGTCGGGCGCATTCGGAGTCAGGTTCAGAACAATATGCGCCTTGCCCGGTTGAAGCGCCTCAGAAGCAACCAACTGTCCGGAGCGGTGCCCGTATGCGTTCACTTCATAGACGACGCGATGATCCTTGACGAAGAGAGTGATGCCGCCGTACCGGCTGCCTTGCGCGATAATCACACCATCTGCGCCGCTGGCCGGCACATCCACATCCGCCGTGATTGTGTAGGCGCGCCCTGCGAGGTTGGGAGCAATGCGCGGCTGCAAACGCTCAACGCCTTCGCGATAGATGAATACCTTCTGCCCGCCTGCCTGGCCGATCGGATAGTCCTGGCGTGCGGGAATAATCGGCACTGCCTGATTGCGCGCAGCCTCAGCATCGAAGACCTGTTGCAACTCTTTCAGCTTCTCCGGATTGGAATTGGCCAAATTGTGCGCCTGACTAAAATCATCGTTCAGGTTGTAAAGCTCCCACGGATGATTCCCAAGATCCTTGTCGCTGGCATTGAGTGTGTAGGACTGCTCCCACGTGGAGTGGAAGCGATCGCCGGCCCACCATCCATCCTTGTAGATGGCGCGATTGCCACTGGTGGTGAAGTACTGCACGGTATGATGCGTCGGCTCCTGCGGTTGGTCGAAAGTATAGGTGAGGCTGGTTCCTTCCAGCGGAGTCTGCGCCACGCCATTGATCACCGTGGGCGGCGTTACACCGGCGATGTCATAGATGGTTGGCGCAATGTCGTTGACGTGCGAGAACTGCGAACGCAGTCCGCCAGCATCCTTGATGTGACCAGGCCAAACAATGACCAATGGATCGGTAGTTCCGCCCAGATGCGATGCATCCTGCTTGGTCCCCTGAAACGGCGAACTCAATGCCCACGCCCATGCAGCGGCATAGTGATTCATGAATGTTTCGCTGCCCAGCAGGTCGGCGGTATCGAGACGCGTTTCGACGGTCAGCGGCTTGCCATTGATGTCGCGCGCATCGGTGCCATCCAGTCCGCCTTCTGCGCTGGCACCGTTATCGCCGAAGATCTCCAGCACAACGGTGTTATCCGCTTGTCCCTCTTCGCGAATCGCATCGAGGAGACGGCCGATCTCGTAATCGGTTTGCGCGGCAAAGCCCGCATAAACCTCAGCCTGATGCGCGAGTAACTTCTTCTGCTGTGGCGTCAACGAGTCCCATGCAGGCAGACCGTCGGGCCGAGGAGTCAACTCAGCATTCGCGGGAATCACGCCCAGCTTCCTCTGCTGATCGAAGGCCTCCTGGCGAATCACATCCCAGCCCTTGTCGAACTTTCCCTTGTACTGGTCGATCCACTTCTGTGGTACCTGATGCGGCGTGTGCGTTGCGCCGGTGGCGTAGTAAATGAAGAAGGGCTTGTTGCTGGCGACGGCATCATGCTGATGCAGCCAGTTGATCGCTTCGTTGGTAATGTCGGTGGTGAAGTGATAGCCCTGTTGCGGCGTTTTGTTAGGCTCGACCGGCGTTTGATCGCGATAGATGCGCGTGTAATACTGATTGTCGGCGGCCTGAAGGAATCCGTAAAAATGCTCGAAGCCCAATCCGGTTGGCCAGCGATCGAAGGGACCCTGCGGGCTCACCTGCCAGGTGGGTGTGTTATGCCACTTGCCAAAAGCTGCCGTGCTGTAACCATTCACCTTGAGAACTTCGGCAATCGTCGCGGAGCTTTTGGGAAGCAGCGTGTTGTAACCAGGGTAGGGCGCGGACCATTCGGAGATTGATCCAAATCCGACTTCATGATTGTTGCGTCCAGTCAAAAGCGCGGCGCGTGTCGGCGAGCAGAGCGAGTTTACATGAAATGAGTTGTAGCGCAAGCCCGATTGCGCAAGCTTGTCGAAGGTCGGCGTCGCAATGGGGCCGCCAAAGGTTGAAGTCGCGCCGAAGCCCACATCGTCAACCAGGATCAGCACGACGTTCGGCGCACCCGCCGGAGCCTTCGTCGGCTCTGGCCACGAAGGCGTTGGTGCGTCGCGATGGGGCAATGTTGCATCATTGTTTTGAGCTAAGGCAGGCGACCAGGCGCTCAAGGCCATGGTCCCGCTAAGGAACAATCCTACTTGTTGCGAAAGATTCATCGATATTCTCCGTTACATCCTTGAAATTGACGGTGGCTATCCATTGCCGCCTTGTATAGCTTCTTCATCTTGATCAAGCATCCAGTTCGCTGCGAGCCGCGAACTGGATGCATAAGGAGCTACTGGTTCGAGTCTGGTTTGGTCACATTCTTCCATTCATCGAGCAGTGACTTTGAGTCTTTGGTGCGATGAATGCGCCCGTTGAAGACATCTTCCCATGTGATAAGCGGGTACAGGTTGTGGGCCTTGGCTTGTTCCTCGAACTCGGATTTCAACTGAGCCAGTTTCTCCGGGTATTTCTTGGCAAGGTCGATCGTCTCCGTGGGATCTTCATTGAGGTTGTAAAGCTCCCAGGCGTTTTCATCAAAAGGCTGCTTACTCGCCGCGTTTCCGTTGATGAACGAACTTGGGTAGGCCAATTCTGCCTTCCATCCGTTGTCATAGATCGACCGCGAGCCGAAGATGTAGTAGTACTGCAGCGTGTGGCGGCTGGGCGCATTGGCATCGTCAATCGAGTAGGCCAAAGATGTACCTTCAATCGGCTGCTGCTGGATGCCGCGAATCTCTTCCGGGGCCTTGACGCCAACAAGATCAAGTGTCGTGGGCAGAATGTCGATCACATGCCCGTACTGCGGGCGTATGCCGCCCTTATCCTTGATGCCTTTCGGCCAATAGACAATGAGCGGATTGTGCGTTCCACCTTCGCTGTTCGCATCCTGCTTCCAGTCCTTATAGGGAGTGTCGGCGGCTTGCGCCCATCCTAGTGGATAGTTTCCATTGGTGGCAGCAGAGGTCCCGATCTCACCGATCTTATTCAGGTTATCTTCAATGTTCTGCTGTTCAGGTATCGCCCTGGGCAATAATCCCTGATCGATGGTCCCATTGAATGTTCCCTCTTTGCTTGCGCCATTGTCGCCGATCATGACATAGATCAACGTGTTGTCTAACTGGCCGATCTCTTTCAAATGGTTGACTAAGCGGGCGACCTCAAAATCCGTGTAGGTCAAATAGCCCGCATAAACCTCCATGAAGCGCGCGTAGAGTTTCTTTTCGTCCGGGGTCAGGCTGTCCCAGGCTTTCACATTGGGGTTGCGATCAGGTAGTACCGCGTTCGCGGGAATCACTCCAAGTTTCTTCTGTCGCTCGAAGACCTGTTCGCGATACCAGTCCCAACCCTTATCGAACTTGCCCTTGTACTGATCGCTCCAGAACTTGTCCACCTGGTGCGGAGCGTGCGTGGCGCCCGGCGCGTAGTAGAGAAAAAAGGGCTTGTTCGGCGCGACTTTCTCCTGGCGGTCGATGTAGAAGATCGCCTTGTCGGTGATCTGATCGCTCAGGTGGCGGCCGTCGGGACGAACATGCGCCTGATCCTCCACCAGGTCCGGATGATACTGATCCGTCATCGAGCCGAGAAAGCCAAAGAAATGATCGAAGCCTTTTCCCGTCGGCCAATGATCGAAGGGGCCAGCATCGGTTGCCTCTTCGTCCGGCGTCACGCCGTACTTACCTACCGCGAAGGTGTTGTAGCCGTTATCGCGAAGAATCTCGGCAATGGTTCCCGCTGTGGGTGGAGTCCTGCCATCCCAGCCAGGGAATCCAGCAGACATGACGGTGTGTGAAAATCCAGACTCATGCACGGATGCGCTGTTGCGGCCGGTCAGCAGGGCTGAGCGGGTGGGTGCGCAAATCGCCGTTGTATGAAAGTTCGTATAGCGCAAGCCATTTTCTGCAAGACTGTCGAAAGTGGGTGTATTGATCAGTCCGCCGAAGGTGCCAGCCGCGCCATAGCCCACGTCATCCAACAGTATCCACACGACGTTTGGAGCGCCAGCTGGCGCTTTTACAGGCTCCGGCCACCACTCTTTCGATTCGGCGAGGGTTCTGCCCACAACTCCCTGATAGGGCTGTGCCGACTGTGCGTGCAGCGGGAGGCTCGCGCCCGCCGCAAGGATTAACGATGATGTCAATGCATTCAAAAAGCTTTTCTCGTTCATAAATCTCCTGTTGGTTTCAGTCATTCAAAGATGACTCGGTGATTTGTTGACTAACGTATTCGGCAGCCAAGTCACAATTAATCGCGAACTGGCCGCAATCAAAACATTCCGACAACGCTACTTGCTGCTACTGGCTTGTGCCGCCGCCTGCTTTTGCCGGTCAAGATACCACTGAGGCAGGTAGGTGTGGTGAGTGAGTTTAATATCGTCAAAGGTGAGGTAGGGGGCAAGATGATGAGCTTTGGCCTGCTCTTCGAATTCCGCCTTCAACTGCGTCAGCTTCTCCGGGTACTTCTTGGCCAGATCGATGCGCTCGGTCGGATCGTCGTTGAGGTTGTAGAGCTCCCAAGTGCTTTCATCCAGAGGCGGATTCACGATTGCATTTTTGGTGAGAATGTCGTTGGGATAGGCCAGTTCAGCCTTCCATCCGTTGTCGTAAATCGACCGCGAGCCGAAGATGTAGTAGTACTGCAATGTGTGACGAGTCGGAGCCTGGGCGTCATCAATCGAATAAGCCAAAGACGTTCCTTCAATCGGCTGCTGTTTGATGCCGCGAATCTCTTCGGGAGCCTTGATGCCAACCAGATCAAGCGTGGTGGGTAGAAGATCGATTACATGGCTGTACTGGGTGCGAATGCCTCCCTTTTCCTTGATGCCCTTGGGCCAATAAACGATGAGAGGGTTGTGTGTGCCGCCTTCGCTGTTGGCATCTGATTTCCAATAGCGGAAGGGCGTGTTAGCGGCCTGCGCCCAGCCCAGTGGATAGTTGCCTTGATGGGAATCAGGCGTACCGATCTTGTCGATGTTGGCGAGATTATAGGCCACTCGATCCTCATCGGAAACCAGCTTGCCGCGATAGGATTTGTCGATTGTGCCTTCCTGCGATCCTTCCTTGCTCGCGCCGTTATCGCCGATGGAGATAAAGATCAGCGTGTTATCGAGCTGTCCGATCTCCTTCAGGTGATTGACCAGGCGGCCAACCTCAAAGTCCGTGTAGGTCAAGTAGCCCGCGTAGACTTCCATGAAGCGCGCATAGAGCTTTTTCTCGTCGGGCGTCAGAGAGTCCCAGGCTTTGATGTTCTCATTACGTTCGGGAAGGATTGCATTGGCGGGTATCACGCCGAGTTTCTTCTGGCGCTCAAAGACCTCCTCGCGGAATGCATCCCAACCTTTGTCGAACTTGCCCTTGTATTGATCGCTCCAGTATCTGTCGACCATGTGCGGGGCGTGCGTGGCACCGGGAGCGTAATAGAGGAAGAATGGCTTATCAGGCGCGGCCTTTTTCTGCCGGTCGATATAGAAGATCGCCTTGTCGGTGATCTGGTCGCTCAGGTGGCGGCCATCGGGAGTCGCGTGCGCTTGGTCCTCCACCAGATCCGGCTTGTACTGATCGGTTGCTGAACCTAAAAATCCGAAGAAGTGGTCGAAGCCCTTGCCGGTCGGCCAATGATCGAATGGACCAGCATCGGTGGCTTCCTCGTCGGGCGTAATACCGTACTTGCCAACAGCAAATGTGTTGTAGCCGTTGTCGCGCAGGATCTCGGCGATGGTGCCGGCCGTGGCAGGCACGCGCCCATCCCAGCCGGGAAAGCCTGCCGACGAGCCAATATGCGAGAAGCCTGATTCATGCACCGATGCACTGTTGCGGCCGGTCAATAGAGCCGAGCGGGTGGGTGCGCAGATGGCGCAGGTGTGAAAGTTGGTATAGCGCAGACCATTGTTGGCCAGAGCATCGAAAGTGGGAGTATTGATCACACCGCCGAATGTGCCGGCAGCGCCATAACCCACATCGTCGATCAGGATCCAGACCACATTTGGTGCGCCGGCAGGCGCTGTGACAGGTTTTGGCCACCATTCTTTTGACTCGGCAAGGGTTCTGCCCACAACTCCTTGATAGGGCTGCGCCGTCTGTGCGTGCAGCGGAAGACTTGCTCCAGCCGCAAGAACTAATGTTGATGTCAAGGCGTTCAAAACTCTTTTCTCGTTCATAAATCTCCTGTTGGTTTCAGTCATTCAAAGATGACGCGGTAAAAATGTTGATTGGACCAGCGATGTTCTGTCGCAAAGCTTCCGCACCCTGTAAGGACGAGGAAGAAAGGCCGGGCGTTAATCACATCACCACAACCTCGTGCGACAGACAGCTAGGCGAGAGCAACTCCATGCTTCTTCAGCGGCGAGGCGTTTACGACGCCCGCACTTCTTCGCGCTCTGGCCCACTCCATCACTCGCGCCGGTGCTCGATTCTGCTTCAGCTCTTCAGCCATGAAGCGCATATACGGATCGATATGATGGAAGAAATGCTTGTAGCCCGCGCAGAGATAGTTCAGCCCATACTCGCCGGAAGCGGTTGTCATGAATCTGTGCTTGGGACACTCGCCATTGCAGGCAAAACGCACATCACACTGACGGCAATCAGAGGGCAGCGCAAATTCCTTTGCATTGCCAAAGCGCGTTTGCTGCGGTGAGCTCACCAGGCTCGACAGATGCTTCTGCATGATATTTCCCAGCTTGTTGTCGGGATAAACAAAATGGTCGCAAGAGTACACATCGCCGTTGTGCTCGACTGCCAGTGCGCTTCCGCACTTGGGAGAAAAAACGCAGAGCGACTGCGGCACCCCATACCATGACTCCAACGCAACATCGAAGACCTGCACATAGACGCGGCCCACATCCTGAATCACCCAATCGTCAAAGACCTGTTGCAGAAATTTGCCGAATTGCAACGACTCAACCGACCACTCCGAGATCGCCGACTCCTGCCGTGAATAGGGCTTCAACAAGACGAGACCATTGGGGTCCGGCTCTTTGGCGAGTTGCTCGACGATGGGAATGAATTGCAGGTACTTGCTGCCGATCTCCTTGAGAAAGCGATAGACATCGCGAGCGCGATAGGAGTTCAGGCGATTTATGACCGTAAGCGTGTTGAACTCTACGCCATGCTTCTTGAGAAAGCCCAGGCCGCGCATCACGCGCGCGTGCGTTGGCTGGCCACCTTTGTCCACGCGATAGGCGTCGTGAACATCTTCAGGCCCATCGATGGAGAGTCCGATGAGAAACTTGTTGCGCGCCAGAAACTCGCCCCAGGCATCGTCGAGCAGCGTGCCGTTGGTCTGGAATGCATTATCGACGGTCTTGCCGTTTGCATATTGTTTTTGCAACGCGACGACGCGTTCGAAGAATGGAATCCCCAGCAGCGTTGGCTCACCGCCCTGCCAGGCAAAGCTGACATGGTTATCAGGCTGCGATTGAATGTACTGACGAATGTAGGTTTCGAGCACATCATCCGCCATGCGGAATTCGCGCCCACTGCTTGCGTAGAGATTTTCCTTTTCCAAGTAGTAGCAGTAGGTGCAATTGAGATTGCAGATTGCGCCATGCGGCTTGGCCATGATGTGAAACGGCTTCATCGGAATGCAGCTCTCTTCCTGGTTCGCAATTTGGGCGGGTGCCCAATGAAAAAGCCCACGAGACAGAGGCTCGTGGGCTGGGATTGCGAAAGCTCAGGCGATGCGGATCCGTTAAGATCGCGACCGTAATCGCGTCTAGGATTGCATCTGCGCGGCATTCCCACGAGGCTGCTCGACTGTCGGAGAGGCGACAGGGCAACAACAACAGCGGGATGCGCGGCGATAAAGCACTAAAGGTAGATTCCTTTCACAGAACTTCGAAGATCAGTTCTGGAACTGTAACTGTATTGATGATGCACGGGTATTCGAACACTGTCAAGAGACTGAGACTGGGTTGCGAAAGTCCACTCCTGAATCGCACAGTTGTTGCTGCTGGCGCTACCGGTAAATCCGTAACTCACCAGCGTTTCGGTTCTCGGATCGATGAAGAAGAATCGATCAACGTAAATTTCACGATCGACCCAAATTAAATGCAGAAGGGACAAGGCTGGATGCGAATTGCGCGATGGTCCATTACACCAGCCTCATACCAGAGTACCCGTACGGCGTTGACTACTTCTTGCCGTTGTCTTTGAAGTTCAGCGCAAAGTAGTAGTACGTGTACGAGTGGCTGGTTGTCACCTTCGACAGGAACTGGCCGCCGCCGAAGTAGCCAACCCCGCCGCCCACGTTGAAATGCTTATTAAGTTCATACCAGGAGTAGGCATCGATTTCCGCGCCCAGATGGCGGCCGTGGTCGGTCTTGTTGGTCACGATCGCGCTGCCCGAGGTGTTGTAGATCGAGTCCAGCGCCTGAGCTGCCCAGTCGTCCAGCCCCTGCACCGTCAAGCTGAGCCGCCGGTGAGGCTCAACGGTGGCGCCCACGCGCACCGACTCAATGTTCTGCCAGCCGAAGAGGTCGGTGATGCCAAGGCGGTCGTGGGCTGTCGGGTAGATCGTGTCGAATGTGGAGTGCTTTGCGTTCGTCGCCGGGTGGCTGTTGCCCGATGCGTAGTCGTACTGGGTAAAGACGCGCGGCTTGGTCGCTACATCGAGGAACTGGTAGGCCGCGCCTGCCTGAGCCGCCCAAGCGCCGATGCTTTGCGTTCCCACTGTACCGCCTTCGTAGATCACCTCGCCCCCGTAATCGAACGCATTGCGGACTTGTGCCTTGAAGCGCACACCAAAAACCTTCTCGTTTTCCTTGCCGGTTTTCTTGGCGACGGCCGCCTCGACCACCTCTGCCGGTTGCACGCGCCACAGGAAGAACGGCTCAAGATTCGAGTGCGGCACCAGGTCATCGATACGGCCGTAGGCTCCGTAGATGTTGTTGCCTTCCTGGTGCGGACTCACGCCATAGGCCTGTGGCACCACGGCCGAGGCGGCGAAGATGCCCAGGTGCTCGCGCTTCCCATTCAGATTCAACACCGCCGCGTCGTAGGAACGGCCCTGGTTGCGCCACTCGGAGTTGGCGATGATGGTGTTGTTGTAGTTGATGAGCTGCCGGCCCACGCGCAGGGTGAACCAGTGCTTGTCGGGCGCGCCGATCTCGACGTAAGCCTTCTTCAGATCCCAGCGAACCGTGTTTGGCGGGCCGATCGGCGGGTTTTGGAAGCCCGAACGAGCGTCCTGCACCTGCGCCGTAACCCGGAACCAACTGGGCGTACGCAGGTCCACCTGGAACCGGAATCGGTTCAACAGGTAGGAGTCATCGACCTTCGCCTTGAAGCTTGAATTGCTGTACCCCTCGTACCGGAACCGCTCCTCGGCCTGCACGTGGATCCACTTGGGCAGTTTTGCGTCAACGTAGGTCGCCGGGGCAAAGTCGTGAAAGTCGTAGGGCGCTGGGTTGCCGGTCGTGCGCCAGGCCGCGCCATTCAAGAAGCTCAAAGGGTTCGCCTCCGGCCCGGTGAGGTATGCGCCATTGTATGCGGACGTAGCGTTTTGCGTGGTGATGTCATCCTGCGCGGCCAGGGGCAGGACGGCCGCTAGAGCAAACAGAAAGAGCACAGCAGTGATGGATTGCGGCAACCGGCGCGGAAAAATGGACAGTACAGCATAAAGAGCTTTTTGCACTTTAGACTCTCCTTTGAATTTGGGGAAGCTGTGGATTGGTCAGGCCCTGGCCCGTATGGGACGAAAGACCTTTATCTACAGTTGGGAAGACAACAACAACACGAGCACAGCGCCGTTTCCGACCTGTTCACGGCGCGGGCAGAGTCCTCAAGGCGGACTGTAAAGATGGGTGTAGTTTGGGGCATCCTATGCTCGGAGAATCATTGGATTTTTGTGTTGGGAAAAGAAAACATCGCGGACCGGCCAGCGGGCGCTAGCGGCAACAACAACACGCGAGTTTGAGCATGAATTTCTGCATTCGGAAACAACTCTATCTCTTACGCTAAAGGAGATTAAAATTTCTGTCAACCGACTGAGAGTTGGAAAAGTTTTCGCATTTCGAGAAGAATAATCCTCGGTCGCCCTTGACACGATTTCGACTTTATGGCCCAATACAGAATATGCAGGAGCGAATCAACATCCAGGCAGCCATCAAGCTCGCCTCCGAGCCGACGCCCCGTCGCTCGTGTTGTTGATGCCCGCATTCTCTCTCGCCCAATCCATCGTTAATCCAGTGCGCTAGCCGCGCAGTGTGCATTGTACTTTGCCTCGGATTGTGCTCGTCTGGCGGCTTTGGCTGGGAATACGAATCTTGAACAATAATTGAATTCTTTGCTTCGCACCTGTTTTTTGTGCGAATCGAAGCGCATTCATCCTGAAAATCTACGAAAAGGAAATGAACATGAGCATTCAAAAGCTGATCGCCCGCAAAACATCGCATTGTTGTCGCTTCACTCAAATCCCCGAAGCGGATGCGCTTTGCGTCGTGGGCAAGTGCATCGTTCCCGTCTGACGGCATTCTGCGCGTAGCGCAATGCCATGGCCCACGAGCAGATCGTGGGCCATTTTTCTGTGCGGTCAAAGTTGATCGCACCCTTGGAGGCAAGTATGTCTGTTGCATTTAATTCGTTGAGAATTCTAGTCAAGCGAAATCTATCGCTCTTGCTGGCGGCGCTTTTCGTCATCGTGGCCGCCTCTGCGCTGCACGCGCAGATTGTTGAAACCGGCATTATTACCGGCGTGGTCAAAGACCCCACCGGCGCTGTGATCCCCGGAGCTCACGTGACGGTGCGCAACTCAGGAACCGGATTGACGACCAATACATCCACTGATGCCCAGGGCATTTATGTATCCCCGCCGCTGCATCCCGGCGACTACACAGTTCAGGTCGAAGTTGCTGGATTCAGCAAAGTTGTTGAATCCGTTCGGTTGGAAGTTGGTCAGCGCGTTGCGGCGGATGCAACACTCGCCGTGGGCACAACCGCTGAGACCATCGAAGTCCAGGCCAGCGGCGAATTATTGGAGACGGAAAGCTCCAGCGTCTCCAATCTACGCACCGAGGAGGCGGTCAAGAATCTTCCTTTGAACGGTCGTAACTTCGCCGAGCTTCTAGGGCTGGGCGCGGGCGTAATTCCCGCACAAACGCAGTTGGTCAGCGTTCCTTACACCCAACAGCGCGGCCCCTCATCCTATGCCTTCGCAGGCCTGCGCTATCAGGAAAACCGCCTGCTTTTGGATGGAATTGGTGACAACGAAAACCACAACGGCCTCGCTGTTGTGGTCTTTCCTCCCATCGATGCCATTCAGGAGTTCTCGGAGGAAACAACCGACGCCGATGCGCGCTATGGACGCGGTAACGGCGGAACTATCAACCTGATCTATAAGTCCGGAAGCAACCACTATCACGGCGAGATCTTCGAGTTTCTCCGCAACTCCGCGTTGAATGCTCGAAATTATTATGCCACCAGCATCAAGCCCCCGCTGCGCCAGAATGAATTCGGCGGCACATTTGGCGGTCCTGTCTTTTACAAGCAGGCCAACCCCAAGACATTCTTCTTTGCCGACTACTCCGGACAGCGCCTGGCCCAGGGATTCACCTACGTGGATACCGTTCCGGATTTCAAGTTGACCAGCACCGGATACGATTTTTCCGCCTACTCGCAGGCCATCAAAAATCCAATTACCAAGGTTGCATATGCCAACAATTTCATTCCTTTAGCTGACGTGAACCAGACCGGCGCAAATATTCTGAATTTCTATCAGAAGTACGCGTCGCCAAACAGACCAGGCCAGACAACGGCGAACAATTTCCTGTATAACCCGGTAAAAACCCTCAATGAAGATGACTTCGACGTGAAGATTGACCACAAGTTCTCTGAAAAGGACAGCTCATTTGGCCGCTACAGCCAGGGTCACGACATCATCGGCCAGCCTGGCACGCTTCCCAATCCATTGGTGGGAGCTGTGATCTGCGGCCCGGCGAGCAATCCGTCGCATCAAGCCGTTCTCGGCGAAACGCACATCCTATCGTCGTCCATCGTGAACACCGCCCGTTTTGGTTGGTCGCGGCTCTTCGTCTATGCGCAGAATTGGGATGCGGGCCTCGGCTTGCCCTCGCAACTTGGCATTCCCGGCGTGGAGATTGCCAACGATCCCAGATCCGATGGCTTGCCGGTGCTGAGTTTTTCGGGCGGTACGTCAATCGGCGACGCGGGCAACAGTCCGACGGTAATTGGAACCAATAATTATCAAACCGACGACAACGTGAACTGGGTTCACGGCAAGCATTCGCTGGACATCGGCTTCGAGTTCGTGCGCCTTCAGTACAACATGTTTCAGACCGGCGCGGAACACGGCTCTGAATCTTACGGCACGTCGTACACGGGCCTCGCCTGGACCGATCTGCTCTTTGGCGCTCCCAAGAGCGGAACCTACTCCTATCCGACTGGGGTCGGCCTGCGGCAGAGCGATCTGTCATTTTACGTGCAAGACAACTACAAGGCGACCAACAGGCTGACTGTGAACGCAGGCATCCGCTACGAAAACTTTCTCGGCTGGCCATGGACCGAAGTCAACAACAAGGAATATAACTTCATTCCATCCATCTCGACGACAGCGCTAGAGCAGGTTGGCACCAACGGCATTCCTAGAAGCGGAGCCAACGACAATAAGTTGAACATTGCGCCGCGCGTAGGATTTGCCTTCAAGATCACCGGCAAGACCGTCTTTCACGCAGGCTATGGCATTTACTACTCGGCACCCAACGTGACCAATTCGAGCGGCCTCTCGGCCAATGTCCCGACCGACAATTACTGGGCCTTCAACAACTCTGCAACCTACGGCGCAGCGGCCCCCAATGGCACTCCCTTCAACTACTCATCGAATGGATTCGTTCACACCGCTGTCACCTCCGCCAGCAATCTTCCGCTTGGCCTGCCGATTTATGCGCAGGACCAGAATGCGAAGACACCCTATAGCGAACAGTGGCACGCAACCATCGAGCAGCAGGTTCCCTTCTCCACCGTTCTCAAGATTGCATATGTCGGCACAAAGGGAGTCCATCTGGATGATCTGCGCGACATCAACGCGGGCTCGCCGGGAACCACGAACGTGGCCGTAAACCGGCCTTACCCGAACTTTATTCAGATCAACCTTTTGGAGACCCAGCAGATATCCAACTACAACGCGCTGCAAGTCACCGCAGAACGCCGCGCGCATGGCCTGAACTTCCTTGCTTCATACAGCTATAGCCACTCTCTCGACGAAGGATCGGGCAGCCCCGGCAGTGTTTTGAACCCTTACAACATTCGCGCCGACTACGGAAATTCCGACTTGAACATTCCCAATCGTTTTGTCGCCAGCGGCGGATATGAACTTCCCTTCAAGGCCAAAGGAACGTTGGGTGGCTTTGTGAAAGGATGGCAGGTGAACGCCATTCTCAATTTCTCCGACGGACTACCCTTCTCCGTTTCTGCTTCCAGCGGGGTGGGTGACGGACTGACTCCCAGGGCGCAGTTCATCGGCACAAGCGGAAACGGATCGCTTTCTCCAGGCCAACGAACAAAGTCTGCTTGGTTCAACACCGCAGCCTTTGCGAATCCCGCAATCGCAACATGGGGTAACTCCGGACGCAATATCCTGCAAGGCCCGGGTACCAAGACGGCGGACTTCTCGGTCTTCAAGAACACCCACTTGGCAGAGACAAAAGTTCTGCAACTGCGCGCCGAATTCTTCAACCTCGCCAACACTCCGCAGTTTAACAACCCAGGAGCCACCGTTGGAACTGCCGCTTTCGGAACCATCTCCTCGGCGGGCTCCGACTCAACCTTCCAACGAACCGCGCGCCAGATTCAACTGGCAGCAAAAGTTACCTTCTAACTTCTTTGGCGGCGCTCAAGTCATCGAGCGCCGCCAAACAACAATAAAGCATGAATGCATCTCCCCTTGCAGACATCCACATTGCAAATCCCAATCGGAGGTCATCCAAATTGGAAATCACTTCCCGCAGTCTCTGGACTTTGATTCACGGCATGGGCTTTGGCGCGCTTTATTTGCTCGCCAGCTCGGGCGCAATCGTCGCGCTCTATCGACGATATTCGTTCAACGCTCCGTCACAATCTGAACCGAGCAGTGATCGCTTCCTCGGCATCTATCTGAGCATCTTGACCGCGCTTGCCTGGCTCACCGTTCTCACCGGAACGTACATCATCTATCCCTGGTATCGCGCTACGCCACCCAAGGGAACGGTCAATCTCGGCGCTTTTCCGCGCTCGCTTCTTCTCTCCCATCCTGCGACCAGCCAGTGGCACTCAATCGGCATGGAGTGGAAGGAGCACGTAGCATGGCTGGTTCCGATCGCGATAACAGCGGCTGCGTTTATCGCCATCAAATACGCACGCGATCTCAGAAATCATCCGCAGCTTCGCTCCGCGCTTTTGGGATTCACTGCAATCTCACTCTTTGCAGCCGGCATCGCTGGATTCTTCGGCGCCATGCTCGACAAGAATGCCCCCGTCGAGGGTGGACAAACAATTCAGTTGGTTAAAGGAGAATTACCATGAGCGAACAAATCAACACGATCTCGGAAGATTCTGCCGGCCTTCCCAACGGCTCCGGTGCGGCCGCCATTCTGTCGGCAGGCATCGGCTCGTTCGCGGTGGCGATCTTCGCGATTGCGGCGGATAAATATGCGCTTGTGAAAAACTTGTTTGTCTTCTATAAGCCTACCGGAGCGCTCTCTGGCGAAACCACCGTCGCCATTCTTCTCTGGCTTGCTGCCTGGGCGATTCTCGATTGGCGCTGGCGCAAGAGGACGGTATCCCTGCGACGCATCAATGCCGTCGCGCTGGGGCTTCTTGGCCTGAGCCTGTTGCTGACCTTTCCACCAATTGGCGATCTGTTCTGAACAGTGACCGATCCGCACGAAAAATCAGTAGTCGCTTACTGGTGCCAGTCAAGCAGAATCCTCAAAATGAAAGAGATCCTGGTTGGTATACCCCAACCAGGTCCCATTGGCCACGGTTGAATGGTTTGAGAGTTTTTGTTCCGGTATTGAATCAACATGTTTCTATATCTTCGTCAGGTTCGCCAGTTGGCGTTCGGTATTCCAAATTGGCACTAAACCTCCTACCATTTCTCGAAGGGTGTACTATTGGGTGTATTTACTTGATGCGATCTTGTATCTAGTTTATATACAACGACTTGTGTGAAGACATGAATTCCTCTCCACCGCATCCTAGAGCGACGGACCCCTATAGACGAAACTGGACGCAAGCTGCTGAATGGGGGTAGATATGGGGGTACACACATACAAATAATCCGCAAAGATCTCATTTATAAATAGTTATAGTATGATACGAATCCAGTCGTGATATTCGATTTAGAATCTATGATTTAGAAACACAACTCCAACCCGAGCCACCCTTCATTTCACCCAAGAATCACCCAAAGCCTACTGGATGGCCATTCCGGCTGCTCCGAAGATGGCGTCCACCATCATCCATTGAGCCGCCTTCGCTCGTTTGAGTCAGATTGCGTATACGGCTGCCGATGGCGCTCGTCTAGGTTCGCTCTTCCTTGGCCAGTGTAAAGCCGATCATCTCGCTTTTGCTTTATTGGCTTCCCTCTGTGAGAGACTCTATTGACGGATTGATTTCAATGAATCACACTGGCGAAGATTTCCTTTCTACTGGCATCCTGTTTTGAATCCGCTCGGAGCCTCGCGAAGGGAGTCTGGAACAGAGGTTTCTCAGCCGTGCCGGAAGCAAACGCCGATCCCTTCGCCTCACGCCGCTCCAACGCCCTCGCCGCCGGTGAGCGCAATCTCCACTCCTTTCGCGAGCTGGCCGAGGTGCTCGTCCGCCGTCGCCGACTGGTTCTCGCGATCGTCGGAGGATTGCTGCTGCTCTGTCTGCTCTACTGCCTGATCGTTCCCAATCAGTACGAGGCCAGCGCCAAGCTGGCGCTGCGCACCACGCCATCGAGCGCACTCAATTTGGAGGCATCGGAGCCGATCGCCGCGGCCTCGTTGCTCTCCGCCCCGCTGCAGCAGGAAACCCTGGCCAACGTCTTCCGCAGCGACCGCCTGGCCTGGAAGGTGATCGCCGCTCTCAAGCTTTATCAGGTGCCGGGCTTCATGGACGGTTTCGCTGGCAAGTTTCCCGATTTCCATGCCGATGCACCGAGCGCCGAGGCGCAGGCCTGGCTTCTAGAGCGCTTTCAGAAGCGGCTGCACGTGGAGACGCTGCCGCGCACGCTGTTGATTCAGATCCGCTTCCGCAGCCGCGACGCGGCTCTGTCGGCCAGCGTGGTCAATGCGCTGATCGACGCCTACGGCCGGCAAGACACCGATGCGCGCCAGCAGGCGACCGCCGAGGCCACCGCGTGGCTCGACGGCCAGCTCAAGCAGTTAAAGGCGCGCAGCGACGAGGACGACCTGCGGCTGGCGGCCTTTCAGCAGGAGCATGGCCTGCTCACGACCCCGGGCCTGATGGCCAACGGACAAGCCGGCGAGAGCGAGCACACCTCGGCCGTGATCGAACTCGATGAGCTGAACCACGAGATGGTGGCCGCCTCCACCGACCGCATTCTGCGCGAGGCCGAATATCGCGCCGCCGCGCATGGCGATCCGGAGTTGGTCGTCGCCTCCGATCCCAGCCTCACGACCCAGAGCGGCGGCTTTGCCACGGCGCTCTTGCAGCAGATTCACGCGCAGCAGAGCCAACTTGAGCAGGAGCAGACCCAGCTCAACATCGAGCACGGTCCCAACTTCCCCCGCTCAGTCGAGATTCGCCGCCAGTTGGAGGATCTGAACCGCCAGAAGCTCACCGAAGATGCCCGGCTCGTCGAGCGCTTCCGCGACGCATGGCAGACCGCCCTTGATCGCGAGCAACTGGTCCGCAAGAATCTCGAAGAGGCCTCCGGCGAGGGCATGAAGGCCAATGCCGCCGCGGCCCAGTACATGGCGATGCGCGCCGAGGCCAACGCCCACCATGAGCTCTACGTGCGCGTGCTGGAAAAATCCGAAGAGGCCGGTCTCACCGCCGGTATTCAGGCCTCCGGCATCTCCGTGTTGGATTACGCCCGCCAGCCCGTCAAGCCGGTCACGCCCAATCCGCCGCTTTACCTGGCCATCACGCTCTTTGCCGGCCTGTGGCTGGCGGTGGGAGGCGCGCTCTTGCTGGAATCCTTCCGTCCCACGCGGACCCTGCTTACACTGATCCTCTTTGTCCTTGCCGGCGTTGCTGCCCACGCGCAGGCGCCCACGCCCAGCACCTCCGGGCTGCCTTCGGGTGTTGTGCGCCTGCCCGATCAATCGCAGAACCCCAATCTGCCCAATCCGGAGAAGTCGCCGCTCACCTGGGAGGGCGCAACCCCCTCCGCGCTGCCGACCTCTGCCGCGCCCTCGGCCACGCCCATGCCTGCGCCCATCTCGCCCGGCGATCTGCTCGACATCAGCGAGGTCCACGCTCCGGAGTTCCATTCCGCCGTCCGCGTCTCTCCCACGGGCACGGTCACGCTCCCTATGATTCACGAGATCCGCTTGGAAGGGCTCGACGAGCAATCCGCCGCGCACGCGATAGAAGCCGCGCTCGTCACCCAGGGCTTTCTGCTCCATCCGCTGGTCTCCGTGCTCGTCACCTCCTACGCCGGCCAGGACGTCAGTGTGCTGGGCGAGGTCGTCCGCCCCGGCGTCTATCCCTACACTCTCCATCATCGCCTGCTTGATCTGATCTCGGCCGCCTCGGGTCTCGCGCCCAGCGCCGGTCGCCTGGTGAATATCTACCATCGCGACGACGCCCGCACGCCTCATCCCGTCGTTCTCGATCCCAGCGGCACCGATACCGCAGCCGATCACAATCCGGAACTCGCTCCCGGCGACACCGTCCAGGTCAGCCGCGCCGGCCTCGTCTTCGTTGTCGGCGACGTGCAGCGCCCCGGCGGTTTTCCCGTCGATCCGGCGCAGGGGCTGACCGTCGTGCAGGCGCTCTCGCTCGCCTGGGGGCCCTCGCAGAACGCCGCCTTGTCCAAGGCCATCCTCATCCGTGAGCAGAAGGGCGGACGCACATTGACCACCCTCAACCTCAAGCGAATGCTGCACGGCCAGGAGCCCGATCAGCCCGTCCGCGACCGCGACATCCTCTTCGTCCCCGACTCCACGGCCAAAAACATCTGGAACCACACCATCGAGTCCGCCATCCAATCGGCCATTGGCGTCACCATCTACTCCGCGCTCGTCTACTCGCAACGCTATTGAAGCACTCTTCGCCGGTATGATGAAGGGGAAGTGCTTGAGCTGAAGAGTCCGGGCTTTTGCTTGTACATTGCACAGGAAAGAACAACCGGGGCCTTTGCCTCCTAGGGATGAATCCATGACAGGGCGAGTCTCACAATCCTCATGAAGAAGATGAATCGTATACTCTTTCTTGGCTCCTTGCTGCTGCTCGTGCTCACCTGCGCAGCGGCCTACAAATTGCTGCACGCGCATCCCGACAGCGATCGCGCTCATCTGGCCGTTCAATTCGGCTTGATCCTTGCCGGAGTCGTCTGGCTGCGCTCGCTGGAGAGCCGTCTGGCCGACGCCGGCCTGCCGCGCTGGAGCTTCTGGCCTTACTTCCTCGCTGTCTTCATCTCCTGCTTTGGCGCTCATGCGCTCAAATTCGCCAATAGCCTGGAGACGCTCGCTCTCTTTCTTCTCTTTCAACTCCCCGCGCTTCTCTTTGCCGGCACCGCCGCGCCCGCCGCTCATCCCGTCAAGCCCGCCCGCCCGGTTACGCCCATCGACGCGCTCCACTTTGCATGGTTTCTTTTTCTCCTCGTCAATCTCTGGCAGGTCGCGCATCTGTTGCGCGGTGACGTCGGCGCAATGGCTCATGGGCGCTTTCTCAGGTTCGCTCTGGACGCCTGCGCGCTGCTGCTCTTGCTCCCGTGGTTCTTTTCCCTGCGCGCCAGGCTCAGTGCGCTCGATCATGCGCGCTGGGCATTGCCCTGGAGTGCCATCATTCTCCTCATTTGCCTGCCGCTCAATTTCTTTCATCTAGTCGCGTTCACTTGGGCGCTGCTGCTTTTCGCCGCTCTCCAGCTTCCGCTCGTTCTTATCCGCCGCGCATGGATTCCCGCGCGCTTCCGCCCCGAAGATTCTGGCTTCTGAGAGGATTTCTCCCGATGCGCCGCCTGGTATGGCTCCTGTTGCTGCTCTTCGCCTTCGCCATTCCCTGGGAGTACTCCCTCGATCTGGGCGAGCCGCTGGGCAACATCGCGCGCCTGCTCGGTCTGCTCCTTCTTCTGGCGGCGATTCCGGCTCTGCTTCAGACCGGCCGTCTGCGCATGCCCGGCCCCATGCATTGGATCGTCCTCGCCTTCTTCCTCTGGTTCTGCTGCACCGCCTTCTGGACCATCGATCCGCTCACGACCCTGACCAAGCTGCGCGCCTATTTTCAGGAGATGATGATCGTCTGGATCGTGTGGGAGTTCGCCGAGAGCCCTGGCGATCTGCGCGCGCTGCTCCGGGCCGCGGTTGCAGGCTCCTGGGTGCTGGCGCTGCTTACGCTGGCCAACTTCCTCTCCGCCGCGGCGATAGCCGCTCAGCAGTTGCGCTTTGCCGCCACCGGTCAGGACCCCAACGACGTCGCCCGCTTTCTCAATCTCACCTTCCCGCTGGCTGCCTTGCTCTTCAACTGCGAACGCCGCCAGCCCTGGCGGCTTTTGGCGGTCGGCTATCTGCCTTTGGGCTTGCTCGCCGTGCTGCTCACCGCCTCGCGCGGAGGCTTTCTGGCCGCTGTCGTAGCTTTATCGGGCAGCGCGCTGCTGCTCGCTGTCGGCCATCCGCGTCGCGTAATCGCCGGTGCCATGGCTCTGCCGCCGCTTGCCGCGCTCCTTTGGTTTACTCTTCCTCACTCGACCATCGAACGCCTGGCCTCCATCGCCGAGCAGTTGCATGGCGGCGATCTCAACCAGCGCGTCAACATCTGGAGCGCCGGCTGGCAGGCCTTCGCGCGAGCGCCCTGGTTCGGCTCGGGCGCGGGCACCTTCGTCGGCGCCGCCGGCACATCCGCCATCGATACCGCCCACAACACCGCTCTCACCCTTGCCGTCACCGGCGGCCTCTGCGCGCTCTTTCTCGCCACGGCCATCCTTGCGGTCGCCCTCTGGTCAATCCTGCGCATTAGCGGCCCACTCAAATGGGCGCTGGCCCTCTCGCTCGCCGTCTGGTGCATCACCTCCATGGTCGCCACCGTCGAAGAGAGCCGCACCACCTGGCTTCTTCTGGCCCTGATCGCCTTCGCCGGACGCCTCGCCGACGATGAGCCGGAAGAGTTGGCTACCTGCTTTCCAGGTGCCGCCCCTACGCAGGAAGCAGGGCCGATTTAGGTTAATCAACACGAATGTTAGCCTTGCAAAGCGTAACATTATATGTTACGCTTTGGCTGTGATCAGAACTTTTCGGCAGCGTGGCATCCAGAAGTTCTTTGAGGACGGCTAAAAGGCGGGCATCCAGCCGAAGCATGAAGCACGGTTGCGCATCCTTCTGACCACGTTGAATCTGGCATCGACGCCGCTGGATATGAACCGGGCTGAATGGGACTGGCATCCGCTGAAAGGAGACCTCAGAGGACACTGGTCGGTGAGCGTCAGCGGCAACTGGCGGCTGACCTTTACCTTTGAGGGCGAGGATGCAATTCTCGTGGACTATCGGGATTACCACTAAGGAGCAATGACCATGACCATGATGCACAATCCGGCCAGACCAGGCGAACTGCTGAAGGAGTTCCTCGGCTCGACGACCGCAACCGAGCTTGCCGGACATATCGGCGTGGCGCGCGCCACCATCTCCCGCATTCTCAATGGCCGCACCGCGGTTACCATCGACCTCAGCATCCGGCTCGGCGAGGCTCTGTCACTTTCTCCCGACTTCTTCTCAAAGGCGCAACTCCAGTATGACCTGTGGATCGAATCACAGAGGAAGCGGCCGAAGATTAGGCCGCTGGCCGCATAATACTAGCCTTGCTCGTCTGCTCCTGAAATGAGTGGAAGGAGATCGATGAATTGAACGATTGCGGCAGGATTATCGTTTCGTCTGCCGGGTGCCCCGGGTCTGGCTTTGAGATCTGGAATTCAAGCAGCACGGACGCGCTCGACGACCAATCGCAGGCCCAATGCTTTAAGGATGGCGGAGAGGCTGCGCAGTTCGGGATTGCCCTGTTCGGAAAGGGTGCGGTAGAGCTGGGTTGGGTTCAGATTAGCCTTTTTCGCCAAGCTCTGTACTCCGCCAAAAGCTTTCGCCATCTGGCGCAGAGCGATAAGCAGTTCGCCCTGTTCGCCGTCTTCCAGGATGCCGTTCAATAACTCCAGCGCATAGGCTGGGTCTTGCTTGAATAGCTCCGCCATGGCTTCGTCGTGCGTTCTATCTTTCATTGCTCCGTCCTCCATTGCCAATCCAGCCAGAATTCACAGGCTCGGTCGATATCCGCATCCTGGCCTCGCTTGTCTCCGCCCGAGAGCAGCAAAACCACCTGCGTTCCAGCGATGGGGTAATAGACTCTATATCCGGGACCAAAATCAATGCGCAACTCCCAAACACCATCGCGGCAAAACTTGTGATCGCCGAAGTTACCCAGTTCCATGCGGTTGATTCTTCGGTCAACAATTAACTTCGTCTTGATGTCGCGCAGTTGACGACGCCATTCCATGAAGACGTCCTTCTCGCTCCGCGTCAGGTAATGATGAATCTCGCACACGCCTTGATTATCGTTTATAAACGAATTAATGTCAAGTGAATCTGCGCAGGAAGATCTGCTACCCGCAGGATGCCGGGGAGCTTGGCGTCATAATTTGGGAGCCGATCCTGTAGACTGGCGAATTAGTTGGTAATCATGCGTCCAGTCCCCCAACTCGCGCGGCACTTTCAGGGCGGCAGCGTCAACCGGCGCATTCTGCGCGCGGCCCTGTCGGTCACGGCTGCCGGCATTCTGGTCAAGATCGTCGCCACCTTCAAGGAGTTCACCGTTGCCGGAGTCTACGGCCGCTCGGATGCGATGGACGCCTTCCTCGCCGCTTTTCTGATTCCCAACCTGCTCATTAATTTGATTTCTGAATCGATGAATCAGGCGCTCGTGCCCACGCTGATCCGCGTCCGCGAGCGCGATGGCCACGCGCGCGCGCAGCAGCTTCTCTCAAGCTCCATGCTCTGGGTATGCCTGCTGCTGACCGCCGCAACCGTCGTGATGGCTCTCGCCGCGCGCGGCTTCTTTCCGCTGATCGCCTCGCACTTTGCGCCGGAAAAACTTGCCCTCTCGATTCGGCTGTTTTACGCCCTGCTGCCCGTGGTGCTTATCACCGGAATCGCCACCAACTGCACCGCCGTGCTGAACACCTTCGACCGCTTCGCCTTGCCCGCTCTCGCGCCCATTGCAACGCCGGTCGCGATCATCCTTGGCGCGCTGCTCTGGAGCGGTCGATATGGCATCTGGGCAATGGTCTATGCGACGCTCACGGGCGCGCTCGTGCACGCCGCAATCGTCGCCTGGATGATGGACACGCGCGGCTATCGCTTTCGCCTCTGGTGGCACGGCGCAACCGAGGCCACTTGGGAGGTGGCGCGCCAATATGGCCCCGTGCTGCTCAGCGGCGTGGTGGCCTCAGGCGGCCTGCTGGTCGATCAATCGATGGCGGCGATGCTGCCTGCGGGGAGCGTCTCCGCGCTGGCCTACGCCAATCGCTTTGTCAGCGTCGTCATCACGCTGCTGGCCGGCGCGGTCTCGGCCGCTGTTGTCCCCCATTTTTCCCGCATGATCGCCCATGAAGATTGGTCCGCCTGCCGCCAGACGCTGCGCACCTGGGTGCGTCTGACAGCGCTGGTCTCGACGCCCATAGCCTTGGCCTTGATCGCCGGATCGCACTGGCTGATACGCACTGCCTTCCAGCATGGCGTCTTCTCACCCGCGGACACGGCGCTGGTCACTCCGGTGCTGGCCATGTACGCGATTCAGATTCCTTTCTTCGTCTCCAGCCGGGTCTTCTACCGCTTTCTCGTCGCGCTGCGCCGCACCGATCTGATCTTCTACTGCGGCGCAATCAATCTCGCGCTCGATGTGGTGCTGAATCTCGTACTGATGCGCTGGATGGGCGTGGCGGGCATCGCGCTGGCCACCTCGCTCTGGACCGTCAGTACTTTCCTTTTCCTCTGGTACTGGAGTTGGAAGCTGCTGCCTCACTCGGCAACCGAAGTGGCCTGAGTTGGGCGCGGGCTCACGGCTTTGCTGCAAGAGTCTGATCGATCAGGCTCTCATAGGCCTGGAGCGCGCGGTCGAAGCGGAAGGCATCGACAAAGGGATGGGCAAAGCGCTCGCCCGGTTGCAGTTTGCACAGCGCGGACAGTAGCGCAGTGGCCAGCGCCTCGGCCGTTACCTCCGCTGCCAGCCAGACTCCGGGCTGATCGCGCAGCAGCTCGGTCAACCCTTCGCAAGCCGGCATCGCGACGATCGGCAATCCAGCAGTTGCCGCCTCCAGCAGGGCATTGGGCAGGCCCTCATGGCGCGAGGGCAACACAAAGAGCGCGGCCTGCGGGAATAGCCGCCAGGGATGCGCAAGGTAACCGGCAAAGCGTACCATGTCATCCAGCCCCAGCGCATGGCAATCGGCCTTCAGCGCCGCATCCTCCGCTCCCGTCCCCGCAATCACAAGCGAGACGCCTGGATACTCGCCACGAACCGCGGCCATCGCCCGCAGCAGCAGATCGAAGCCCTTCTCCCGCGAGAGCCGTCCGACGGCAAGCAGTAGCGGAGCCGAATCCTCCTGCCGTAACGCCCCGTGCCCGATGGAGCCGCGAACCCCCTCAACATCCACCGGGTTGGGCAGCACCGCTAGCCGGTCTTCATCCACACCAAGCTCCCGCGCAAGGTCGGCAGCCATCGCCTGCGTCTGGCAGATCACTCTCTCCGCGCGCTGGTAGAGCAGCCGGTAGAGCAGTCGTGTATACCAAGGCAGCCCGCCGAAGTTCAAAGCCGAGGAAGCGGTGCTGTTCTGGCGAACCAGTACGCGCGTCCCAGCCGGAAAGAATGGGCGTAGCAGCAGCACCAGAAAATTCAAATGAAAGATTCCGGAGAGAATCAGATCCGGTTTGACGCGGCGAACCAGCCGCAACAGCGGACGAGTTGCAGCACGCACCCGGCGTGCGCCCAGCGCATGAACCTGCACCCTGGAAGGAAGGCTTGCTCCGCCGCTCTCCGCCTGCGTGATCAGCCCCAGATGCACCTCATACTTCTCCAGCGAGAGGCCCCGCGCCAGCAGCTCAATCACCCGCTCCGCCCCGCCGCCGCCAAGATGAGGAATTAGTAACAGTACTTTCGGTCGGCGTTGCATCGCCTGTGGAAAACCTCCGAGTCTCTGCGAGTATACGGCAGTTGTCTAAATTCTCGGCTATTAATGCGCGTTTTTCCTGAGGAATATTTCCTCTTGACAAATTAAACCCATCTAATGTTTCCTGAGAGTACTGAATCGCTTTCTCAAGCGGGAGACCCCTTTTTTCAGGTTTCTCTCTGCGTTGTCACGAGGAGGGCGGCGAAATCGGAAAAAGGGGTGGACGCGCCAGGGGCATGGGGCCCGTTGGAGCGTCCGCAAGTTTTAGCTCCTGAATCCGTCGAGCAGCTTTCCATCAGCGTCACCAATCCAGTCTTCCACCCCGGCGGCAGAGGATTGCCGTCTTGGCTCTGGTCCTGTATTGGGACGCGAAGGTCCTTTTTGGGAGGGGCTCGTGTTCAAACGCAGCATACATATTGCGGTCACTCGCTATCTGCCCACATTCTGGAGTGTGAGCAGCCGCTTTTCATCCTCGACGATTCCTTCGCCCAAGCGGTTATTTCCTGTCCATCGTCCCCACATAGTCGTCGGCATCACCAGCCCGCAAACCTGCCTGGTGCTGGGCGGCCGCTTGCGCACGCTGCGCGAGGCAGGCTTTCGCGTCACGCTCGTCTCCAGCCCCGGCGAGCTGCTGACCCGCACAGCGGCCCAGGAAGGCGTCGAGGCTGTCGCCATTCCCATGCAGCGGGAGATCTCTCCTCTGGCGGATCTAGTTTCGCTGCTGCGCCTGTGTTGGCTGCTCTTCCGGCTCAAGCCGGAGATGACCGAGTTCAGCACGCCCAAGGCCGGGCTGCTCGGCTCCATTGCCTCCATGCTCTGCCGGGTGCCTGCGCGCATCTACTTCCTGCGCGGCCTCAAGCTGGAGACCTGCACCGGGCTCAAGCGCCGCCTTCTGCTCGCCGCTGAGCGCATCGCCGCGGCCTGTTCTCATTCCGTGCTCTGCAACAGCGACAGCCTGCGCAATGAGGCCATCGCTCTCGGTCTAGCGCCGGAGAGCAAGCTCTGCCTGCTGGGCTCCGGCAGCAGCAACGGCGTCGATGTCGAGCGCTTCTCGCCGGGTCCGAGCACTCTGCGCGCCCGGCTTGGCCTTCCGCCCGAGGCGCAGGTGGTGGGCTTTGTCGGCCGTCTCACCCGCGACAAAGGTCTGCCCGAGTTGATCGAGGCCTTCGACGCGATCCTCGCCGCAAGGCCCAGTACGCATCTGCTGCTGGTGGGTTGGTTTGACGCGGCCGAGGATGCGCTCGACGGCACTCTGCGCGCCCGCATCGAGAGTAACCCGCGGATTCACATGACTGGCTTCGTCTCCGACACCGCGCCCTACTATCGCGCCATGGACGTGATGGTTCTGCCCACCTGGCGCGAAGGCTTTCCCAATGTCGTTCTCGAGGCCGCGGCCACCGGCATTCCCGTGGTCACGACCCTGTCCACTGGCTCCCGCGATGCGGTCATTCCTGAAGTGACAGGCCTGCTGATCCCGCCCGGCTATCCGGTCGCCATCCAGGAGTCGGTCTTGAAGCTGCTTGGCAATCCCGAGCGCTCGCGCCGCATGGGGCAGGCCGCGCGCGCCTGGGTCCTCGACCACTACATCAACGGGCAGGTTCTGGCCCTGGCCGTGCGCTATTACAAGAACCTACTCGAGAGGAATCTGCCGCGGCGCGCAAGCGGTGGCAGGCCCGCCACGCCTGATTCGCTCTTCCATCCGGTCTGAACAGTACGGGAATACGATTCAGGGCTCTCACTGCGGAAGCATCGGATTGACGGGCGCATTCTCCGCCGGCGGCGCTTCGAGCGTATGTGCGCCCGCATCTGCCGCGCGCAGTACTGTGCCCGGTAGTATCCCAAGCGCGAGCGTCGCGGCAACCGCCATCAGCAGCCCCGCGCCCACCGCAATGCCCACCTGCTGCGGGGCAATCGTTTCTTTGACCTCCTGCTCCGGACGTTGCGCGGCAACCAGCGCCAGGCGCAGATAATACGCCGCCGCCAGGCCGGAGTTCAGCACGCCAATCATCACCAGCCAAATCGCTCCGCCGCCGATTGCCGTCGAAAAGGAGATGAATTTGCCAAAGAATCCGCCGGTAAAGGGAATGCCAATCAGCGAAGCAAGAAAGAAGATCAGCAAACTGCCCAGCATCGGCGAGCGGTAGACGAGCCCGCGAAGATCGGCGATCAGCGGCCGCCTCTCGTCGTAGCCCTGGGTCAGCGTAATCACGGCAAAGATGCCCACGTTCATCGCCGCGTAGGCCGCAATGTAGAAGCTCGCGGCCATGATGCCCTCGTTGCCCAGACCCGCCAGCGCGGCCAGCAGGTATCCGGCATGGGCGATCGACGAGTAGGCCAGCATCCGCTTCACATTCGTCTGGCGCAGCGCGGCCAGGTTGCCCACGGTCATCGAGAGCACGGCCACCACCCACAGCAGCGGCGACCAGACCGGGCGCAGCGTGGGCAGCATCTCGTAGATCACCCTGAGCAGCAGCGCGAAGGCCGCGGCCTTGGGCGCAGTCGAGATCAGCGCCACCACCGGCGACGATGCGCCCTCATACACGTCCGGCGTCCACACGTGAAAGGGCACGGCCGAGACCTTGAAGAGAATCCCCACCAGCATCAGCCCGAGTCCGGCCAGAATCAGCGCGTGATTCACGGCAAAGGGCACGGCCTGGGCGATCGCGTAAATCTCGGTCGTGCCGGTTGCGCCAAAGATCAGCGCGATTCCGTAAAGCAGAAAGGCCGTTGCGAAGGAGCCGAGCAGAAAGTATTTGATCGCCGCCTCGGCTCCGCGCGCCGTCTGCTTGCGATAGCCGACCAGCACATACGTCGCAATCGATGAGATCTCCAGCGCGATAAAGACCAGCAGCAGTTCGACCGCTGCGGTCAACAAGCACATTCCCACCGCGCCGAAGACAACAAGCGCATAGAACTCGCCCTGATGGTGGCTATCCTCGGGCAGCGTATCCAGCGAGAGCAGCAGCGTCACCAGCACAATGCCGCAGATCAGCACATGGAAGAAGACGGTGAAGGCGCTCGTCTCCACGGTGCCGGAAAATCCCGTGCCCTCGGGCAGTGAAAGCTGCCACAAGCTCGCCCACAACGCCAGCGTGCTTCCAATCGCCGCCACCCAGCCCAGCGGACGCCGCGCCCAATAGGAGGGCAGGGAAGCGTCAAGCAGCATCACCGCTACGCCGGACAGCGTCAGCACTACCTCTGGAAGGATGCGATAGAGATCGGGAACCGGATTCATCGCGCGCCCTCCCCATAAAATAAAGTGGATAATCTTTGCGGATGCACGCCCGTCTCAATCGTCCGCAGCCACAGCATCGGCGCCACGCCCATCGCAAAGATCAGCACCACCAGCGGCGCCAGCACCGCTAGCTGTCCCAGCCGCAAATCGTCGGCAGCTTTCGCTGCAACCAATCCGCTCTCCGGCCCATAGAAGATCCGCTGCACCAGGCTCAGCATATAAGCCGCGCCCAGAATCACGCCCAGCGTCGCGGCCATCGCCCAGCCTTTGCTCACGCCGGTAAATGTGCCCAGCAGAATCATGAACTCGCCGACAAAGCCGCCCAAGATCGGCAGCCCGATCATTCCCAGCGTCGCGATGACAAAGAAGGTCGCCGTGCGCGGCAGCTTCGCGGCCAACCCGCCGTAGGCCGCAATCTCGCTCGTTTGGTAGCGCTCATAGAGCAGGCCCAGCAGCAGGAACAACGCGCCGTCCACCACGCCATGCTTGAGAATTTGGTAAACCGCGCCCTCCCAGCCCGTCAGCGTCAGCCCGTAAATCCCCAGCGTAATCAGGCTCAGATGACTCAGCGCGGCAAAGGCCATCAGCCGCCAGAAATCGCTCTGCACCAGCGCAAGGCACGCTCCATAGAGAATGCCCACGACTGCCAGCCCCACCAGCAGCGGAGCCACGGCCCGCGCCTGCGCGGGAAACAAGCCAATGTGAAAGCGCAGCATCGAGTAGAGGCCCAGCTTGCCGGCAACCACCATCGCCAGCGCCACCGGCGCTTCGCTGAAGGTGTCCGCCAGCCACCCATGCAGCGGGAAGACCGGAACTTTGACCGCGAAGGCGAAGAGAAACGCGAGCGCAACCCAGCAGAGTGGTCCGGCCGGCAGCGCTCCGCTCGCGACCCATAGCTGCAGCGTCGCAAAATCGAAGCTGCCGGTCTTCGCATAAAGCCACAGAATCGCCACCAGCAGCGGTGCTGAAGGGATAAACGTAAACAGGAAGAACTTCAGCGCGGCCCTGGGTCCGTCCTTGCGTCCATACATTGCAATCAGGATCGCCATCGGCGCCAGCGACAGTTCCCAGAAGCCGTAATAGAGCATCAAGTCGAGCGAGAGGAAAACGCCCAGCATCGCCGTCTGTTGCACCAGGAAGAGCGCAAAGAAAATCTTGCGCCGTTCTTTGATCGCGTTCCAACTGGCGACTACGCCGATGGGGGCAAGCAACCCCACCAGCACCACCAGCCACAGGCTCAGCCCGTCCACGCCCAGGTGATAGAAGATCGCCGGCTTCTCAATCCACAGGCGGCTCACTTCAAACTGAAAGCGTGGCGCATCCGCGGCGCGCGAGAAGTGCGCAGGCAAGTGCAGCGTCAACACGAAGGTGGCGAGCGTCGTCGCCAGCGCAATCCAGTTCGGTAGCTTGGCGCGGTCAGGCACAAGCAAGACCAGCAGCGCTCCAACCAGCGGCATGAGCAGGATCAACGTGAGAATCGAGTTGTTAATTTCGTTCATACTCTCAATGCCCCGCCAATCCAAGATGAATTGCCGGAAGACTTGCCAGCACCGAAGTCCACGGAACCAGAACAAACAGCAGCACTGCCGCCGCGCCTGCGGCCAGCCATGCCGCATACGAGCGCAGATTGCCCGACTGCCAGCGCTGCAAGATCGCTCCCGCAAGGGTCGCCGTGCCGCCCAGCAGCCACGCCGCGCCGCCCAGGATGCCCACATCGACGACCCACTCCAGAAAGACCTTCGAGAAGCCAAGCAGCGGCTTGACCACCGCCGCGCCATAAAACTCGTCCACAAAATACTTGCTCGCCAGCAGCCTGTAAGCGAAGGGATGATTCTCGGCCAGCCGCGCCGGACGCTCCGGCTTGCGCCGATAATACTTGTCCGCGATCAGGCAACCCTCCAGCGCGACAAGCACGGCAAAGATGCTCAGATAAAGCTCGATATGCGGATTGCCGCCCACTTGCATCACTCGCACACCCACCGATGGCGCAAGAAAAGCGCCAAAACGTTCGATGCCAATCCATCCGCCGCAGATCGAAAGCAGCGCAAGAACGATCAGCGGCCCGCGCATCGACCACGGACTCTCATGCACATGGCCCTGCGGGCTGCGGGATTCTCCTAGAAATGCCATGTACCATAACCGCGCCATATAAAATGCCGTCAACAGCGCCGTGAAAATGCCTACAGTGTAGAGAATCTTTCCGTAAATTCCCTGATTAAACGCCGCATACAGGATCGCATCTTTGGAAAAGAATCCGGCAAAGGGAAAAATTCCTGCGATGGCCAGAACGCCGACTGTTGTGACCGCAAAGGTCACCGGCAGCTTCCGCCTGAGGCCGCCCATCTTGCGCAGATCCTGTTCGCCGCCCAGCGAATGAATCACCGCGCCCGCCGCCAGGAAGAGCAGCGCCTTGAAGAAGGCGTGGGTCATCAGATGGAAGATCGCCGCCGAGTACGCCGCCACGCCGCAGCCCAGAAACATATAGCCAAGTTGCGAGATCGTCGAGTAAGCCAGCACGCGTTTGATGTCGTTCTGCACCAGCGCAATCGTCGCCGCAAAGAGCGCCGTTGCCGCGCCGACCGTGGCCACAACGCCGAGCGCGAAGGGCGAGTGATCAAATAAAACGTGCGTCCGCGCCACCATATAGACGCCCGCCGTCACCATCGTCGCCGCGTGAATCAGCGCGGATACCGGCGTCGGCCCCTCCATCGCGTCCGGCAGCCAGATGTAGAGCGGCAACTGCGCGCTCTTGCCAGCCGCGCCCAACAGCAAACAAAGCGCGATCACCGTGACCACGCCGCCAGTCCATCCGGGGTCCTGTCCGAGCTTGGTTGCAATCTCCGTAAAGCTCAGCGTGCCGAAGTTGGCCACCAGCAGAAACATCGCAATCAAAAATCCGAAGTCGCCGATGCGGTTAACGATGAACGCCTTCTTGCCTGCATCCGCCGCCGATTTTTTCTGGAAGTAGAAGCCGATCAGCAGGTACGACGCCAGTCCCACGCCCTCCCAGCCCACAAACATCACCAGCGCATTACCGGCCAGCACCAGCACGGTCATGAAGAACAGAAAAAGATTCAAGTACGAGAAGTACCGCGCGTAGCCTTCGTCGTCACTCATATAGCCGACGGAGTAAACGTGAATCAGGAAGCCGACGCCGGTGACCACCAGCAGCATCACCAGCGAAAGCTGATCGAGGACGAAGCTGAAGTCGATGTGCAGCAGGCCAGCATTGATCCAGGGCAGCGGGCAGGTTTCAATAAATGGGAATGGACTAGCTCCATCTTTAGGACCGAGAAGACTTAGTACCGCGACAAACACTACCGCGAACGCCGCCAACGGTGCAAGCAATGCGACCGTCGTGACCAGCCACTTAGGCAGCCGCCGTCCCAGGATTCCATTGATGAGGAACCCCGCGAAAGGCAACAGCGGAATCAGCCAGAGATGCAAAGAAAAATTCATAGTTTCATCCGGTCGATGCGGTCGACGTCGAGGGTTGCGCGGGCGCGGAAGACGGCAATGATGATGGCCAATCCCACGGCAGCCTCAGCCGCGGCCACCATCATCACGAAGAAGACGAAGATCTGCCCCTTCACCGCGTGCCACTGTTGCGCAAAGGTGACAAACGAAAGATTGACGCCGTTCAGCATCAGCTCAATCGACATGAAGACGGTAATCAGATTGCGCTTGATCAAAAAGCCCACCACGCCCAGCGAAAACAACACCGCGCTCAACAAAAGGTACCAAGAAAGCGGAACTTCCTGCTGAAAGAAAGCACTCATTCTTCGCCCGTCCTTTCCGCTGTTCCCTGTTCCCTGTTCCCTGTTCCCTGATTTTCGTGGCTAGCCAATGCCACCGCGCCGAGTATCGCAATCAGTATCAGAACCGATGTCACCTCGAAGGGCAGCAGCAGCTTGGTGAAGAGAACTGTGCCCAGTTGATCGAGGTTGGTTTGTCCCTTCACGTCAGTAAGTCCATCGCTCAGCCGCGCCGCGCCCAATCCCTGCGCCTTCAATATCACGGTCGCCATCAAAGCCAGAATCGCAACCACCGCGGGAAGGCCCACACGCAGCGCCGCCTTGCTGCCCAGCGTGCGCGCCTCGCGCCCCGCATTCAGCAGCATCACCACAAAGGTGAACAGCACCATGATCGCTCCGGCGTAGACGATCACCTGCGCAATCGCCAAAAACTCCGCGCCCAGCAACAGATAAAGCACAGCCAGCGAGACCATCACCACAATCAGCGACAAGGCGCTGTTAATGGGATGCGATTGCAGGAGCAAGTTGATCGCCCCGGCAAGGCAGAATCCGGCAAAGATGAAAAACACAATCAGGTGCATCGAATCACCGATAGGCAAGCCACAAACTTGTGGCCACAATGTTTGCGATCGCCAGCGGCATCAACCAGCGCCAGCCGAAGTTCATCAGTTGGTCATAGCGGAAGCGCGGCAGCGTCCCCCGCACCCACACATACAAAAAGAGAAAAGAAAATACCTTGAAGACAAACCAGAAGATCGAAAAACCCGCATCGAAAAAAAGATTATCTGACGGCGGAATCAAATCGCCGAAGGGGCTCGTCCAGCCGCCCAGAAACAGCAGCGTCGCCACGCAACCCACTGTAATCATGTTGGCATATTCGGCCATGAAGAACATGGCAAACTTCATCGAACTGTACTCGGTGTGATAGCCGCCGGTCAGTTCAGATTCGGCCTCCGGCAGATCGAAGGGCGAGCGATTGGTCTCCGCGTAAGCCGCCATCAAATAAATGAAGAAGGCGACGAACTGCATTCCGCCAAAGAGATTCCAGGTCAGCATTCCTTGCTTCGCCTGCTGCTCCACAATCACTCGCAGATTCAGCGATCCGGCCCTCATCACCACGCCCACCAGCGAAAGCCCCAGCGCCAGCTCATAGCTCACCAACTGCGCCGAAGAGCGCAGCGAGCCCAGAAGTGAGTACTTATTATTCGATGACCAACCCGCCAGCGCGATGCCGTAAACGCCGATCGATGTCACGCCGAGAATCACCAGCAGACCAATATTGATGTCGGCAATCTGAAAAAGCGGCGGGCTGCCGGCAATCGATACCGGCTCGCCGAAGGGAACCACGGCTATCGAGAGCAGCGCGCAGCCCAGTGCGATGATCGGCGCAATCAAATAGAGCGGGCGATAGACTCCGGTCGGAATGATGTCCTCTTTGAGAAACGATTTCGCGCCGTCCACCAGCGGCTGCAAAAGGCCAAACGGCCCCACGCGCGTCGGCCCCCAGCGATTCTGGATGCGCCCCACGAGCTTGCGTTCCAGCAGCACGGTGTAGGCGACGGCCAGCAGCAGCACCACCGTCACCACCGCCACCTTCAGCACGCTCCACAAAATGAATTGCAAAATCGTCACTGGTCTTCAGCCTCTTCCAACAATCCGGTTATCCTGAGCATCAAAAAAATGATCTGTCATCCTGAGCGAGCAACGCGAGTCGAAGGACCTGCGGTTACATCTCTCGCGATTTCCGCAACACCTTCAACCCGCCATAGCGAGCCTGATGTTCTTTCAGTTGCTTCAGCGCAGCGCTATGCTCACCCAACGTTCCCGAGCTAAACAATCCATCCTGCACAGGGGTGATCTTGCCTGGCTCGCTCAGCGCCGTAACCGGCACAAACCCAAGCTCGCTCGGCACATCATTCCCACTCAACAGATTCACGCGGTCCAGCGCGTATCCCGGAACTAGCCGTGCAATCTCGTCCAACACCGCCAGCGGATCGAAGGGACTCATCTTCGGTTCCAGATTGTTCGCCGCCAGCCACACCGCGTGACGATCCGCCTCGCCGGCCTGCGCGCCGCGCGATTGCCCCAGATCTGCGGTCGTGCCGTTCTTTCCAAAGGGAACCAGCGTCTTCACATCCACACCCATCGCTCCGGCCAGGCGCACCAGAATCTCGAACTCCGGCTTCACTCCCGCATGGTCGGCGGCCTTCTTCACCAGTTGCACATCGCCGAAGGTGTTGGTCACCGTGCCGCTCTTCTCGTAGAGGCTCGCAGTGGGAAAGACCACATCAGCCAACGCAGCGGTCTCAGTCAGAAAAAGATCCGCGACAATGACAAACGAGTTCTTCAGCGCATCCTTATCCATGCTGAAGGCCTTCACCGGATTGGCGCCCGTCACCAGCAGCGCGCCCAGCTCACCCTTGTTCGCGGCCACCATCAACTCCGTCAGCGTCTTGCCCGGTGTCGCGGGCATTCCCGCATACTCGGCGAATGCGCCCGCAGCCGTCACCGGCACATAGCCCGGAAGCTGATCGGGCAGCAGCCCCATATCCGCCGCGCCGCGCGAGTTTACATAGCCGCCGAGCAGCGCAAACCGAACAGAATCCAAACTGGGGCCGCGCTTCAACCCCCACTCGACAAGCTCCGCAATCTGCGCGCCGCTCAACTCCGCCCCGAGGATCACCAGCAGCGACTCCTCGGACTGCACTGCCTTGCTGAAATCCGACTTGCCCTGCTCCAGCAACGCCGCCAGTGTCGCGTAGCCATCGCTGGCCAGTCGCAACGTAGCCGCGGCCATGCGCTCCAGCTTGATCGCATTCGTGTTGGCGACGTAAAGCCGCCCGCGGTTCAGCCGCACATTGGTCCGCAGATTCCACCCGAGCAGCGGATGCTCCTCCGTCGGATTGCCGCCGATCAGCAGAATCGCGGGCGCAGTCGCTGCCTCGCGCATACTGGCCGCCTTGCCCGCGTGCCCAGCCAGCGCCCGCGCAAAGGCCGCGTAATCCGCCGTCCGCTCATGATCGATATTGTTCGTCTCAAGTACTGTCCGCGCAAACTTCTGCAAGAGGTAATTCTCTTCATTTGTCGTCCGATTCGATCCCACCACGCCGATCGCCGCGCCGCCGCGCGTCTCGCGCACCTCTTTCAACTTGCCCGCCGCCAGCCGCAGCGCCTGCTCCCATGTCGCTTCCACCAGCTCGCCGTCGCTATTGCGCACCAGCGGCTTGGTCAACCGTTCCGCGCTCTCCACAAAATCAAATCCAAATCGTCCCTTGGCGCAGAGAAAGTCCCCATTGATGCCGCTCTTGTCGCGATTGTCGGCGCGCACAATCTCAGAGCCGTCGTTCACCTGCCGCACGCCCAGCGTCACCTTGCAGCCGTCCGCGCAATGCGTGCAGGTCGTCGCCACGTGGTTCATCTCCCAGGGCCGCGTCTTGTAGCGATAACTGCCGCTGGTCAGAGCGCCGACCGGGCAGATGTCGATGCACATTCCGCACTGTTCGCAGTCCAGATGATCGCGTCCATTCGGCGCAATCGACGAGCTCACGCCGCGCCCCTCGACGCCCAGCGCCCACACGTCCATCCCTTCGCCGCAGACGCGTACGCACCTGTAACAAAGAATGCAGCGTGGCCGGTCAAAGTAAACCGCGGGCGACCACTGCTGTTCCTCTCGATGTTGTTTGGCCTCGGCGTAGAGGCTCTCGCCCGCGCCGTACTTGAAGGTCATGTCCTGCAACTCGCACTCGCCGCCGGCGTCGCAGACCGGGCAGTCGAGAGGATGATTGCCCAACAAAATTTCAAGCGTCGCCTTGCGCGCCTGGGCGATCTCGTCGGACTCGGTGACGAAGACTTGTCCCTCTGCCACGGTCGTGGTGCAGGCGGTTTGCAGTTTGGGAACTTTCTCCTGACGCACCACGCACATCCGGCAGGCGGCTTGCAGGCTGAGGCCGGGGTAGTAGCAGAAGGCCGGAATCTCGATCCCCGCCTTGCGGCAAGCGTCAATCAGCAGCGTCCCCGCGGGAGCCGTCAGCGTCTTTCCATCGACAATGAAGGTTACGTCTGCCATTCGTAGGTCCCGGCCATTACTCATGCTACCAATACTGTGTAAATCGTTCTGTTTGCCTTGAAGGGTACGGGCTTTAGCCCGTACATTCAGAGTCGATTTTGATCTCCGGCTTTAGCCGCCGAGGGAATGGAAACTCTATCGAAAGATTCCCTCAGGGGCTAAAGCCCACATCTTACTCAGTCTTCAATGTACGGGCTAAAGCCCGTACCCTTCATTCCCCAAAAATCTTTCATCCTCAAAAACCTTGTCATCCTGAGCGAGCGAAGCGAGTCGAAGGACCCGCGTTTGCTTTTCGCCTATCCCGCCAAAAACTCTGGGTGCCCCATCCATTTCGCGTTCTTTGCGAAATGGGTGAGAAACCACGAACCGCAACTTACTTTCAATCCTGCCTACTTCATCAATCCCCAGGTCTCAAAATCTTGATCTGGGGAACCTGCCCGTCTAATACGACAAACAGGGTTGTCGGGAGCTATTTCGGCCGCTTAGTCAAGTCGATCTCATTTTTGCTTAGGAAGCGGTGGAGATCCTTCTCACGTTTCTCAAGCATCTCGCGGGGATTGGTCTTAGGCAGCATTTCTGCTGCCAACTCAAAGGGCGTTTTGGGACGATCATTCATATTTAGCCTCTCCTTAGAAGCTGCAATGAAGAGTAGCGCGAATCATTCATACAAAATTCCGACAAATAACGAGAAAGTAAACGAAATCGACCATTTCAAGTTTCTGAAACTAATCACTTTCATCGGGTAAACACATATCTCGGCTCGTTTGAAATGAAATGTGATGTTGTCAAGACATATTTCTTTTGCATCGGAACCAAGATGTTATACAACAGCCAAATCCAAATGCTTAGCAAACGGACAAGCCCTCCCGCCCAAATGCTCCTCGAACTCCTTGCGGAATTTTTTCACGAAGCCCAGAATCGGCATCGCCGCCGCGTCGCCCAGCGGGCAGAAGGTCCGGCCCATCATGTTCTCGGCCAGGTACTGAATGTTATCGATGTCCTTGCGCTCGCCGAAGCCCGCATGGAAGCGGGTCAGCGATTTCTTCAGCCAGTCGGTTCCTTCGCGGCAGGGGATGCACCAGCCGCAGCTTTCATGCTGATAAAAGCTGATGGTGCGCAGCGCAAACTCGACGATGCAGGTCTGGTCGTCGATGACCACTACGCCGCCGGAGCCAAGCATCGATCCGGCCTTGCCCACCTGGTCGAAGTCCATGCCGATGTCGATCTCTTCGGGCAGCAGGACCGGCGTAGAAGAGCCGCCGGGAACGACCGCCTTCAGTCCGCGCCCGCCGCGCACGCCGCCCGCAACTTCGTAAATCATCTTTTTGAGGTTGTAGCCCATCGGCAGCTCGTAAACCCCAGGCCGCTCGACGTGGCCGCTGATGCCAAACAAGCGCGTCCCGCCGTTGCGCACTGAGCCCACCTCGGCAAAGGCCGCCGAGCCCATCGCAATCACTTGCGGGACAGTTGCAATGGTCTCTGCGTTGTTAATCACCGTCGGTCCGCCGTAGAGGCCGACTACGGCAGGGAAGGGAGGCTTGATGCGCGGCACGCCTCGCTTGCCTTCCAGTGACTCCATCAGCGCCGACTCTTCGCCGACCTCATACGCGCCCGCGCCGGTCTGCGTAATGATCTGGAATTCCGTCTCGCTTCCGAAGATGTGCGTGCCCAGAAAGCCCTTGGCGTAAGCATCGGCCACGGCCTTCTCCATGATCTCCAGAAGATATCTGTATTCGCCGCGCAAATAAATAAAGCCCGTCTTGGCGCCGATGGCCAGACCCGCAATGATCGTTCCTTCAATCACCGCGTGCGGATCGTGCAAAAAGATCAGGTGATCCTTGCAGGTTCCCGGCTCGCTCTCGTCGCCATTGACTAAAACATATTTTGGCTTGGCCGATTGCTTGGGCACGAACGACCACTTCAATCCCGTCGGAAAGCCCGCGCCGCCGCGCCCGCGCAGCCCCGACGCCTTCATCTCATTGATGATCCACTCGGAGCCTTCAGCCAAACATTTCTTCGCCGCCTCATAGCCGCCGAGCTGGATGTACTTGTCGATCTTTGCCGCGCCTTGGCCGAAGCGCCGCGAGACGATCTTCACCTCATCGGGATGAGAGACGAGCGCGGGCAGAGCAACCTTTGTCTTCGGCTTGTCGCGATAGCTGGCGATAATCTGAGGAACCTGCGCGGGAGTGAGCTGATGGTGAAAGTCGTAGTTGACCTCGATCGCCGGCGCCCATGCGCAGGCGCCGATACACTCGACCTCTTCGAGCGAGAAGACTCCGTCCGCCGTCACGCCCTTGTCTCCGACGCCCAGCTCCGCCTGAAACTCTTCGTAGATCTGGTAGCCGCCGCGCAGCATGCAGCTGATATTCGTGCAGACTTGTATGTTATATTTTCCCGCGGGCTTGAAGCGCAGCATCGAGTAGTAACTCGCCACGTTGCGCACATCTAACTCAGTAATGCCGACGCGCGCGGCCACCTCGGCAATCACTGCGTCGGAGAGGTAGCCCACCTCATCCTGCGCGTAAAGCAGCATCGGAACCAGCGCCGAGCGGCGCACTGGGTATTTGCCCACCAGCGCGTCCAGCCGAGCCGCCAGCCGGGGAGAAAAGACACTCATCGATTCGCCGCTCATCGCATCTCTCCCGCGCCCATGCCTCGCTTCTCCGCCTCTGCTTTTAGCCGATCTACGCCCTGTCCCGACCTCTGCGCTTCAACCGGTCAATCGCGGTGCGGTTCTGCAAAGCAGGAAGCGAGCGGTGCATACGCCGCGACGCTCACCGTACAGCCGCATCTTACAGAAACTCACCGCGAAGAATGCCGCAGACTATTTCCACCGCAATTTGCTCCGGTGTGTTTCCAATCGCCGGGTGATACCTTGTCTCCTCGCGATCCGCGTGCTCCGTGTGCCCATCGATGTTGCAGGGATACTCCTTGCGCGACAGATCCATTCCATTCGGGGGGCCGCTGATGACGGCCGCAATCCGATACCTGCCTCCGCGCAGCTCAAGCCTGACCCTGCAAAGCAGGTGGGTCGCATAGGTGAGAAAGATCTCTCCATCGAAGGCAGGCAAATGATTCCGTTCGATTAAGGAAGCCTTCCTTTTGCGCAATTCAACATTTGCCGTCTCCATTTCCTTGAAGACGTTGTTCTTCACTTGATCGAAAAATGCATAGGCGCAAGCCTTCAAATTACCATGGCCAACAGCGGCCAGCCTGTTGGAGTCGTGCGTTAACTTTGCCGTGTCCGCAAGAATTGCATAGTCAAACACGTACGTACCTCACTTTCGCAGTTCAATCTACTCCGGAGTAACATAATTGTAGCTGGCTAAAAAGGCTGAAATCCAGAAAATTGGCCCGATAAATGCTCCCCCAGCGCCTCCTCTTGTGCATAACTCAGTCGAAACCTCCCCGCATAATCCCTGAGATCACATCCACGGCTATCTCCTCCGGGCACATTCCTTCCAGCGACTCATCCGCTCCAGCTTTCGGCGGCTCGTGGCAGGATAGATCCTGGTTGCACAGATACTCCTTGCGCGCCAATTCGTAACCATTCGGCGGTCCGCTGATGATGGCCGTCACTCGGCAGCCTCCGCCTCTGACGCCAAGCCCAACACGGCAGAGCGAGTCCGTGCCGTAAGTCAAAAATAGCTCATCGGAGAAGCCGGGAAGAAAGTTCCTGTCAAAGGTTGCCGCGCCCCTCTTGCGCAGCTCCGCGTTGGCCTTGTTCATCTCCTCCATCACGTGCGCCTTGACCTTCTCGAAGAATGCGCACGGGTCCACAACCCTTAACTGTTTCTGCTTGTCGATGGCCGTTCTGTCGGCCTCCTGTTTCATCTTTGCCAGTGTTGCCAGTTTGGCGTAATTTACCAATCGCCCTCCCTCTCATCGGTCGATTTCGCCCAACACAATATCAATCGAACCCACCACAGCCACCACGTCGGCGATCATCCTTCCCGCGCACATCGTCTCCAGCGCCTGCAGCGTAGCAAACGACGGATTGCGCATATGCACGCGATACGGCTTGGCCGTGCCGTCGCTCACAACGTAATACCCCATCTGCCCGCGCGGCGATTCAATCCCCTGATACACCTCGCCCGCCGGCACGGCAAAGCCCTCGGTCACAATCTTGAAGTGATGAATCAGCGCCTCCATCTGCGTCTTCATCTTCTCCCGGTCCGGCAGTACGATTTTCGGCGCATCGGCCTTGATCTCGCCCTCCGGCATTCCGTCCAGCGCCTGCTGGATAATCTTCACGCTCTCGCGCATCTCAATCAGCCGGATCTCGTACCTGGCCCAGCAGTCGCCCTCGGTCGCAATCGGCACATGGAAGCGAAAGTTCTCATAGCCCGAGTAAGGCATATCTCTGCGCAGATCGAAATCGACCCCCGAGCCGCGCATATTCGGCCCCGTCACTCCCAGTGCAATCGCATCCGTTGCAGATAAGATGCCCACGCCCTTCAGCCGGTTGCGAAAGATTGGATTTCCCGTCAACAAGTTCGAGTATTCGTCGATCTTTTCCGGAAAGCTGCGGATGAATCCCTGCACGCGCGCGTAAAAATCCAGCGGCGGCTCCATCGCCAGCCCACCGATGCGGATGTAGCTGGTCATCATGCGTTGCCCGCTCAGCCCCTCGAAGATGCGCAGAATCTCCTCGCGCTCGCGAAAGCAGTAGAGAAAGACCGTCAGCGCACCGATATCCATCGCGTGCGTGCCCAGCCAGACCAGATGCGAGTTCAGACGGGTCAGCTCGGCCAACAGCACCCGCAGCCACTGCGCTTTGGCGGGAATCTCCAGCCCCAGCAGCCGCTCCACGGCCAAGCTGTAACAGAGGTTGTTGGCCATTGGGCTCAGGTAGTCGATGCGGTCGGTCAGCGGGACCACTTGTTGGTAAAACTTGGCCTCGCAGGTCTTCTCAATGCCCGTGTGCAGGTAGCCGATCTCCGGATAAAGACGGACGACGATCTCGCCGTCGATCTCCACCACCAGGCGCAGAACCCCGTGCATCGACGGATGCTGCGGGCCCATATTCAGCACCATGTGCTGGTCATGAGAGCCCGTGGCCGAAGCCGCTTCCAGGATGGGTGAGCCAATGGTTGCCGTCATCGATAGCCCTCCACCGGATAATCCTTGCGCAGCGGATGCCCCTCGTCGTCGTCGGGCAGCAGAATCCGCCGAAGATTGGGATGGCCCTCAAATTGAATGCCAAACAGGTCAAAGACCTCGCGCTCATAAAAATTCGCCGCTGGCCAGATTGGCGTGATCGACTCAACCGCGGGGCTTTCTCCCTCCACCATCACCCGCAGCCGGATGCGTTCCTTATAGCGGTGAGAAACAATGTGATAGCTCAACTGAAAGCGGGGCGAGGAAGGGAACCAGTCCACCGCCGTCACATCCTCAAAGAAGTTGTAGCCGACCGCCTGCACCGTCGCCGCCGCCGTGCGAATCTGTTCGGCGGCAATTGTCAGCGTCAGCTCGCCGCGGTCGAACTTTGCGTCGACAAGCGCCTCCGGCTTCCAAGCGATGATCGCCTGCACCGCCGGATGCTCGGGCAGCCGCTGCAATACAGCGAATTTGCTCATTAGAGATTCGGCCATGTTTAAAGATCCGCCCTGTCCCGGCTCCAGTTCAGAATGCCCTTGCGCACGATGTAAAACAGCCCCACGGCCACAAAGCCAAGGTAGACCGCCATCTCCCAGAATCCGAAGAACCTGCTCCCCGTGATCAGCGGCAGCCTGCGATAGATCACCGCCCAGGGCATCAGGAAGACCGTCTCCACGTCGAAGAGAATGAACAGCACCGCCACCATGTAAAAGCGCACGCTGAAGCGCTGCCGGGCATCGCCCACGGCCTCGATCCCGCACTCATACGCGGCCAGCTTGGTGGGCGTATTGCGATGCCGGCCCACAAACCACGAAGCTGTAACCATCACCGCGCCAAGTCCAAAGGCGGCCAGTATCTGCAGCAGCAACGGAAGGTATTGCCAGTGATAAGGAATCATCTGTGCCTCCTGTTCATCCGGGGAGAGTGAACCCGCCTCAGCCATTCCCCATCATGGCCTCCAGCGGCTGCTTCCTGCTTCGAGCTTAGGTTTCCGCCTGCCGTCCGTCAAGGCAAGTCAATCACCGGCCAAGAAAGTTTGCCGATCATTTCCTGCTGCTGTGAGAGATTGTCCATGAATCCATCGACCGTCTTGATTCCAATCTCTGCCCAATTCACACTCTATTTTTCATCCCAGCTTATCGTCAGGGCAGATGGTCCGTCATCGAAGTGATCTGAATCACATCGCTTCCCAATATTGTACGCAATGATGGATCGTACGCTGACGGGAAACGGTACGTTCGTCATCTGAAAGTTCGGCGCGCAATGCCGAAGAACAGGGTGAGGATAACTGTATGGCAGCCGTCACAACCTCCGGACTCTCGATTCAGGCCTCTCATCAGGCCGTTCAGAGCGGCTCTTTACGGCCCAATCGCCGCCGCCGCATCACTCCCGAAGCCGGCCACGCGCTCGAGAAGCTCGCCCATGCCATCGAATATCTTACAGATGAGTTCGTGCATGAGGACCGCGCATTGAATGTCGGCAATGCGCCCTTGCAGGCCGTGCAGATGCTGATGGCGCTTAATCGCCAGGTCTACTTCGAATGCCCCGAGCTGCCGACCTTTGGCGAGCGCTGCCGCGCCATGCTCCACCTGCACGCGGCTTAATCCGGTACCCGGCTATTGGATATCCAGTTGATCGATCTCGAACTGGAACTTGCCGGCTCCTTCCACAAAACAAAGCCCAGATCCGTCAGGTCGCTCCCGTCGGTATCGAAGGCCGAGAAGGGAAATTCGTACTGCTTCCACTCCGGTCCGGCAACGAAGCTTTTCATCGTCGGCAGTTCTGTGGTCTGTCCGTTATGCCCCTCGGTCTGCACAATCAGCGCATAGCTCTTGCCGTCGCCCTTGGCCCAGAAGCCTATCGTCTTCTTGCTGGAGAGGTTCACGCTCTGCTGCGGCCCGGCTCCGGCAAAGAAGATCGCCCCCGCCCATGCGAAGGGCGCACCGGCCACCACCTCGCCCGTCACCTGCAAGGCTCCTTTGCTGTTGTTCGCGCCTGGCTCGACGACCTCCAGCTTGGCCGTCGATTTGCCGCCGTTCATCTGATCGCCGGCGCCCATCCATGAGCCTTAGTTGGCGGCGATCTTGCCCTCGTCGAAGCTGCTCACCACCCCCGATTCGGAGCCGGCCGGCGCCTTCGGCATCACGCGCCCGCCTGCTCCGCTCTCATCGCCCACCATCAGGCGCACCGTCTTCGTCCGGTCGGAACTGGGGCCCACCATCAGTTCAAAGACTCCCGGCTCCACCACGCGCTGCATCTCTGTATTCAGGATCGACAGCATCTCCGGCGTAATCGTGAATGTCACAGTCCGCTTCTCGCCGGGCTCAAGCGCGATTCGCTCGAAGCCCTTCAACTGCATCACCGGCTGCGTCACCGAGGCGATCTTCTGATGCAGATACAGTTGTGCCACCTCGTCGCCTGCGCGCGCGCCGGTATTCGTAATCTCCACGCTCACCTTCGCCTTGCCGGCCACGTTGATCCGCTCCGGCTCCACGCGCAGATGATCGAAGCTGAAGCTCGTGTAGCTCAATCCAGATCCGAAGGCGAATAGCGGCTGGCGCGTGCTGAAGGCGTAACTGCGGTTGGCCGAAGGCTTGTGATTGTAGTAGTCCGGCAGGTCACCCACCGAGCGCGGGAAGCTGATCGGCAGCTTGCCTCCGGGATTGGCATCGCCAAAGATCACCGCCGCCGCGCCCGTCCCGCCCTCCTCGCCCAGGTACCATCCCTCCAGAATCGCCGGGACTTTTTCGGCAATATAGTTGATGGAGAGAGGCCGCCCGTTGATCAGCAGCACAATCGTCGGCGTTCCCGTCTCCACCACGGCCTTCACCAGATCGTTCTGCGCGCCCAGCAGATCCAGCGAGTCGCGGTCTCCGCGATGCGACTCCGACCACGCCTCGCGGTTGGTGCTCTCGTTCTCGCCCACCACCAGAATCGCCACCTGCGCCTTGCGCGCCACATCCACCGCCGCCTCGATCGATGCCGTCTGCGTCTGCGGATCGATCAGTTCCGCGTTGTCCGTCCACCAGCCGCGGAAGCCCTGCGGCGCGTTGGTAATCTTGCATCCCTCCGCGTAGTGCACCGTCGCCTTGTTGCCCACCCGCGCGCGGATGCCGTCCAAGATGCTCACGCCGTAGCCCGGATCGCGACTGTAGCCGCCCAGATGCACATCGGCCGCATTCGGCCCGATCACTGCGATGGTCTTCAATTTGCTCAGATCCAGCGGCAGCAGGTTCTTCTCGTTCTTCAGCAGCACCACAGCCTTGCGCGCCGCCTCAATGGCCAGCTTGCGATGCTCCGCGCTGTTGTTCACCCGCTCGGCATTATCCGGGTCCACGTACGGATTCTCAAAGAGTCCCCGCCGGAACTTGGTGGCCAGCACATAGCCAACGGCCCGGTCCACCTCGCTCTCCGGCACTACGCCTGCCCTTACCAGCTCCGTCAGCGTGCGATAGACCGAGCCGTCCGAGAGGTCGTAGTCCACCCCCGCGCTGAGCGCCAGCCGTGCGGCATCCGCCTTGTTGGCCGCCACATGATGCGTATCGACGAGCATCTGCAATCCGCTGCCGTCGGAGATGATGGTGCCGTTGAAGCCCCACTCCTGGCGCAGCACGCGATTGAGCAGCCAGTGATTGATGTGCGAGGGAACGCCGTCGATCTCGTTATACGAGGCCATCACGCTGCCCACGCGCGCCTCCTCAACGGCGGCCTGAAAGGGAATCAGGAAGTTCTCGCGGATGATCCGCTCCGAGTAGTTGCCCGGAGCCGTATTCGTCCCCCCCTCCGGCTGCCCATGCACGGCAAAGTGCTTGGCCGTAGCCATCACATGATGGCGGTCGATCAGAAATGAATCTCCCTGCAAGCCCTCGATGGCTGCCACGCCCATGCGCGAGACAAGATAAGGATCTTCGCCGTAGGTCTCCTCCGTCCGTCCCCAGCGCGGATCGCGCGCCAGATCCAGCACCGGCGAAAAGACCTGCCCCGAGCCGCGCGATCCGGCCTCGTCGCCTATCGCGGTAAAGATGCGCTTCACCAGCGCCGGGTCCCATGTGCTGGCCAGGCCCAGCGCCTGCGGAAAGCTCGTGCTGCCGTACTCCATGTAGCCGTGCAGCGCCTCGCCGTGGAAGACCACCGGAATCCCCAGCCGCGTCTTCTCCCGCTGGTAGCGCTGCACCGCGTTGCGCAGAATCGCCGCCTGGCGCGGGGTAAACTTCAGCTCATTGCCCCACTCGTTGGTCAGGATCTTTCTCGCCTGCTCGTCGGTAAAGGTGCCCGTCGGATCGATCAGCTGGGCCTGCCGCTCCCAGCCCCCGGTCAGTTGCTCCACCTTCTCTTCAAGAGTCATGCGCGCCAGCAGATCGGCTACGCGGTCCTGGATGGGAAGGCTCGCATCCCGATAGCGCGGCGCATCATTAGTCGCGGAAGGCTTTTCCTGAGTGACGACAGGTTCTTCCTGACTGCCGGCCGGCTTTTCCTGGCTAATCGCGCGAACGGCGCAGAGATTCAAAGCGATGAACAGCGCGGCAGCAAGAGGCAAACGGGCATTGAAGATTGATTTTTTCATGGCGAATGAGAAGTTTTCCGGTCCTTTCCTTCGGCGATTCATCGTACCACGCCCAACGCAACGACGAGAATTAATCCGCCATGGTTGCGGGCCGATCCCCGCATTTATCCCATCGCCTGCACAGATCCCCGTCCCACCAGCTCTTCGACCCGCTCCACCCAGCCGCGATCCGCCGCCACGCTCATCCCCTCCGGCTCCAGAATCACCGTGTACTCGCCCTTCTTTTCCAAGTGCAGCATCACCTTGCCCGGCCCCGGCGCGGCCTCGGCGGCGCTCTTCAATCCCACGAGCATCTCCTCGGTCGCCCGCTCCAAATTGATGCGAATCCTGATCCCCGTCGGCAGCTTCACCTGCACCTCGTCCAGCGAAAGAATCGCGCTCACGGCGATCTTCGGCGCGGCATCCTCTTCGCCCGTCAGCGTTCCCCGCAGTAGCACTGGCGCCTCCATCTTCAACGCTCCTGCCAGCCGCTCGTAATCCCGCGGAAAGCAGACCAGCTCGATCTTGCCCGTCGCATCCTCCAGCGCCGCCTGCGCGTAGAGCTTGCCTTCGCGCTTGGTCTTCTGCACGCGCAAGCCCAAAATCATACCCGCGACCAGAATCTCGTCCGCCGGATCGGTCTGCCGCCCCCAGCTCTTCTCCGGCGGCTTGCGCTCCAGTGCTTCGGAGACGGGAATCACCCCGGTCAGATTCCGCAGCTTCTCGGCGTACTTGTCCAGCGGATGCCCGGAGACGAAGAAGCCCAGCACCTCTTTCTCATTGGCCAGCCGTTCATTCTCCTCCCACTCGGCCACCCGCGGCAGGTCGTCGCTCTGCGTCTTCTTCGGGCCTTCGTCGAAGATGCCGAACAACCCGCTCTGCCCCTGCGCCAGGTCGCGCTGCGCCTTCTGCGCCCGTTCCATTGCCTTGTCCACGGCTCCCATCAGCGCCGCCCGCTTGCCCAGCGAGTCCAGCGCCCCGGCCTTGATCAACGACTCGATCACCCGCTTGTTCATCACCCTGAGATCGACCTTCTCGCAGAACTCCCAGAAGCTGGTAAATTTTCCGCCCGCCTCCGTGCGCGCCTTCATGATCGACTCGATCGCATTCCCGCCCACGTTCTTCACCGCCGCCAGCCCAAAGCGGATCGCCTCGCCCTCCGGCGTCACCAGCGGCGTAAATTGCGCCCCCGAGGTCTGCACGTCCGGCGGCGCCACGCGAATGCCCATCTCCTTGCACTCGCCGATATACTTCACCACATTCTCCGGCTTCGAGGTCTCTGAAGTCAGCAGCGCGGCCATGAACTCCACCGGATAATGCGTCTTCAAGTAAGCCGTTTGATAACTCACCAGACCATAGGCCGCCGAGTGCGACTTGTTGAATCCATAACCGGCGAACTTCTCCATCTGGTCAAAGACTTCGCCCGCCGTGCCCTTCGGATGCCCCAGAGCCTCGGCTCCGCTCATAAATCGGTCCCGCTGCTTGGCCATCTCCTCCGGCTTCTTCTTGCCCATCGCGCGCCTGAGCAGGTCGGCTTCGCCCAGTGAGTAACTGGCCAGCACGTTGGCGATCTGCATCACCTGTTCCTGGTAAACGATAACGCCCAGCGTCTCCTTCAGCACCGGCTCCATCTGCGGCAGCATATACTCCACCTTGCGCCGCCCCCATTTGCGCTCGATAAAGTCGTCCGTCATTCCGCCCTGGATCGGCCCGGGGCGGAACAGCGCCGTCAGCGCCGTCAGATCCTCGATCTTGTCCGGCTTGTAACGCCTCAGCATATCCCGCATTCCATTCGACTCAAACTGAAAGACTCCTGAAGTCAGCGCCGCTTGAAAAACTTTCTTATACGTCTCCTCATCGTCCAGCGGAATCGCCTCGATCTCCACCCGTTCGCCGCGCGTGCTCTCAATCAGCTTCAAGCAGTCGTCGATCACCGTCAGTGTCGCCAATCCCAGAAAATCCATCTTCAGCAGGCCAAGTTTCTCCACGGCCTTCATATCATAGGCAATCACAATTTCGTCGTTCTTGGTCTTGGCCAGCGGTGCTAACTCAGTCAGAGGGCGCGGCGCAATCACCACCGCCGACGCATGAACCCCCGACCCGCGCACCAGCCCTTCCAGCTTCTTGGCCGTATCAATCAGTTCCTTCACTTGCGGCTCAGCGTCATAGGCCTTGCGCAGTTCTGAGCCCGCCTCAAGCGCCTCATCAAGCGTTATGCCAACAGTGGGCGGAACCAGCTTGGCGATGCGATCTACATCGCCGTATGGCATATCCATCGCCCGTCCGCAATCCTTGATCGAACCCTTGGCTGCCATGGTATTAAATGTGATAATCTGCGCCACCTGCTCGCGCCCGTACTTGCGCGTCACATATTCAATCACCTCGCCCCGACGGTTCTGGCAGAAGTCCACGTCGATATCCGGCATCGAGACCCGCTCCGGATTCAGAAACCGCTCAAAGAGCAGCGAGTTCTGCAGCGGATCGATATTGGTGATCTCCATCGCATACGCCACCAGCGACCCCGCGCCCGAGCCGCGCCCCGGGCCTACCGGAATTCCATGATCCCGCGCATACTTGATAAAGTCCCACACAATCAGAAAGTAGCCGGAGTACTTCATCTGCTTGATGATGCCCAGCTCGTACTCCAGCCGAGCCTGATACTCGTCCAGCGTTGCCCGCAGCACGCCCCGCGCCCGCAGCGCGGCCACGCCCGTCTCCAGACGCTTCTTGAATCCCTCCCTGCAGACCTGCTCGAAGTAGCTGTCGATCGAGTGCCCTGCCGGCACGGCAAACTCCGGAAACGGATTTTCGACAGGATTCAGTTTCAAGTTACACCGCTCGGCGATCTCCATCGTCCGCTGCATCACCGCCGGAGAATCCGGAAAGATTCGCTCCATCTCCTCCGCGCTTTTCACAAAGAACTGATCGGAATCAAACCGGAAGCGCTCGCGATCGTGAATCTTCGCGCCCGTCTGCACGCACAGCATCACGTCGTGCGCGTGCGAGTCCTCGCCGCACAGGTAATGCGAGTCGTTCGTCATCACCATGGGAATGCCGGACTCGCGCTCCATCCGGAAGAGCGCCTCCTGGATCTGCTTCTCCTGCTCGAGCCCCTGGTCTTGAATTTCGAGAAAGAAATTCCCCTTGCCGAAGATGTCTTCATACTGCTGCGCAACACTCTTTGCTCGTTCGTAGCGCCCGGCCAGCAGCTCCTCGCACAGCTCGCCGCTCAGGCAGCCGGAGAAGCCAATCAGCCCTTTGGAGTTCTCCGCCAGATATTTCTTGCTCACCCGCGGCTTGCGATAGAAGCCGTGCAGCGAGGCCTCCGAGGTAATGCGGATCAGATTCCTGTAGCCCTCTTCGTTCTCCGCCAGCACCAGCAGGTGATTGTTCTCGTCGCCGTCGCCCGCCATCCTCTCGATCCGGTGGTCTTCGTTCTTGCAGATATAAAGCTCGCAGCCCAGAATCGGCTTGACGCCCTTGGCCTTGGCCGCCGCAAAAAAGTGCACCGCTCCGTAGATATTCCCGTGGTCGGTCATCGCGACAGACTTCTGTCCCAGCGCCGCCACCCGGTCAACCAGCTTGGTCACGTCGCAAGCCCCGTCCAGCAGCGAGTACTCCGTATGCAAATGCAAATGCGTAAATTCACTCATGGCTGCTCCGATTCTATCTGCCAAACCGTATTCGCGCCCTGTCCAAAAGCCGGTTGAAATCAGGTCCGTCTTCAGCGTCCCCCCATTCACCCCGCCGTCCCGTAGGGCCGGCGCGAATCTTTCGATTGCATCAAGGCTCCCTTTGTCCTATCCTGAAAGCGCATGGACTAGACGAGCGTCATCACGATTGAACCAGGCAAGCGGAGCGGCAAGCCCTGCATTCGCGGCCTGCGCATCACCTTCTATGATGTGCTCGATTATCTGGCCTCCGGCATGACCGAGTCCGAGATTCTGGCCGACTTTCCTCTCTTGCGCGAATCCGGCATCCGCGCCTGTCTGGCCTTTGCCGCCGACCGCGAACGCAAATTCGAGATTCTCTCCGCTTGAAACTCCTGCTGGACGAAAACCTCTCACCGCCACGCGCATCGGAGAGATCGTCAACGGAAAGCGCGCCATCACGCCCGACACCGCCCTGCGTCTGGCTCACTTCTTCGGCAACAGCCCCAAATTCTGGCTGAACCTCCAGCAAATGCACGATTTATTCAAGGCCCGTATCGAGTTGAAGAAGACCATTGAACGCGAGGTGGAAGTCTTCAACGCTGCTTGACCCGAGGCTGGGCGGGTGGCGCACCCAAAGTTTTTCAAAATCTCAAACAGCCCGCAAATTTGTCCCATCCATTCCACAGTTTCACCGTGGAATGGGTGGGAACCACGAACCCCAACCCGCCGTTTTTCATCCGCGCTTTTGCGGAAGATTATCCTCCTCTCCCGCATACTATCCAGGAGAAAGGATCGGCGATGCAATCGAATTCCAAGCAGCAAAAGCAGGGCTCCATTCCTTATTCCCTATTCCCTGTTCCCTGTTTTTCGTCCTGACCCCCACCCCCCCACCCTGTGGAAAACTCATTTTTAGACCATCAATTCTTTGTAACCTATGCATTATCAGTGGTATAGTTTTTCGCCATGTTAACTAATCAGTAACATCAAACCCCCGATTTTGGCCGTTTTTTGGCCTATAATCGGTCCTTTTGAGCCAAAAATCAGCCCTTTTGATCCACAAAATGAAGGGTAGATGGGAGAAAACGGGCGGCTGGTAACCACGAACCCCACAGCGCGCGAAGCGCCTCCGCCAGGACGGCTAGTCACCGAACCGCAGTTGCCAGGTGGTTGCAGAGACCCGAAACGATGCTCGCTTTACGATGATGCGTCAACTGTTCTATAGTCTCCTTTGCTCTCCATGTGCACTTCCGTCGATGATCGAAGCATGAGCAAGCAAAGAAAGGTACTTCCATGGCGCATCTCACTCGTCGCGAGTTGATCTCTTCCGGTCTGGCTCTCTCCGCTTCCTCACTGCTTGTGCGCTCGGCCTGGGCGCAGGCGGCAGCAAAGGCAGCCGCATTGCCCGTTGCGCCGGCACTGGCTCCGCGCGAGCATCTGCTCTTCGACTTCGGCTGGAAGTTCCAATTCGGCCACGGCTCCGATCCGGCGCGCGATCTGGGCTTCGGCTCGGGCCAGGGCGACTTTGCCAAGACCGGCGACTTCGCCTTCGCCAAGGCCGGCTTCGACGATTCCAAGTGGCGCGCGCTCAATCTGCCTCACGATTGGGCGGTCGAGTTGCCCTTCGTCCACGACGATGTGCAGCTCTCGCACGGCTACAAGCCCGTCGGCCGCCGCTATCCGGAGACCAGTGTCGGCTGGTATCGCCGCGAGTTCGAGATTCCCGCCACTGACCTTGGCCGCCGCATCGCGGTCGAGTTCGACGGCGCCTTTCGCGATGTGCTGGTCTTCGTCAACGGCTGCTTCATCGGCCGCAACGACCACGGTTACACGCCCTTTCGCTTCGATCTGACCGACTTCCTGGAGTACGGCAAGAAGAATTACATCGTCGCCCGCGTCGACGCGAGCTTCGGCGACGGCTGGTTCTACGAGGGCGCGGGCATCTATCGCCACGTCTGGCTCACCAAGACCGACGCGCTGCACCTGGGCAAGTGGGAGAGCACGGTGCGCACGGAGTTGAAGGGCGATGCCGCCACGCTGACCCTTGCAACGGTCGTCGAGAATCAAGGCAAGCAGGCGGAGAGCGCCAAGGTGAGCTGGCAGATCCTCGACGCGGCGGGCAAGACCGTGGCGACGGCCGAGGCGGCGGCGCAGTCGATCGATGTGGATGGCAGCGCCAAGTTTACCGCAACCGCGCGGCTGGCGAATCCCGCGCTCTGGTCGGTCGATGCGCCGAATCTTTACGCGGCGATTGTGACTGTCGAATCGGGCGGCAAGACACGAGACGCCGAGCAGGTCGGCTTCGGCGTGCGCACCGCGCTCTTCGACGCCGACAAGGGCTTCTTCCTCAACGGCAAGCCGCTGAAGATTCAGGGCACCTGCAACCATCACGATCACGCCGGTGTCGGCGCCGCGCTGCCCGACCGCTTGCAGAGCTTCCGTCTGGCCGTGCTGCGCCAAATGGGCTGCAACGCCGTGCGGACATCTCATAATATGCCCACGCCGGAGTGGGTCGAGGCCTGCGACCGCATGGGCGTAATGATGATGTGCGAGACGCGCCAGATGAGTTCCAGTCCCGAGGGCCTTCAGCAACTGGAGACGATGGTCAAGCGCTACCGCAACTCGCCGTCGATCATCCTCTGGTCGGTCGGCAACGAGGAGTGGCAGTTGCAGGACGCGATGGCTGAAGAGGGCGCAAAGATTGCCGCGACGATGGTGCGCCGCTGCCACGAGCTGGACCCGACGCGCGTGGTCTCGGCTGCGGTCAATGGCACGAACCAGAAGGGCGTCTCCGATGCCTTCGACATCATCGGCTTTAACTACGGATTGGACCGCCCGGACGGCTATCACAAAGAGCATCCCAAGCGGCCCATCTACGGCTCGGAGACGGCCAGCTCCATCGCCACGCGCGGCGTGTACGCGACCGACAAGCTGCGCAACGCGCTCAGCGCCTACGACGTGAACAATCCCGGATGGGGTGAGCAGGCCGAGGAGTGGTGGAAGTTCTATGCCACGCGCGATTGGGAGGCCGGCGGTTTCGCCTGGACCGGCTTCGACTATCGCGGAGAGCCGACGCCTTACGGCTGGCCCTCCGTCAACTCGCAGTTTGGCATCATCGATATGTGCGGCTTTCCCAAGGACACCTTCTACTACTACAAGTCCTGGTGGAGCGCCGAGCCGGTGCTGCATCTGTTTCCCCACTGGAACTTCCTGGGTAAGGAGGGCGAGGAGATTCCCGTCTGGGTTCACTCGAATCTCGACGAGGTCGAGCTTTTCCTGAACGGCAAGAGTCTGGGCAGCCAGAAGGTGCCGCGCCTAGGCCACGTCGAGTGGAAGGTGAAGTACGAGGAAGGAGCCATCGAGGCGCGCGGCACGAAGGACGGCAGGCTTGTACTCACCGATAAGCGCGAGACGACCGGCGAGCCGGTGGCGATCCGGCTGACGGCCGACCGCTCCGAGATCGATGCCGACGGCGCGGATGTGGCCATGCTGACCGTCGAAGTGCTGGACAAGCAGGGCCGTCCGGTGCCAACAGCCAACAATCTTGTCTCCTTCAAGGTCTCCGGGGAGGGCGCGCTGATCGGCGTCGGCAACGGCGATCCCAACTGTCAGGAGAGTGACAAGGAGCCGAAGCGCTCGCTCTTCAACGGTCTGGCGCAGGTGATTGTGCAGGCCGGCAAGCAGCCGGGAGAGATTCACGTCGAGGCGGTCAAGGAGGGCTGGGATGGCCCGGAGCTTACCCCGGCCAAGCTGGTTGTTGTCACGAAAAAAGTTGATCTGCGCCCAACTGTGGCCTGAGACTTTTTCACGGCAGCAATGTGATGAATGATCGATTTATCTTAGATTCCCAGGCGGGATTTGAGCTCGCGGAGGCGGTCGCGAGCGACGGGAATCTGCGTGTGCTGCGCGTCTTTAAGAGTGAGGATAACCTTGCCGGCGAACCAGGTGTTCACCTCGTGGATCCAGTCGGTGTTGACGAGGGCGGAGCGGTGGACGCGCAGGAAACGAGCCGGGTCGAGACGGCGCTCGAGCTCCGTGATCGTCTGATCGACCGTGTGACGGCGGCCGTTGACCAGAGCATAAGTGAGCTTGTCCTGGGCCAGAAAGTGAGTAACCTCGTTCAGTTCGAGGAAGCCGATGCGCTCGCCGACGCGCGAGGCGATGCGGCGGGGATAGCTGCTCTGCTCGCCGCGCAGCGAGGCTGACAACTGGCTGAGTAGCTCGGGCAGATCGGGCGAGCGCTGCCACTCCTGCTGCGCGGGCAGTCGGAGGCGGTCGAGCTTCTTCAGGGCGCGCGCCAACTGCTCCGGCTCGATGGGCTTCATCAGATAGTCGATCGAGTTGACCTCGAAGGCTTGGAGCGCGTACTCGTCGAAGGCCGTGGTGAAGATGACGAAGGGCTGGCGATCCAGGCGCGCGAGCAGATCGAAGCCGTTCATGCCGGGCATCTGAATATCGAGGAAAAGCACGTCGATGGATTCGCTGTTGAGGAAGCGAAGCGCCTTGGCGGGATCGGTCGCGCTGCCGGCAATGTGGAGGCCCTCGGCACCGGTGAGCAGACGCCGAAGTCGCTCGATGGCCAGAGCTTCGTCGTCGACGAGATAGGCGCGCAGCGGGGCGTCTTCCATCAGCATTTCCCTTCTGCGGGAAAGGCGAGGCGGACGACGGTCAGGCCGTTCTCGCGCGTCACATCCAGTTGGCCGCGGTCGCCGAACAGCAGATCGAGGCGGGCGATCAGATTGCCGAGTCCGTGCTCGGGTGTGATTGCATCCAACGAAAAGCCGGGGCCGTCGTCGGCCACTTCCAATCGGATGCGGCCGTTCTCCTTTGTGCCGCGCACTTCGATCGAGGCGCCCTCGGTTCGCCGGGAGACGACGTGCTTGACGGCGTTTTCCACCAGCGATTGCAGTGCAAGCGGCGGCACCTGCACATCGAGAAGAGCATTAGGAATCTCGATCCGGTAGCGCAGACGCTCGCCGAAGCGGGTCTGTTCGATCTCCAGATAGTCGCGGACGATCTTCAGCTCCTGGCTGAGCAGCACCAGGCCGTTGTGATTGGCGCCGAGCGAGAAGCGCAGCAGCGAGGCGAGCTTGCCGACCGTATCCTCGGCCAGTTGCGGGTCGCGCGGGATGAGCGCGGCGATGGAGTTGAGGGTGTTGAAGAGAAAATGCGGGTGAATACGCGATTCGAGCGAGGAGAGGCGCGCCTCGGCCAGCAGCTTGTAGGCGCGCTCCTGCTCCACCTGGCGGGTGCGCAGTTCGAGAGTGGCCGCCTGGAGTCTCTCGCGCATAGTCTCGTACGCGGTTGTGCTCATGCCGATCAGCAGCGTGATGATGACGGCGAACTCGAAGCTGGAGCGGAACTCCTGCCAATAGCCGGCGGGGCTGAGCGCGCCAATGAGAATGAAGATGAGGCCGGCCAGCAGGCAGCCGGCGGTCGCGGTGAAAAGCAGTGCGGAGATCTGCATGCAAATCAGAAGGCGGTTGGATTTGCTGTAAAAGCGCAACGTAATCCATTTCAGCAGAAACATGGAGGGCAGCGCGATCAGCGTGGAATAGACAAAGGAGCCGATGATGTGGGAGCCGGTCGCCGACCATTTCATGCTCATGCCGACGGAGTGAAGCAGCGCGGTGACTGCCAGCGTAACGGCGAAGATGGAACCGGCGACCATAAGGATCGAGTAAGCGTAGCGTTTCCGGTATCCAGGGGCGTCGGCAGTGGGTGGATTGGATGCGCTGATCATAGTTGGAATTTAACTCCCACGGAGGTAGCGGCGGCGTAGGGCGTGGCTCCGTAATCGGAGTTCTTTGCGCCCTGCGGAAGTTGCAGGTGGAGATAGGAGGAGAAGTGATTGCCGAAGCGGCGTGTCGAGTCGACGATGACAATGTAACTTTTATCGTTCAAGTTGGCGACGACGGAGGCGGCGAGATCCCACTGCTTCCAGCCGGGCAGCTCGCGCAGGCGGTTTTTCCCGGCGTAGAGCAGGGCGTAGTTCTGGCGTCCGGCAAGCGGCGAAACGGCGCTGTCGCGATAGTAGGAGGTATTGGGCGGAGCGAAGAACTCGCCGATGAAGGAGAGGCCGCAGGCGGTGGTGAACTTCGTGCCAACCAGAATGGCGGCCTGCTGGCGTACAGCGGCCTCGCCGTGCAGCTCCCAGGCCTGGCCGAGGACGCGGGTGAAGGTGGCTCCGCCGAAGGCATCGCCGCCGCGGTCGTCTCCGGCAATCAATGAAGTATCAAAACCATGCACAAGAACGTTATACCGGAAAGCGGCGGTGTCGTGCAGGGTCGAGTTGGCAGGAGCGAGCGCGGCCGAGGACCAGGCGAGAGTAAAAGCGTGTGGGCCGCGTACGTAATCGCCCTTGACCATATCACGGCCTGCATTCAGATTCAGGCGGTCGGTGGGGTTGGCTGGATCGCGCGGCGGGTCAAGGACGCCTGTCGCGGTGAAGGCGTATCCGACGCCCCAGCGGACGATTCTGCGGCCCAACGTGAAGTCGAAGTCGCCGGCGGAAAGGCCGCCGTAGGCTTCTTTCACGTGCAATTGAGTGTGCGTGCCAGTGTAGGGCTCGATGGCTGAATTCAATGCTGCCGCTGCGGCAGGCTGGCCGGACGGAAGGTTGAACTCCGCAGCAGAGAGGCCGTGATAGCTGTCGGCCGCGCCAACAACGCTCGATGCCAACGACCAGCGGGAGCGGTAGCGCAGTGTGAAGGAGGGCTCAAGCAGCAGTTGATTTTCGAAGAATATGACCGTGGGATCGGTCAACTGCGAGGCCTGTGCGGGCAGTGGCGGCGTGAAACTGCTCTCGATGGTGGCGTCGTCGATCGCCGCAAAGGCGTAGCGGAAGTCGCGGCGGGGCGCGGGCACGGGAGCATCCTGCGCCAGCGCGCCTACCGCGAAGGCGGTGAGCAGAAGAGCCAAAATTGCGTGCAGGTGTTTCATCTTTTTGCTTCGAACTTTCTGGTTACTTTGAGGATTGCTTTTGAAACTCCGGTATTCCAGAGCTTAGAATCGAGAACTGGAATACCGCGCCTGCTACCAATAGATCATCTTGATTTCGATCGAGCTTTGCGGCTGATCGGCGGTAAACTTCGATTGCTCGGGAGACGGCGGTCCATAGGAGCGATCAGGATTGTTGGAGGCGCCGTAGCCGCTGAGCGGAATTCCCTGCGAACTGAACTCCATCACTCCCGTCATCTTTTCATCGTGGAAGACCGATGCGGCGTAGACTCCCTGTGGAAGATCCTTGAAGACTGCCGTGGCGATCATCGTTTGCGGATCGATGGTGACGCTTTGAGCGGCGACGGAGCCGCCGACATCTCCAGGGAAGCCCTTGGCATCGCGGTAGAGAGCAATTCGAATGACTCCGCTGGCATTGCGGCAGCCCGTGATTTTGACGGTGAGCGTGGTCTTGCCTTGCGTGGGCGCGGCTGACGGTGTTGTCTGCGCCGCAAGAGTTCCAGCGGCAGTTGCGAGCAATGCGCAGCCGAGGAGGATTTTTCCGGCGCGCTGCATGGACTTGATTGGCGAACTCATCATTTCAATCTCCTTGTGTGAAGTGTTTTTGGTTGCTTGTTGTTGCAGTTTTAGGCCGTCGTTACCAATAGATCATCTGGATATCGATTGAGCACTGCGGCTGGTTGAACTGGAAGTTTGTTTCATTGAATTTGGGCTTGCCCATTCGTTTATGGGGATTGTTGGAGAAGCCATAGCCCTCGACAGGTATTCCAAAGAGATTTGTGTCCATCTTTCCGTTCAGGTTTTCATCGTGGAAGAGGTGCACCGAGTAAACTCCTTGCGGCAGATGATCGAAGACGGTTCGCGCGGTCATTGTCTTTACGTCAATCTCGACCAAACGAGATTCCACGAGGACTGCATCGCGGTAAAGGGAAAGTCTGATCTTTCCATTCGCATTGCGGATTCCTGTGATGCGCACGGTGAGCGTGGAGGCGTTAGGCGTGGCCGTATCTTGCGCGACTAGCTGGACTGGTGAGCCTGCCAGCAGTGCGCATACAAGCAGCGGCAATGCGGCGAACAGCGAGAGAATGCGGCGAATCGAGTGCATGATCTTCTCCTTGTGCGCCGGTTAAACCGGCGAGGTGTAGTGAATGAAAGTTTCATACGGTGAAGGTTTAGCGAACCACACTGGCTCCGAGTCATGCGGAGCCGCTCGCGAGGGCGGCGTCGAAGCGTTGATAGGGGAAGGTGCGGGCCGGGTATTCAGCCGCGAAAGAGATACCCTCCGGGACGTCGACGCTGTAAGGAGAAGCGGAAGGCAACATCGGTTGCGCCGGTATAGCAAGGCGCACACGAGTCCCGCGCGGTCACAGACCCCGAGCACGTATCGAAACACCTCGCACGGGAACCGGGAGATCCCGCGTTCTCCCAGAACAGAATCCGTCCTGGGACGCATCGGGAAGTCAGAGGACGTACGCCGATGATGAACGAACACGGGAAGTCGGACAGACCTGTAGTACCTGTGAAGTTCTCGAACAAGGCCGTGCAAACGGCGGCGGAGGGGATGGAGGGAAGAGGTTTGACCAAGGGAAATCTGCAACAGCAAAACGCGTCCCGGACTCAGAGCCGGAGCAACGCGCCCAGTGCGCTGGAACGGATACGTCAAGCGGCAAATAAAGATAAGGAGATGCAGTTCACCACGCTCTTTCACCACATCTATGCCCCGGAAGCGTTGCGCACGGCCTATCTCAGTTTGAAGCGAGAAGCCGCGCCCGGCGTGGACGGGGAGACGTGGCGGCACTACGGCGAGGCGCTTGAGGATAACCTCCAGAACCTCTCCCATAGGCTGAAGCAAGGAGCATACCGGGCTAAGCCGGTGCGTAGGGTGTACATCCCCAAGGCCGACGGGCGGCTGCGACCGCTCGGAGTTACTGCGCTGGAAGACAAGATCGTTCAGCGCGTGGCGGTCGAGGCGATGAACGCTATCTACGAAACGGACTTCCTCGGATTTTCGTACGGGTTCCGCCCGAAGCGAAGCCAGCATAATGCGCTGGATGCGCTCTATACGGGACTTCTGACGAAGAAGGTGAACTGGGTGCTCGATCTGGACATACGCGGTTTCTTCGATGCGATTTCGCACGAATGGCTTGTCAAGTTCATCGGGCATCGCATCGCGGACCGGCGCGTCGTGCGGCTCATCCAGAAATGGCTGAACGCGGGCGTGCTGGAGGACGGGAAACGAATACGCTTGGAGGAAGGGACGCCTCAGGGCGGCAGTGCATCGCCGCTGCTGGCGAATATCTATCTCCATTACGTCTTCGATCTGTGGGCTCAGGCATGGCGTCGAAAGCAGGCGCACGGCGATCTGATCGTCGTGCGGTACGCGGACGACATCGTGGTTGGATTCCAGAGCGAAGCGGATGCCAAGCAGTTTCTGGCGGAACTCACCGAGCGGTTTCGGAAGTTCAGCCTGGAACTGCATCCCGACAAAACGCGGCTCTTGGAGTTCGGACCGTACGCGGCGAGAAATCGGAAGCGGCGCGGAGAAGGGAAGCCGGAGACGTTCGACTTTCTCGGCTTCACGCATATCTGCGGGAAGAAGAGGAGCAACGGACGCTTCACGGTTTTGCGGCAGACGATTCGTAAGCGGCTGCAAGCGAAGTTGAACGCGGTGAAAGCCGAGTTGCGACTGCGCATGCACGCTCCCATCCAAGACACAGGCAAGTGGTTGCGGTCGGTGGTGAGTGGACACATCCGCTATTACGGAGTGCCCATGAACAGCGCAGCGTTGCATCTGTTCCGTCATCGGGTAGGCTGGCTTTGGCATCGGGCGCTGACGCGCCGGAGCCAAAACGGCCGAGTGCCGTGGGAACGGATGCTGCGTCTGATCGACCGCTGGTTGCCTCCTGCGCGAGTACATCATCCTTTTCCTCTCCGCCGCATGGGCGTCATTACCTGAGGTAGGAGCCGGATGCGGGAAATCCGCCAGTCCGGATCTGTGCGGGGGGGACGGAGAAATCCGTGTCCCTACCGCGACTCCTGGTGCGACGGTTGGTTGAATGTCAGAAGCGATCCGTACGGCCCTGGTAGAAGATCTTGTCGGGCAGCGTGCGCGGGGCAATGCTGGAGTACTCGAGGATGCTGTGCGAGTTGTGACGGATCTCGTCGTAGAGCGTCATGCGCACTAGAATGCTTTTGCCGCCGATCATGGCATAGGCGTCGAAGGTGGCGGTCTTGATGTGCTTGCCGGAGGTCAGGTAGTACTCGGCGCGGACCGGGCGTGCATCCTCGACGCGCAGCCAGTAAAGGATGCGCTGGTAGGTCGAGCCCTTGCGCCGGGCGGTCAGCTCCAGAACGTAGCACTTCTCCTCGCCGACCTTCTCGGTGCGTAGATAGACGGCCGAGTAATCGATAGCGTAGTTGGTGCGGGCCACGTCGCCATTCGAGGCGTTGCCGGAGAGCCGCTCGAGTGGCGTAATGCGCAAGGGGCGGCTGGTATCGGGCAGATAGATCCACATATCGTCGCCCAGCATCAGCAGGTGCTGGCCCTTCTCGCGCGGACTCAGGAACTCGATGTAGGATTTTTCCGTTCCCTTCTGCGAGACCTCGTAGAAGTGCTCCTCATCGGCCTTTCCGGATTCGTAGTTGGTGATCTTGACCCGCAGTTCAAACGAAGTCCAGCCGTTGCGGTATTCGTCGGAGCGTGCAAGCAGCGCCGCGATATCGGGAGCCGTCTGCGCGCGGCAGATCGCGGCGCAGGCGAAGAGAAAACCGGAGAGCAACAGCAACAGGTAGAGGCGCAGAATGCGATCGATCTTAGACATGGGACAAAGCCTCCGCAATTTGCAGCCGGGATGCGCGGATCGCCGGAAGTATGGATGCCAGCACCATCGAGAGAATAACCAGCAGCGAGGACGCGAACATCAGCGCGGGCACATGGAAGACGTAGAACTTCATCGCCTCGGTGGAACCGGGAGGCGGCGGCAGTTGGACGCCGACGAAGTCGATCACGGAGGCGAGCAGATTGCCTGCGACGAGGCCGACGGCCGCGCCCAGCGCGCCCAGCAGCAGCGCTTCGGTCATGAAGAGCGCGATGATCCACAGGCGCGGCGTGCCCATCGCCAGCATGGTGCCGATCTCGCGCGTGCGCTCCATCATTGACATCAGCAGCGTGTTGACGCTGGACATCAGGACCATGAAGAAGACGATCACGCCGATGAAGAGGTAGATGGTATTGAAGAGCGAGTGAATCTGGTTGTAACTGGTGGCCAGGTCGATCCACTTCTTAAGCACGAGTTTTTGCGGTTGCCCGCGCAGTTCGGGAGCCAACGCCTCATAGACGCTGTCGGTGTTCTTCGTTGCGTCCAGGCCGACGACGAGGTTGGTAATGCGGTCGCTCTGCAGCAGGCGCTGCGCCGAGGGCAGTGTGATGCGCAGATAGCGGTCGTCGTACTCCTTCATGCCGCTGTTTACGATACCAGTAATCTCGACATCGACGCCATTCAGCGCGCCGTCGCTGGTCATGGCGAGGACGGTCAATCCGTCGCCCACTTGGACGTTCATCGATTTGGCCAGACCGCTACCGATCAGCGCCTCGACTTCACCGCTTGGCTTGCTGTCGAGGTCGTGCCCCGAGGTGATTTTGGTGACGAAGCCGAGGCTCTTTTCCGCCTCGGGATCGACGGCGCTGCCCATGTAAACGGAGGTCTTCACGCCGTTCGATACCATGCCGTAGAACTCGATGCGGGGAGCGATGCCGCGCACGTGAGCGCCGGTTTTGACGCGGGCCGCAACCTCGCGCCAGTTGTCGATGCCGGTGTCCAGCACGCGCACCTCGTCGCGCGTAAAGTGTTCACTGGTGAATATCTGCAAGTGCCCGAGACCGTTGTTAATCGAGCCTTCGCGGATGCCGTTGTACATATAGGCGAAGAAGCCGCCCACCAGCAGCAATCCGGCGACGCCTCCGCCGACCATGAAGAGCGTCATCAATGTGCGGCGGCGGTTGCGAAAGACGTTGCGAAAGGCGAGAAGAAGAAACTTACTCATGGCTGCCTCCTTGGGCCGAGCTGTCGGAGACCACTTCGCCGTCAGTCAGGCGGATAATGCGCTCGGTATGTTCCAGCAGCCGTGCGTCGTGGGTCGAGAAGATGAAGGTGAGACCGAGCCGGCGATTCAGGCCGTGCATCAGATCGATCAGTTGGGTGGCGTTGTGAGTGTCCAGATTGGCGGTCGGCTCATCGGCCAATACCAGCGCGGGACGATGCACAATGGCGCGCGCGACGGCGACCCTCTGGCGCTCGCCGCCACTGAGCAGGTCGGGACGATGCCCGGCGCGATCGCTCAGGCCGACGCTTTCAAGCGCCTCGGCCACGCGCGCGCGGCGTTCACCCGCGGCGACGCCCTGAACCAACAGAGGATACTCGACATTCTCTGCGGCGGTGAAGACCGGGATCAGATTGAAGGTCTGAAAGACGAAGCCGATCCTCTCGCGGCGCAGCTTGCTCATGCCGTTAGGCTTCAGTTGTGAGGTGTCGACGCCATCGACCAGAATGCGGCCGGAGGTGGGCCGGTCGATGCAGCCGATCAGGTTCAGCAGCGTGGTCTTGCCGCTGCCGCTGGGGCCGGAGATGGCCAGGAATTCGCCGGCCGAGACGCTCATATTGGCGCTGGTCAGGGCGCTGACGAAAGTGCGGGCCGAGTGACGGGTGGGAGCCGTGTCCAGCGAGAATCTTCGGCTGACGGCCTCGACATTGACGATTTCATCCATGGAATTTTCCTCAGTCTTCCGGCTCTGCGATCCGAGCCCTTTGCTCATCCTGAAGATAGGCGGAACAAGGCGACGAATGCGCGGGCCATCAGACGAAGGGCAGAAAAACCGGATGGAGAGCAGAAATCGTGGGATGAAGCGGATGTGGATATGGGCGGAGGATGCCGGTTGTTCGATTGAATAGATGGAGCAGGAGCAGTCCAAGTGGCGGCAAGAGGCGTCGGCGATCGGCGCTGTGGTGCTGGCAATGCCGTCTACTTCACGCCGGCGCTTCTCTGCGCGGTCACATCAATCCGCCGGAACGCGCTGCATATTCGCTTCCGCGTTAGCGTCGATTCCCTCATGCTCCAGAGCCCTTTGGATTCCCAAATCCTGGGTTTGCAGGGCTGAAAGAACTCCATTCATGGCGGAATCGGCCGGCTTTTGACTCTTGTAATCGGAGAAGTGGACGACGCTGTCATAGGCGTCCTTGATCAAATCCTGGAGGGGAATGACGCTACCGTTAACGCGCTGTTCGTCCAGCAGATCAAGGTCGACGTCAGCGACCACCAACTGCTCCTGGTTGATGGTGCCTTCGGCGGCGATTCCGTCCCGCGCGAAGAAGTAATCCGAGGGGGTGAGGATGGCGGCCTGACCGTAATTGGTATTCATATAAGGAACCAGGGGGAGATTGCCCACGGTTCCGGTCATGGCGACGTAGACCTGGTTCTCGATAGCCCGGGCCTGGGCGCAATAGCGGACCCGGCAAAAGCCCTCGCGGCCGTCGGTGCAGGAGGGAACGAAGAGAATTTCGGCGCCCGCCTCGGCCATTACCCGAGCGACCTCGGGGAACTCCACGTCGTAGCAGATGAGAATGGCGATATTGCCGAAGTCGGTGTGGTAAAGATAGAGGCCATGGCCGCGGCTCAACTGATAGGGGCCGCTCTCGGTGGGAGTCAGGTGGACTTTCTTCTGGCGGAAGACCTGCCCGTTGGGGGTGAACAGGTGAGCGGCGTTGAAGACCTTGCCCCTCTGGAAGACGGGATGGGTTCCACCGATGATGTAGATTCCCGTTTCCTTGGCCAGGCGGATGAACAATTCCTCGTACTGGGGAGCCATGCGCGCCAGCCGCCGCACGGCCATGGCCGGAGCGGGCTCATTGATGTAGCTGAGCAATTGCATGGTGAAGAATTCCGGGAAGAGAACGAAGTGGGCCTTGTAGTCCTTGGCGCTGTGCACGAAGAACTCAACCTGGCGCACAAAGTCCTCGAAGCAGGCGATGGGCCGCAATAGGTACTGGACGGCGGCGATGCGCACGCGGCGCGGACGCGGCGTCCCGCGCAGGGACTCAGCGGCAGCCTGCTCCAGAGCCGCGTGCTGAAGACTGGCTTGCAAGCTGACCGAGGAGGTGTACTCCGGGTTCAGCCACTCCAGCACCGTGGCGAAGCCGTGCGATTCGGTGTCGTGCATATAACCGGGGACCACATCCAGAACCACCAGCCCGTTCTCAAGCTGAAAGCTGAGCGCGGGATCCCGGCGTTTACCGTCTACTACCTCGGCTACATACTCCTTCGCCGACATTTTGCTTGCGGCTTGGTTATAGCCGGCAATGCGTCCACCGGTGAGTAGCCGCTTGAGGCCGCGCTCCCGGATCAGATCCTTGCGCGCTTCGTAGAGCGCTGTTCCAATGCCTTGTTTGCGCGCCTCCGGGTCCACGCCCATGTCCGCGCCATAGAGGGTTTTGCCGAGCGGGTTGTGGGTGTCGAAGGAGCCATCCCCGGTGATCGACGACCAATTGGCCGACTCGGCGTAATCGTCCCAGTCGATGATCAGAGAACTGGCCGAACCAAGAATACGGCCGGCCGGATCTGAGACGACCAGTTGGCCCTCGGGAAAGATATCAAGATGACGCTCCAACTGGTCGGGCCTCCAGGGCGGCAGGCCGGGAAACGCGCGCAATTGCAGTTCGATGACCCCCAGGACGTCGTCCAGGGTCATCTGTCTGACGCTGAATTCACTTGGCAGGCCGTTTGTGGACGCCATAACAGGGAAGCTCCAATGCTCCGAATCGGGGCGCGATTCTGGAGTCTCATCTGAGTTTAGGGAGAGTGAGTACCGAAGATGATGAAGATTGGCGCCGAGTTTGGTTAAAAGATAAAGCCTCTTGCAAAATTGCCGGGAAACCGTCACTCGATATTCAGGTATCCCCGCAGCAGTGGTGCGCCGGAGCACAGCATTTGTCAAGAGGCCGGCGACGAAGCGCACAAAAAGAGCGAAAAAGCGGCCTTTTTGCCCCCAAAGCGGGCCCATTTGGGCCGAAAAACGGGCAAAATCAACGATTTGATGTTACTTGTTAATTAACAGAAAGAAAAATTAACTGATTGATACCAAGCGTCTTACATGAAAAAGAGGTGCGAAAAATGGCTAAATCCACATAGGGGGGGGTGGGGTATACAGTGGTCAGTGAACAGTAGACAGTGAACAGTGGACAGTGATGGCGCGCGGGTTGGATCAACGTTCATGCTTCGATTGTGCGCGTGGCGGGGGAATTAATCTGCAACCGGTGTGCAGGTTGAGGGATTTCGCAAGAGGCTCGATAGGCAATTCTGGAGAAATCAGGCGAAGGCGAAGAGATTTGGTCTCATACAGCCATGGCCGGTTAGATTGAATAGATGGAGCAGAGGGACTCCCAGTGGCGGCAGGAGGCGGCGGCGATGGCGGCATTGGCGCTGCCGGTCGTGCTCAGCGAGTTGGGCTGGGTGGCCCAGGGCATTGTGGACACCATCATGGTGGGCCGGCTGGGTCCGGCGGCGATCGGCGCGGTGGCGCTGGGCAATGCCGTCTACTTCACCCCGGCGCTGTTCTGCATCGGCTTGCTGCTGGGCCTCGATCCGCTGGTGGCGCAGGCCTATGGGCGCCAAGAATACGACGAATGCCATCGCTGGCTGGCGCAGGGCGTCTACCTCTCTTGCATCCTGACCGTGCCGCTGATGCTGCTGCTCTTTGCGGCCAGTTACGGCTTCTCGCCCTTCGGCATCTCTGCGGAGGTAGCCTTGCCTGCCGCTTCCTATCTGCGCATTCTCACCTGGGGCAGCCTGCCGCTGGTCCTCTATGGGGCGACGCGGCGCTATCTCCAGAGCGTGGGCCAGGTGCGCGTGGTGATGATGAGCATTGTGGCGGGCAACCTGCTGAACTGGTTCGCCAACTGGGTGCTGATCTACGGCCATCTGGGAGCGCCGGCGATGGGTGTGAACGGCTCGGCGCTTTCGACTGTGATCGCGCGCATCCTGATTGCGGCGGCGATGCTGGGCTTTGCCTGGCGCTATGAGCGGCGGCGGGGGCATCCGCTCTTCCGGCATTGGGCCGCTCCGAGCCTGGCGCGGCTCAAAGAGCTGATCCTGGTTGGATTGCCGGCTGGAGGACAGGTGGTGCTGGAGGTGGGCGCGTGGAATCTGGTGACGCTCTTTGCCGGCAAACTGACGGCCGAGGCGCTGGCCGCGCATACTATTGTCTTTAACTACGCCAGTCTCAGTTTCATGGTGCCGCTGGGGATCGGCTCCGCGGCGGCCGTCAGCGTGGGGCACGCAGTGGGCGCGGGCGACGGCGGACGGGCGCGGCGCGACGGCTGGCTGGCGCTCGCGATGGGCGTGGGCTTCATGTTGCTGTCGGCGATGGTTTACCTGCTATTTCCCGGCCCTCTGATCGCGCTTTATACCCGCGACGCCGGGGTGATGGCGCTGGGTAGACGGCTGTTGTGGATTGTGGCGGCCTTTGAGATCTTCGACGGGATGCAGACAGTCTCGACCGGCGCCCTGCGCGGGCTGGGCGAGACGCGCGCGCCGATGCTGGCCAATCTGGTGGGCTACTATGCCCTGGGATTGCCGCTGGGGCTGACGCTCTGTTTCGCCCTCGGCTGGGGCGTCTACGGCCTCTGGACCGGGCTGACGCTGGCGCTGATTGTGATCGCGCTCGCGCTGCTTGCCCGCTGGCGGCGGGAGTCGGCGCGGCTATAGAAAAACCACGATAAGATTACCCTGAGTATGGAGACTGAAGTGTTGTTTTTCTTAAGAAAACATCATCTTTGACAAAGTTTTTGGGGCATGGAAATCGTGGTTTTGCTCAGGCAATTAAGCCGGGAGGCAAATGATGCAGCCCGACCCGAAACGGTCCGCCAATTTTCCGGGGAATCAAAGAGATACCTTCAATAAAATGAATTGTGACGCATCCTTTTCTATGTGATTATAATCACATCTTAGGGAGCAGGTTTGCTCTCGAGAAGTTTCGGAAGGGAAGACCGCCCAATGGCGACAGGCGACCTGGCTCTCGGTCAACTTGAGAGCGAAGTAAGCGTTCGGCAGCACGTGATAAACGATTTCAGCATCAACGTGGCCACCGTGAACGGCTCCGGCTCGCAATCGGCCAATAGTGTTCTGTTGAAATCCATCTTCGGGATGGGTGTCCCGGTCAGCGGAAAGAACCTCTTTCCCTCGAATATCGCTGGGCAACCGACCTGGTTTATCATCCGCGCCAGTAAAGACGGCTATGTTGCGCGCAAGCACGAGGCCGAGATCCTGGTGGCGATGAATCCGGAGACGGCGCGCGAGGATATTGCGGCCTTGCCCGCCGGGGGCGTGGCCATCCACGAGGAGACGCTCAAGCTCGATCAGGCTCGCGACGACCTCTTCTTCTATCCCGTTCCCTTCGACAAGATCACGGCGGCCATCTGTCCCGAGGCCAAGCTGCGCAAGCTGGTCAAGAATATGGTCTATGTGGGCGTCGCCGCGCAACTGCTGCGCATCGATCTGAGCATTGTTGAGGCGGGATTGCGGCGGCAGTTTGCCAAGAAACAGAAGGTCTTCGATCTGAACTTCGGCGCCGTCAAGGCGGGCTTCGAGTATGCGCAGGAGAACCTGACCAAGCGCGACCCTTACTTTATCGAAAAGATGAATGAGACCGCGGGCAAGATCATCATCGACGGCAACGCGGCCTGCGGCATGGGCGCGGTCTTTGCCGGAGTGACGGTCGTGGCCTGGTATCCGATTACGCCTTCAACCTCCGTCGTCGAGGCGACGACCGACCTGCTGAAAAAGCTGCGCGTGACGCCTGAGGGGAAGGCGACCTTTGCCGTCATTCAGGCCGAGGACGAGTTGGCGTCGATCGGCATGGTGATGGGCGCAGGATGGGCCGGGGCGCGCGCGATGACCGCGACCTCGGGGCCTGGAATCTCGCTGATGGCCGAGTTCAGCGGCTTGGGTTATTACGCGGAGATCCCCGGCGTAATCTTCGACGTGCAGCGCACCGGGCCTTCCACCGGCATGCCGACGCGCACGCAACAGTCGGATCTGCTCTCGGTGGCCTTTCTATCGCATGGCGACACCAAGCACATCATTCTGCTGCCCGGTTCAGTGAAGGAGTGCTTCGAGCTGAGCATCGCGGCCTTCGATCTGGCCGAGCGGATGCAGACGCCGGTCTTCGTGCTTTCGGATCTTGACCTGGGCATGAACAACTGGATGAGCGAACCCTTCGAGTATCCCGCCAAGCCTCTGGATCGAGGCAAGGTGCTCACCGCCGCGGATCTGGAGCGGCTGGGCGGCTTTGCCCGCTATCGCGATGTGGACGGCGACGCCGTCGGATGGCGCACGCTGGCCGGAACGCCTCACCCCAAGGCCGCTTACTTTACACGCGGCTCGGGACATAACGACGCGGCCGGCTATACCGAGAAGCCGGATGAGTATCAGGCGGTGATGGAGCGGTTGGCGCTGAAGTTTGAAAAGGCGCGAGAGTTGGTGCCAGCGCCTGTCGTCGAGCGTAATCAAGGCGCGAAGATCGGTTTTCTGGCCTTCGGGTCCACCAATTGCGCGCTCACTGAAAGCCTGGACCAGATTGCCAAGCGCTACAACGTTCAGGCCGATTATCTGCGCATTCGGGCCTATCCCTTCGCGCAGGCGATTCACGATTTCGTGGCCGCGCACGAGCGGGTATATGTCGTCGAACAGAACCGCGACGCGCAACTGGCCAGCCTGCTGAAGCTCGATCTGCCCGCCAATCAGGTGACTAAGCTGCGCAGCATCCTCCACTACAACGGATTGCCGGTCGATGCCGAATCGATCACCCGCGAATTCGCGGTTCATGAATTCTCCCATCAGGAGGGTCTCTAAATGGCGACAGCAAGCGCAACGCCCAAAGTGAATCACATTGGCCTTCCCATCCTCGATTACCGCGGCGGCAAGAGCACGCTCTGCGCCGGCTGCGGCCACAACGCCATCAGCGAGCGCATCATCGACGCCTTCTTCGAGATGGGCGTTGAGCCGGAGCGCGTGATGAAGCTGAGCGGCATTGGCTGCTCGTCAAAGAGCCCGGCCTACTTCATGAGCCGCTCCTTCAGCTTCAACAGCGTCCATGGGCGTATGCCGGCGATCTCGACCGGCGCCATCCTGGGCAACCATACAATGAGGGCGATCGGCGTCAGTGGCGACGGAGATACGGCATCGATCGGCATGGGCCAATTTGTCCATCTGCTGCGGCGCAATCTGCCGATGATCTACATCATCGAGAACAACGGAGTCTATGGCCTGACCAAGGGCCAGTTCTCGGCGACGGCTGACCTTGGCTCGCGCCTCAAGACAGGCGTCGTCAACGAGCTGCCACCAATCGACACCTGCGCTCTGGCGATTCAGCTGGGCGCGACCTTCGTCGGGCGGTCATTTTCCGGCGACAAGAAGCAGTTGCTCTCCATGCTCAAAGCCGCCATAGCGCACAAGGGAACGGTGCTGCTGGACGTGATCAGCCCTTGCGTCACCTTCAATGATCACGAGGGCTCGACCAAGAGCTACAAGTTCATGCAGGAGAATGACGAGCCGATCAACGAGATCGGTTTTGTGGCCAGCTTCGACGAGATTGAGGTCGATTACTCATCCGGCGAGGTCTACGAGGTGGAGATGCACGACGGCTCCAACCTGCGCTTGCGCAAGCTGCTGGAGGATTACGATCCCACCGACAAGGCCAACGCCGTGCGCACTCTGATGGAAGCTCAAGATAACGACGAGATTCTCACCGGCGTTTTCTATATCAACACTGAAAAGCCGACCTTCATCGATCAGCTGAATCTGGTGGATGAGCCGCTGGGCACGCTTCCTGAGTCCGTCACGCGTCCGCCCAGGCAGGCGCTTGATGTGTTGATGGCCGCGCTGCAATAGAACGCTAGTTGAACAGGTCCTTCATCTTCTCGATCAGGCTGGGGGAGGCAGGCTTGTTCTCGATGGAGAGCGACTCACTCAGCTCGCCGATCAGCGCACGCTGGGCGCGACTCAGCTTGCGCGGTATCTCCACAATCACCTTGACAATCAGATCGCCGTTGCCTTTGCCGTTCAGGATGGGCACGCCGCGACCGCGCACGCGCAACTCCCGTCCGCTCTGCGTGCCTTCGGGAATCTTCAGCGCAACCGGGCCGTCCAGGCTGGCCAGCTCAATCTCCGCGCCCAGAGCGGCCTGAGGAAAGCTGATGGGAATCACGCAATGCAGGTTGTGGCCCTCGCGTTCGTAGAACTCATGAGGACGGATGGCGAGCACCACATAGAGGTCGCCCTTCGGAGCGCCGCCGCGTCCGGCATCGCCTTCGCCGCTATAACGAATGCGGGTTCCGCTCTCGACGCCGGGCGGCACTTTGACGTTGAGCTTGAGCTCCTTCACCACGCGCGTCTCTCCGCGGCAGACTGTGCAGGGGTCGGCAATCACTTGACCTGAGCCGCCGCAGGCCGGGCAGGCACGAGCCACGCTGAAGAATCCCTGCTGATAGCGGATCTGGCCGCGCCCCTGGCATTGGCCGCAGGCCTTGGGGCCGCGCCCCGAGGCGCTGCCGCTGCCGTGGCAGGCATCGCAGGTATCTCGACGCCGGATCTTCACCTCGGTCTCAGTGCCGAACAGCGCGGCCTCGAAGTCAACCGTGAGATCGAAGCGAAGGTCGTCGCCGCGCTGCTGCCGGCTCGTGCGCTGCTGCTGGCCGCCGACGTTGAACATCTCACCGAACAGATCGCCGAAGATGTCGCCAAGGTCGACGCCGCCCGAAAAGGGTGAGCCGCCAAAGCCAGCTCCGCCGCCCAAGCCGGCGTGGCCGAAGCGGTCGTAGGCAGCGCGCTTGTCGGCGTCGCTCAAGACCTGGTAGGCCTCGCTGGCCACCTTGAACTTCTCCTCGGCGGCGTGATCGCCGGGATTGCGGTCAGGATGATACTTCAGCGCCTGTTTGCGATACGCGCTCTTCAACTCCTGCTCGCTCACGTCGCGCGTGACGCCCAGCACCTCGTAATAGTCCTGCTTCGCCATCAAGTAGTGAAATCCCCAACTGGAATAAGGTTATTCTACACGTTAGCCCGCAATCCGCGCCTGCCGTGCGGCATCCTTCTGTAGTGAATCGGTGGAATGAACAATCCGGGAATGCGGCGCGCGATGCGAACGGAGAATTGAAGTGAGGCGTGCCTGCCGTAGAGCGCATTTTGGATTGCACTCCCCACGCCCTACAATGTTCTATAGGCCGACGCGCGAACAGGCGCGCCCGGTCATTGAAGGGCCTGTAGCTCAACGGTCAGAGCAGGGGACTCATAATCCTTACGCTCAGTTGTGGTAGGCTACGGTCAATTGCGGTTGGAGGCTGTCGAGTGGCAGCGGCAGAAGTGCTGTAAGGGCCTATAGCTCAATCGGTTAGAGCAGAGCACTCATAATGCTTTGGTTCCAGGTTCGAGTCCTGGTGGGCCCACCAAATCTCGTTTTCCCGTGTTTGGGTACTCTGTCGGCACAGTGCTCAAGCTCATTATCAGATCAGGTTCGGTCATTTCGTAGAATGAACCTCGCTTTCCCGCACCCCAAACGGTGCACAGGTTGACGATTTGTTCATGCGCCTGATCCGCACTTGCCAGTCACGGGTCGCCAAGTCCCTCGACTACCTGGTCAAAATGCAAGCGCCACGCCCGGGGTCTGGTCGTCCGTCTGCGAAATGGATGCCGTGGAATGATCGCGACACTCTGGCGCAAATCGATTCTTCCTGGCGTTAAGATGAATCAGATGAGTCAAACAGAAACCCAAATGGCCAAGCGACAACCGAAATCACAGCCCACATGGTCAGATGTTAAAGCAAAGCTCGCCAGCCTTGACCGGTTGGCATTAACGGGTCTGCTTCAGGATCTCTATGCTGCCAGCAAGGATAATCAGACCTTTCTTCACACTCGCTTTGGCTTGGGCGAGGACGTTTTGAAGCCTTACAAGGAGATGCTGGACCGCTGGCTTTGGCCGGACGTGTTGCGGAACCAGAACACTTCAGTCGCAAAGGCCAAGCAGGCTATTTCCAGTTACCGAAAGGCTATTGGCGAACCTGGCGGGCTCGCGGAACTGATGGTGTTTTATTGCGAATGCGCTGTGGGTTTTTGCAGCGATATTTGCTTGGATGATGAAGGATATTTCAGTGCTTTGGTCAATATGTTCGAACAGGCGCTCAAGGTTACCCGCCAGCTACCTGCGGACGACCGCGACGCCCTGATCGTCCGACTGGGATGTGTGCGCAACACCAGCGACAATTTTGGATATGGCGTGGGCGATGACATGGACTCCCTGCTTGCGAAATACGTCCGCACCTGACGGACCATCGGCATCTCGTTTTATCGAGAGGGGGAAAACAGTCCTTATTTGCACCGGAGTCTGGCGCGGGTATTGACCTATGCGACGCAGTTCGCGATAAGCTCATATCATGCGCTCTCATCCTCGCGAGAAAACAGGTAGAAACGACGCCTGCCCCTGTGGTAGCGGCAAGAAATACAAGCAGTGCTGTTTATCGAATTCAATCAACGTTTTGCCCGGCCCGGAGATGTCTGACACTCCATGGGGCAGGCAGCGCGACGCCTCGGACCGCCTCGCTGTGGATTTGCAGCGGACTCTGGAGCGCGACTTTGCCGACTTCGTCCTCGATGCCTGGATGGACTTCAACCAGGATGACGACCCCGCCTCCTTGAGTGAAATGCCGCATGAACTCAGCATCTTCAGCCCTTATGTGCTTTTTGAGTGGAATCCGGAGAAGACTCTCCGCCGGAGCAAGGAGAAGCCGCAAGGCGGCCTGGTTGTCCAGACGTATTTGAAGAAGGCCGCAAACCGTCTCTCCGCGCTGGAGCATTTGATTTTGGAGCAGGCAATCACGCGGCCGGTCAGCTTCTATGAGATTGTTCGCGTCCATCCGGGGAGGGGCGCGGTGCTGCGCGACATTCTGATCGGCGAAGAGACCGAGATTGAAGAGCACTCGGGAAGTGAAATGATGCGGCCGGGGGATGTGCTCTATGCACAGATTTGGATATTGCCAGAAGTCGCTACATTGGGCCGCTCCGCGCCGATCCGCATCCCTCCCGACACGAAGGTTGAGATCATCAAGCTTCGCGCGCAGTTGAAGCGCAAGATCAAAAGGCAAAATCGGGAACTTTCAGCAGACGACCTGACGCGGTATACCGATGAGGTTCGCGCCGTCTACCTCGATATTCGTGATGCCCTGAGTAAACCGCCTAAGTTGCAAAATACCGACGGGGAGCCGTTTCTCTCTCACAAAATTCATTTCAACACCCAATCGGCGCAGTCGACTTTTGACGCTCTCGCTCCTCTGGCTTGGGGGGTGACCAGGGAAGAGTTGCTCGAAGAGGCGGACCGGAACCACGACGGCTCGCTTCGCAGCATCGAATTCGCATGGATCAAGAAGGGGAACAAAATGCACCCGTCCTGGGAAAACACCGTCCTGGGCCATCTGAAGATATTCGGGAAGACGCTCCTGGCGGAGGTGAACTCAGTCAACCGCGCCAAGCGGATTCGGGAAGAGATTGAGCAGCGCCTCGGCTCCCAGGCGATACACGTCGGCACGGAAACGGAATCGCCGGAACAGATGCTGAAGCAGGCGAAGCAAAGAAAAGCCTTGCGCGGCGCCGAAGAAATAATCGAGGAGGACGATCTGCTCCGCGATCCCGAAATCCGCCGCCAGATAGAGGCGGAGGTCCAGAAGCAGGTCGAGGGATGGGTTCGCACCAAGGTTCCCGCTCTGGGTGGGCGCACACCGTTGCAGGCCGTCGCCGATCCTGACGGCAGAGAGATGGTCGAGGCCCTGCTGCAAGGCTGGGAACGCCAGAACGAAGCGCCAGGGCCAGCGGGCATTGTGCGTCCGGATATCAATGCGTTGCGCCGCATGCTGAATCTTCCGGTGAAGACGGGATCCCACACGGAGTGAGGCGGCCCAGTAGAATGTCACTTGCTGCTTCAGTGGACGTGATTCGGCAAGAGTTGTTGCTCTAAGACGTCAGTTGCCTCTATTTTACCGACTGCAATGCCTTGGCACTTCTTCCGGCACGCGTTCGCTCCTTGCTGGACGAAACGGGTGCCCCAAGCGGTGTGCAACAGAAGCTCATGCGCCACAGTAATGTGGCCACGACCATGAACGTGTACGGAAATGCGAGCCTGAGAGCCAAGCAACGGACCAACTCAAAGGTTGTGCAGATGGTGATGTCACAAGAAGCACCTCAGCCTGTGCGGCAGTCAGTAGCGGTTTGAACTATTGTGGGGTTCTGCGGGGTTGAATTCCAAGAAAAACGCTGTAAGTTATTGATTCTTTGGCTCCTCAGGTAGGACTCGAACCTACAACCCTTCGGTTAACAGCCGAATGCTCTGCCATTGAGCTACTGAGGAGTGTCGTGCGTTAATTCTTCTATACCAAGGTAGCAGAGAGCGCAGAAGACGTCAAAAATTCTATCTGGATGCAGCGTGCATCATCCTCAAATCTGCTTCATTTTCAGTGTAGCCGGCACCCGAAGCGTTCTGGCACGAGGGAGCGCGCCGGGGGCTGCCGCTAGCGATACGATAGAAGGAGCAAAAGCCTGCCTCGAGCAGAGCCGAAGGGAGGAGAATCCTTGTCACGGATTTCACGCCTGAACCGCAGCGAAGTGACCACTGAGATGGCAGCGCTCTATGATAGAGCCTTCGCCCAGCGCGGCAACGTGCCCAACATGTTCCGGGTGATGGCCCATCGGCCGGAGATCTTCACGACGATGATGGCCCACTTTGCCGCGGTGCTCTCGACCGGCACGGTCCCCACCAAACTGAAGGAACTGATCATCGTTCGCACCAGCCAGGTGAATGTGACGCCCTACTGCCTGGCCAGCCACACGATTCTTGCCCGAAATCTTGGATGGACCGACGAGCAACTTGCTCGCCTGGCCGAGTGGCCCCAGCGAGAGGACTTCACCGCTGCCGAAAAGGCCGCCCTGCGCCTGGCTGAGACAGTCACCCGCGACGCCAACGCGGTCAGCGACGAGCAGTTTGCCGAGCTGCGCGAGTTTTACTCCGAAGGCGAAGTCGTGGAACTGCTCTGCGCGATCGGCCTCTTCAACTACTTCAACCGCTTCAACAACGCCCTCAAGATGGAACCGACGAAACCCGGCGAGGGCGGCTGCGCGGCGGCTGAAACAGCGACTGCCCAGTGACCTCGATCTTCTCTTTCAAGGAGCCTCCTTCCCGCATGAAACTAGAGCTGCCCGCCGGTTCATTTCGAGCCTATCTCTTCGACTGCGACGGCACGATCGTCGATTCGATGCCGCTGCACTACATTGCCTGGAAGACGGCCCTGGCGGAGTGGAATTGCGTCTACGAGGAGAGCCTCTTCTACTCCTGGGGCGGCAAGCCAACCCGCGAGATCATCTCCGACCTGAATCAAATGAATGGGTTGGCCATGCCTGTCGAGGCCGTCGCCGAACGCAAGGAAGAGCTCTACTTCGAATTGCTGCCGCGGCTCAAGGCAATCCCTGAAGTGATGGAGCACATTGAAGCCGCGCAAGGGCGGATTCCCTTCGCCGTGGTTTCCGGGGGCAGACAGAAATCGGTGATCCGCTCGCTCTCAGTGGTTGGCCTGCTCGACCGATTCGACATCATCGTTGGCGCCGAAGACTACACTCGCTCCAAGCCGGCTCCGGATGCCTTTCTCCTCGCAGCCGAGCGGCTGGGCGTTGCGCCCGCCGATTGCCTCGTCTTTGAAGACACCGATCTGGGCATCGAAGCGGCAATCGCCGCGGGGATGGCCTATGTGAAGGTTCCAGCGCCCTGGGAGAGGACCTGAGAGAAGAGAATCAGTAGAGCAGCACTGCCACTCGGTAAGCCGTGAAAGCGCCTTGCTGGCCCTGCGGCGGGCAACTCCCTACGGCCGCCTGATGAAGCTCTCCAGAGGCCATCCGGTCGATTAGCGCCTGGGGCAGGCGAGTCAGCTCCGCATCCTGCCAGCGCATGATGAAGCGCGGTTGCGGGCCGCCAATGCCGCGAGGCATCCCTTCATCCGCGGCGCAGGCAACGCGTGCAAGAGCCGGATCCCGCAGAACAGCGCCCCCGTTTGCCTTGATCAGCCGGGCCACCTCAGCCTCGACCTGAGCCTGCGTCAGCACCGGCACGGCGCGCTCGTAGTCTGCCACAGCATAGAGCCCGTCACGGCCAGCCACAACGGCCACGCCGACCCGATCCACAGCGGGGTTCAGCAGGTTGGCGCGGTGGCCGGGGGAGTGCATCCAGCCCTCATGAATCGCGGCCGGACTGGGGCCAAGGGCCACGTTTTCCTCGATCATGCTGAAGCGCGCGCCCGCCTGCCCGGCTCGCCCGGCGACGTCCGGCTCGCCCGCATATTGGTGAGCGATCTGCTCGGCGGCAACCATGCGCAGGCAATGCTGGCGGGCGGCCGCGGCCAGTGCCGGGTCCCACTTCAGCGGACCGGCCCCGGATACCGCGCGCGCCTGATTGGCGAGCACGACTAGCTGCCAGGCCGCGGGCTGAATCGACGCCTGCTGCTTGTCCTGCCTGGGCGTCTGTGCCAGAACCGCGGACGCAACCACTGCGAGACACAAGATCAAGCCATGCCGAAAAGCATCCATAATCAATTCAACCCCACTTTGCCGCCAGTGTCGCTGTATTCTTGCTATGCCGATGCCTTTTTTCGCCGCCAGCACGCTCCCCGCACTTCGCAGTCGCGCCCGCCGACAGCCGCTGGCGGTGGCTGGCGTTTTTCTGCTGGCTGTCTTCGTGATTGGAGGGTTGGCAGCTCCCTGGCTAGCGCCGCACAATCCAGCCGCCATCGACTTGCTGCATCGGCTCGAAGGACCCTCCGCCACGCATTGGGCCGGAACCGACGAACTGGGCCGCGATACGCTCTCGCGCCTGCTTTTTGGAGCGCGGCTCTCCCTGGCCGTCTCTGTGACTGTAGTTGCGATTTCGCTGGCCCTGGGGCTGGCCGTCGGCGGCCTTGCCGGCTACCTGGGAGGATGGATCGATGTCGCCCTCACCACTTTTGCCATGAACACGTTCCTGGCCCTGCCAGGCATTCTGCTGGCCATCGCCTTCGCCGCCTTCCTCGGCCCCGGATTCGTCAACCTGGTGCTGGCGCTGGCCATCGGCGGGTGGGCCGGATATGCGCGCCTGGTGCGGGCGCAGGTGATGGCCGTGCGCGACCGAGAGTATGTGGATGCGGCTCGCGCATTGGGCGCAAGCGGTCTCCGCATCTTCTTCCGCCACATTCTGCCCAACATCGTCCAGCCGATTCTGGTGCAGGCAGCCATCGGCATGGCCGGAGTGATTCTTGCCGAGGCGACGCTCTCCTTTCTCGGCCTGGGCATTCCCGCGCCAGCGCCGAGTTGGGGCGCAATGCTGAACGACGCCCGCTCGCATCTCTTCGACTCGCCGCATTTGGTGCTCTTCCCGGCCCTTGCAGTGGCTGGCGCGGTGCTCGGCTTCAATTTCATGGGCGATGCCCTGCGCGACCAGCTCGATCCGCGGACGCGGCTGGAACTGGGGCTATAACAGTCTGCGAAGGAACGCAGGCTTTGTATCAGGGCACGGCTTCAGCCATGCCGTAAGGATTGCAAAGGAATGCTGGGCTTTAGCCCCTGACGGAAAATGGCTTCACAGGGGGTTCCTGGATGAAGATCGGCGTCGTCAGCGATACCCACGGGCTTTTCCGCCCCGAAGTCGCGCCCGCGCTGGCCGGCGTCGAGCGCATCCTGCACCTGGGCGATGTGGGCAAGGCGTCGGTACTCAAGAAACTGGGCAAGATCGCTCCCGTCACAGCGGTCCGCGGCAATGTAGACCGCGAAGGCCCATGCAGCGAGCTGCCGGAGACGGAGGTGACGCTCATTGGCGGCCGCTACGTCTATATGCTGCACGATTTGAACACGATCCACCTTGACCCGGCTGCCGGAAAGTTCGCCGCCGTGCTCTTCGGGCATACACATGTGCCCAACTTCTACCGGCGCAAGGGCGTGCTCTACTTTAATCCCGGTTCCTGCGGGCCGCGGCGCTTCCGGTTGCCGGTGACGGTTGGTCTGCTCGAAGTGAGCGAGGACGGCGAGTTGGAACCCCGGATTGTCGAGCTGGATTGCGAGTAGTCCGCCGGTTACTTGTCCCTTAGTTCCTCATGCGGGGATTCACCCAGCGATAGACCACGTCTGTCAGCAGGTTGACAAGCACGTAGGTCAGCCCGATTGACAAGAGGCAGCCCTGCACCAGCGCATAGTCGCGATTGGAGATCGCGCTGACGGTGAGGCGGCCGATGCCGGGCCAACTGAAGATGGTTTCGGTGACGATTGCGCCTGCCAGCAGCGCGCCGAATTGCAAGCCGACGACGGTGATGATGGGAACCAGTGCGTTGGGCAAAGCGTGACGGCAAACGACGGCCGTTTCGCTAAGGCCCTTGGCGCGGGCTGTCCGGATGTAGTCCTGGCCGAGTTCCTCCAGCATTGCGGTGCGCACCATGCGAGTGAGGATGGCGGCCAGGGATGCGCCCATGGCAATCGAGGGCAACACAAGATAACGCCAATCGATCCCCGCGCTTCCGCCCGAATTCGCGCCGGAGACAGGGAGCCAGCCCAGTTCGATGGAGAAGACCAGAATCAGCACCGGACCCAGCACCAGGCCGGGAACGGAGAGGCCGAAGAGGCTCACAACGGAGAGCAGTTGGTCGATCCAGCGCCCCCGGCGCATGGCGGCCAGAATACCGGCAGGCAATGCCAAAAGCAGCCCGAAGCCAAGCGCGGTCAAAGTCAGAGCCAGCGTGTAGGGATAGCGGGCGGCGATCAGATGGGCTACCGTGTCGTGCAGGCGGATGGAGCCGCCCAGATCGCCATGCAGCACGCCGTTCCAGTAAAGAAAGTACTGCTGATGAAGTGGCAGGTCGAGCCCAATATCGTGACGCAACGCCGCGATGTCGGCCGGAGTCGCACCCTCGCCGAGCATCATCTGGACGGGATCGCCGGGGACCAAGTGAATGAGCAGAAAGACCAGCGAGACCACCAGCCAGACGACCGGAAGCGTGAGCGCGAGGCGGGTGAGGATCTGCTTCATGGGCTTTCCTCAGCTTACAGTTGTCAGTTGTCAGTTGTCAGTTGTGAGGCTGAGAGGATAGAGGAATTTCGGATTTCACTCCCTTGGCCGTCAATAAAACGCCATCTTGGAACTCCCATGGCATAGAAGAGGCCATCGGTAAAGAGGCCGGGAAAACGCGTTCCCAATGCGCTCTGTTTACCGGATTACGACCGCTTTTCATGGTCTTAGGTGTCATCCGCTGACCTGCATGTTGTTGAAAATACGTTCGACTGATGATTCGAGTCCTCCCTGAGGAGCCAAAACTAAAATAGAATTAATAGTATGCGAGGCAGCCAAATCGGCTGCCATTGTTATTTTGTCGGATGGCTGTTCTGATGGCTGTTCCGCAAACTTTTCTGCATTTGATGAAATTGTTCCGTTGTTTCCTGGTGCCCCGTCCCATATAAAGGCTGGCTTCTTTTGGGGCGCGGAGAATGCATCGCGGGAGCTTCGAGGGCTTTGCCTGAGGGATTGGACAGAGGGGCGGCTTTCAGATGCAGTCAGCGAGCGCGGCGCGTGGCAAGACTGGCTTGAATATTTTTTGCAGGGAATCGCTCGCATGTCCGAAGATGCAGTGAGCCGGGCAACACGCATCAACGACTTGCTGGCTGAAGGGCGAAGGAAGCTGGCCAGCGAATCGACGAACACACCATTGAGGGTGATCGATCTGCTGGCAGCAGATCCATTTATTACGATCACTGGTGTTGCCGATCGATTGGGACCTGCCTTCACTATGGCACAGCGTGCAATTGAACGGCTGGGAGGAACGATTCCGCCCAACAGCACCGGACCAGGTGTGCGGCCCGGATTTCATCGCCAACCAGTTGCAGGACTCGCCTGCTATAAAAGCCTGTGCCGCTGGGATGTATTGTGCATCACAACGGGGAAGATGGTTGCCCACGCACGGGTAGAGCCTGCTGCATGCCGCAGCTCGTGACCCGGAGAGGAAAAGGCAACTTGATTCATCCGCCCCGTACCGCAATCCTGGAATTGCCTGGCCGCGGAACGGTCTCAACGAAGGAGTTCAACTCAGCGCATTTCGGGGGGAGAGAATTAGAACGAGACCGTTGCCGAATCATGATAGGCCAATGGTGCGCTGTGCCGGGCGGCATTGGCGATGGTTTGCCGGGGGACCATTCTGCACTCTGGCGGCTCTCGACGCGGCTGGCCGGTGCTAGGTTTTCGGCTGGCGCCGGACCTTCCGCTTCAAACGGACTTTCATCAGGAACCGTTTACCACAACCGTCACAATGCCAGGGATAGTAGCCGAACAGGCAACAGATTCCCCTTTCCAGGATGCCTCGGCGTCTTGACCGATCGATTCCGTCTTGTTTGCACATTGGGCATTGCATATCAGGTCTTCCCTCGGCTTTTGGTGCGCAATTAGAGGATACCTGTTCAAATGCCGTTGTCAAAAATGGATTCACTCGCCGAATGTCCTTTTGTCAAGAAGAAACCGGCGTCGGGCACGAGGCCGATTCGTCCATGCCGCCGCTTGCTACGGAAACCGAATGGTCGCTGACCACAGGAAAGCATAAGCATTCGGCAAGAAATCGGGCGACCATTGCCGGTCCCCAACGGTCCCTGCGCCATGGAAGGCATTCGGCAGAAATCTGCAAACAAGTGCAAACTCCAGAAAAGCCGAAGGCCCGGACGCCTTTCGGAATCCGGGCCTTTGCTCATACAGGAGTCGCTGCTTACTACTCCACGTCCAGAGTAATTTGGAAGCTAGGCTGCGAACAAGGAGCCAGTGCCGGGCTTCCGGCATTGGTTGTTGGGTCGATGCCACACGCCTGGGTTACGGGTGGGCTGACCATTGGCGAGACATAAGGGTCAATAGAAGCGACGACGGTGATGGTGCTGGTTCCCTTTGGACTGGAGAACTGAACACCACCGGAATTGCAAGCCGTCAGTCCACTTGCCGAAATCGCTAGAAGAGCGATTCCGATCACCATGGCGACCGTTCCCCAGGCTCCGCGCATGATCCGGCGGCGCATCCGGAAGAGTAAAAGCCCGGAGAGGCCGCCCAGCCACCAGAGCATCGAACTCTGAGCCGGGGAGTTGGGCGGATTGTTGATCACAACGGTCAACTGTGTTGTGACCGGCGGATTGTTAACGCCGGGCGTGCTGGCCATTACGCTCACCTGTCCCGGCGAAAAGACGCAGATTGCATTGGCCGGCAGTGAAGAGGCCACGCACTGATAGCCGACGACGCCTTGCCAGCCCCCGTAACTGGTGTTGGTAAATGTGACGGAAGAACTGGAGCCAACGGCGGCGTCGATCAATGTGCCGCTGGTCGTAAGGACCACGGAACCGGATGCGGGAGCAACATCGAATGATTGAACTGCGGAGCTGGATCCGTTGAAGTTTCCATCGCCTCCATAGCTTGCTGAGACGGCCACAACGTCGAACGCCACGCCAGTAGCCGGCGACGAAGGAGTGTAGGAGTAAGTGGCTTGGAAGACCCCGCCACTGGCAGCCATCAGGGGCGCTGACGGCGTCACTGTTGTGCCGCCTGAATCCGTGATGGTGAAGGTAACAGTTCCGGTCGGGATGCCCGCAAAGGTGGAGATCACCGTCGCGGTCAGCATGAGCGCGCTGCCTGCCGGCTGGCTTGACGGATTGAGGTTGGCCGTCGCAAACGAGATTGACGTCGCCGTGGCGACTTGACCGACAACGATCGTATCGATCGCCGAATCGCTGCCGGCATAAACGATAGTGGTGGTCGTTGCTCCCTGATAGACCGCCTGCAAGGCGTGGCTTCCCCCAGCGAGACCGTTGGACAGCGCGAATGTGACTGTTCCGTTGTTAAGCGTGCTTGTGGCCACTTGCGATCCATCCACCATCAGAGCGACAGTGCCTGTGGGTGTGCCCACGTCTGACGTGACCGACGCGCTCAGGGCAATCGCTTCCCCATAGTAGGGAGTTCCACTGGGCGCGGTAACCGTTAACGTCGTCGCCGTGGCCTGAACCGCTTCTCCGGTGCCGGCGAGCGTGACTTGCGGCGCGGCGGTGTTGGATGCGCTGCTGCTTAACGTCAGGACATCGCTGAATGTGCCGCCAGTCGGAGGCGCGAAGGTTGCTTCCACGACGCAGTTCAGCCCCACCGCGAGACTGTCGCCATCTGAGCACGCGTTGGTCTCCGAAGTGTCCAGCGTGAACCCGTTGGTGCTCCCTGTGGCTACGTAGTACGGCGAACCTAACGTCAACGCCTGATTGCCGGAACTCTCCACCTGGACCGAGGCTGGACTACTGGTGGTTCCGGGGTTCAGGTTGCCAAACGACAATGTGGTTTGAGTCCGAGCCAGCATGTATGCCGCGGCATTCACATTGTCGCTGACATAAAGGTTGCCAACGGAATCGATCGCCAGACCATAGGGATTCTCAATCCCAAAACTTACATTCGCGGAGCTTCCAATTGCCAGACTGCCGGCAACATTGGGAATGCGCATCACTTTCATGTTGCCCTGGTCCACAACAAAAAGATCGCCGGCCGCGTCTGTCGCCAGCGCTGACGGATTGCTGAAGCCAGTCGCGACAACTGCCTGGCCCAGGGCGCTGGAAGCGTAAGGGAGGCTGTAGATTTTGCCGCTGCCGGAGTCGGCAATGTAGATCAGGCCCGACGCGGTAACGGTGGTGGCCAGAGGGGCGCTCCAGCCCGAACCGAGCGTAATCGCATTTGCCGGATCCCATCCTCCATTGTAGGGAAGGTACACAATCCGGTTATTCCCGGTGTCGGCGATATAGAGGTTGCCCTGAACATCCACGCTCAGGCCAGCAGGCTTGCTCAGCGCGTTGCCGGCAATGCTCGCGCTGCCTGAAAGCACCGTCGTCTGCGACGATGCGCTCAATGCTCCGTTGACGACAGGAATCTCCACGATCCGGCTGTTGCCGGTATCGGCGATATAGAGGTCGCCTGTGCCATCGACCGCTACGCCCTCCGGGCTGCTCAGGCCATTGCCGATCGAAACCGGCGTCGCGCTGCCGGCCGCAATCTCCCAAACCTTGCCGGCGCCCGAATCCGCAATAAACAGATCGCCTGCAACATCCAGGGCTACCGACATCGGCGTCTTATAACCAGTCCCGATCGCACTTACAGTGCCGGGATCGATGGTCAGTCCCGCGCCCAGTCCGGTGCCCGACAGATTCGCCGTAGCCAGTGGGGCGCCATGGGAATCCGCGAGCACCAAAGCGCCAGTTGCCAGTCCCGGAACCGCGGGCGCAAAACTGGCGTCCACCGTGCAACTGCTTCCAGCCGTATATGCGGTCGCCGCTGCGCAGGTGCCGCCCGCTGCCGGGGCAAACACTCCACCACTGGTCACGAAGCCAATGGTTGCCGGCGTCACCGCCGCGTTAAATGCCACATCCGCGGTTGCTGTTCCTGAACTGCCTACGGCGACACTGCCGAAACTCGCGGCGCCCAGAACCTGCTGATAGATGCTTGAACCGTTGTTGGAATAGAAAACCGAATTGGCGCCAATCCCAACCGTGAGAGGAGTGCCCAGCGGCACGCCCGATGCGACCAGGAACATGCTGCTTCCGTCCAGAGCTGAAGCGGCTGAGTTGTACGGAATCTCATAAATGCTGCCGGCTTGTGAGTCTCCGACAAAGAGATTGCCTGCGGCGTCAAAGCTGAGCCCCAATGCCGTCGAGAGTCCCGACGCAAGGACAGTTGGGCTGGTTGTGCCATAGTTGGCAACCGTGATCTCATAAACATCGCCGCTGCCCTTCAGCGTGAAGAACACATCGCCCGCGGCGTCGGCGGCTATCGATTCCACCTGTGCCAGAGAATTAGGGGCCAGAATAAGGTATGGAACCTGGAGCGAGGTCAACGCGATGATTGTATTGCTGGCCGAGTTGGCGGCAATAAAAACCGTGCCCGCGGCGTTGACCGCGATATCGCCTGGATCGTACCAGTAGAATCCCCAGGTGTTGCCCAGCCCCGAGCCTGCATTTGCATACTTCACTGCGGCTCCGGGATTCGGAACACAGTTGGTTGATGGGATCTGCCAGACGTATCCATTCCACTTGGAATCGACGTATAGATTGTTGTTGCTGTCGATAGCCAATCCGCCAGAAGTCCCGTCGCCTGCGTTAGAAACGCCGGTGTAGTTAGCCAAAGTGATAGCCGCGCCTCCCCCCGCGGGAATCTCCAGCAGACCGGTGGTGCCCTCCAATTCATACAGATTTCCGCAGGTATCCTGAACGACCTTACCCGCATTTGTGAGGCCAGTGGCCGCTACGGTTGTCTGCTGCGAAACCACTACGGAGGGTACGGTTTGCGCGTACGCGATAGCCGTCGTGGCCGCCAGTGCGAGGATCAACAGCCATGCCGACCGGCCAATCCAACTCTTCATCCAATTCTCCCTCAACATCTCAAGCCTCCAAAGTGCGGCCTTGTGCCGCGTATCGCATTTGTTTCTACTTGCGGCATCCCGCTTCGCCCGCCCCGTCAATTCAATCCCGTTTGCACCGCGCGGTGTAGGATGCGGGCGGAATCGCACCCTACCCGGTTTGCGGCTAGAAGTTGTACTTCACACCGAACTCAACGATGCGCACGCCGAACTTGTAAGGCGTATACCCAAAGCCGGCATTCGCCAACTGAAGGCCCGCAAAAGCCGCCGCCTGCGTCAGGTAGCACCCGCCGGCGCCGGTTGTTGTGTTGCAGGCCGGATCGGCGTAGGTCAAACTCAGCGCGTTGCTGTCGTTGTTCGTGAAGGATGGGATGGGGTGGTTAAGGAAGTTGAATGCCGCCATGCGGAGCTGAAGGTTCTGCCGGTCGGTCATCTTGACGTCCTTGTAGAGGGAGAGATCAGACTTGAAGAAAAGCGGACCGCGCACATCCGGAAGAGTCCACGCTCCCTGCGTCCCCTGCGCCGGCAGGCCGAAGCAATTGCCATTGGCGTACTGCCTTGAAACCTGATTTCCCGACAGAATCGCCGCGTGCAGGCCTTTCCGGGGGTCGCAGGTAACGGTCGGCTGCAGCGAATAGTCGGAGCTTCCCAGCCACGTGGAAGCATTGGCCGGAACACTTATAGTGGTCGCCAGCGATTGGTCCGTATAGTAGCCTGCGTTCGCTGAAAAGCCGAAGTTGGTGCTTCCGTTGGCGATGGCAAGATCCGGGCCGCTTTGCAGACTGGTGATGCCGGACAGCTCCCAGTTGTTAATCACCCAGCCCAGTTGGCGATTGATGTGGAACTTGCTGCCTTCCTGATAAGAATAGGTGAAGTTGACGGCTTGAGGCCGGTCGAAGGAGACAAGGCCATAGTCGTGATGGGCATTGATCGGATCGCCGATATTGCCCGAGTCCCAGTTGCCGCGCACCGCCAGGGCCTTTGACCACGTATAGTTGACGCCGAAAACCAGCGAACCACTCTGCTTGTTGAGCGACACCTGAAGAGCGTTGTAGTTAGCCCAGTTCGTGTGCTCGGGAACGTTCACGTTCTGGTAGTTGGGATAGGGGCGGTAGTCGGCCTGATCCGCGGTGGGGATGTTTGACGCTGGATTGGTTTGGCCGCTGAGGGGATCAGGACCGAAGAAGGCGCCTATGGGGATAACGTTGATGTTTTGCATGCTGGTCCCGGAGGACGCCGCCTGCCTCATCAGATTGGCGCTCTGGTTGCCGACGTAGGCGATCTCCAAAGTGGTATGCCAGGGCGCCTGCTGATCCAAGGTGAAATTGTAGTTGTAGGTGACGGGCTGCTCACTGTCTTTGGGATCCATCGCTGCCACGCTGATCGTGCTGCCATGCGTCACCGCGGCAGCCCCTGCTACGAAAGTTCCAACCGACGCGCCGTAGAATCCGCAGCCGATCACCTGTCCGGTTGGGGCGGACGCCGGAAGGCCCGTTGCGGGAATTGTCGGGTAAAAGCCATTCATTAACTGGTCCAGGGTGCAGGAATAGTTCCCCGAGAAGGCGTGATCCACCAGGTTTACTGCGGTGGTCACCGCGCCAGACGATACGTTGTTGGCGTCGCGCGACCGGTAAGCTCCAAAGCCGCCGCGAAGGACTGTCTTGCCGTTGCCATGGAGGTCGTAGGCTATGCCCACGCGAGGCGAGTAGAACAGCGCGCGGGTTCCCATGCCGGCCAGGGGAATGCTCGCGTCCAGCTTGTGCCAGGAGATGCCCGGCCAGGTAGTTGTGTCGTCGGTGACGGTGCCGCTGAAGACGCCGGGTTGTATGGGGTTGTACTTCGTCGGATCCCAGACTGCGGCGCCGATGCCGTGCGAGTCCATCCAGGGCGGCAGGTGAGAGAGGCGGATGCCGTAGGTGAGCGTCAGCTTCGAGGAGACCTTCCATTCGTCGGTGACATAGAACTCCATACTGTTGAAGTACATGTCGATGCCGGGATCTGCGGTGCTCTGGTTGTATCCGCCGGGGCAGCCGATCAGAAAGTTTCCAACGGTGTTTCCAATGAATGTCGTGCCGGGAGTGACCGGCGTGAAAGCTCCGGATGTCCCACTGATGCTTCCGCTGGCGCTCTTTTGATTGACCAGGCAGCTATTGTAGCGATCAAACAGAATCGTGCCGTTGGCATCGCTCCCCAGAGTGACCTGGTTATTGCGGGTTTGCTCAAGATAAATGCCGGCCTTCATCGTATGCGTGCGATAGGTTCTGGTCAGGTTATCCGCCACGTCCCAGGAGGATTTGCGGAGATACTGCCCCTGGCCGCCGGGAGGCACATAGGCCATGGAAAAGTTGGGAATGCCGATGTTTTCCCAGGAGTAGATACGGGGCAACTGACTGCCGTTCTTGAAGTACCCTCCCGAGTATCCGGCGGCGGCCCACGGCGTGCCTGTGTCGCTGGCCGCGGCCCGATCTTTGAACTGCTCGGGCTGCTCGAAGAACATGCCCGCCGCGACCAGTTCGTTGGTCGTGTTGGCGTTGAAAGTCTTGGTCAGGTTGAGCGAGGCCCAGTTGGAATGCCCGTTGGAATAGAGGGGCGCGGGGAAGGGAATTGTGCCGGGAGGGTTGTAGTAGATGTTTTGCAGCGGGGCTTCGCTGTTGACCTTTTCCCAGTTGTAGACGGCATGCAGTTTCAGGCTATCCGAGAAGTTTTCATCCGCGCTGCTGTGCAACTGCAAGCCATTGTTGGTCGCAAGAACATTCTGAACCCAGTTGTAGCCGTCGGAAGCGTAGCCATTGGCAGGCTGAGGCGTACGGTTGATGGCCGGATAGAACTTGGTGAACGTGGCCATCGCGGGATTGATGCTGGCTGGGCTGATTTGACCGGCATTGGCTGCTCCCACGGCCGGAATCGAATTTCCGTACTCATCAGTCCCACCGGCGGGAGAGTGGCAGTCGCCGCCAATGTTGGAATAGGCTGCGGCTATGGCATAGTCCGTATTGCAGCCCGTTGTAAGACCGGGAAGAGAGCCTGACGCATCAGCTGGCGTATTAAATGCCTTGGCAAGAGTGTCGTAAGAAAGGTCTCCGCCCAGCATGGCCGGCGTGGGAATGAAAGCGAAGGTGGGGCCGCTGAAGGTTCCGTTGGTGTTGGTAGTCTGCTCGTATTGCTCATAGCCGACCCAGAAGGTGAGCTTCTTGCTCTTGTTGAACTCGGTGCCGGGAATCTTCACCGGTCCGCCTACGTTGGCGCCCGGATATGCATACTTGACTGCCGTTCTGGCAATCGGCTGGTACTTTCCGGTCGCAGGATTGACGCTGCCCTCGTCCTTCGACAGCCAGTCATTTGCATCGAAGATGGCGTTTCGGGCATACATATAGACCGATCCGTGATATGTGGCCCCGCCCGATTTGCCCACCGCATTGATGACGATGGGGCCCTTGGCCTCATCGGCGCCGAAGTTCGAGGTCTGCACCTTGACCTCCTGCACCTGGTCCATGTTGATGTTCGCGGTGGTGGCGCCCATGTCGCCGGGATCGATGACGCTAGCTCCGTCAGATGTCAGGTTGACAAGGCCCTGTTGCGGGGCTGCGCCATTGGCTCCGAAACTGCCCAACTGCCCCGATCCGAAGCTGGTAGTTGTATAGTCGGGAGCTGAGTTCTGAAGGCTGGTTCCGGCATTCAGGGTGAACCCAGGCAGCATGCTCACCAACTCCAGCGCATCGCGCCCTTCGGTGGACAGTCGCGCAATGTCGGCGGAGGTGATCAGAGTGCTGTGCTCGGGAGAATTAAGGGTAACGCCCGCGGCCTCGGCCGTAACCGTAATCGATTCCATCACTTGGCCAATGGCCAGCTTGATCTTTGGCACGGTCAGGCTGTCGCCCGGATGCGCCTCGATCCCGGTCACTCTCCAGGACTCAAAGCCGGTCATGGTTACCTGAATGCTGTAGGTGGCCGGCTGGACGGCAAGGAAGTTGAAGAACCCCTCCCCATTGCTGGTGGTGCTTCGGATCGCCTTGCTTGCTTCGTTGATCAGGGTCACCTTGGCGCCGGGAACCAAAGCATCGACGGTGTCGCGAACGGTGCCGGATATGGAGGAGGTAGTCTGCGCGTGGGCTGCGGAAACAAGCAGCAGCGCAGCCGCGCTCCAGAGAACGGCGCAGCAGAGATGTTTCTGCCTCCAGGACCGTGAAAACCAGCTGCGGAGAGGATGGATCATTGACTTCGACAAAGCACGCCTCCAAATGTGAGAGCCTTACCTTCCGGCTCAATGACTGATCTTGTTTTCTGCCTGAACCTGAGAAATACCCGCGTAAGGCTTGTGCTCCGAGGGCGAATCCGGTTCATTCCTGCACAATGTTTATCGCAACGACTGAGAATTTCAACAACCCCGTAAACGCTTTCACGCTAGCCAAAACATACACCCTGTCTTCCCATGTCAATTCTGGTCCCCGGCGTCCTGACCAAAATGCTGGCGCTGCCCCAGCCCTGACAACTCTGTTTTTCGTCCGCACACCTGATCGGCCTGAATCCTGAGCTGGCCAATCCCTGGACGCGAGAGCCTTCCCTTTGGGTTCGCGTCCACGCAGTCCAGTGTATTCCTGACTGCGAAACCTTATGTTCAGCCGCAATGGATGCGAAAGGTTAATCTTGTACCCGCTTGTACGGAAACCGATTGCTGATCATGTACGCATATGTACATGATTGATTCAGAATAAGATAGTTCGATCTTGTCACGAGTCCCATTTTGCGCGTTACAATTGTGTACGGACGGGTGCTTTCGTTCGCGGTCGCTGAAATCATCGCAGTCAGGCAGGGGAAAGGTCATGCCGGAAATCTCCAACCTCTCCTCCCGGGAGGCAGAACGCGCAGAACTTGATGTGGTGGCGGAGGCTTTGTCGAAGTCGCCGCGATTGGCGCGTCTGTTGCGCTACCTCGGAGAGAGGTACTTTCAAGGCCAGAGCGATCAGCTTCACGAATACAACATTGCAACCGAGGTCTTTGGCCGTTCCAAAACGGCTTTCGATGCCGGGGAAGATGCAATCGCCCGAGTGGAGGCGCACCGGCTGCGAAAGCGGCTAAAGGAGTTTTACGAGACCGAGGGCAGAGACCACCCTCTGCAACTGTCTATTCCCTCAGGAAGCTACGTCCCCTGTTTTACCCGCCGGGCCGATCAAGCTCCGGCGCCTTCTTCAGACGCGTTGCCGGCAACACACGGGCCTGGCGCTGACCTTTCTCTTGCTCTCGACGATATGGCAGCGCCAAACCACGGCGGGCGTGCACAGCAGGGAATCTTTCCGCGGTTAAGGGAACGGAAGTGGATCTACTCTCTTCTGGCATCCGCAGCGGCATTTGCCGCTCTGGGTGTCTATTGGGCGGCTCATTCCGGCACAACTGCCAAGAGCACCGTTGAGGGGACCACGTCGATCGCGCAGCCATCCTCCTCGCGGCCCGTCCCGCCCGGCTCGGCATCCGTGCCCATTCGCCTGATTGCCGGATATACCGGGAAGCCGCAGATCGACAGCGCCGGAGCCGTTTGGACGGCCGACCAGTATTTTCATAACGGGGGAGTCTGGACGCGTCCGCCCAACGCGATCTCCAGAACCAGCGATCCCCTGCTTTTTGAACAGTGGCGAACCGGGGATTTCTTCTATGACATTCCTCTCCAGCCAGGCGTTTACGAACTGCATCTTTATTTCGTCACATCGGAGAGCTCCCTCGATGCCACCTCCACCTTCAGCGTCGGGATCAACGGAAATACGGTCTTGAAGGGCTTCGACGTCAACTCAGATGCTCTGGGAGAGAACATTGCCGATGAGCGCGTCTTCCGGGACGTATCCCCGGACAAAGACGGCATGCTTCACCTCAGTTTTACCAGCGAGCGCGGGGCGCCTGCGCTCAATGCCATTGAAATACTGCCCGGAATCTCACACAAACAGCTCCCCATTCGCCTGGTCACGCAGCCGACATCGTTTACCGATCACAATGGCCAGTTCTGGCATCCTGACAATTACTTCATGAATGGGCGGCTGTCCACTCAACGCCAGCAGATTGCGGGATCGCCGGACCCAGATCTCTTTGCCAGCGAGCGATACGGACATTTCACCTACGCCATTCCCGTGGATACGCGGGATCGCTATACGCTGGTGCTTCACTTCGCCGAGTTCTACTTCGGACCACATGCGTCGGGCGTGGGCGGAACGGGAAGCCGCCTCTTTCGCGTGATGTGCAACGGGGTTGCCATTCTCGACGACTTCGATATCTACAAGGAAGCGGGAAGTCTCCATGCGCTCACCAAGACCTTCTACCATGTGAAACCGACCGCGCAGGGAAAACTGAACCTCACCTTTGAGCCCGACGTCAACAACGCCACGGTCTCGGGTATCGAAGTTCTGGACGAATCGCAGTAGGACGCCCGCAGCGTTTACCTGCCCGGAATCAGAACGACGATTTCCGATGTGGCGGGAACCGTCACAGAGAAGCTGTTTCCCATCCCCTCCAGTTTCGTCTGCTGAGGGCCGGAAGCCGGCCAGGGACTGTTCAATCCGAAGTTGGCGCGGCCAAAATCGTAGCGGGTCCCGGTTGCGGCAAGCGGGGCATCCGGAATCGTCACCTTGACCAGGAAGGGCTGGTTGGGGTGCTTGTTGATCAGCACGATTGCCATCCCGCCACCTTTGCGTTTGACGGCATGGGCCGAGAGCAGCGGCGAACTCGACTGCGCCTCTACCAGCACATCGCCCGGGCGAGCCGCCATGGATGCCATCTGCGTTCCATAGTAGGCGTCGGACGGGGTGTCGAGCGGGACCTCTTTCACCTCGGAGAGAAAGCTGTTGTGCATCTCCTGCCACACCACCGTAAAGGCTCCTGCCTCAAACCAGGTGAGATAGGTGTCAGTGGCGAAGAGGGCGCGTTCGGCGCCGCTGGCGCCTCCGTTCGTCTCAGTAATTGCAAAAGGAATCTTCTTCTGCGCTGCCCCGGCATTCAGGGCAATCTGGTCGCGCAGCGCCGCGGCCTGGGGTTTGATCTCCTCGGTGACCGTCAGATCGGTGGAACTCGACTTTGGATACCAGTGAACAATCACAAAATCGATCTTGTCCTTCACTTCTTTGAGCAAGGGCGCATTGCCATCGGCCGGATGAGCGTCGGGCATATCCACGCCGACGCCGATTTTGATGCTGGGATCAACCGCCTTCATGGCGCGGACAAAATCCAGCGCATTCCTGCCATAAGCGCCCTGTGACAGCGCGGGGTTCCCCTTTCGGTTGTTGTCATAGGGAGCATGGAGATCCTCTTCCCAGGCCGGTCCAAAGTAGCCGTTGCCTCCGATCTCGTTGCCTATCTCCCAGTAGCGGATATTCCAGCCCTTCTCGCGATTAGCATAGCGAACCCAGTCGGCGGCCTCGGAGGGGTCGCCGCCGCCGGTTCCAGCCGCATTCGAGCCGTAGTTCACGGTGACGATCGCCTCGGCTCCGGCGGGCAGCACGTTGTTGATCATGAAGTGGTCGAAGGTATCGTTGGGGTTGATATAGATATGGGTCCCTACAGTTTCGGAGGTAGTCTTCCAATGGAAGCAGTCGGAATAAGATCCGCCGGGGAAGCGCAAGGCGGTCACGCCGGCGGTCCTCAGTTTGTCCGGTAAGCCGGGCGAGGTGAAATCGTTGTCATAAACGCTCATGCCGATGCCATAGCCGGCATCGGGCACCACAGCCAGTTCCGTCTTCACGTTTACCTGGACTTGCGCGGTCTTCTGGCCCCAGAGCGGCAGAGCGGTCAGCGCCAGCAGCAGACCAGCGCCGCGAATGCTTTGCCGGAATGGAGTTCTTGCTCCCCGGACGGTTTTCGGGAATGTCGAATTCATGGAAACGTTTCCTTTCCTCGGCCAGAGTGGCCGGAACAATCGCAAGGCAGCGGGCTGCCCAACCCATATCTCGAGGATATATCGGCCCTCTGGCCTGGCAATTCCGGCACGGACAAGCGCCCCAATTTAGAGTTCATGAGGGCAGCCAATGCAGGGGTACTCCCGGCTTTGGTATGCTCTTTCGTTATAGCAAAACCAGGGATGATGTATCCCGAAACCTCAGCACTCAAGTCGACGCGACCAACAGGGAGCGGCGACCTTGAGCGAGGCCAATCAGGATATAGTATCCCTGGTTTTGCTCTAGCTGGAGCGGCCATCCGCCGGGCTCTTGCGAGGGAAGGGAACTCATCATGATTGACGACCGTAAGAAGCGATTCTATAAGCGGCTGATTCCGCCAGGCTGCAGATTTCTCATCCAGCTTGGCCTTCTCTGCATCTTGCTCAGCACACCAGCAACTGGCCAGGCCCGCGCGAATGTAACCATCGATCTCGCCAAGGCCGTCAATATTTTGACCGACACATCGCTCGGAGTTCCCGCCATTATGTCCGATGGCAACTCCTTCAACCCGGCCGGCACACCTTACCTGCGCGCGGCTGGAATCTCCGCGGTGCGCTACCCGGGCAATCACGGAGTGGCGGATCTCTACCATTGGTCCACAAAGACGACCACCCGCTATAAGGGCGCGGAGGCAGGCTACTTTGCCCCGGAGAGCAACTTCGGCAGCTTCGCGCTCTTCGCCGAAAAACTGGGCCAGGCTGTGATTGTTGTCAATTACGGAGCAAACCTGGACGGCGCCGGGGGCGGCGAACCAGCCGAGGCCGCCGCCTGGGTCGCTTATGCCAATGGAGATGCGGCCGACACGCGCGCGCTGGGGAAGGACTCTACCGGCGAGGATTGGCGCACGGTGGGCTACTGGGCCGCGCTTCGCGGCCAGACCCCGCTCACCAGCGACGACGGCCTGAATTTCCTGCGCATTCAGCATCCCCGGCCATTCGGATTCAGGCTCTGGCAGATTGGCGACGAGGTCTATAACAATGGCTTCTATGGCCCCGATCACGCCGGCAATCCCGATCTCCATGCCGCGGCTCCCGGCGGCCCAAAGGACTTTGGCAAGCTCAAAGGCGACCCAAAGCTTTCGCCCTCCTTCTTTGCCGAGAACCTGAAGGCATTCGCCCAGGCCATGAAGGCCGTGGATCCGTCGATTCAGATTGGCGCGGCACTCACCATTCCTCCGGATCCCGGTCTGCGTACAAAGACATATTGGGACAAGGACGGCGAGCACGCGGACACAACGGCGTGGGCGGCGGTATTGTGGGGTGTTGAGTGGAATAGGGAGGTCTTGAAGAATGCCTGCGCGAGCCTGGATTTCGTCACGCTCGAGTGGTCGTCGCAGCCGCTGCTTCCACCCGACTACAAGACCCTGAATGAATCCGGCCTGCTCATCGGCACGAAATCCGATTTCAACACAATCATCGTCTCCATGCTCGATGACTACGGCAAGTATTGCTCTCAGGGGCATGCTCCAAAACTGGCCTTTGCGCCGGCGGGAATCGGAACCTGGGTGAAGGTGGAGCATCCGGAGGTCAAAGCGCTCTGGATCGCTGATACTTACGCGATGCTGATCGAATCCGGATCGATAAACATCGACTGGACCGAGATGTACGGCGATTCCATGCTGTCGCCGGATCGCAAGAAGATAGGGCCGGCCTTCTATGGGTTTCAGATGGTGCACAGTCTGGCTCGCACCCCGGGCGATGCATTCCTGGAGGCGGCTTCCAGTTCCTCCCAGGTCGGCGTCCACGCCTCCTTCCGGCAGGACGGCTTTGTCGGAATCATGCTCATCAACAAGGATCCGAAGGCCCCGGCGGTTGTGAAGGTAAGCTTCAAGAACGGAACCATGGGCCCAACCGGAAAGCGTCTGGACTATGGAAGCGCGCAATTTGAAGCTGGAACATCGTTGGCTGTCTCTCCGTTTACCGCAACGGGCAAGGAACTGACCGTCACCGTTCCACCATACACAGTCACGGATATTCTGCTGCCCGGCCACCGGTAAATATCCAGCTCCGGTGCCGGGAACGCTCTCAGCAGTGAAGATCGGCCGCGGATAGCGCGCCTGCCGAATGCTTGCGCTGGCACAAAGCAAAACGGGAACCGCCGAGGCGGTTCCCGCTTTGTCTTATTGCGTCAGTTCCGTTATGGGCAAACGCCAGCGTTGCCCGCGGTGTAGAGAGCCTGAACCTGCGCGGCGGTCAGGGCGGTGTTGTAGACCTGAACCTCGTCGATCAGGCCGTTGAACGCGTAATTCCCCGATAGGTATTGCCCGATGGCAAACCCAGACGACGCGGTGTACCCAATCGTGCCGTTCCACACCGTCTCGCCCGATGGGGTCATTGCGGGTTGGAGCACGCCGTTGTAGTAAATCTGCGCCGGATTGTTCGCCGTCGCAGTGGCTGTTACCTGGACCCACTGATTGAGCGGTATCTGGGTCTTGGTTAAGACGGAGTACGTTGTGCTCCCTTTTCCGATGTCTAGATCGATGGCGCCCGGAGGCACACCGGGGTAGCTGCCGCTGACAGCCCCGGCGAGGAAGAGACCATAGCCGTTGTTGGAGCTCTCACTACCGGCAATGTACTGCCACGGGCCTGATCCGACATTGGCTGGATAGCTCGTAACGTAGATCCAGGCTGACATTGTGAAGTTGTTCTGAATCTGCAGATCGGCCGGAACCGGCTGACCGATCAGCACATACTGATTGCTGCCGTTGAAGCTGAAGGTGTCGTTGACCTCGCCCACTGCGAAGCCCGCGCCGTTCTCCAGCGTGCCGTTGTTGTTCCCCATGTGGTCGGTGGCGTCATCGTCGCCCTTCCACCAGGAGACCAGGCCGGTCGGCTGCGCGTAGCAGGCGCTGGCCGGGGTGATGGTGGCCGAGCAGGAGGCATTGGTGCCCCCGTTCGTCCCGTTGCAGGTCCAGCTGAATGTGCCGCCGGCATTGCTCTGCCCGGAAATGGAGCCCGCCGAGCAGAGGTTGGTCGCCGGCGGAGCGGAGAACGTGCTGCTGTTCGCTGTTCCGCAGGCACCGTTCACAACCGTTGCCGCGCCGGTGGTGAAGGTGGATTCAACCCCGTATTGGTAATTCGGGTTTCCGGCGATGTCGTAGAGGTACCAGTTGTTGGGCCAGTAGACAAGATCGTAGATGGCGCCACCAGCAAGAGGCGTTGTCGGAGTGAGGGTTACCGTCTTGAAATCTGCCGAGATGCTGAGCGTAGTCGGAACTGTGGTTAGTGCGTTGTGCGTGCGCAGGTAGATCTGGCTGGAGGTGGCGAGGACCGGGTCTACCGCATTGGCAAAGGTGACCGAGATGGTTGGGTTGTTGTCGGCCGTGGTGGTGCCATTCGCCGGGCTCGCCGCCGTAGCGGTCAGGTTGGTGTAGTAGTAACTCGTTCCGGTGGTGAAGCTACTGGTGGTGGACGAGGTCGGATTGCCGTTCAAGTCTGTGACGCCGGCAACGTTGAAGGTGTAAGTGGTATTCGGCTGCAAGACCCACGGCAGTTGCACATCCGCGATGTAGTTTCCATCCTCGGCATACACCGCGATCGGCTCCGCGCTTCCGCCGGCGGGCGTAAACGTGATGTTAGCCATGGAATCGGAAGAAACCGGCTCATTGAACAGCAACATAAGACTGGTGTTGTTCCATGGGCCGCCGGTCGAGTTTAGCGGTACGTTGGTGAACCCGTTGGGTGGATTGCTCAGGAGCAGCACCGGTCCGGCGCTGCTTGGGCCGCCGCCGGTGTAGAAGAGGGAGTATCCGTTGTTCTGCCCGTTCCCAGTCAGATCAATGCCGCTGTAGCACTGGTAATAGTACTCGGAGTTGGCGAAGAGCGCCGTCGTCGGCGTCATGATGACCGACATCAGGTTAGAGGCCCACGTGTATGTGACCGGAATGCTTGCATTGGTCACATAGCTGTACACGTAGGTGTTGCCCGGCGTGACGCTGCTCGGATCCATGGGCTCCGAGTACTTGCAGGTGAACGTGGCGTTGGTGGCAATCCCACCCTGCCCGTAACCGAAATCGAGCGAGACGGACGGGCCACCGTAATCGGGCTGATCCGCGGTGGTGAAGGTGGAGCTTGCTGACGCGAAGGTGTTGCCCGCGTAATCCAGCAGCCCGCTGGCGCTGACCGCAATCGTGGCCGACGGCGGCAGCGGATTGACCGGCGAGAAGTTGGCGCCGACAAGGTTGGTGCTGCTGTAGTTGAAGGACCATGTGCCGGGGACCGGGTTTCCGTTGGCGGTCACCGTCACATTGGTGGAGTTGATCGTGGTGCCATCCGCGGGCTTGGAGAACTGCAGGCGGATGTAGGCGTTCGTGCCGACATTCACCACGCCGTTCGGCGGCCCGATGGTGACAGTGCCGGACGTCGTGTCCGTCGTGGCGCCGGTGTAGAAGTACGTCGCATAGCAATCGCTCTGCGCCGCAACTCCATTCGTTCCCTTGACGGATGCGTTGGTGCAGAACCCGTAGAAGGTGTTCGACGGGTTCCAGGGCGTATTGGGCGTGATGCGAACAACATTGGGCGAAGGCAGCGAGAGCGTGAAGGGCGATGCCGGCCCGCTGTTGATATACACATTGCCTGCCAGCGTGGTTGGGTCGATCGGCTGGCTGTACTCGATGTCAACCTCGGTGTTTGTGGGCTCGCCGTTCGTTCCGCAGCACGGCGGGCTGATCGCAATCACCTGCGGCGTAGCGGTTGCGGGGTTCGGAGGCGCAGCAGCGGTATAGAAGTAGCCGCTGGTGCCATTGAAGTTATTGCCGTACACATCCCGCACGCTGCCGGAGAGGAACCACTGCACGGCCGCGCTGTTCGGGAACGCAACGGTGGGCGTGTACTGGATCTCATAGTTGTTGGCCGTCGCCTGCACGTTTCCGGCATAGACCTGTCCGTTCACTGTGACGGTCAGAGCGCCCGGCACCGTGGAAGGATCGACCTGCCGATTCATGTAAAGAGTCAGCAGAGTGTCGGTCGGAACACCGGACGTATTTCCCGGATTGGCGGCCTGTACGCTGCCGTTGTTGGTGGCGGGATCCGTGGTCGTGGTGAAGGTGCTGATGAAGTTGTTTTGCAACCCATTGCCCGACATGTCGGTGACGCCGCCGGCGACTCCGAGGGCGGGTATCGCAATGGTGTAGGCCGCGCCATTGTACAGAGCGCCGACGTTGAAGGTCATGGTGCGGTCATCCGCCGACATGGTGACGCTGCCGTTGGTTTGCAGGCCCTGGCCGACAAAGAGCTGCGTGTTGTAGCCGCCCGTGCTCCCCGGACTGACCGCCTTGTTGAAGGTGACGGAAACCGCCTGGTCGCGGCCGACATTGGTCGCCCCGCTGGCCGGACTGACCGAAACCACCTGCAAATACGTGGTATCCGGCGTTGCGCTGGACATGACGAAGTACACCAGTTGCTGCGGATAGCAACTGCCGTTCTGGAAGACATCGCCCAGAATATCCGTAGGTCCGCCGCACTCGCCCACGTAAATCGACGCTCCGGCCGGATACGGACTGATTGGCGTGAAAACCACCGTGTTGTTGCCGACCGGCGTGGCGCCGCACATCCCGCCAACCGCATACGTTCCGGCCAGGCCGAGGTTGCTGTTCCAGGAGTTCATGACCTTCAGCGTGCTGGCGTTGACTGTTGCCGGGTCAAGAATCTGGCTGAACGTCATGCAGATCTGCTGCAGGTTGTTGGTCACCGTCGAACCAAAGGTGATGTTGCTGCTGGTGAACGTGAAACCGCCTGTGGCCGCGGCGCTCCCGGTGGTGAACGTAGTGCTCGCGGGCACCACGGAGTTGCCGTTGGCGTCCTTGAAGCCGGAGACATTCACCGTGTAGGTGCTGAGCGATAGCAACGGGTTGGTGGGCACGAAGGTGAGCGTCTGAATATTGGTCAGGCTCACGGTTCCCGCCACCGGATTACTGCTCGGGTCGAGCAGTTGGATCGAGTTCTGGCTCCAACTGGTCGGATCGATCGGCGTGCTGATGTGGGCAACGACCTCCGCGTTCAGCGGAATGCCGGTCGCGATGTTCATCGGGCTCACGGTGACCGTCGGCCCAGTGCTGACCGTGCCGCCGTTCGTCCAGAAGTAGATGTTGACACCACTGCCGTTGTTGCCGTCCTCGTCCTGGAAGCCGCAGCAGGCCTGGAAGTAGTACTCCGTGTTGGGCAGCAGTGCGACCTGCGGCGTCATCGTCACGGTCCTCGCATCTGCCGACAAGGTGACAACCAGCGGTATGACCTGCCCGGTGTCGTTGAGGTACATGCGGAAGCTGCTGTTGTTTACAGTGATCGGATTGAGCGGCTTGTTAAAGACCAGTTTGGGAATCACGTTGGTGCCGGCCGTAGATCCGCCCGCCGGATCGGAGTTGATCGCGGTCGCCGCCGTAATGTCGTAGGTCGGGCCCGTTGTGAAGCTGTTGGTTACGGTGGCGACCACGTTGCCGGCTGGATCCTTCACGCCTGCAATCGTCATGGTGTAGATGGTGTTCGGGGCCAGAGGTACCGCCGGGGTGAGTTGCAGAACCGTATTGCCCGCGCTCATTGACGGAGAAGTGGCCACGGTGCCGCCGCCGTTCGTCAGGGTTACTCCCGAGACGGTGCTAGGATCGATGGGCGCGCTGAACTGGGCTTCAATGATCGCATTGGTGCCCAGGCCGGTGCCTCCACTGATCGGATTGAAGTTGATCACCGTGGGAGCGGTCGAGGCGCTGCCGAACTCGGCGTAGAAGTAAGTGGAGTAGCCGCTGATCTGGTTGCCCGCCAGATCCGTGCCGCTGTTGACGGCGAAGTAGTACTGCCGTCCCGCGGCGAGCGGTGAAGTCGGCGTCAGGTAAGCAATCGTCTGCGTCGCGTTCCACGTAAGCGTGGTGGCAATGCAGCCGATGCCGTCGCCCGACAGTTGATCCTGGATGTAGAAGTTGCCGCAAGCGCCAGGTTGCCCGTTGGCGAATGTGGTCACGTCCATCGACTCGCTGAACTGCACCGTGATCGACGAGTTGGTTGGAACGCTCCCATTGGTGGGAATGCTGGTCCACACGACGGTCGGAGCCGTGGTATCGGGCACCGGCCCTGTCGTGAAGGTGGAGCTGAAGGTGATCGCGTTGCCAACCCGGTCGAGGACGCCATTCAGGCTCATCGTCAGAATGGTGTTAGCCGGCAGCGGGGCGTTGGGCACGAACTCGATCCTGGTGTCGCTGGAGTTGAACCAGTAGCTGCCCGCCAGCGGCGTGCCGCCGTTGGTTACCTGGAAGGTGTTGCTGTTGAGGCTCACCGGATCGATGGCCTTGCTGATCACCACGCCCGGAGCTACGTTGACGCCGACGCCGGTGGCGCCGCTGTAAGGCACCGCGCTGGTGACCGTTGGCAGCGTAGTGTCGGCGGGCGAGCCAGTGTACTCCCACCAGTTGGCGGCAGTGGCAGGAACGCTCGTCGTGCTTGTTAGGCCGGTGGTAATTTGCACGTAGATGTAGTGGTTGGCCGGCAGCGCGGCTGTTGGGACTAAACGCACCTCATTCGGCTGAGGCTGCGAGAGGGTTGCCGGCACGGTCACGTTGCCGTTGGAATTGTCGTACAGGTAGACGTTACTTGCAATGACTGTCGCCTGAGCCAGCGGTGTGTTGAATTGTACGTCGAAGATGGTGTTTACCGGCACCGGGTTGGTGTAATTCGGCGGACTGGCCACCTGCACGGCCGGCACGAGGGTACTGGTGCTGGCGGCGACATAGAAGTAGCCGCTGGCTCCGTTGATGCCCGTGTTGTAGGTCGTGTCGGTAAGGCTGCCGGTGGTCGACCACTGGATCAGCGCGCCCGGTACCCATGGAACACTGGGCGTAAACTCCAGCGTGTATCCGCTATCCAGCACGCTCACCGTTCCGGGGACCGCCACGTTGTTCTGGGCAACCTCAATCCCGCCTGTAGCGCTGCCGGCGTTGATCGGCAGATTGGTGTAAAGAACGATGGGCAGGCTAGGATCGACACCGCTGGCGCCGTTGCCTGGCCGCTCGGTGATCACCGAACCGTTGGTGTTCGAATCGTAGTAGTTGGTCGTGAACTGGCTCGTGAGCGGTGTCAGCGCATTGCCGGACCAATCCGTAATGCCGCTGCCCAACATCGTGGTCATTGTGGCGCTGGAGGGCAATGTGCCGCAATTGAACTGGATCGTGGCGTTGTCCTGCGACTTGTTGTAGCCGGTGCACCATGGGCTCTGCGAATCGTTGACGAACATGGCCAAATCGCTGGAGTTGATCGAGCCTGGGCTGAAGGAACGGTTGAATGTGGCCACCACGGGTGCGTTCAGGCCGACGTTGGTTGCGTTATTGGCCGGCGTGAAGGCCAGCACTTGGAACGCCGCGGCGGGCGCTACCACCGTGCCGCCGGTGGTGAAGTCTGTCAGTTGGGTGTAGTTGCCTCCGGCCACATCTCCGGCCAGATCGCTCGGTCCGTACACTGCGCCGACCCAGATGTTCGCGTTGATCGGGAACGGACTGTCGGGAGTGAAGACCACCTGGTTGCCGGTCACCACATAGGCGCCCGATATCTGGTTGCCGCCGTTCCAGTTGATCATCACCGGCAGAGTGTTGTTGTTGACCGTTACCGGGTCCAAGATGTGGTTGAAGGTGAGCGTGATAGTCGAGTCGGTGGCCACGCCGGTCGCGTTATAAGCGGGAACGGCGCTTACCAACGACAATCCGCCCGTGAAGCTGGCGCCGCAGGTCTGAATCGTCGCCTGCAGGCGGAAGGCCTCCAGAGAGTCGTCGGTCGAGCCCCATCCCAGCGACAGCACGTTCTGGCCAGCCACCAGATTGCTCGAGATGGGAATGTTCAGCGCCGTCAGGCCGTAGATGGCGCTGACGTTGCCCATGATGGCGGTCCCATTGATCGCCAGCAGTCCGTTGTCGTCCACTCCCATCGCGCCAACCAGGCAGAGATTGGCTGGCACGCTGGACCCGGCAATGTTAAAGGTCGTGTAATACAGGCCAAAGGTGTTGCTGGGGACACTGTTCGGATTGATGTTGATCCAGTCCGAGCTTGGTCCGTTCACTGGCCATCCGCTGTACCACCCGGCATCCCCCGGCCCTACGGTGAGCAGCGGCTGGGAGGTTCCAGTGGTGCACCAGCCAGGAGTGGGAGAAATGCTGGAGGGGCATCCGAAGGTGCTTTGCGAAGGCGTGCTGGAAAGCGGGATCACCGACCAATTCGCATCGCCCGTGTCCGTTGTGGTGATCAATTGGCCCGACGCGTTGAAGCCCGTCGAGAGGTTGATAGGCGCAATGGAGGCTGCGGTCGTGAAAGTGCTGGAGAAGGCAGTGCCCGCATTGCCGGCCATGTCGCTGTAACCGCTCACCTGCACGGTGAAGACGGTCCCGGGCGCAAGAGTTGTCGCTGGCACAAAGGTCAGCGTCACCAGGTCGCCGGCCAGAGTTGCGGTGCCTGCGATCGCCGAGCCGCCCGAAGGCGTAACCGTGATCGAATACGCGGACGCCTGCGTGAGGGCCTGGATGGGTTCACTGAAATGTACAACGATCTGAGCATTCAGCGGAACAGAAGCGGCATTGTCCGCCGGAGAAATGGAAGCTACCGTAGGCGCAGTTGTATCCGTCGCGGCTCCGGTCGTGAAGTAGCCGTCGACGCCGTTCAGGTAGTTGCCGTCCATGTCATAGTTGCCCCACGACATGTGGATGCGATAGTACGTGTCGGGCAACAGCGTATACGCCGGCGTGAAGGTGGCGCTCATGCCATCCGGAGCAACCATGACACTGCCGTTGATGTACTTGTTGCTGTCGGCGTTGTACATCAGCAGCGTGCCCGTGTTGACGTCGATCGGGTTGATCGGCTTGGAGAACTCGACCTTTGGCGTAAAGTTGGTGCCGATATTGGTCTCGTTGTTTGCGAAATCAAGTCCGGTGTGGTTCTGCGCCGTATCCGTGCTGGGTCCGGTGGTGAAGGTGAACGAACCCGGCGTCAGGGCGTTACCTGCCGTATCGGCCAGAGGCGCGCCGAAGGTGACTGTGTAAATGGTGTTCGCCGCCAGGGCCGCCGTGGGAGTAAAGGTCACGATGTTGCCCGGTCCCCACGAGTTGGAGTTGGGCGGATCGCTGTTCCAGTTGAAGGTTCCCGTGACGGGGTTGCCGGCGGTGCTGACAACGAGTCCGGAGGCCGTCGCCTGATCCATCGCTGTGCTGAATTCAAGCTGAATCGGCACATTGGTGCCAACATTTGTGGCGTTGGCGGGCGGATTGGCCGCGATCACCGTGGGTGCGATGGTATTGGCGGTGTACTCCGTGTACAGGTACACATAGAACCCGCTGAACGAGTTGCCTGCTGCCGTGGCGTCCTTGATGCCGCCCGTCAGTTCGATGTAGTACTGCGAGTTGACCGCCAGCAGGGTGGTTGGCGTGAGGGTGAGCACACGGCCCGAGGCATCCACATTGATGCCGACCTGCACTGGCACCCAGCCGCCTGGGTTGCTGGCCAGGTAGAGAATGACTGTGCCGCTGGTGCCGCTGTTGGTGAAGGTGGTGCGGTTCATTGGCTGGCTGAAGACCGCGGTGAAGCTGGCGTTGATCGGCACGGCGCCGCCGGCATTCGCTCCGGGGCTGAACGAGAGCAGATAAGGCGCCGGGATCACAACAGGCTGCACGGTGAAGCTGCCGGGATAGGTGATTGGCGAAGCGCCGGTGGTCACTGTAACGTCCGCCGGACCAACAGGTGCGCCCGAAGCGATATCGACCAGAACGGTCACGCTGGTCGCCGAGTTGAACGTAACCGGTCCGGGCAGGCCGGGACCAGCCGCGCCCTCCACGGTGATGCCATCGGCGGCAGTGCCGATGGTGACCGTCGAAGCAGAGGTCCAGTTGGTGTATTGGCCGGTGATAGTGACGCTCAGAGCGGTTGTGTTCGGGTTCCCGAAGTTGGGATTGACTTGCGTGATGACCGGCGTGCCGGCCGTAACATTGAAGGCGCCGGACAAAGTAATCGGCGTGCCGTTGGTCGTGACCGTGACGTCGCGGCTGCCCACGCTTGCGTTGGAAGCCACGGTGATGTTGGCGGTCAGTTGCGTGAGGGTGACGCCGGAGATAAAGTTCACCTTGACTCCCGAACCAAAGCTCACAGTCGAGAAGCCCGCCTGGAAGGTGGTGAACTCGCCAACGATGACCACATTGGCCGTGGTGCCCGCCTGGGCGAAGTTCGGGGTTGCGGAGAGCAGTTGCGGTACGCCGGCCAGTACGCTGAAGCCGCCGGTGATCGAAGCTGTCTCTCCTCCAGTAACAACCGTGACGTTGCGCGAGGCAATCATCGCCGTCTGGCTGATGTTGATCACCGCAACAGCGTGCGTTGCATCGCTTGCCGTCGTCGAGAGGACGTTGATCCCGGCGCCGAAGTTGGCCACGCTGCAGTTGGGTGCGCAGCCGCCTGCGCTATTGAAGTGCGTGAACTGGCCGGTGAGCGTGACGCTGAGGTTGTTCGCGCCCTGGGTGCCCGTCGGCGGGCTGACATTGGAGAGATACGGACTCCCGACGGTGACGGTGAAGGCGCCCAGCTGGGTCGCGACCTCTCCGCCCGTGGTCAACGAGACGTTGTAGACGGTGCCCACCGCCACAGAGTTCGGAATTGAGATGGTGGCAGTGGCGCTGGTCAGACCGTTGATGGTGAGTCCGGTTACCTGAATGACGCCGCCGAAGTTGGCGGTGGTGGTGCCCTGTAACCAGTGAGTTTGGCTTCCGAGGATGGCCACAGTGAAATTGGTGGCGCCCTGCGGCCCGCTCGCCGGGCTCAAAGCGGCGGTAATCGCCGCCGGACCGACGGTGACGGTAAAGGCGTTGTTGAGCGAAACAACTTCAGTCCCCGTGGTCACCGAGACATTCCGGGTGCCCAGGGTTGTGGTGGGCGACACGGTAATGTTGGCTTGCAGCGACGTCGCGCTCAGCGCCGTCACGGAATTGACAGTGACGCCTGTGCCGAAGTTGGCCACGCTGCAATTGGGCGTGCATGCAGTGCTGGCAAAGTGCGTAAACTGTCCGGTGAGTGTGACGTTCCCGGTAAAGCCCTGAACTTCGCTCGACGCGACAACCGCGAGCAGCTCCGGCTGTGTCTGGTTGATGGTGAAGACATTGGTCCCTGTGGCGACTTCGCCGAGGGTGGTCGCCGTCACCGAGATCTGACCCGCGATGGCAGTCGAGTTCACGGTGAGGTTCGCTGTGATCGTAGTCGGAGAAGTCACGCTCCAACTGTTGAGCAGAACTTCGGGGAAGTTCAGCGTCGTGGTTCCTTGCACCCAGTGGGTGTTGGTTCCGTTGATCTGAACCGCGGGCAGGTTTTGGCCCTGTCCGCCGTTGTTCGGCGAAACGCTATTGATTGCCGCCGGTCCGGGGGTTACGTAGACGCCATAAGTCAGGCCCAGTACCTGCGAGCCGGTGCTGACCGTCAGGGGGTACCAGCCGACGGGGGTGGTGGGCAGAACGTAGCCGTCGGCCGTCAACGAAGTGTTGCTTGTCACGTTGACATTGGTGACTACGATTCCGGGGCCATAGGAAACCGTGGGTGGATTCGTCAGCCACGTTGTTGCCTGGCTCAGGATGGTGAAGACGGCACTGCCCTGCTGCGGCTCCGAACCTGGGCCGGAGGAGAGCAGATAGGGCGTACCCGCCGTCACCACGAAGGCGTTGTTCATGCTGGCTACTTCGCCGCCCGTGGTGGCAGAGGCTCCGGTGGCGCCCTCTGAGGCATACGCCGGAATGGCCAGGCAGACCGTGGCATCGGTGTTGCTGTTGACGGTCACACTGGTGACCACGATGCCGTCCCCGAAGCTGAAGCTGGTTGCGCCGCTCCAGTGGGTATTCGATCCCGTGACATCCACGCAGATCTGTGTGCCTTGTTGAGAAGTATTCGGGGTGACGGCTGAGATCAACGCCAGGCTAGGTGTGACCGAGAAGCCCGCGCCGCCCACCGTGACCTGGTTGGCAGCGGAGGCATCCGGCGTGGTCGAAACCACGCTGCGTCCGCCCAGCTGAGCCAGTTGAGCGATGCTGATGCTCTGCGTCGCGATGGTGGCCCCGAGAATCGTCGGCGGACCGTTGACCGTGATGCCGGGACCGAAGTTGAATGTTGTGGTGTTATCGAAGGCCGTGAACTGGCCAATGATGTTGACGGTTAGATTCTGCGCGCCCTGCATCCCCGAGCCTGGATCAACGACGCTCAGCGTCGGCTGGGCCACAACCACGCTGAAGCCGCCGAAGTCGACCTCGGTGGTCGGATTGAATGTAGTGCCCGTCGTGGTGAGGGTTAGCGTGCTGAACGAGGCCGTCGCCGTCGGGCTGATGGTTACCGTGGCATAAGCCGAGGTCGGACTGGTCACCTGGAAGCAGTCCACCGTGACATCGGCGTTGAAGCCCGTAATGGTCGTGCCCGATTGGCTGCATGCCTCGCCGGGGCCGGGGTTCCACTGTGTGTAGTAGCCGGCGAAGTTGATAGTGAGCGTCTGGCCGGGGATGCCCGAAGACGGGTTCTCGTACCAGATATACGGTGTCGGCGGCGGAGGCGGCGCTGTTACCTGGAAGTTGCCGGTGAGGATCTGTGTTCCGGTCTGAACTGTCACCGTCCGGTAGCCCACCTGGGCGCAACCGGCGGGGACGCCCGGACTGGTGCAGGCCGCGCCAATGTCGAGCACCGCTTCTATGTGAGACGCATCTTGCCACGCCTCGCTCTCAATCGTGATGCCGGGGCCGAAGCTGATCGTGCTTGCCGCGGTCCACTGCGTATATTGGTTGCCCACGATGGTGACTTCAAGCCCGGTGGTTCCATACACAGCGCTGTTCGGGGTGACGTAGCTGATGGCGGGAATGCCGCCGGTCACCACAAAGGCGCCGCTATCGGTGAGCGACTCGCCATTGGTGACCATGTAAATCGAGCGGGCCCCAGGGTTGGCGGTCGGAGAGATGCTCAGGTCCACCGTGGCGCTGGTCGGACTGTTGATAACCACCGAGTTGATGGTGATGTCGTAGCCGCCGCCGGAGATATAGAACTGGGTAAAGTTCTGCGCCCAGTGCGTAGCGTCGCCTGTGATATTCGCAATGATCTCCTGGCCTTCATTGCCGGTGGCCGGAGAGATGCTGGTGATAATTGCCGGACCGGGAATGATGCTGAAAACGTAGTTGGAGACGATCTCGCTGCCGGTGCCGGTGGGAACTCCAGGCGTGCAGCCAGGGTATGAGGTGCCTTGGATATTGACGCCGACCGGAGGCTGATCGCTGCACGGAACCCCGGGCGTGGTTACCGTCACCAGGCGTCCTCCTGGGTAGGAGAGCGGGTCGATGGTGATGGCTGCATCCACTTCAGTTGGGCTGATGTAGGTGACCCCCTGCACGGTGATTCCCGCGCCGAAGGTGGCCGTGCTCAGGCTGCTGAAGTGCGAGTACTGGCCGATGAGCCGGATCGTGCAGTAGGGGAGGGTCGAGCAGGTTGGGCTGGTGATGATCGGCGCGCCCTGCTCGGCCTGGTTCGGAATCGCCTCATTGAGCGTGGCTACGCTCGGCGAGACTGTGAACGAGTACACCTGCGATGCAACCTGGCCGTATGTCGAAACCGTGACCGTCTTGAACCCGGTGCTTGCAGCCGTCGAAACCGCCACCGGCACTGTGAGGCTGGTGGGGCTGTTCACGGTGATCTCTCCAACCTGGAAGTTGCCGTCGTTGAAGCTGACCTGCGTGACACCCTGGATGAAGTTGGTCGCCGACCCGGTAATTGTAATCGGCAACGTAGATCCCTGCGGTGTCATGAGCGGCGTTACATTGGTGATCTCTTCTCCGCCCTGGGTGACGCAGAAGTAGGAAGGCGCTACGCCGCCGGGCGGATTGCTGCTCACCACCTGCTGGGTTCCCGTGGTCACGGTCAGTACGTGGCCGCAGGGAGTGCCGTAATCGACGTATGCCCATGGAGTTACAGTGACGTTCAGTTGGAGGTTGTCAGAGTCGATCACGTTGACGGAATTCACCGTAATGTCCTGGTTGAACGCCGCCGAGGTCGTCGGTCCCCAGTTGGTGAAGCGACCCAGAACCTGGAGAGTGAAGGTATCGTTCTGCGGATCACTGGTGGGCGACATGAACAGCAAGGCGGGGAATCCCTCTTCGATGTCGATGGCCTGCTGCAAGGTGACGACTTCTCCGCCTGTGATCGTAGTCAGCGGAGCGTAGCCAACCGGGGATGTGGAGAGAGCTGTGATCTGAACTTGGGCTGTGGTCGGGCTGCTGACCGTCAGGGCGTCGATGACGACACCGGGCCCGAAATTGACCGTGGTTTCGCCCTGTAGCCAGTGAGTGCCGACGCCGACGATATTCAGGATTGCGGTTTGCAACTGCCCAATCACGTAAGGCGTCCCGGTTCCGCCGGATATGCCGCAGTAGGTTGCTGTGATATCCAAGCCGTTAGCATTGCAAACGCCCGCGGGTCCGACGCTGGAGATCAACGCCGCATTGGGCGTCACGCTGAAGCCGGTCCCGCTGACGATCTCCGTGCCGGTGAACATGATGACGCTATTGCCGCCCACAGGAGCTGTGGGAAGGACGGCGATGGTCGCTGTGGCCGTGGTCAGGCTGGTAATCGTCAGATTCGACACACTGACGCCGGCGCCGAGAATAGCTTCGGTCGTGCCCTGCACCCAGTGCGTCAGATTGCCGGTAATGGTCACGTCCACCGACGCGCCCTGTTGTGCGCTCGACAAGCATGGGTCTGAACCCGTCACGCACACGCTCACCAGGCTCGGTTGAGCCGGCGATTCCACCAGGAAGCCTGCCAGCAACTGCTCCGCGCCCGTGTTGACGTAGATCTGCTGCCATCCGGCCGGGGATGGGGTCAAAACACCGCTGAGCATATAGCTGGTTGTGATATTTGCGGTCAGGTGAGTCGCGTCGGTCACGGTGACGCTGTTCACGGTGATCTGTAACCCAAAGGAAACTGTGGTCGGGTTCGCTCCGCCGCTGGTCCAGTGCGTATTCAAGCCGGTCAGCTCTACGTCCATGGTCGTGCTTTGCGGCCCCTCCCAGGGCGAGACGTAGATGATCCCAACCGGGGTCTGCGTGACGTTGAAGTAAGTTGTATCGATCTCTCCGCCCGTCGTGAAAGTGATCAGCCGCGGGCCGGTGGCCGTGGGAGTTCCGTTCGTCGCCCCGACAATGCTGATCGTGCCGGTCGCGCTGGTTGCGCCGGTGACATTGAAGCCAGTCAGCGTGACGCCTTCGCCGGCGATGACCGGCACAGTTGTCGGTCCCCATTTGGTGAATTGGCCGGTAAAGCTGACACTGACGTTGTTGACCGCCGCGCCCGAGGGGAGCAGGCCGTTGGCCGGACTGACCGTCAAGGTCGGCGTCGCCGCGCACACGTGCATCGTGGCGCTCACTATCTGGCCGCCGGTTGCCATGTAGAAGCCATACGCTCCCGGCGGAGTGTTGGTGGGAACCGCGACGGCGAGCAATGCATCCGTCGCATCGGTGATCGTGATCTCGTCAAAGCTGGGCGCTGGAACCGGAACCGGATAGAAGGCGGCCATGGTGGTGCCCTGGACCCAGAGAGTGTTGAAGCCTGTCACGCTGAGCGTCAACTGGCCGCCCTGCGGGACGCAGGTGGGCGTCACGTTGGTGATCGAGGCGCTGGAAGGCGTCACCGAGAAGCCGAATTGGAAGAGCGTCGCCCCGCCGCTGGGATTCTGCGTGAGTGTTGCTATAATCCCGCCCACGTTGGCGTTCGGACTAATCGTGATGTTCACATCCACGCTGCTGGCGGAGCTGACGGTGATCTTGTTCACCGTGATCTCCCCGGTGAAGTCCGCGTTGATCGGGCCGTTGAACGGAGGCGTATAGACGCCGGGCGCAAAGGTCGTATAGGCGTTGCCGGTGAGGATAACGTCCAGCGTTTGGCCCTGCACGCCGGAACTCGGCGCAACTGAAATCAGATAAGGTGTCGCCCCGGTCACCGTGACGGAATTGTTCAGCGTCGCGATCTCGCCGCCCGTCGAAACGGTTACGTTTTGCAGACCGATGGTGGCGCTGGCCTGAACCGCAATCTGCGCGACGGCGGTCGTCGGGCTCGTCACTTGGACATCGCCCACCAGGACGCCGCCAGTGATGGCTACTAGCGTCGCATTCTGCAGGAAGTGCGTTCCGGTCGCGGTCAAGCAGACCGCGCCGCTAAATCCTTGCGGCTCAACAACGGGCGTGTTGGTGCAACTGCTCGTCGCAGTCGAGTAGAGTGTTACCCCCGTCAATGTCGCGGCGTTTGGTCCGATCTGGAAGATGGGGTTGCCCTGAGGCGAAAGAACTGAAGTCGCAAACTCGCCGCCCGTCACCAGCGTGATCGAGCGATAGCCGATGGGGGTGGTGTTGCTGATGCTGATATTCGCCACCGCATCGGTCGCATCGGTGATCTTCAGCGAGTTGATGCTGATTCCATCGCCGAAGTTGGCATAGGTGACGCCCTGCGAGAAGTTTGTGCCCGTGGCTGTGATGGCTACATTGAACGCCATCTGGCCCTGGATGCCGAAGGCCGGGGAGACGCTGGTGATGGTGTGCTGATTATTCGGATCGGCAATCACAAAGGCCGAAATCAGCGATGCCGTCTCCGTGCCGCCCGCGCTCAGCGGGGTTCTGATCTGGATATTGCGCGCGCCATAGGTCACTGGATTCGCAACTGTATTCGCGGCCAGCACCAGCGTCGCGTTGATCTGGTTGGCATTGATTGCCGTGAAGCTCTGCACGGTGATGTCAACCGGATAGGTCCCGCTGTTGATATCGCTGAAGGTGATCACCGAAGAGGAACTGAAGTGCGTCCATCCGTTGCCGGTAATGACCACATTGACCGAGGTGCCGGCGGCTCCGGCTCCAGGCGAAACCACTGAAACGGCCGGAGCGGGGTTCGTGGCGGTTGCCGAGCCGGTCAGGCCCGCAACCAGCGCCGATCCACCGGGCGCCGAGTTCGGAATGGTCAGCGAACCCGTCCGCGTTGTGCTGGGCAGAACAGAACTCGGTGTGAAATTGACAAAAATCGTGCACGAGGAGTTTGCCGCGATCGAACCCGTGGGGCAGTTGCTGTTGGCCGTGTAGTCGCCGGCCGGGGTCAGCGTGAAAGTCTCCGCTTCAACCTCGTGGTTGGTCAGCGTAAAGATCTTGGCTGCGCTGACGGTCCCTACCGTCTGTGCGCTGAAAGACAATCCGGAAGGCGAAATAGTTAGCGGATTGGTTCCGTTGCCTGAGAGGTTCACGATCTGCGGACTGGTCGCAGTGTCATCGTAAACCTGGAGTTGCCCTGTCCGAACGCCGCCTATGCTGGGATCAAATTGAACCGCAAGGGTGCAGTTCGCGCCTGGAGCCAGCCCTGCACCGCCAATCGGGCAGGTCGTCGACGATTGGATAAAGTCGCCGATCAACTTCAGATTGGTGAAGTGCAGCGTCGTCGCTGTCTGGGCGTTCGTGATCGTCAGGGTCTTGAAGGCGCTCGTGGTGCCCACCGGCGCCGAGAAGTTCGTGATCGACACGGGCGAGATGGTCACTGGCGCGTTGCCGGAACCGATCAGATTGACTGTCTGCGGGCTGCCCGGAGCATCGTCGTTGACGGTCAGTGTTGCCGTTCTCGTTCCCGACGCGGTGGGCGTAAAGGTCACCGACAGCGGGCAATTGCCGGTTGCCGCGAGAGTCGCGGGCGACAACGGGCAAGTCGTCGTAACCGCAAAGTCGTTCGGGTTGGCGCCGGCGATCGCGGGCGGAGAGATGGTCAGCGCAATGCTCTGCTTGTTCGTCAGCGTCACCGTCTGCGCCGCGCTGGTCAACCCCACAAACTGGGCCGTAAACGACAGCGTAGTGGGCTGTAGTTGCACCGGCTGAATCGCATTGGCGCTCAGGTTGAAGGTCTGTGCTGCCAGCGAGGCGAAGTTGACCGTAACCGTGCCCGGTTGCGCTCCCAACGCAGTCGCCGTCAGATTCACCGCAAGAATGCAACTGGTATTTGCCGGAACCGTCAGAGGCGTCTGCTGGCAGGTCGTGTTAGTAGCGTTCAGCGAGTACGCCGCCGGGAACCCGGTAATCGAGTTGATGGTCAGCGCGACGGCCTGATTGTTCATCAGCGTCACATTCTTGACCACCGTCTGGCCGACCACAACCGTGCCAAAAGCCAGCGTCGTGGGATTCAGCGTCACTGCCGCAACCCCGGCGCCCGTCAGGTTGACCGTTTGCGGGCTGGATGAGGCGTCGTCGGAGATGCTGAGCGTGGCAGCGACCGCCGGGCCTACGGCTGTTGGGCTATACGTCAGGCTGATGGTGCAACTGCCGCCGGCCGGCACGGGCGTACCAGATACGCAGGTCGTGGTGCCAGCGGAAATCGCATAGGGCAGCGCAACCGTGATGGGGCTGGTGAAATTCAATTTGACAGTCTGATTGTTCGTCACAGTGATGTTGTGCACCGGACTGGTGAGGCCCACCGCTACGTTGCCAAAGGCGGCTGTGGCAGGCGAAACCGTCACTGCCACGACTCCCGTGCCGCTCAACGCCGCAAGTTGCGGGCTCGAGGGGGCGGTATCGCTCACCGCGATCTGCCCGCCGGTAGTGGCGCCGGCGACTGCTGGCTGGAAGTAGACCCCGATGACGCAGTTCGTCCCCGCCGCCAGGCTACCGGTCAGGATGCCGCCCGCATTCGGGCAAGTCGTCACGGCGCTGGTGTCAAGAACGAATGGTCCATTGAAGATGTTATTGGAGACGGGCAAGCTGCTGGTCGTGTTATTCGTCAGCGTCAGCGTCTTGGTCGCGCTGGGAACCCCCAACGGCACACTCCCAAAGCTCAGGCTTGATGGGGTGAGCGACACCGGCGTAATTCCCGTGCCGGAAAGCCCCACGGTGAGCGGACTACCGGAAGCGCCGAACGAAACAGTCAGCGTACCCGCGGGCTGTGCTCCTAGCGCCGTCGGTGTCAAAGTCAGCGCTACCGTGCAGCTCAGGCCCGCGCCCAGAGTGGGAATCAGGCAGGTAGAAGAGGGATCGATGGAATACGGAGATCCCGCCGTGACCGAAAGCGACGAAATGCTGAGGCTGGTCGTCAGGTAGTTCGTAAGGGTAACGGTCTGCAGTGCGCTGGTCTGGCCAATCACCACACCGCCAAAATTCACGCTTGTCGGCAACAGCGTCACCGGGGCAATGCCCGCGCCTGACAAGGGAATGGTCTGCGGACTTGTGGCGGCATCGTCACTGACATTGAGAGCGGTCGCCAGCGTTGCTCCCAAAACCGTGGGGTTGAACGTCAGGCTGACGACGCAAGTGTTTGTGGACGCAACGGGCGTGCCAACCTTGCAGGTCGTGGTGCTGGGAACAATCGCATAGGGCGCCGCAACGGTAATGGAGGTGAAATTCAGGGGGACGGTCTGGTTGTTCGACACAGTGACGTTCTTCACTGTGCTGGTGCTTCCAACCCCCACGTTGCCAAACGCGATGAGGGTCGGCAGGAGCGTGACTTCCGCCCCGCCGTAGCCGGAAAGTTGCGCGGATTGCGAACCCAGCACGGAGTTGGCATCGTTGATTGTGATCTGCCCGGAAACGGGTCCGTTGACGACCGGCTTGAACACGATGCCGATGGCGCAACTGGCTCCCCCGGCAAGAGAACCGCTCACCGTGCCGCCAGCCTGCGGGCAGGTGGTGTTCGCGCTGGTATCGAGCGCGAAAGGCCCCGTGAACCCAACTGAAGTGAAGGAGAGGGGACTGGCCTGGAAGTTGGTGACCGTCAATAGTTTCGTCGGACTGGTCGCGCCCAGGCTGGTGGCTGCAAACGCCACCAGTGTTGGCGGACTGAGCGTGAGCGGGGCGACTCCGTTCCCCAACATGCCGACCGTCTGCGTCCCACCCGCATCGCTGATCACCGTCAGTGTGCCGGCCGGGGCCGCTCCCAGCGCGCTGGGAGTCAGAGTGACCTGCATGCTGCAACTCTTGCCTGCCGCGAGGGCGCCAGGGTTTGGGCATGGGGCGGATGGAGCCGTAACCAGGGCATAGCCCGCCCCGGACACTCCGAAGGAAGTGATGTTGAGCGTAGTACCCCCGTTGTTCTTCAGGGAGACGTTATGAGCGACACTTGCCGCCCCAACCGCCTGGTTGCCGAAGTTCACAGACGTCGGCAATATCGTGGGCTGCGCAACTGCGAAAGGCGCGGAAAGCAGGCAGAAGACCACCGTCAGAGACAGCAGCACCACGTTGTTGAGTTTTCCCATGAAGTCCATTCCACGATCAAACATACGATCCTCCATCACTTTCACTTCCGATTGGCGCGGCTGGTGGGGAACACCGGCCGCGCAGAGTACTCGACTCTCCTTGATAGTGCGCAATTCATTGCGCGCGTTTCAAGGAACTTCCAGACTGACTTCGGCGCTCTACCTTCGGCGCCGGGCGAAATCCTCCCAGCAACTCTCCATCACGGAATGCGAGACGACTGATAGCAATGCATAGGAGGAAGTCCGCTGGGTCGGCGGATAAGCTACAGGGCCGGATTCTATTCAGACAGGGCCTCGACTTGCAAGTGAATTCTTCTGAATTCTTCTTAATCCTTTATGCAAACTCAGATTCCGGGCGAGACCGGCCAGGTCACCATTTTTCGAGTTACCATTGCCGGGTATTATCTGGGAAGCAATCGTCGATAGCGACAGAAAATTGAAGGCACGTAGGTTGGGAAGGATCAATATTCCGAAGAAAATATCGATAAGCCTTTGTGATAGAATTACATAGCCGATACAAGCAATTTGTGACAGATGGTTACTGTAGTCTAATCATATCGAGAAAAATAATGTGGGCTTTTCGGTCTGATTTGACCAGAATCTTCCAGGTTCTTATGGTTCATCATCGACGGCTGCAATTCAACAACTTTTCAAACCCGGTTCCATTCGTCACGCCCGCCTCTCTCTATTTTAAGCGATCCCAGACATCAGCCCTGTCCCTTTTGAAGGCGCGAGGGCGGCAAAACTCCGGGAGTCTGTCTCCTGCGCAGAGGCGAAAGTCTGATGGGAAGCTCGACTTCCGATCTCGGCAAAAGGCCCGCGCGAATTCTGCGCGCTCCCCGAGGCAGGGGAGGCGATGGGACGTTTTGTCCGGCGATTCTATCGAGCGGCGCCTTTTGCGGCTCGCAACTGAAGAGGCGGTGAAACCATCCGTTCACCCTTGATGTAAACTGGTCGTAGCGAGTCCTGTCGCTCCAGCCGATTTTTCCTCGTCAAGAGCCGGCAAAAGACCGCGACGTTGAAGCCGCGCACAGCCCTGCTGCGCGTGTGTGCAGAGACACTGAAGGAAAAGGAGAAACACCCGACCGATGGCCAAGATTGCCAAAACAGGTGACCGCAAGAAGGTAATGGACACGACGAAGTCGACTGACTGTCCCAAGTGCAAGAAGCCCACGCGCATCGTCAAGCGTGTAAAGGATCGCGAGCGCGGCATCCCTGGGGGCGTCTACATCTCGTGTTCCGTTTGCGATTTTTACGAGAAGCTCTAAGCGCCGCTCGCGATTTGGCGCATGAAGAAGCCCGGCAGCCGCCGGGCTTTTTCTGTCAGCCAGCTACTCTGCCAGCGCCTCGCTCATCTCCTTCAGGATCGCCTCGGCGGCTTCGGCGGGATCGGGCGCCTGGGTGATCGGGCGGCCTACCACCAGGTAGCTCGCGCCCTGGCGAAGGGCTTCCGCGGGAGTGGCGATGCGCTTCTGATCTCCAACAACTGCTCCTGCCGGACGGATGCCGGGAATGACCAGCACCCCCGCTGCTCCGGTGAGTGCGCGCAGGCTCTCAATCTCCAGCGGCGAGCAGACAAACCCGCGAATCCCGGCCTCCTGGCCCATCCGAGCCAGCAACTCGACCTGTTCGCATGGCGAGCGCTCCAGCCCGACGGCATTCATCTGGGCCTGTTCCATGTTCGTAAGCACAGTTACGGCCAGCAACTCCGGCGGGTCGGCAATCCCCTCCAGAGCGCCCTTCCCCGCGGCTAGCATCGCCGGACCTCCAGCAGCGTGCAGGGTCATCATCCGCACGCCCAGCGCGGCTCCCGAACGCACCGCTCCCGCAACAGTGTTGGGAATGTCGTGAAACTTGAGGTCCAGAAAGACGGAGTGGCCGCGCGCCACGAGCTGCTCGATTACCGCCGGGCCGGCGGCAACAAACAGCTCCAGCCCCACCTTGAACCACTGGCACGCCTTTTCTAACTGGCTCACCAACTCGAGCGCGGAGGCGGCATCTGGCACGTCCAGAGCCACGATCAGGCGCTTGCGGGCCTCATCCATATAGTCCACTGCGGGCGGACGGGCAAAGGCGAAGCTCGGATTCAGACGCTCGGGAATGGGCATGACTTCATTCTAATGGATGGCAGTTTTGCGCGAGGCAGTTTGCCTCTCCAGCCCGATCGCGGCCCGCCAGGCGCATGAGATGCGCATGCTCAAAGAGTATCCTTGGACATGGAGGGAAATTGGAATTGAGGCGCATTCCGAGCTGGGTAGGCGCCTGTGGGTGCGGATTTGCACTGCTGGCGGCCACTCTGAGCTGGGCCTCCGCTGTGCATACCAATCCGCTGAACAACGACCCGCTGGTGCGCGAAGCCTTCGAGCACTTCTACAACCTCGACTATCCCGGCGCCGTGGAGCGCTTCGAGCGCATTCATGCGGCCCACCCCGGCGATCCCCAGGCCACCGCGCTCCTGCTTGACGCCATGCTCTTTCAGGAACTCTACCGGTTGGACCTGCTCGACACGACCTTCTACGCCAACGACGGCTTTCTTACCGGCCGTCACGCAACCGAGGAGGATCCCAAAACTCGCGACCGCATCCTGGGGCTGGCCGACGAGGCCGTCCGCGAGGCGGATGGGCGCCTCGCCCGCAACCCCAACGATGTTGATGCCCTCTATGCCAGGGGCTGGGCTTATAGCCTCAAGTGCACATATATCGCCATGGTCCAGAGAGGTTATAGCGCAGGCTTCCGGCTGGCCACCAAGGCCAAAGACGACGAAGAGCGCGTCCTGCAACTGGATCCCAACTACGTGGATGCGAAGCTGGTGGCGGGGGTATACGAGTACGTGGTGGGCGCGCTGCCATGGCCCTTCAAGCTCCTCATCGGCTTCGCTGGGATTACCGGATCGAAGACGCGTGGCCTTGAAATGCTGAACGACGCCGCCAGTCGCGGCGCCAGCACCAGCGTCGAGGCGCGCACTGTCATTGCCCTCTTCCTGCGCCGCGAAGCCAGGTATAAGGAGGCCATACAGGTGGTGCGGAGCCTGAAGAAGCAATATCCCCATGATTTTCTCTTTTGTCTTGAGGAGGCCAACCTGCGCAAGGATGCCGGCGAGGGGATGGCCGCGGTTGCGGCCTATCGTGAACTTCTTGGGGATGCTGCCAGGCCGGGTTACTTCGCCTCGGCCAAGCTGGAACTGGCTTACTTCGGCCTGGGTGACGCCCTGCGCGGCCAGCGCCACTTCGGCGAGGCTGCGCAGGCCTACGAGCAG
>Ga0302278_10000062_pt1 | contig 125756 bp, 95 predicted proteins | sample III_Bog_N3_2_FD_194543 | JGI IMG/M metagenome (GOLD analysis project Ga0302278, IMG submission 194543) | Peat permafrost microbial communities from Stordalen Mire near Abisko, Sweden - III_Bog_N3_2 | ecosystem: Environmental > Terrestrial > Soil > Wetlands > Peat | place: Sweden: Abisko...
CGAGCAGATCCTCGATTTCAGGATGAGGAACCGCTGCCCTAGAAGCGGATGGAACGGATGGGTGACAACGGCCCATCCCAAGCACTCACGGGATTCAAGTGCAGTTCGAACGTACGGTCGGGATGCCTAAAAGGCGCTCCCCGCCGTTGGGTTTAGGCATCTTGACCCGCCGTAGTGGCTGCGGCCGATAGCCCCCTTCCCGTAGCTCTGCAACGAGCCTCTCTTTCCTTGGGGCCAGCCAGTCGGGGAAGGCCTCGATAGTAATACCATCGATTCCCGGTGCCCCGTGGTTTGCCCGCACTCTCTTCCATGCCTCGTTCAGGTTGGCCGGATCGGCCACCTCTTCCATCAGCCTGTCCGTTGCTCGTGGGCTTTTCTCATCCGCGCTCTCGCGTGTCAGCTCGACTTCCCCATGCAGGCTAAGGACGGTTTCACCGCCCTCTCCCGGATGAAGCGGCACCCTATCGGGCCCTTTCTGTCTTTTCGCTTTCACGGCCGCGCGGGCAATACTTGCCCGTCTCCTTTCACGCGGCTGCATGCAGCCGCACCGTTTGCGCCTTCGCTCCAGAGTGTTTCCACCCCTTCATCGCTACTACGCGCGCTGCTGACTTCTCGACGGCGTTCGGTCGGCCTCACGGCCCACCCAGCCCCCACTCGTGTGGGGACACCTTCGAGACCTCCCCAGATAAGCCATACCCCTTTCCTCGCACGATCGCCGACTTTACGCTCTCGGGCCTTGATCAGTATGGATTTCGCGGTCTTTTGTCCGCTCTTCCTCCCGTCGCGCCTCAGTAGCCGGTTCTTGTTCATCGACCCGCGGTTTTGCTCCACGCTTCTTTCAGACAGCCGCCTTGCGGCGGTGCCCTTGCGCTTCACTACCCTTCGCCCTGATCAGGCTGGGAGAGAAACTTTCATTCTCAGAGGTGTATAACATGCTGGGCATACAAAAAGGCCCGCCGGAGCGGGCCTTTGATGGTTTCAACTAAGCAGGCGTACTACTGGCACGCCTCGCAGGTGCCCCCATTGCGCATGGCCTCGATCGAGCACGCTGTCTTCTCCTCCGCCGTGTACTGCTTGGGCGAGGAGTCCCCGCCTGCAAACGGAGGGGTCGAGAGCGTCGCAGCGTCCCGTGTCGCCGTCTCGGCCTTGGTTTCACCGGCCGCCCCGCGCATCTCCTTCTTAACCTGCACAGTCGCCTTCTCAATGTTCGATGCGCCCAAGCCCCTCAGGTAATACGTCGTCTTCAGTCCCGTGTGCCACGCGTGGCGGTACATATGGGAGAGCGTCTTAAGATCGGGGGTCTTGATCCAGAGGTTCACGGACTGCGACTGGTCGATCCATTTCTGACGGCGGGCGGCGGCGTCCACCACCCACTTGTGATCGATGTCGAAGGCCGTGAGGTATTTCTGCTTCAGGTCGGCGGGAATCCGCTCAATGTCCGCAAGCTCGCCGTCGAAGTACTTGAGGCTGTCCATCATATCCTGGTCCCAGAGGCCGCGGGCCTTCAGGTCCTTCACGAGGAAGGGGTTGAGGACAATAAACTCGCCTGAGAGGTTCGATTTGACGAACAGGTTCTTGTAGGTCGGCTCGATGCAGGGCGACGTGTTGGTGATATTGGAGATGGTCGCGGTAGGAGCGATCGCCAGGACGTTGCTGTTGCGCATGCCCTGGGCCGCGATTTTGGCACGCAGGGGTTCCCAGTTCATCCGGGATGTCCGCGGCACCTGAATAGGGAGGCCGCGTTCCTTCTCGAGCAGGTCCACGGTGTCCGGCGGCAGGAGGCCGCGATCCCACTTGGATCCCTTGTACGAGGAGTAGGCCCCCCTCTCCGCGGCCAGGTCGGAACTCGCCTCGTAGGCATAGAAGGCGATCGCCTCCATGGCCTCGTCGTTGAACTCGACCGCCTCGATCGAGGCGAAGGCAACACCCTTCATGTAGAGCGTATTGGCGAGGCCCATCATCCCGAGTCCGATTGGACGGTGGCGCTTGTTCGAGCGCTGGGCCGCCTCGGTCGGGTAGAAGTTGATATCGATCACGTTGTCGAGCGCACGGACGGCCATGCGAATCGTCTCCCGGAGCTTCCGGTGGTCGAGCGATCCGTCGGGCAGCAGGTGCGTCTCCAGAATCACGGATCCCAGGTTGCACACCGCGGTCTCGTCCTTCGAGGTGTTCAGAGTGATTTCCGTGTTCTTCGTGATGAGGCCATTGACAGTCCAGCTGTGCTCGTCGGTGAAGACCTGAAGGCAGAAGGCATTCTCATTCGGGAGCTGCTCCAAGGCATCGAAGGTAGCGTGCATCTTCTGCACATACCCCGGCTTTTCGAGATTCGACAGAAACCTCGCGTTGCCGCGAAGGCGCCCGATTCCCGTGAGATTTTCCATGATGCGGCACCCGCGGATCGATGAGACGTGAAGTCTCCACAGCTCATTCTGGTAGTACTCGCGCGTGCCGCCCATGCCGTCTGGCAGCTCGGCCAATCCACCGGAGCGCATGCGAGTGAGGGACGACTTGACTCCGAAGTTCGCCAGCAGGACCTGGACCCCCGCGAGGAAATCGCGGCTCACTGAAGCCAGGGCGCACGTGGTCACCTCGCCACTGGATTCCACCGTGGCATCAGCGGCATATAGGCCGCGCAGGTAAGCCGCTGCAGTCTCCCGGGTTCCCTTCCAAACGAATTCCGGAACCTTCAGTTTTGACTCCGCGTCAAAACCGACGGCACCCAGGACGCGCGCCAGCGGCGCCGAGCACAGGCGCTTCTTGTATTCATCCCCCTTAAATTTGGGTTCCAAGGAGAACGTGGTTACGGCGTGCTCGCCCGCTTGGTCCAGAATGCGCGCAACGGCCGACTCAACTTCATCAATCAACGAGAATTCATTCGCCCAGATATCGATGCATGCGGAAACAGAGTCTCCGCTGTGGTGCATGAAGGTGCCATCGCCTGCGACGAGGCCAGCCACGAGAGCTAGGTCGACAGAATCCTCGGTTCCCCAGAGGCCTTCAGCTTGCTGGATCTCGATCAGGTCGCCGCGCTTGAGGTCCTGGGCCTCGACCCAGCCCTGGTCAACCACCCAAACCTTATGGTCGGGGGTGACCTTGTGGGTGTAGCCCTCCTTGGTCCAGATCCTCACAATCGGAGCATCCGGCCGCGGCAGCAGCATGGGGCCAGCCGAAACAGGACCGGACCTGCCAAGGACCGTGTTAACGGCTTCCTGCGTCAGGGGTGTGTTTCCCGTGCCTCCGACAAGGGCTAGACGGCGGGCCTTTTCAAAGAGATAGCCCACGGTGACCAAACCCTCGGAAGTAACCACACGCTGATCCGCCGTGATGCAGCAGAGATTTGAAGAGTGCACGACGCCGACATGGTCCTGGGGCGAGCGTACGTTGCACGGATCCTTAAACGTGATCCAGGGATGCCCCGTCTCGAAGATCATCGAGAGCATCTTCTTCCATAGATCCAGGGCCTCGACCTTATGACCGTGGATCTTCCCCTCTTCCGCCATCTTCTCGTAGTTAACGTAAAGCTCCTCGAACTTACGACCGAAGGCGTCGTGCAGGTCGGGAACCTCGTTCGCGCGGAACAGGGTCCAGGGGGCGCGCGCTTCCATGCGCTTCATGAACAGGTCCGGGATCCAGTTCGCCGTGTTCATGTCGTGGGTGCGACGGCGGTCGTCCCCGGTGTTCTTCCTCAGCTCTAGGAATTCGAAGATGTCGTTGTGCCAGCTCTCGAGATAGGCGCAGCCGGACCCCTTCCGTTTTCCGCCTTGGTTGACCGCTACAAGTTGGTCATTATGAAGCTTTAAGAACGGAATCACACCCTGGGACTCGCCATTGGTTCCGCCGATATAGGCGCCTGTTCCCCGAACCGCGGTCCATGAACCGCCTAGGCCGCCCGCCCATTTTGAGAGGTAGGCATTCTCGGCGATTCCCCTTTGGAAGATGCCCTCTATCGAGTCATCGACGTAGTAGAGGTAGCAATTGTGCGCACAGACGCCTGCAGCCGAAAACGACGGATCGCCTTCAACCTGGATGTCGTGCACGTCGCCCGAGTATTCCGAAAGCGTGACGTCATCCACCCGATAGAATGCCCTGCCTTCGACGAAGAAACGGCGATTCTTCCATTTCGAGTCCTCGCCTTGGAAGTCAAAGAGGTCGATTCCCTTCCTAACTTTGAAGGCCAGCCTGGGAGCGTCGCTCGGGGTGATCGTCAGCACATATGGCTGCACCCGAGCGAGGGCCGACATGGACGGCTTCTGCACAATGGGGAGAATTCCAATCTTCAATGCGACCTGGAAAAGCTGGAGAATAAGGTCCCGATTGGACAGCTGCAGGGAAAGCTGAGTGCGATGCACCGCGCAAGCGTCGCCCCGAAATACACCGACTAGGAGCTCCTCCAAAGCGTCATTGGGAGCCTCCAACACACACTGGGGAAGCTTCTTCCTATCGAATCCCGTGCCGAAAAGCGCCAGCATGAACGCGACGGCGAGTTTGGAATGAAGCACCACACAGGTGCAATCCCCGCTCCCCTTTTTCAAGGAAGGGGTTATTCCAAAAACCCGCTCGCAGAGGTCGACGGTGTCCGAGATGAATTCAACCTCCGTGCGCCCAAACGTGAAGAAGAGGGAGTCCGAACCCTGGCAATGCCCCTCGGAGAGGTAGTAGCCTACGAGCCTGAGGAAATTCCCGTTGATCGGCACACTCGACCGAATGGCCTTAACTTGGTTCTTGGCCGTGCGCACCTCGTAACGCTTTTCGTCATGGTGGGCTTCATATAACAACCCGTCCGTTTCGATCCAGGAACCAGATCCCAGATATTCGACGGGCTTCAGGACAGCTGCTTTCTCCACCCTAGGGAAAAGCATTTCCACAAAGTCGCCGTCTCTGAGTTCTCCAGCTCGGATCCAGGTGGCATGTTCGATTACATCCGATTCCAAAAGGCGCTCGCATGCGGCGGCATAGTGGCTCTTGACGGTGAAGCACTGCTCGCGCTTTCCCCGATATTCCACACAGGCAGACATTCCGCCACTGGCCCGCTGCCTGACGCACGCTGCGGCACGCGCAGGTATGGCAAACAACAGATGATCCTCGGTAGGACGTATCCACGCCCGGCCACCAAGCATCGCGGAGAGAGCAACCTCAACCAGGCGTTTCTGGTTCGCCTTGGCACGTGTGCCAAGGACACGCCTGAAGGAACCGTCCTGGGCAAGGACATGGTCCCCCTCCCGGATATCCTCTATGTTTCTCATGCCCGTCGACGTTACAACGGGCGTATCACCAGGGAAGCAGCTCGAAAGCTGGCTGTGCAGCGTGCCGCTGTTGAAAAGCGTCGGGGTCGACGAGCAGAACCGGCGCGTCTTGTAGAGGTCGTAGAGGCCAATCGCCTTGGACTCACGGTCGCCCTTCTCGTCCAGGAATAGACCCATGGCGACCCGCATCCAGAAGAACTGGGGCGTCTCGATCCGGTGTGAGGGCTTCGAGACCTTGTCGACGATCAGGTAGCGGTCATAGAGCGTCTGGACTCCTAGGAAGTCGAATTCGAGATCCGAGGACGGATCCAGGGCTCCGCCGAGGCGTGCCAGGTCGAAATCAAGCAGGCGGGGATTGAGCCTCTTGATCGCGATCCCGTGCTCGACATACTTCCTGAAGGCCTTCTGGTGGCATTCCTTAAGCTTGGCGATGCCATCCCTCATGATGTCCCACCCGAGCACCTCCTCGTAGATGTAGGTCAGCTGGATACGCCCGGCAAATTTCGCGAAATCGGCATCCCGCTCGATCAGGGTCTTGGAGTTGAGGATGATCGTGGCGTCCAGGTCCTTTTGGGAGATCTGGTCGTAGACCGCGCGGCGGAGCTCGACCTCGATCTCGTCGCTCGAGAGGCAGAGGTCCAGGCCCGTCATGGCGAACTCGATCCTCTTGCGGAGGTCCGCGCCCTCCCAGAGGACCGTCTCGCCATTGGACTTCTTGACGACCACAAGGGTTTCTTGCCCGGAGGCCGTGCTCTCCGTGGCCGCCGCCGGCGTCTCGGTCTCGCCACGGTCCCTCGCCGCCGCACGCTCGGCCCGGAATAGAATGTAGGCCTCGGCCACCTTGTAGTGGCCCGCCTTCATGAGTTCCTCCTGCACCATGTCCTGGACTTCCTCGATCCTGACAAAGGCCTGGTTTGAGGCGTTAACCCGTTCTGACACAGCCTTGGAGATGGCGACCGCAGGAGCCGAGTCACGGGCCAGGGAGAGGAAGGTCTTGCGGACGGCAATCTCGACCTTGTGATCGTTCCACGGCACCACCTGGCTGTTGCGGCGGATGACGCGCACGGCGCTCTGCGCCGCCGACTCGCGGCTCACCGAAAGCTTCCGGGAGCGGTTCAATAGGAGGCTCTTCGCCACCATGTAGGCGTTGTTGTCGACCAGCGTCTTCTCGATCAGCTCGTACAGGGAGTTGAGGGTCAGGCGCAGGGGATTCTGCTTCCGTGACATTTCGGTCAAATTCCCGCCGAGCTCCCGGCAGATCTGGGCCACCCAGGCCCTGTTTTTCTCCGTGAATATGTCCTTCTCACCCTGGGAAATGAGCACATTGGTGAGCGCCTTGCCCAAGGTGTCGGCCACCTCGGCCATGTCGAAGCGCTCCTCGCCGTGCGGGCAGAGCAGCACGATCGGGGGCAGGTTGATCTCGACGGCCAGAATCACGTCGCGCCAGGCGTAGATGGGTTTTAGTTCGATGGGGGCATGGACCGTTCGCTTGAGGGCCAGATCGTGTGCCAAAGGTGTGTTATTCATTGTCTAGATTCCTAATGATAAGAGAGTTGCAATAGCTATGATTGAAATGGGGCGATAAGGTACCCACGCGCCGAAGACGGCAGTTTAAGGGCCACTGAAACGATGAAAGGGCGGTCGGTTTTAGGGACTCGATTCGGACGGCTCGTTGATCAGAGCTCGTCGTCTGATGCGACTTTCAGTGACGATGATTTCTGGTACTCAGTAACTCTGCCCTCGAAGAAGTTTTGCTCCTTCGCGATGTCCATCATCTCGGCAAGCCACGGCAAGGGATTCTTGATGCCGCCTGAGAGCGGCGCCAGACCGCAGCCCTCGAGGCGACGATCCGCGATGTAGTCAATGTAGGTTTGGAAGTCCTCCAGGCGTAGCCCCACCGCATTGACGGGCAGGCAGTCGCGGATGAATTCCTTCTCAAGCGTGACGGCCTCGCGCATCAGGCCTCGAAGCTCTTCCTTGTACTCGTCGGTCCAGATTTCCCGATTCTCTTCAACCAGGTCCATGAACAGATTACGAAACACCTCGATGTGGTTCGACTCGTCCCGAAGCGTGTAGCGGAACATCTGGCCGATTCCCGGGAACTTGTTCTGGCGATAAAGCGAGAGGATCATCCCGAAGAGCCCGTAGAACTGGGTTCCCTCCATGCACTGACCGAAGACAAAGATGTTCGATGCTAAGAGGCGCTTGTTCTCTATCTTGTTGAGGTCAATGTCCCTGCGTAGGTCACGCGAGATCTTGGTCACGAATTCATTCTTGCGGACAATGGTCGGGACATCCTCGAACATGGCCTCGCACTCGTGCGGGTTGATGCCCAGGGAGGCGATCATGTACAGCAGCGAATCGGCGTGGATATTCTCCTCATGGGCGTGGCGCCCCAGGACGAGCTTGAGCTCGGGGGCGGTCACCAGCTCACGGACCACGTGCTGGATGTTGTCTCCCACAATGCCTTCTGCGGCCGAGAAATACCCGATTCCCATGCGGATGATCCAGCGCTCGACATCCGAAACGGCCTTCACATCCCGCCATTGCTCGATGTCCTTGCCCATCGGGATGTCCTCAGGCTCCCAATGGTTGGCCTTCATCGTCCGATAGAGGTCGTAGGACCACTGGTACTTCAACGGCAACAGGTTGAAGGTCATCGTCTCCCGGCCATTGATCACGCGCTTAGCTGCAAATGCGGCCTCCGCCTTAGCTTGATCAAGGACGAAGGTTTTGGTGCCTACCTGGAAGATTTTCTGCATGACTGCTGACGGGAAGGAAAGAAGGGAAAAAGTGGAACGAAGGGCTATTTCCTACGCATAATAAGCCCAGGCGATACAAAGTTGCTGGATCTTATTAACGCGTTGTTGACCACTACAGGATGTGGTCGCGGGGCCGAACGGCCACAACCTATTGAGCTTCGAGATTAGGCCGTCAATAGGTTTATGCGCATATTTTGTTAAATTTCTCCTATATTTTGGGTTGACCGATAAAACCCCCGTTTTCCCGCCAAGGGCTACAGGCCCCCTCCCCGATCCGCTCGGTTCTCCCGCACCGCACCGGCCGAGCCGTGTATCAGTTCAATGATTACGCCCGAGGCCCTTACCCAGCTGGTGACCGTGCACGACGACCGAGTCCCTGCCCCCTCGGTTCAGCCGATCCATGACCCCCGCAAGCTTCCTACGCCTTTCGTCGTTCTCCGCGAACATCTCAAGCTGGGCCGGGCCGCCATCCACTCCCGAGAGGCGCACGCTCACCAGTCTGAGCGGTCTGCGCTTTGACCATGCCGCCCTGAGCAGCGGCGTCACGAGCGGATAGAAAGGTGCCTCGATGTCGGCGGGCGCCTCGAGGCTCTGCCCATGTGATTCGTGTGAGAAATCTGGATACCTTACCTTGACGGTCATCGTCCTGACCTTGACCCCGTCGGCGCGGATCTTGGGCATGAGCTCGTCGATCATGCGCTTTGCGACCTGCTCAACGGCTGCGAAGTCGCTCGTGTCGGTGGAAAAGGTTTCCTGCTTTGAATAGCTCTTCGCGTCGTCCTGCTCGACCTCGACCGAGCTGTCGTCGATTCCCCGGGCCCGGGCAACGACACTGCGCCAATCCTGCCCGAAGAGGGACGCCAGTTCACCTTCGCCCCTCGCCAGGAGGTCGCAGACCTCTCGGATGCCCGCCTTCCCGAGAGCGGCCTCGGTCTTCGCTCCAATCCCGGGAAGGCGCCCAACGGACAGGGGGGCCAGGAAGGCAGCCTCCTCTCCGGGAGCCACCACCACAAATCCCCTGGGTTTTCTCAGCTTGGAGGCGATCTGAGCTACGAGCTTGTTCGCTGCGATGCCCATGGAGACCGGGATCTTGAGTTCGTCCCATATTTTCCGCTGAAGGCCGCGCACCGCCTGCTCCACGGCCTCGCCGCTCGGGTAGCGGCAGGGTCCTAGGTCCAGATAGCCCTCGTCGATCGAGTTGCGCTGCACGTCGGGAGTCATCGTCTCGCAAAGGTCAAACATGCGCCGCGAAACCTCCCCGTAGAGGCCCGAGGTGTGGGGAATCATGATCAGCTCTGGGCATACCCGCAGGGCACGGGCGGTGGGCATCGGCGTATACACGCCGCAGGCCCTCGCTTCATAGCTGGCCGAGGAGATGATGCCTCGGTCCCCGCCGCCCACCGCGCATTTCTTCCCCACGAGCGACGGGTCGCGCGCCTGCTCGCAGGACACGAAGAACGCGTCGGCGTCGAGGTGAACAATGGTGGGAAGCGGAGGCATGGGCCTAGTGTGGGGCCTCGAGTCGACGGGCCTCGGAAAACTCGGCCAGGGCTTCAGCCGTCCGGCCGATCGCGCGCAGCGCGAGCGCAAGTTGGAAATGCACTTCGGCGTCGTTGTGATTCACGGCCAGGGCCCGGCGATACTGCTCGATCGCCTCGGGATAACGACCCACTTTTGTATACGCAAAGCCCAGATAGGCATGTGCTTGACCATATTTATCATTGAGGGCAACCGCCCGCAGAAGATGCTCCAGCGCCTCGCTTACCTGGCCCTTTTGTGCGAGCGCGAGACCCCAATTGGCCTCGGCTTCAGGGTAAGCAGGATTGAGCGTGGCCGCTCGCGCGTAGGCCTTGATCGCCAACTCCAGGTCTCCGCCGTTTCCGTACGCGTTTCCGAGTTGGTAGTAGCCGATGGCTAGGTCAGGACGCAGGGCCAATGCTGAGCGGTAGCGCTCGACGGCCTCCGCATAGCGACCCATTTCGCTCAGCGCGTTGCCCCAGTTGAGATAGGCGTCAACATACGTCGGCCTGAGGCGGACAGCCTCGGCGTACAGCGGCAAGGCACTCTCCCAGTCGCGCAGGTGCGAATACGCATTCGCGAGATTATTGGCCGGCTCCGGATAAAGCGGATTTAGCGCCCTCGCCTGCTTCAGGTGGTCAATGGCCTCCGGGATCGCGCCTTGGTCAAGAAGGATTGTGCCGAGGTTCCCTTGGGCTAGCCACGCATCCGGATTTCCAACCAGGGTCCGCCGATAGAGTGTTTCTGCAGAAACGTAAGGTTTTGTATCGCGGTAAGTCGCAACCGCGCACGCCGCCGCAATCGCCGCAAACACGCCTGCGTAGACGGCTGGGAGTGGCCGATTCCCGCGAAGCATCCAGGTGGCAGCCCCGATTGCCAGGGCGGCGTCGAGAACGGCAGTCGCCAAATATGCGAAATGGTCCGCCACATAGGAGAAGACAAACGGATAGACGTTGATGAACCCCAGCGCCGGAAAGAGGATTCCCAGGAAGAGCAGCGTTGCCGCAAGCGGACCGCGGTTTCGTCGGCGCCACGCTAAGCCGAGTCCAATAACCCCAAGGACACCCGCCGTTGCGATCCATTCCCGGAGCACACCCTCCATTTGCCATCGCGGGTACACGAAAAGCAGGTCTCGAGGCCAAGCCCATGTTTTCGCATAGAACCATGCAATTCGGCCGGCGAGGGCCACCCTCGAGGCGGCACTCAGCGTGAATGAGGCACCGTTGGCCCCAATGTAAGTGCGCTCCACCCAAGCCGTCACACTTCCCATCACGGCGCCAACGAGGAGCCAGGGAAGCAGGCGCGCGATGTCGCGCCTCGCCAATCGACCTTCTCTCCACCAAAGAAGCACAAGTACCACGGCCGGGAGGGTCGCCGTCACCGACTTTGTCAGGATCGCTGCGGCAAACAAAAGGGAAGCCGCGGCATACCCCCAGCCTCGGCCGGAACGACCGCTTCGGAGATAGACCAAGGCCGAGCCGAAGGCGAATACGGCCGAGAGCGTGTTCTTCTGCTCCGAGATCCAGGCCACGGACTCGACGCCCATGGGGTGGAGCGCAAACAGGACCGCCGTGCCCCAGGCGGCTAGCCACCGACTCCGGGCCTCCCGGAAAGCACCCGCCGGCTCGATCGCGAGGAGGGTTTCGACAAGGAGCGCAAGCAGACACGCGGCAACCGAGTGCGCTAAGATATTGGCCACATGGTAGGGCCCGGGGCCGTCGCCCCATGCCCGGTGTTCCAGCCAGAAGGCTGTGTGCAGGACCGGGTAGTACTGCTGCGTCGCGCCAAGATGCGTCCAAATTCTACCAAGACCGGAAAGACCCTGCAACGCGGGTGGCGTCACATGGCCGTCGTCGTCCCAGATGAACCCGGCCCGAAACATGGGTGAGTAAGCAGCGAGCGTCGCAAGGAAGACCGCAAGAGCCGCAGCCCACGGCAGCCATCGCGTGGCCGGAGACGTTTGGGAGGAGGAAGGCGACGACGGTTTCATGGCTCGCCCTCAGTGTCCGCGTTTAAGGCGTTCCGCCTCCGCCGTCGCTTGCTGCGCCTCGTCGACACGTCCGGCCGAACGCAGGGCGTCAGCCAAGTTGAACCAGATATCCGGATTGTCTCCGCTTATCTTGATGGCGGAGCGGTACGCATCGATCGCTTCGGACAGGCTTCCCAACCGGAAAAGCGCAAAGCCCAGGTAGGCCCTTGCCTCTGCGCTCTGCGGCTGAAGGGCCACCGCCCGCCGAAGCGGCTCCAATGCCTCCCGCGCTCGCTGCGAGAGCGTCAGCGCCAAGCCGAGGCCCGCATAGGCATCCCCTCGCGTGGAATCAATGGCGATAGTTTCTTGGAACCGGGCGATGGCCTCGGCGAGCTGGCCGGCATTGGCGAGGAGCGTCGCCAACCGATAGCGCGGTTCGGCCGCACTCGGATCAAGGCGGATCGCCTCGGCAAACTCAGGCGCCGCCTCATTCGGGTGGTCCGTGAGCAAATAGGCCATTCCAAGGCGGGTATGCACATCGGCCACGTCCGGTTTGAGTTCCAGGCTGCGTCGGTAGTGCGCGACCGCTTGGTCATACTGGCGGATCTGGGCAAGCACGTTGCCAAGGTTGGCCTCAGCCACGGGATAGCCGGGCTGCAATCGGAGAGCCGCCTCGAACTCGGCAGCCGCCTCATCGTAGCGCTCCAGACGGGTATAGGTGGTCCCCAGGTTATTGAAGACTTCGGCCTGCTGTTCACCGGAACGGAGCACAGCCTCGAACTGCGCTGCCGCCTCGGGAAACCGTCCGGCAGCAAGATCAATCAACCCCAGGTTGTTGCGCGGAGCCCAGGCTTCCGGGTTCTGCCGACTGGCAAATGTCCAGAAGGTCCGGTCATCGCGATAGTTCGCTGAAAGCTCGCGACTCTCCCAAGCGAAAACGCCGAGGATAAGAGCCACCGCACAGCCCAAGGCCAAACGGGGACCCCTTTGACCTAGCGCCTGCGTCAGGCACCCGAGGGCTCCGGCAAGCCCCCCGACCAGGCCAAGCAAGGCGATATAGGCAAAATGGTCGGAAACGGGCGAGAGGCGCGCGAAGGACATCCGAATGAAACCAAGGACGGGCACAAGATTCAGGACGAACCATCCCGATGCCAGAATTGCTCCCCTGCCCCACCCGGCCCGGCAACTCCACAGCAGGACACCGACGGCCAAGATCGCGAGCCATGGCCAGGCGTCTGAGAGGAACGAAACACCCACCTTCCAGCCCGGATAGACGGGACTGATCGGCCAGGGTAGGATCGCCTTGACGAAATAGAATACGAGCGCGTGCCCGGCAATCGCCAGCCGCTCGCCAACGCCCCCCATCGGCGCCACGACACCCGAGATTGCCCGGTGCTCCTGAAACCAAATCGTCGCAACGCCCACCGCTCCAGACATCGCCGCGAATGGGACGGTGGCGAGGATCGCCCGCGGCGTGATACGACCGTGGCGGAACCACCCATAGATAAGAATCACGAACGGGAACATGACTCCGGAACTCTTCGCGAGTATCGACGCAAGAAAGGCGAGCAGCGAAAGAGCATACACTCCCTTCCAAGCACCGTTTGGCCGGTCCCGCCTTTCGTCGGAGGCCATGTAGGCGAGCGCCGCGACGAGAAGAAAGGGTAGCGAAAGCGTATTCTTTAGCTCAGCGATCCATGCGACCGACTCGACCACCATCGGGTGCACGGTAAAGAAGACGGCGGCCGTCCAGGCGAACGGCACCCTTAGCCCCACGAGGAGCCTCCAGAAGAGGAAGGCACTTAGCAGGTGCAGAGAAAGGCTCACGAGATGGTATCCCACCGCAGCGTCACCCCACAGATGCCACTCGATCCACTGCACTGTTTCTTTCAGCGGAAAGTAGTCGGCTCCCGAGGGCGCGGTCCACATTCCCCCGATCGCATGCCAGGACGATCGGATCGGGCCGTTTCGGAGGATTTCGGCCGTGTCATCCCAGACCCACCCTCCCGTCCACGCGGGCGAGAATACCCAGAGGCCCAGACCCGCAAGGACGAGGCCCTTAAGCCACGGAATAAGCGAAGATCTCATGGGTCAGGAAGCCGACCGGAGCTTTTCGGCCGTCAGATGTTCGCTTCGAGCCTCTGCAAGCTGGCCAAGCTGGGAAAGCGCCGTCCTGCAAGCGTCCACCGCCTCCCATAAGGCCCTGGATGGAGTCTCGGCGCCCAGACGCGGCGCGCGGGCATCAGGAATTGACATCGCCGCAGCTTGCGGGTCGGGAGCCGTCATGGCAAGAGGACCTCCGTAGCCACCATGGCGCTCAGCGGTGCGCGCCCAGCGCCCTCAGCGCCTGAGCTCTTTGGAAGAGGACGTCTTCGTCGCCGGGCGCCAGGGCGAGGGACGCATCGTACTCCCGCAAGGCCTCGGCATATCGACCTGCGCCGGCCAGGGCGAAGCCCCGATAGGCATGCGCCCTCGCCGACCGGGGCGCCAAACGCACGGTCTCGGTCAGTTCCGTCAACGCTTCGGCCACTCGCCCCGTCATCGCCAACGCAAGCCCGAGGTCGGCCCTCGCGTCCGCATCGTCGGGCTCCACCGCGACCGCCTCGCGGTATCCTGCGATGGCATGCGCATAGTCGCCCCGATTAGCCTCCTCGCTAGCGGTGCGCTCAAGGATCGCGGCGAGGTTTTTCTTGGCTTCACCGTAGTCCGGCCGGAGCCGGAGGGCCGTCCGCAGCTCCTCCAGGGATTCGTCGACCCGTCCTAGCGTCGCGAGGATCGTCGCCTCGTTGTTGTGCGCCTCTGCGAACCCCGCGTCGAGTTCGATTGCCGCCCGATCATGCTCCAGGGCCCTGACCAGATCGCCCGCCTCACCGTACGCGACCCCAAGTCCCAAATGCCAATCGGCATGGTTGGGCTGGTATTTGAGGGCCTCGAGATAATGAGGGATAGCCTCTGGCGCCTTCCCAGTAACAACCAACGCCCGGGCGAGGTTCACCTGCGCCACGGCGTAATCCGGACGCAGGGCGATGGCTTCCTCATACTCTGCAATGGCCTCTGGGTAGCGATTGAGGAGGACATACGCGTCAGCGAGATTTGCGTGGAGCTCGGGATAGGACGGGACGAGCCTAAGCGCCGCGGAAAATTCGGGTGCCGCCCGTTCCGGATGGCCTGCGTCGAGTTCGAGGGTCCCCACGTTGGCGTGGGCGAGCCACGCGGCAGGATTGAGCTCGAGGGTCTTGCGGTAAAGCGTCTCGACGTCCGTGTATTGGTGGGCTTGACGCCATGAAAGGATTGCCAAGAGGCAAATCACCAGCCCCTGAACAGCTCCTGAAGTGTAGCGATTTAGTTGACTCAGGCCCAAGGTTGCCAAGGCAGCAATGCCCGCGATCACCGGCAGCATCGGAAGGTATTGCCAATGATCGGCCACAAAGGAGAACGCGAATGCGTAGACGTTCAGAAAGCCCATCACCGGGAAGAGCGTGCCAACAAATAACAGCCAAACGGCCAAGGGACCGCGCCATCGCTTGGCGACCACAAGGAGGAAAAGCGTCGCCGCGACCGTTCCCAAGAGGCCGAAGTATTGGCTCGGCGCCCCCGGATCAACCGCCCAACGCTCATAGAAGAAGATGAGCGGGTGCGGCCATACGAGTTTGCCGAGATAGAACCACACCACCCTTCCTGCTACGATCAATCGTCCGGCGTTTGTGAGGCCAAAGTGGACGCCTTCAGCGCCGCCAAAATGCCGTTCATCCCAGGCGGTAAAAAGACCGATTGCCGCGCCGGCGGCGCACCAAGGAAGGAGGGGGACGATATCCCGTCGCCACTCCAAGCGTCCTCGACGCCACCAGGCGATCACCATCAAGGCCGGGGCGATCGCCGCCGTCAGGCTCTTGCTCAATACCGCGCACCCGAACAGGACCGTGGCGAACGCGTACTTTCCACCCGTCGGACGAGCCTCGTAACGCAGGTAGGCCAGAACGGCGCCAAGGGAAAATACGAGAGAGAGGGTGTTTTTCTGTTCCGAAATCCACGCAACGGACTCGACGCATACCGGATGGAAGGCAAAGAGCGCCACAGCCAGACCAACGGCCTTCTGGGGGAAACCGCACCCGCCATTCCCTTCGGATCGGCGGACGAGCGATTCAAGAACTAGGCCGAAGAGGACACAGGAGAGCGCGTGCCACGCCAATGTGACGAGGTGATAGCCCAGGGCGGTCTCTCCCCACAGACGGTGTTCGAGCCAAAAGACGGAATGAAGCAGCGGATAGTATTGCTCGGTCGCCCCGGGCTCGAACCAGATTCGGGACAGTCCATGAAGCGCCTGCAGCTCCGGTTTCGTGACGTAGTCCGGGTCGTTCCAGAGCAGCCGACCCTTCAAAGCCGGCCAATAGACCGCGACTAGCCCAAGGTAAATCACAGCGAATTGGAAACACCGGGCGCCCCAACCCATGGGCAACGGCGGCGTGCTGGAGCGACGATCAGTCACGGTCTCGAAACGGGAGCTCCATTTTCCGGAAGGGGTCGGCCATACGCCCGCAGGACCTCCGCCAGATTCGCCCTGGCCGCCGCGTATGTTGGGTCAATTGCTAGCGCGAGCCGGTATTGGGTAATTGCAGCAGCCGGCTTTCCCTCTCTTGCGAGGAGGTTTCCCAAGTTGAGGTGGGCCTCCTTGTTGGCCGGGTCCAGCCGGATGGCCTCGCTGAACTCCAAACTTGCCTGCCGAACATCCCCCATTCGGTTTAAGGCTAGCCCGAAATCGTTGTGCGCGGCCGCATCGTTCGCGTCGAGATGCAACGCCTCCTTCAGGGCCTCCGAGGCGCCCACCGCGTCACCCCGCTCAAGCAAGAGAACCCCGAGATCGTAGTAGGCCCCGGGAAATGAGGGGTCGAGCGCCATCGCCTTTCTATATTCGGCGTCGGCAACGCCTGGCTGGCCAAGCTGTTTGTAGGCGTTGCCGCGATCAAGTCTGACTTCCGCTGAGTCAGGCCGGAGCGCCTCGGCGCGGTCAAGCAGGGACGCCGCCTCCCGGAATTGCCTCTCGTCTAGCGCCTCCTTGCCGAGGTTGGCCGCTGCCAGCCAGGAACGTGGAGAGCGCTCGGTCGCCGCCGACCAGAGCGCACGCGGACTGGAAAAAATCGCCGCCTGTGATCGAGTTCCCACGAAACAGCCGATCAGAATGCAGCCGATCGCGACGGCCCCGAGCCGCCGCTCCAGGCTCGCCATTCGCCCCGCAATTCCCGCCGCCAGCGCCCCCAACGGAATGAGGCCAATGTAGGCAAGATGATCGGCACGGGGTGCCACCCGCAAGTATGACATCGGCAAAATTCCTAGGATCGGCGCGAGGAGCGCCGAGAAGACCGCCAGGGCCATTAGCCCGTGGCGGCGCCACACGCCGCCGGCGATCCACAAAGCCACGGCGATTAGGCAAAGCAGCACCCACGGGACAATCACCGGCAAATCGGCGGCAATCGGCAAATAGATCGGAGTCAGGTGCCATGGAAGCACCGCATGCCCCAGGTACGCTAGGAGGCTCCAACCCGCCTGCCCCACCCGGTCATGCAGTCCGGGCATCGGACCAGCCAGACCGATCGCCCTCCTGGACTGGAAGGCGACCGTAACGAGGCCGAGCAAAAGGGACGCCAGAAAAAAGGGGGCGGCACGGAGCAGATCCCGCCAGACAATTCGCCGCTTTGCCCACAGATCGTAGCACAGGCAAACTACCGGGAACATCACCACCGTACTCTTGCTAAGGAGCGCCAGGACGAAGGCCGTTAAGGCGAGCACATAGGACCGTTTGGTGCCGCCCCGCTCCGAAGCGATATAGCCGTTGGCCGCCATCAGAAGGAATACAAGGCAAAGCTCGTTCTTGAACTCGGCAATCCACGCGACCGACTCGACGGCCAGCGGGTGAAGCGCCACGACCGCACCCCCCACCCATCCGAAAGCAATCCCAAGCCGGGTAAAAAGTCTCCAAGCAAGAAGCGATGCGATGAGATGCAACGCCACGTTCGCCAAATGATAGCCGGTAGTTAGGTTTCCCCAAAGGTGCCATTCGGCCCATTGAGCCATTCCCTTGATTGGAAAGTAGTCCATCCCTTCCGGGGCGACCCAGCAGCGCCACCAGCCAGAGGCCGCGTGGACGTTCACATTGTCAACGATCTCAAGTCGGTCGTCCCACAGCCAGCCTCCGTGAATCGCGGGCCAATAGGCAGCAAACGATGCGATTGCGATTGCAAGGGCAATCCCGGCAGAGCCGAGTCGGGTACCGGGAACGGTCGCGGTCATGGCGAATGCTGGGCTCCAATCGCCTCCGCCCGTTCCAGGTTGTTCCTAGCTTCGGCATAGTCCGGCTTCAGCCGGATCGCCTCCCTAAACTCCCGCTTCGCCCCAGCAAGGTCGCCGGACTGCGCGAGGAGAGTCCCGAGATCGTTGTGAACGTCCGGCGCATCCGGCTCCAGGTTCACGAGCCGCTGAAACTCCCGGATCGCCTCGCCGCCTTGGCCGTTCTGGGCCAGGAGTCCGGCATGATTGAGCAAGGCGTCCGGGTAGTCCGGACGCAGGGCCAGAGCCCTTCCGAACGCGGCAAGAGCATGGTCCGACTGCCCCTCGTCCATGAAGGCGTTGCCCAGGTCGTACCATACGACAGCCGACTCGCTGCGTCCGTTAAGCGCCCGGCCGAAGGCCTCAGTTGCACCCGCCAAATCACCCGTCTTTCGGAGTGCCTGGCCCAGATTGTACAGCACGTTTGCGTTGCTCGGGTTTCCCGGCAGCGCCAGTCGGTATTCAGAGACCGCATCGGCGTCGCGGCCCATCCGGGTCAGCACGTTGCCCAGATTGAGGTGGGGATCGCTGTATCCCGGAGAAAGCCGAGAAGCCGCCCGGAACTGCTCGATCGCTTCGTCGGATCGCCCAGCTTCAATTAGGGCGTTGCCCAGGTTATTCCGGGCGCCGGCATCATCCGGTGACTTGGCCACGGTGTCCGCCCACAGTGCATAGACACTCGAATAGACTTTATTGCGCGACCGCGTCGCTCCGATCTCCGTGGCCGCGACAGCGACCGAGGCTCCCACCCCGAGAATTGTTATCAGTCGCGCTCCTCCGCCGACCGCTCTGCTAAGTCGGCTCAGCAGAGCGTGGCCCGTGATCGCCACCAGACAGGAAACTGCCGCCAGAGAAAGGTATACCCGATGCTCCGCCATCAGCTCGGTTGAGACCGGCACGATTGAGGAGGTTGGGGCGAGGATCCCGAAATACCACACTCCCAAAAATCCGAGCTTCGACCCCCTCACGGCTCCCACCACGGAGATGCCGACTAAGCCGAGCACAAGCATGGCATCGATTATCAGCCGCCAGAACGGACCTCCGAGGGTGAGGCCGTAGCTAAAGAGTAACGGACTCGGCCAAAACGAAAGCTGCAGGTAAGTCGCAATTGCGCGGAACTGAGTGATCGCATAGGCCCACCATGCTATTCCGGAACCGAAGCCAACGGTCCCGCCGCGCAGTCCCGTCCTCAGCATCAAGACGCCCAACAGGACCCATGAAATGCCCAATGCGGCATAGTACCCACGTCGCGCGGCAAGGGCTGCCTTCCAGCCACCCGCCACGAAGACGCGGTCGCAGACGAAGACGACCACGGGCGCCGTCACCATCACCTCCTTGCAACCCATGCCGACAAAACACGCCACCACCGACACCGTGGCCCAACCGAGCGAGGTGGCCTCACTCCCGTAGGCCCGGATAAAGGCGTAGAGGCATCCCAGGTAGCATAACCCCATGAGCGATTCGGCCCGTTGGCTGATGTAGGTGACCGACTCGGTCTGGAGGGGACTCAGCGTCCAGAACACCGCCGTGGCCCACGCAATGCCCGTTGCGGACGCTGCCAACGAGGGCACGCGCAAAAGGATCCGCCGGCAGAGGCCGAAGAGGAGCAAACCTGCGCCGACGTGAATCAACCAATTGGTCACGTGGTACCCATGCGTTCCGAGTCCGGAAAACGTATAATTTGCCGCAAAGCTCGCATTGAGAATAGGTCGACCGCTCACGGGCCACCCTGATGCCAACGGTCGAAACGCGGTTGACCACTGACGGATGGTCGGATTGTCGATTACCGATCCGCGATCATCGTAGAGAAACGGCCCCCGGTAACTTCCAAGGTAAGCGGCCAGGGAACCAAGCACCAGGGACACGGCGCCCAGGAGGAGGACGCCACGACCCGAGGATGCACGATTTGACCCGCCGTCTTGATTCTTGCGCATATCAATGCTGCGGGCGAATTTGTAACATTTAGGTCCCAAAAGAAGCGAGCCTTTCAATTCCCCAGGGACAGCCTGAGCCAGAGGAAAAGCCTGCTCACCTTGCGAGAGAAAATTGATCCTTATCGTTAGAAACAAAAAAAAGAGCCGCCGCGCCCGAAAGCGCGGCGGCTCGAAGCTGAGTATCCGAGCTCGATTAGAATTCGAGCTTCACGCCGACCTGTAGGACCCAGCGGGACATGTCCGAGAAGAGCTGCGGCGCACCGAGGGTGCCCGGATTGAAGGTATACAAGTACTGACCTGTCGCCGCATTGTACCCCGTTCCCGCAACAGTCTGCTCACCGTAGGGAGCGTTGTACTGGCCATAGTTTTCAACGATGCCCCACTTCTTATTCAGGAGGTTTGCGAAGTTGACCATCGTTGCGAACAGCTTGACGTCAATGTCGCGCCAAATCGGAACCGACTGGGTGACACTGATGTTAAGCGTATGCTGCCAGGCGCCGGCGAAGGCGTTGCGGGGGGCAATCTCGCCCATGTACTTTTCAAGGGCCGGATGGGTAGGCAGCCAGACGTTGAAGAAGTTGTTCTCTTCCGCGGCGCTGATCCACGATACCTTCGGGTCATTCGGACCCGACGGCACGTAGAAGAGCTGGTTGTTGTTGCCCGAACCGTCGGCATCACCCTTGAAAATGAAGCTGTAGGGCTGCCCGCTCTGAGCGATGAACTGAGCGGTCACGGTCGTTTCCGCGTGGTGCTTCTTGAAGAAGTTAAACTGCTTGTCCAAGGTCACGATGAACTTGTCCGGAATGGCGTACTCCGAGCGGTAGGCGCGGTTGTCGTTCGGGTTGACGAACGGGCTGGTCGTGCCGCCTGAGGCGGTCGTGCCACCGAGCTCAGCCACCTGCGTGGCATGCGTGCGCGTGTAGGCGAGGCTCCAGCCCCAGGTGTCCTTCATCTTGCGCTGGATCTCAAGCGTGTACTCCTGCCCACCACCCTTGTCGGTGTTGTTCAGCTCAAGGACCTGCGCGAGCTTCGGATTGTTCTCCAACACCGCCGATGCCTGGCTCGAGACGCTCGTGTAGAAGTTGCTGGTCGTGTACCCGGGGACGAAGTAGGCGGTGCCCACGTTCGACGGGGTGATATTTCCAGCGTAGCGAATCGCGCCGTCTGGCATGACCGCCGGACCGCTGGTCGCCAGCTTCAGGTTGTTTGACGTATAGTACACGTCCTTCTCCACCTGGCTGAAGTCGGCTTCGGCCGTGACCGTGATGTTTCCGAAGGGCAGCTTGTGGTCGATCGCGATATTTTCCTTCCAGTTGGCTGGATCCTGGAAATCGTGCGCAAGGTAATCGATGTTCTGCGAAGGTGCACCCGCGGCAGCCGGAACAGGGCCGGTATTGGCGCCCGCAAAGGTGTAGCCCGGGATGATCTTAGCGCTGTTGTTCACAGACGCTGAAGTCGTCAGACCCGCGTTGTTGAACGAATTTTCGAGCCACACATACGGGGGGGAGGCCACGAAGAGGCCGGCGCCGCCGTGGATCTGCGTGGTCTGGTCCTTAGAGACGTCCCAGTTGAAACCAAAGCGAGGCGAAATGATGTAATGGCCACTGATCGTCTGGGTGTTGGGGAATCCTGCCGAGTTTAGGAAGACCGTGCTGAGCGGCGGCAGCTGATCCATATACGGATAGTCGAGGCGGATACCGCCGAGCAGCGTGAGGTGCTCATTTGGCTTCCAGGTATCCTGGAGCGAAGGAGCGATGTTGAGCTGCCAGAAATGCGCGATCGACTGAGTGAGCGTGAAGCCAGGCGAGGCGACAGTCTTCGTCGCGCCGGTCGGCGTCGCATTCAGGAAGTCCTGGATGTTCGAGAACGTGTACGAGCCAAGGGTGTTCTGAATGAAGGTGTTCGTGAGCTGCATGCGGTCGAAGGCGGCACCGAACTTGAACGTGTGCGTTCCGGCGGCGTACTCGGCGAAGAGATGCTCTTCAACTTCCTGCGTGTGGAGGTTGTTGTCCTGATAGCTGGCAGACGTACCAAGGAACAGTTCAGTCGGGGCGGCGCCAGTCTGGTAAGCACCAAAGTTTCCCAGGATGATTGTGACCGCCGGCCAAAGTGTGCCCTCGGGAATCGCAGTGCCGTTGTACATGCGGAAAGTACCTTCCAACTCGGTCGTCAGACCCGGAAGGACGTAATTCCAGTCGCTATTGACCTTGGCCGTGTAGGATTGGTCGACGCGGTGGGAGTCATACCAGGAACCGCTGAGCGAAGTCTCGAAGCTCGAGGTGTAGTTGTACTCAAGCGGGCTGCGACCGTCGTTGTGACGGAACGTGAAGTCGAACTTGTGGTTGTCCGAGATGTTCCAGTCGATCTTGCCCACAAAGTTCTGCTGCCAGGTATGGGCCGACGGCGTGAAGGTGCCCGGCTGAACGTAACCTTCGGTTTTGGCAACGGCGAGGATCTGGTTAATCGTCGCAGTGTCAGCGGCGGTATCGAACGGATTGAAATTCGGGGGGGACGGGGCGGCGACTTGCCGGAATGCCTCGTAGCCGAAGAAGAAGAAGAGCTTATTCTTGATGATAGGGCCGCCCAGGGTGGCGCCGGTCGTGTGGGCTTGTATCGACTCGTGAGCGCCGAGCGGGTTGGGGAGCGGGTCAGGGCCGCGGAAGTTCGTGCCGGTGTAGTACTCGTAGAAGTCTCCGTGAAGCTGGTTGGTCCCGGACTTCAGGGTCGCGTCGGCAACCGCGCCGACAAAGCCGCTGTAGGCGACGTCATAGGCGTTGAGGTCGAAGGAGAACGATTCGATCCAGTCCAAGGGGAGCGGATTGCGAAGACCGGCGTAGCCGTTGGAATTGAGGCCGAAGTTGTCGGAGGCCGACACACCGTCGACCAGCACCAGATTCTCGCGGGGGTTCTGCCCCTGGACGCTCAGCGTATAGTTGGCGTCGCCGTTGGCGCTCTGCTGCAGATTCGTGCGGGGATCGAGATTCTCGATATCCTGAATGTCCTGGCGCACGCTGTTGACCGAGGCGATATCCGCGGCGGCGAACGCCATGGAGGTGCCCATTGAGCTTGAGTCGAACTTGGTGTCGCGCGTGTCTTCGACTTTTACGGCAGCTAGGGTAACGACCTCGGAGCCCGGCTTAAGGTTCTCGCTCAGATTCGAACCGACGTCGACATAGAGGCCGGTATCCTCGGCCGTCGTGCCGTCTGGCGCGATCGCCTCGACGGCGTACGGGCCGCCGGGACGGAGGCCGTCGATGGCGTAGGTGCCGGTGCTGTTGGAGACGGCGTGGTAACGAGTGCCCGTGGGAATATGAGTCGCCACGACTTTGGCCCCGGCAATCGGAGCGCCGCCTTTGTCGGTCACGAAACCGGAGATGCCGGACGTCGTGACGCCCTGGCCAAACATGGTTGCGGTCGTCAGAACCAGGGCGAGAACCCCGGACCAAATCCATCGAGTGGAACGGATCTTCATATTCATAGGTGTAAGCTTGGACCTGTTTTCCTAGGGCGCCCGTAGGTGCGGGAGCCCTATGATCGTTAATCGAACGTTAATCTAAGCCGATAGCCACATCGTCGACCCTCACCTCAGTCAAGCATCGAAGTTAGGAGAAATCGGACGTCGCAGTATCGTAACTGGAAATCGACATGCAGGCTCCGTGCCGAATGCCCTGTTTGGACCCGATTTCGATTGCAGATTGCACGATTTTTCATGGATCCGCGAACCCCAATTGTGACAGATAAGATATAACCTATTTAAAGCCAATTTGTTATGATGGCGTGCCATAAGCTGGCATGAAGATAGGTATGTTAGGGTCTGAATGAACACCGAAGCCATGCTAGATGCCGACCTTGTGCGGCGATTCAACGGCGGAGAAGAGGCTGCATTCGGGGAGATCATGAACCGCCACAAGACGCGCATTTTTGCGGCCGCGATGGCGCTCCTGCGCAACCATGCCGATGCCGAGGAAATCACACAGGACACGTTCCTGCGCGCCCACCGGGGCCTCGCCACATTCCGAGGAGACTCCTCCCTGGCCACATGGCTCCATAAGATCGCCGTGAACCTGGCCCGGAACCGCTACTGGTATTTCTTCCGAAGGCGCAGGCACTCTACCCTCTCGCTCGACGTGGCCATTGGACCGGACGGCGACGCAACCTTCTCGGACATGCTCTCCACCCCGTCAGCCGACCCTTCCCAAGAAAGCTCGCGCAACGAGTTCGTGGAAAGGGTCGAGGCGTGCATGGAGAAGCTCGAGCCGTCACACCGCCACATCCTGACCCTTCGGAGCGTGCTGGACCAGTCGTACGAGGACATCGCAGGCTCCCTCGGCATAAACGTCGGGACCGTGAAGAGCCGGATAGCCCGCGCACGCGAGCGCCTGCGCCAAAAACTCGCCGAGGACTGCCCCGAATTCGCGCGTGACAGCGCCCCCTCAGGCTGGTTTGAACCGGCGCGAGGCGAAGGCCAGGTGCCTTCCGGGGCCCTCGGCTAGCGAGATCTTAGGCCGAGGAAACGGGCCAATTCTCCAACGGCATCCTTGGTCCGGTGCCCCCTCGGGACACTTCGCGAGACCACCGAGAGCCTCCGCGAATCGCGAACGGCCTTCAGGTCGACATGCCCCACCAATTCTGTTCCTGAGAGGACCGGGAGCGCATAATAGCCCCTTTTGCGCTTGGGCTGCGGGACATAGGCCTCCCACGTGTAATCGAATTCCCAGAGCCGCCGTGTGAGGCGCCTGTCATAGATCATGGGATCGAGAGGGGCAAGCAGGTGGGCCCCGGCCGGGTTCGGGGGCAATGCGGGGGCATCAAAGAGGGGAAGGTCCGACTTGAGGCAGTGCAACACCAAGCCGTGTTTCACCACGACGGCGGCCACGCTATCCTCCACGAGCGGAAACTCAGCCTTCTTCAGCACCACGAGCCGGTGCTGCCTGAGCCGCGTAAGCGCAATCCAGCGCGCCGTCTCACGGGCGGTCCCTTCCTTGAGGGCGAGGATCCGCGGTGGAAGCACCCTCTCGGGCAGATCGTAAAGCCTGCGGTTTAGGTCACGACCCGAGATCAGCAGGCGCCCGTGGAAGAAGAGCTTCTGCAGGGTGGACTTGGCCAACGTGGCCGCCCCCCAAACGCTCCGGCCCCGGCGCTCGTCGGAAAACGCATCGCTGCCCACGCCGCCTGACTCGGATATCCGCTCCAGGATTCGCTCCGCAAACTCCCTCTCCCTCGGCGTGAGCCGGCCGGACCACGCGCTCGGCTTCTGGGCACGGGCGCGCATCGCGGCATGCAGGTGGGGCCACGCGTCCAGAGGGAAAGCCACCAAAATCCCGGTCGAGGGCATGTGGTGCTCGAAGGCCGCGCGGCTGCCCGGCGGAAGCCTACCGGAGATTGCGTCGCCGTGGAGGTGCCGCATGAGCCCCCCCTCCGTGTAGTCCAGCACCCGATTGCGCTGGATATGGTCGTGCATCCGACCACAGACGTTTATGGGGTCTATCTGGATGTAGCCATGGTGCGCCAGGGCAGCCCCCACTTCGGGCACCTTCTCATCAATCAGGTGGGCCCTCCTCATGAAGGAGCGGGCCGCGAGGGCTGTGACCTTTAGGGCCCCTTTCACGGACCGGGTGCGGGGCGCGTGGGCTGCGAACGGACCGGCGAACCCGGAGCCGGCGTGGCAGAGGGCGGGGGAGCCGGCGGGGGAGCCTCAACAGACGCCGGATTAAGCCGCCTCACGATCGCGGCGTAGTCCTCGATTCCCGAAAGGATCGCCGCAGCAATCGCGTCGCGGTAGGCCGGCGTGGCCAGGCGGACGCTCTCGGATTCGCTCGAAAGGAAGGCGGACTCCACGAGGACGCCCGGGCACTTGAGCCCTCGGAGGACTCCGAGGTGCTCGAACTTCTCGCCCCGGTCGCCCGTGCGCAGGGCGTCCACAAGCCTGCGGTGCATCACGCTCGAGAGGACCGTGTTCCACCGGTTGAACTCATTGATCGGGGCCTCCCTGGCCTCCGAATCGTCCTTTTCGCCAGGGCTCCACGAGTTGGTGGAGCGCTGCGTGCGCGGCGGGAAGGAGAGCACCTCGACGCCCGTGGTCTTCGTATTCGGGTAGAGCGAGTTGAAGTGGATGCTGACGAAAAGGTCCGCCGAGGCCTGGTTGGCGATCTCGGACCGGATCTGCTTGGAGACATCGACGTCGGTTTCGCGCGTCATGACGACCGCATAGCCCGCTGCCTCAAGGAGCCGCTTTAGCCTGAGGCCAACGTCCAGCGTGTAGGTCTTCTCCATGGTGCCCAAGGCTCTGTTCTCCGTTCCGTGGTCCAGGCCCCCGTGCCCCGGATCCACCGCGATCAGGTGCGGGACCCGGGGCGGAGGGCCGCACAATTCCGGCCTGAGGCGGGGCACCAGATGGGTCTCAAAGTCGGTGCGGCTCAAAAAGAAGGTGCCGCCACGGTCCACCACCGGATCGCCGAAGAACACCCGCAGGCCCTTGATGTCGGTCTCGCGGCTGCGATCGGAGAAGCGCGCCACGGGTTGGGCCCCGTCCTTGAGCATCACCGCTGTGTTGGGGATCGACCGCTCGACGCGCAGGCCGAGGCGTGCGGCGCCCTGATCAAGGCTCACATAGTCGAGCCCGTTGTAGCGGACCGCCGCCAGGTCGCCCACGGCAGCGCCCTTAAGCAACACCGGCAGCAGAAGAAGGAATAGGGCGCCCCGGCGCATGGCCGCGGATCGCTCAGGCCTCGGCGGCCTCGTCGTCGTCGGAGCCGGAACTCACCTCTTCCGGGACGTCAACCTCGCCATCTTTCAACTGAAACTTGGCCTTGCGCTTGTTCGATGGCAGCGGAGTCAGCATCACGTGGATGTTCCGGCCGATCAGCTTGGGGTCTGCATCCGGATGCCCCATACCCGCCAAGTCAACGACGGCCTTCTTCATCACCTCGAAGCCCAGCTCCGTGTGCGCCATCTCGCGGCCGCGGAATTTGAGCCGCAGCTTCACCTTGTTGCCGTGGTCGAGGAACTCCTCGGCGTGCCGCAGCTTCGTGTTGAAATCGTTGGGCGCGATGCGCGCGGTAAACTCGATCTCCTTGATCTTGCTCGCCGTCGACTTCGAGTGGGAGTGCTTCTTCTGCTCCTCGTAGACGTACTTGCCGAAATCCATGATCCGGCAGACGGGCGGAGTCGCGTTGGGTGCCACCTCGACCAGGTCGAGGCCCACCTCAAGCGCAAGGTTCACAGCCTTTGGCGTGTCGAGAATGCCGAGCTGCTTCCCCTCGGGTGAGATCACGCGAACCTGCGGGACCTTAATTCGGTGGTTGCGGCGAATGCTCGCGAACGGATCGTTGTTGCGGCGCTGGAATTGCCCGTTCGGGCGATTGCCGCCAGGGGCGGCCGGAGGAGTCGGTATGGCCATCAATAATTACGCTTCTGGGTGTGTAGAATCGGGTGACGGTCGTCTGAAACCGCCTCAAATACAACACCTAAACGCTGAAGCTTTCACCACAGGAGCAGCTGGCCTTGGCATTTGGGTTCGTAAACTTGAACCCGCCCGCTATGAGCTGGCTCGAATATTCGACGACCGTGCCCTTCAGGTAGAGGGCGGTTCGGGGATCCACGAGCACCGCGATCCCAGCAGTCCTCACAAGGATATCCCCGCGCTTGGGCTCGGGCGTGAACTTCAGCTTGTAGCTCAAGCCGTTACAACCACCGCCGGTGATAGCGACCCGGAGAAACTCACCCTGCTTCTCACGGACTATGAGGGCCCGGACCTTGTTGCCGGCGGCCTCGGTCAGGCGAACCAAGCTCTCCGCGCCCTCCCGCGGAACGGCCGGGACGCTGGGCGCGGTCAAGGTGGTGGATTCCATCATCGGTGGGCTACTATCGCCCATTGCGCGCGCGAATCAAGCGCCACGCCACGGATACCGCATTTGAGAAGCTGCTTGGATTGGCGATCCCCTTGCCCGCGATTGCGAATGCAGTGCCGTGGTCAGGGCTCGTCCGGACATGGCCCAGTCCGAGCGTCACGTTCACCGACTCCTCGAAATCGATCACCTTGAGCGGGGCCAGCCCCTGGTCGTGGTAGAGCGCCACGGAAACATCGAACTCGCCCCGCAGCTGGCGACCAAAGAGCGTGTCGGCGGGCTGGGTTCGCGAGAGGCCGGGAAACCGGGCCCGCAGACCGTCGAGGATCGGATCGATCAGGTCTCGCTCCTCGGTCCCTATGAGCCCGCCCTCCCCCGCGTGGGGATTGAGGCCGCAGACGCCGATCCGGGGATGAACAACGCCCTCGGCGCGCGCAAGCTCGTCCGCCGCGGAGACCGCGCGGGCGATGCTGCCCGGGGTGAGCGAGGCGGGCACATCGCGCAGAGGAATGTGCCAGGAGACGAGCGCGACCCTTAGCTTTCCCCCAAAGAAGGCCATGGTCGGATCGCCGCCCCAACGGGCCGCAAAGAACTCCGTTTGGCCCGGAAAATTCCAGCCGATCGCGGCCATACGCTCCTTGCTGATCGGGGCAGAGACGACACCGGCGTATTCCCCGGAGACGCAAAGAGCGGCCGCGCGCTCAAGGGCCGCCCACGCAACAAGCGACCCCTCCCCGCTCGGCTTCCCGGGCTCGGCTTCAAAGGCCTCGATTCCCACCGGGATCTTACGCGGCCCCTCGGGAAGCGTCGCCAGCCAGCGCGCCGGGCCCACGACCGCCACGCGCGCCGCCATTTCCGGATTCGCCTTAAGCCACGACGCGATGATCTCGGGGCCAATCCCCGCCGGGTCGCCACAGGTGATTGCGATCCCTTCGCTCAAGGGGCGCCTCCGGCCTAGCCGGCATCCTCCTCGGGAATTTCGCCCTTGCGCCTGGCCCGCGCGATGCCGCGCTTGCCCTGGGTGATGAATTCGAGGAAACGCAGGGGCTCGGCCGCCTTGAAGGTGCCGTCTGCAATAGCCTTGGCCGCGATCTCGCGGATGTTGCCCGTCTGGAAGTAGACGAGCCGGAACGCCTCCTTCAGCTCGTTTATGGCCTCCCGGGTGGCGCCCCGGCGTCTAAGGCCCACCAAATTCAGGCCGCTCACCTCGTTGCGCTCGGCAATCATCACGTAGGGGGGGATGTCCTGGGTGATGCGGGCAAGGCCTCCGACCATCGAGCCCTCGCCTATGCGACTGAACTGGTGATAGGCGGAGCCGCCCCCGAGCACCACGTTGTTACCTACGACGATATGGCCGGCGAGGAGCACGGCGTTGGCGACCACGACGTTGTTTCCCACAAGCGTGTCATGGGCCACGTGGGAACACGCCATCAGGAGGCAATTGGACCCGACCTCGGTGAAGGCGCCCGGCTCGGTGGAGCGGTTGATGGTCACGTACTCGCGGATGATCGTGCCCGCTCCCACCTTGGTGCCCGTCTTGACTGAAGGATCGAAGCGCAGCACTTGGGGATCGCCCCCCACGACGGCATACGGATGGACGGCGACCTTGTCGCCCAGGATGGCGCCCGACCGTATGATGGCGCCCGCGTGGATGACGCAGCCCTCTCCGAGCTGCGCGCCCGACTCAACGATCGCCGTGGGGTGGATGGATGACTTCATCGTCTCAAAATTCTCAAAACGTAACGTGCACAGTGCGAGAACGATTTGTGGGACCGCAACCCCTTTGGGTCAGCCCTCGACGGGCCCCGACTGGCCCGCGCGCGTCCTTCGGGCCGACTGCATCCGGTCGGAAAGGAGGTCGAGCTGCGCGTCCTTCAGGAGATCGTACTTCTTTAGGACACGGATCACTTGAAGGGTGTCGCTCTTCCCGTAGTTGCGATGCGCGTCGATCTTCTCGATCAGGTCCAGGAGCATCGACCTGAACGAAATGATGCCGTCGACGCCCCGCTCCTTGAGCATCTCGACGCTCTGGGACCTGAACGGCTCGGCGGTGGGGAGTGCAGGGATGACCAGGATCTTCGTCACGTCGCTGCCGATGCCATCGCCCTCCGTGGGAAAAAGGCGCGCCGCTTGTTTGATCACGTTCTGCTCCAGAAACCCGAATATCTCAGGCGAGCCCTTGAGCGTCGCTGGCGTGAACACGTCGGTGTGCCACGGCTTAACGGCCACCACCGCCTGGTGCACGAACTGGAGCTCGGTCGAGAAAAGGAAGAAGTCCGGTTTTCGGGCGCCCTTTCGCCACGAGGGGTTGTGCACGAGGAGGTCAATCTCCTCGTCCCCCCGCTTTTGTCGGGCCTGCACCTGGTACTTGCGCACCTGGCGTACAAAAAACCCGTTCTGCTCAAAATACTCCCGAACAATGCCTTCGTCGATCGCGGACATGAGTCATCTTATAGCCCCCCTGCGGCCCGAACACACGAAATTTTTGCCGGTCAATCAGGCGGACCCGACCTCGCCCCAGACTGCCTCAACGTCCGCTGCGGGCACGTCGCCCCGGACCACGGCCTCGCCTATCGACTTAAGGAGGACAAACCTGAGCGCGCCCGCGCGCGCCTTCTTGTCGCGGGCCATCGCCCCCATGAGGGAAGGGACCGGAAGCGGTGAGCGCAGGCGTGTCGGCAGGCCGTGCGCGGCAACGATAGCCTCGACCCGCCGCACCTCTGAATCGCCGACCAATCCAAGTCGCCTGGAGAGCCGGGAGGCCGCGCAAAGCCCCACGGCGACCGCCTCGCCGTGGAGGTACGATCCGTAGCCGGTCACCTGCTCGATGGCATGGCCGTAGGTGTGGCCGAGATTGAGAAGCGCCCTGCCCCCGACATCGGCGCGTTCCCGCTCGTCCTCCTCGACCAGGCGCGCCTTGATGCCGCAGCACACGCGCACGGTCCACGCCAGCCGGAGGTCACCTGCGGAAAGCGGCGAACGCTCCAGGTCCTCAAAAAGAAGCTTGTCGCCCAGGAGCGCCGTCTTGATCACCTCGGCCATGCCCGCTGCGAATTCGCGGGGCGGGAGCAGCTTCAGGAACCCTGTGGCGATGAAGACCCGGCGGGGCTGGTGGAAGGCCCCGGCCAGGTTCTTGCCGGCCTTCAGATTGATGCCCGTCTTTCCGCCCACGGAGCTGTCCACCATCGCCAGGACGGTGGTCGGGACCTGGCAGTAGTCGACGCCGCGCAGGTAGGACGCCGCGGCAAAGCCCGCAAGGTCCCCCACCACGCCGCCTCCGACGGCGAACACGACGCCCGAACGGTCCAATCCCTGCGAGGCGAGGAAGTCCAGGGCGCGCCCGAGCTCCGAGATCGACTTCGACTCCTCGCCCGAGGGGACCACCAGCGTTGGCACATCGCCAAAGAGCCTCCGGAGCGTGGGGGCCTGGACCGTCGCAACGTTTCTGTCGGTGATCACGACGTGGCGCCTCGAGGCGGCGGAGAGGTCGGCCACGAAGCCGCGCACCTCCTCCGCCAAATCCTCCGCAAAGAGGATAGGATAGGACCGCTCACCAAGGTTAACGTGAAGGGTGTCAGGCATCGAGGTCCGCAAACTTGGCCGCTCTGATCCCGTCTGTCCATGGATTTGAGAAGGCCTACCTCCGGGCCTTACCCGGTCGCGGGGGGCTTAGCCGCGGACCTTCGCCGAAGCGCCCGGACGACCGGGCCCCGGACCAGGAGGTAATACGCAGAGAGGACGACAATGATGCCCACGGCCGCATAGAGTAATCCCTCAAGAGTCGTCGGAACCGCGGGCCTGTAGATCGTGAGGGTGGCCCTTGCGATGCCCCAGTCCGCATGCCGAAGGAAAACGAAGGGCCTTGTCCAGAGCGACGCCTGGCGCAGCGCCAGGTCGGCGCCGGCGAGCTCCTCTACCCGGGCGGACGCGAGGCGCACCACCTCCCCCAACCTGCCCATCGACTTGTCGGGGTTCTGCGCGGCCCCGGCCACCAGCTGGTCCAGGGTCATGCCCGACTGCGCCGCCACGTCCTTGAAACGTTCAAGGGCCAGGCGGGCCTCGTCCAGGTGCCCCTCGAGTCGTTGCAGGTACTGCTGCATGAATTCCGGGGCCTGGGAGAACGCGACGGCCCCTGCGGCGCACAGGACCCGGTCAAGGACCCGCTCGGCGCCCTCTGCAACGGACTGGACTAGGGGGGGCAAAGGCACGCCGCCACTCTCACATGCGGGGCGCGCGCTTGCCATCCGAATCATCGACCTGCCGCGCCGCCCCCGCCATCGAGGGGCCCTGGGTTCCGACCGCACTCTCGCCGTGCGCTCCGCCCATGAAAAGCGACACCGCTCCCGCAGGATCCGACCCCGAGAGCCGCTCGCCGGCCCGAGGACCCGAGGAGGGAAACCCCGCGCCCGCATTCTGGGCGAGAGTGAGCGCAAGGCGGCCGGCCGCCAGCGACTGCGCCCCGGTGACGCCGGCCGCCTGCGTCATGAAGAGCGCTCCCGTGGTCAGGAGCTTGTGCAGAAACGCGGGCCCGAGGATCGAGACCATCACGACCCAGAGCAGGAAGCCAAGGCCTCCCACCAGGAGTGAGAGTAGCGCCGCCAGGTTCCCCATGAACCAGTTGCCGAGCGCCGCCTCGGTCGCCTTCAGCTGGGCCTCGGTAGGGGCGCCGGCAAGGACCGAGTTCCACTGGAGGATGCCCATGATATCGGGGACCCGGCTCGTCCCGGCAACCAGGGACACAAGAGCGTTGTAGAGCGCGATGGTCCCCGTGTGGCCAATTGCCCACGCGACCGGCCACAGGGCCAGCGAGACCATGTGCATCACGTAGCTCTGGGCTGCCTGCCGGCTGAAATGCCCGGCGGGAAGGGAGAACATCCCGACGAAGAGCGGGAGCATCATGGTCGCTGCCACCGCCAGGAAAAAGCGCAGCTGCTCCATGAACCAGACGATCGCGGCGGAGAGGAGCAGCAGAAGGTACAGGGGCACGATCGTGAGGGCGATCAGGAGGCATTTGAGCATGGCCGACCCGAACCCGGTGGCCATCGCCGCCATGCGCACCATCGCGTTCCACGACTGTGAGGCTCCCGCGCTGTAGTCGGCAGCGGTGTCCCAAACCGCCACCCCGAACGCCTCCAAGTATCCGAGCACGCTGCCGTCATTGGCGCTGTTGATGAGCGCCTGGCGCTGGGCTCCGGCCCCGGTCTGGGGAGACGATCCCTGGGAGAGGGCGCTTCGGCGGAGGGCGTCAAAGAGCCCATTTAATTCGGGCATGGCATAGGCCGCCTTTACGCAGACCGCCGTCAGGTTGCGCGGCCCTCCCACGGACGCATCGTACACCGAGTCGGCAGCCTCCATCGCCGATCGCATCAGGAAGGGTCCTCCCACCATGAACCCCATGACGATCCAGGTCTTTGCGATCTCGCCGAGTTTCCCCTCCCCACTGGAGTGCTGCGCCCGAAGGACGAATCCCCAGAGCGTGAAGAGCGCGCCAAAGCCCGTGAAAATCCAGCCGATCCTGCCGAGAATAGGCGGCTGGCCCCCGGTACCCTGCGTCAGGCCCTGGAAGAGGACGCCCCCGTCGTAGGCGTTGAAGACGTCAAGGAGGTCGGCAGGGGCCGCGGAATCTGCCAAAGAAAGGGTCAATTCGAAGCCCCCCCGGTGTCAGCCGTGGTCCAGAGCTTAAGTCCCGAGTAATCGGGCGCGGGCTTTGCGGGCATCGCCTTGGCCAGCGTTGCCAGGCGCTGGGCCTCGGAGCTCTGGGCGCGGCCCGATGCGCTGGTGTTAAGGAGCGCGGACTCGGCGAGCAGCTGCTCATCCGACGCCTTGGAGCGCACACCTGCCTCAGCCCGGCCCTGGCGGTCGGCGAGGTCCATGTCGTCCAGCAGCGCGCGCCGGCGCGTGTCCATCACCTGGTTCTGGGTCTGGAGTTGGCTGATCTCGGAAAGGATCGCCTGCTTTCGGGACTCGGTCGTTGCCGCCCTGAACTGCAGCCACGCCATAGCGAGCTCCGAGGCGACCACGGAACGTGCTGCCTGCTCTGAAACGATCTGGCCATGGATTAGGGCCGACGCGCTGGCGCCCCTGGCTAGGCCCGAGTAGAGCGCGGTGTTGCGTGGCTGCGCCTCTCCGAAGACCTGCATCGTGGTTGTTATCCCGGCCCCCTGCATGAGGGCGCTTACTCCCGCGCCCTGCGCCACCGTGCCCATCGATTGCCACGAGCCGGCGAGATCCGAGGAGGTCTGTGCCCCGGAGGAGAGGGCCGCGATCTGGCCCGAGAGACTCGCAAGGTCCCGGACTGCGCCTGCCGCGGCGGCGGGGTCGCCGGCATAGGCGCGAAGCTCCCCTACCGTTTCAAGCGTGCCGGCCTCGGCCTTAAGCTGGTCGCCCAGCCGTTGGAGCTCGGCGGCCCAGTTAGCCGCTTCGGCGGGGTTTGCGATCACGGTGACAAACGAGGTGTCCGCGAATCCGAGGAAGGCACGGAGCGGGTGCGCGGCTCCGATCGCCAGCGCCGCGAGAAGCCTTCCGGCAGAGGTCGGACTTAGGCGCATCATTTTTCCCCAGGAGCCGGCGCGGGAATAAACACCGGGACACCCACGACCTCTGGCGCCAGGCGCCGTCCGTCGCGCGCGACGCCGGACTCTTCCCAGACATAGTACATTGTCTTTCCTTCGGGCTTCGTGTGGACGGGGGCCTCGAGCGCTTGCTTGGCCCAGTAGAGCTGCTTGACCGCGTCGGCGGCGCCCTGCCGGTAGGCCTCGTCGCGCGCGGCCTTGTCCCCGCCCGGCACGGAGCCGCAGCCGGCCAGCGCGAACACCAGGGTCGAGGCTAGAACCCTCCTCATGACGATCTCCCCGAGGCCTCGGCAATCACCCCCTCGTAGACGGACGGATATTTGCCGAGCGCCTGCATCCTGCGGTCAAAGACCGCCCCCGAGGACTCCGCGACATAGAGCATCGCGGGGTCTATCTCGACGCGCACCGTCCCGCAAACCGGAGCCGAGGATTCGCTCGAGAAATACGTGAAGAACGACGCCTTCCGGCTGGAGGATTGGTGCTCGACCAGCGGGTGCTGAAGGATCGCTCGCTGCGCCGCGGCCGGAAGCCCGATCACGCGCCCGATCCTTCCCACCTGCTCTGCATTGTTCTGGCGCATGAGGAAGTGCTGCTTGCATTGGCCGAGCAGGAGATCGGTAAGCGCGGGATCGATGTCGTCGATCTGCGACGGCTCCTGAAACGCCCCCACAAATACGCAGCGGTACTTGCGCATCTGCGCCAGGAGCTCCTTCACGAATTCGGTGGCCCCGGGGATCAGCAGGATGCGGCGCAGCTCATCGAGGAGCATGACCTTGGATGCGGCCCTGGGGAGCGAAAGGATGTGCTGCCGGACATGGTCAAAGACCACGTATCCCGAAAGCTCTTTAAGCACCCCGTCGGGGAGCCGACTCGTGTCAAAGTGGAGCCCGGCGCCGCGGAAGTCGATGTTCGTGGGACCGTCGATGAAGCTGCCCACAACCCCGCCCGCCCGGAGGCCCTTGGCGAGTTCCGAGGAGAGGAAGTCGAGCTCGGAGGCGACGCCCGCGCTCCGGTGATGCGGGAGGCGCCCGTGCCTCATGAGCGCGACGAGGCCGTCAAACCTGGGGTACTCTTCCACCCCGAACTGGCTGAAGGCCATGGCCTCGAGGTTCCTCCTGCCCTGGGGATGGATAGAGCTGCGCACGACCTCCTCCTCGGTCAAGGCCGCAAGGAGCTCCGCGGCCCCGGCCGGGTCGGTCCGCTCGACATCGAGCAGGGCCAGGCAGCCGTCGAGAAAGTCGTCATCGCCCCGCCTCATCCGCTCTGCGGCAAGCGCCCGACGGGCGAGACGACTCCAACGGCCCGTATCGGCGTTCCTCCAATCCTCCGCACAGTCCTCGAAATGGCTCTGTACGTATTCGCCAATCAGGCCCTCCCGGCGCCGGTTCCGGTCTTCGTCCCGCGACAGCCCCACGAGCTTCATGCAGGTGCGCACCACCCGAGCCAGCGTTGACGACGTGAGGGGCAGGCCGAGCGTGTCGAACGGGTTCAGGGTGACGTCGCCGGACTCTCTGAGTACCAGGCTCCTCATGCCGCACAGCTGAGCCTGCGTGACCAGCGACATCCCCTCCTCTTGATAGAACCGGTACGCCCAGTCGCAGTCGGTCTGGCTCATCAGGTCAATCAGGAGCGCGGATTTTCCGGAGCCGTTCACCCCGACCACGATCGAGTGCTGGGGCGTGCCGTTTTGCGTGACCAACCGCATACCGACCACGCTGTTGCCCGGGCTGTCATAGAGGGCCTGCGCGTCGTCGAGGTGCCCGGTGAACGTCGAGGATATCGGCATCAGGTCCGCGAGATTGTGGTTCTCGACATAGATGTCCCATCCCCGGTAGGTGCCCCCCAGGTTGCCGGGGAGGGTCTCGTAGAAGAGATGCCTCGCTTGCGCGGCGTTGTTGACCTGCATGAACTCGGCCCCGTCGATGCCCTGGAGCGCGGTGCGCATCGCGAGGGCCTTTGCCGCAATCCCCTCCTCCGAGCTGCTCCATACGCGCACCGTAAAGAGCAGATTGAAGGGGATCGTGACCGAGGAGAGGAGCGACTCGATTCTGCCGTGGCGAAGCCGGATATCGTTCTCGACGCCCGCGGCGCGGCGATCGGTAAGGAATGCGCTCAACTCGTCGATTTCACGGCGCAGGCGGTCGATCTCGGCGCCGACGGGCAGCGGCCGGATCCCAAGCGTCATACAGGCGCCCTCGCCGACGGCGTCCAAGACCGGGATCAGCATCCCGGGCCTCGTGCCTCTCGGGAGCTCACGCATGACAAAGATCGCGTGGTAGCTGCCGTCGAAATAAAGGAGGGCCCTTCTTTCCGGGGCGCCCCCTGAGGTGAAGACATCCACGTCGCTCCTCAGGCAGTTCGCGCGGATCGACCGGTTTGGGTCGAACCCATCGAGCGCCCGCTCGCGGTTTCCCGAGAACACTCTGGAAAGGCTCGGGTTGAGAAATTTCCTCAGGTGCAGCGCATGGTCGCCTTCGTCCATGAGCGTCCATCGGCCCAGTGAATGGACCATGGAAAGCGTGCGAAGCTGGGCGTCGAGACCCGTAGCAGCCTGCCTCAGGAAGGACTCGCACGACTCGGGCGAGCGGATGTCGCGTCGGCTCAGCCCCTCGCACCGCCGGCCGGAGTACACGTGGACACGTTCGCGCCGCAGCGTCCCCTCGGCGAGCCGCCTGTCATAGTACGTGCGCCGGACCGCGCAGGCCCTGCGGCACCACGGAGATCCAGCGGCCTTTCGGAGGGAGTAGGCCTCAAGCGCCGGTCCAAAGTCGTCCTCCACGGTCCACTGGACCTGGATCGACGCGGAGGCGCCCACGAGAGCAAGGAGGTGGGCATTCTGGCGGCGAAGGTCGAGGAGCGTGCGGTTGTCGGCACTCCTCAGGTCGGGGACCTCGACACGGGCGCCCCGAGAGAGGCACGTGTCCGCGTCGAGCCCATGCCCCCACCACAGCATGTCGCGCTCAAACCATCCGTCGGGAAAGGACCGGGCCATACAGGAAGCCCTCAGCCGTCGGTCCGCTTCCCCGAGCGCAGGGGATGACAAAGGTCTCCGGTGCGCTTCGGCCCCGATGCAGCAACCGAGTCTGAAGCCAGCCGCGGCAAGATAGGGAACGCCCTTAAGGGCGGATCGGTGAAATCGAGCCGCAGTGAAAGAAGGGTGGCCCAGAGGTCGCCCCTGAAATGCGGTGGCCGCCCCATGACAAGGAATCGAAGGTAGCTAAATCCCACGGCGGCGGGAGCAAGTGCGGCAATGGTCTTGGTGGCCCAGTGGCCACCTTCAGAGCCCTCCCCGATGAAGAGCTTAAGCGCCGATGCGATGCTCAGTATGAGTCCCAGGAACAAAGGCCAGAGATCGTTAAATCCCACACCGTCTAGGCCCAGGTACCCCACCCTGGCCCGCCGGCCCGTGTTGCTCGGCGTGTAGGGAAGCGCAGGCTCTGACGCATCCGCTCTCATGGCCCATTACCCTACCAGGAGGGAAGAGTTCCCAGGGTCCACACCGGGTTAATGATCCCGATCCTAATGGAAAACCAGTAGACCCCAGCGGAAATGGCGGGAATCCCTATCGCCCACGCGGCCTCCTCGAGCTTGTCCTGCTTGTCCTGCGCCCGGTAGGCCCGTTGGGCGTGCTTGATGCCCTGCCAGACGGAACCGGCGAGCCCGAGGGTAAAGAGCCAGCCGAGAATGTCCGTGGCCTGGAAGGAAGCCGCGAGGATCGCACTTGGAAAGGAAAGTCTCATGAGTCCGACATGTCTCATTGCGCGCTTTAATCAAGCCTTTTTAGACATGTCCTAACCTATTTAATTACTTTCCCCCGGGCTTAACCAGACCCTGCGCTGTTGACGCAGGCGTGGCGCCAAACAAGCCTGCGCGCTCATGCTGAGCGCGACGGTAACAGAATACCTGGCGATCCTGCGGTGCCCGGTGACCGGCGACAGCTTAACGGTCCTGAACGAGGGGGAACTGCTGTCCCTTAACGCCCAGATAATGCGGCGGGAGCGCCTCCACCGGGACGGAACCGCCGCCCAGGATCCCGTTCTTGGAGCCGTTGGGACTGCGTCCCGCGGGTGCATCTACCGGGTCACTGACGACATCCTTTGGCTCCTGCCCGACGCGGCATTGGTGCCCTCCGCTGAAATCCGCCCGCCGTCTTTGGGCGTGGAAAAACGCATCGTTCAGTCATTTTACGACGAATTTGGATGGGTGGAGTCGGAGTCTGGCCTCTTCAACGATACCACGGAGTTCACGGACTCGCGCCCCGTGGCCACGGCATATCGGAGGGTCTGCAACGCCAGAGTCGGGCGACACCTCCCCGGGGGAACCTCGATCGTGGACGTTGCCTCGGGTGCAATACCCCACGACGAATATTTGGATTATTCCCGCGACTATAGGGTGCGCATTTGCGTTGATTTTTCCATACGCGCCCTTCGTGAAGCGAAGAAGAAGCTGGGCGAGAAGGGCCTTTTTGTTCTGGGGGACATCACCCGGCTACCCTTGGCGTCGGACTCGATAGATGCCGTCATCTCGCTCCACACGGTTTACCACGTGCCAAAGACGGAGCAGACCTGCGCAATCGACGAGTTGATGCGGGTCTGCAAACCGGGAGGCCGGGTCATCGTCGTTTATACATGGAGTGCTTCGCCTGCTATGGACTTAATATTTGGCCTCAGGGGATTCCTCGGGCGAGTCCGGCGCCTGGGCCGGCCGTCGCCGGTCGCTGCCCCGCGCTCAAGTGTCCCGGCTGGGGACTCCGGAAAGCCGAAGCTATTCTTCTGCCCCCAAAGCTACGAGTGGTACCGCCGAGAGCTGGTTCCCAGGTACCCCGTGAGCCTTGCGGTATGGAGCGCGGTGAGTTCGGCATTCCAAGTGCGCTTCGCGCCAGAAAACCTCTTCGGGCGGTCGATTCTGCGGGCGGTTAGGATGCTCGAAGATCTTTGCCCTGGGCTGGCTGGCCGATACGGCCAATACCCAATGTTCTTATTTGAAAAGCCCAAAGACGGTTGGAGGGGCGAGTGATCCCGAACTAGACCCAGAATGGTGCGGGTGCGGGGAATCGAACCCCGATTTCAAGCTTGGGAAGCTCACGTGATAGCCGTTATACTACACCCGCAGCAGAAGGTAAGTGCACCTCAAATTGGGTCTGGCGGTCAAGACGCATTCGATTTTGATTTGATTCCCATCCGTGGTACACTGCTAAGGGGCTCGTAGCCTAAGCCGCACCGGGGCTGTCATCACATCCGCAACCCTTTTGCTATCCCAGCTCACCTCCCCACTCTATTAATGTCCGAACCCTCTGAGTTTATCATCGAAGTCGGCCGAACAGAGCGAAATTATTGGACCGATCTTTGGCGCTTCCGAGAGCTTCTCGGCTTTCTTGCCTGGCGCGACGTCAAGGTACGCTACAAGCAAACGGTCCTAGGAGCGGGTTGGGCCCTGATTCAACCCATGGTCACCCTCGTGGTTTTCACCTTTGTTTTTGGGAAGATGGCACGACTTCCCGCCGGGCATACCCCCTACCCGTTGCTGGTCATGGCAGGCCTCTTACCTTGGCAGCTTTTTGCCAATGCTCTGTCAGGCGCCAGCGGCAGCCTAGTCAACAACACCCACCTCATCTCGAAGGTCTACTTTCCAAGGCTGCTCGTTCCCATATCATCGATAGCGGTGGCGCTCATCGATTTCCTCATAGTCCTTGGGTTGTATGCTGGAATGAGTGTCGCCTATAGGCTCTTCCCGGACTGGCACGTTTTGCTGCTCCCGGTCTACGTCGTTTTAGCTCTCGTGGCCGCGCTAGGACTCGGGCTCTGGCTAGCGGCCTTGACAGTGCGCTATCGCGATTTCCGCTACATACTCCCTTTCATCATACAAGTCGGCGTGTTCCTTTCACCCGTGGGCTTTAACACCTCGAATGTTCCTAACTGGCGCTTGGCCTATTCGTTGAATCCCGTTGTTGGAATAATAGACGGGTTTCGCTGGTGTTTGCTTCGGGAAGACACGCCCATCTACGTCCCAGCACAGCTAATTGGCCCCTCGGTGTCCTTGCTCCTACTTTGGTCCGGAATTCGCTTCTTTCGTCATACCGAGCGCGGTTTTGCCGACGTAATCTGACAATGAGCAACACCGCAATTTCCGTTGAGGGAATAGGAAAACGTTACCAGTTGTCGCACGAGATACGGCGCGACACATTAAGGGACACATTAGAGCACGGGGTTAGGGGCCTAGCTCGGAGCTTGCTCGGGCACTCAAGAAATCTAGCTACCGAGGAATTCTGGGCGCTCAAAGACGTAAGCTTTGAGGTCAAACAAGGAAGTGCAGTTGGAATCATTGGTCGCAATGGCGCGGGAAAATCCACCCTGCTCAAGATCCTTTCCCGCATCACGGAGCCGACTTCGGGGATAATACGATTGCGCGGGCGGGTAGCATCGCTGCTTGAAGTGGGCACGGGTTTCCATCCGGAGCTATCGGGGCGGGAGAATATTTTTCTAAATGGAGCGATTCTTGGGATGTCACGCGCTGAAATCCGCAGGAAATTCGACGAAATCGTCGCATTTGCCGAGGTTGAGCGTTTTCTGGATACTCCGGTCAAGTACTACTCCAGCGGAATGTATGTACGCCTCGCGTTCGGCGTCGCTGCACACTTGGAGCCAGAAATCCTTATCGTGGATGAGGTGCTCGCGGTTGGCGATGCAGTCTTCCAGAAGAAATGCCTCGGCAAGATGAAGAGCGTATCGCAGACCGAGGGGCGAACTGTCCTGTTCGTCAGCCATAATCTTGGCGCGATTGAAGCCCTATGCACATCCTGCGTCGTTCTGGCACAAGGGCGAAAGGTGTACGACGGTCCTACGGTTGATGCCGTGAGTGCATATTTGACCGGTTTGGATACGCCAGTCTCTGACCCGTTAATGGAAAAGACACTGGGCATACGGATCGATTCGTGCCGGGTATCGCACGAAGAAGATTCCACGCTCCTGGTGGTCGACATTACCGTGCGGGTGAACGAGCTTTTGTATGCCTCTGTAGAGCTTCACCTTCTTTCTGGCGGCGGGCAGCCCCTCTGTTTTGGCGACGGTGGGACCCTTGTTCCCGCACGCGCGATAACACTCCCGCCAGGGGAGCACTTGATGACGTGGGAAATGGACGTGAGCAATCTAGCGAACGGACGCTATCAACTTGCTGCACAACTTATGGAGCCGCGCGTTAGGCTTCTATCGAGGCACGAATATTCCACCACGATCGATTTCGTGCGGATGCCGCGCGGCGGTGCAACCCAGGTTCTAACACAGTCGTGGCAGTCGGGCTTTGTCGAGCTGCCCATGCGCCGCATCCGTTAAACTCCAATCCCTTGGCACGGATATTCGATCGTTTCGGTGACTACTGCACAGGGATTTCATTGCGATCCGTTTTACTGATAGCAGGGGCCATTGCGTGCTTCCGTATAGCGCTATGCATACTTCCACCCTATTACTGCGGGGATCTTTATCGGCACCTGTTGACCGCCATCCGCGCGAATGCCATAGGCCAGGGCTCGGTGGCGTTGCCGCTATCCGAAGCATCGCCCCAGTATCTCCAGGCGGCGCCGTGGAGTGATGTAGCTTACAATTATCCGCCACTGACACTTTGGTTTTTCCGGGTAATTGCGTTCGTATCGCCTACAGTTCTCGGGGCAAAGGTCGCCCTAACAGCGTTAGAGGCCATAAACGCATGGCTAGTCGCGCGCATCACAGGCAGTCGCGCCATCGGGCTGCTTTACTGGTGCCTTCCGCTTTCTATCTGGTGGGTGTCACGCGAAGGGCAAGTCGAGCCCCTACAAAATATCTTCTTGTTTCTAACGCTGCTTGCCCTGGAGCAGAAACGTTCGAGTGCGCCTGCATTCCTCCTTCTTGCGGTCCAAACCAAGCTTGTAGGGATTTTCCTGCTGCCCTGGGTCGCAGTTCGCTCGCGCTCTAGTTCTATCCTTGGGTGGCGCTCAACCCTCCTCTGGTGCGGAGCCGCACTCCTCCCCACAATCCTCGCGTGCTGGTACTATCCGACCATACGACAGGTATTCTCCACGCTCAGTTGGCCGGTTCACTACAATCTATACCATTGGAACGCATTATTTGATCCATCATTTCGTTGGTGGGTACCACCGCTGATCGTGGCGATCATACAGCTCGTGTTTTTCGCGTTGCTCGTCGCCTATGCAACCACTGCATGGCATGGCAGGAAGCTCGACTCCTTTCGCTGGATAGCGCCTGCGCTCTTTTTACTGAGCGCTAGCATTTCCGGAGTTTTTCAAGGCTGGTATTGGCTTTCTGCGATACCCCTTTGGCTCGCCGTCGCACCCCGCAACCAGCTGGCGTTTGGTATCTTGGCGATACAAGCTGTCGAACCCTTTTCCTCGCTTCAGTTGGTCCTCGGCGGTTTTGGCCCGAAAAATCCCTATGCGATTGTGGCAACATGGAAGCCAATAATCTATTATTTGCACCAACTGCAAAAGTGACACCCCAGCAACCGATCGCACCTCGACCTCGTAGCCAATGCCCCTGTATAGACTCTTCATCAGACTGCGTTGCCAATTGGTCTTGTGGCTAATTCGGAGAGACTGGAAAAAACGTTACGCCGTCGCAAACTTCGTTTGCCCAGACACAGCGACATTGGTGAATGCGGCGAAATGGTATAAGCGACCTGGCATACCGCTTCCCGCTGTGTCACATATTTTCTATCATCAGGCTTCGGTTGAATTAGAGTGCGCCTATCATTCGCTGCGCACACTTTTGTGGAATATTTCTGAGGAGGACGAGGTAATCCTATACGACAAAGGCGGAACGCTGCCGGCTTCATGTTTTGATTTGCTTGCCCGCCAACGCTGGCGTAGCTGGGCGGTGCACCAAGAGTTTAAACCGGAGATGGCTTCCTATACCTATGGGATGAATCACAGCATCCCAATGGCGCAGGCCCCCATAGTAGCCATTTGGAGGAGCGACTACGTTTACCCGAAAGGAATCTATCAGCGCTACATTGAGCTGATTGAGAATCACGACATTGTCCTGCCGTATAGTATTTTTATTGGCGCCCCCCATGTCCGCGCCGATTTTATTGCGAACAATTGGGACAAGCTTTCCTCCTATGATATCGATTTTTGGCGCAAGAATTCAACATACGAATACTCACTTTACGAGAGTCAGGATCCCGTACATTTCGCCGTTCGGAAATCGGCTTGGCTAAAGTTGGGCGGGCTCAATCACAGACTTTGGGGTTATGGATGGCAATTCGGCGAGTTTGCCGCGCGGCTCCGTACGAAACTGCCCAAGAACAGAGTTAGGTATTTTGACCATTCGCCCCCGGTACATCAGAATCACTCGTCGACGCTCATGACTCGCAGTTCCAATTGGAATGACCAGAAGGCCGTAGAGGACCGTGACGGCAATGAGCGCTTTCGGCAATTTTTGGGTGGAGCGGACCTTTTCGACGCATATGTCTACCGCTGGCACCAAGGTCTAAAGCCATTGCCAAAGGAGGACCGGCAATGATCGGGCACGCCGCCGGCCTAGATGGGCACGGACAGTTTGGCGAGGATCGACTCCTTGCCATGATTTTTACCCGCGACGAAGGCTGTTGTCTTGAAGTGGGAGCCTACGACGGCATAACCGGGAGCCCGACTCTAGCCTTCGAGCGTAAAGGATGGACTGCTATTCTAGTGGAGCCACTTCCGGATCTTGCTGAGCGCGCGAGCCTTTCGCGAAAGGGGCCTGTAATCTGCGCTGCAGCAGGGCCTTCAGAGGGGGTGGTCGTGATCCAGCGTTGCCGCGAGGACGCGGCGATATCGTCCTGCGCCGTGGGAAACTCGTTTCAATCGGAAATGAATAGGATTCGGGCCGCTACCTTTGAGCCGGTTGAGGTGCCTCAGGTAACATTGGACAGCGTCTTGGAAGCATGTGGCGTCGTTCATTTGGATTTTGCGTCAATAGATGTAGAAGGCACAGAGGCAGAAGTGCTGCGCGGATTTGATCTCAATCGTTGGGGCCCTAGAGTTGTCCTGCTTGAGGATAATTCGCGGGGTGCAGATCGGTCCGTCCTTAGAATTATGGCCAGCCTCGGTTACCGCCGGTTTCGTACGACCGGCGTCAACGACTGGTACGCACGCCAAGATGATCACGAATTGGTCAATTGGAAAACCTCCTTGGCCGAAACTTGTCGGGAAATCTGGGTCTGGTTTCGCTCATTGTTGAAAATCTTGGTTCCCTCAGCGTTGAAAGCCCCTCTTCGAAGCTTTGAAAGCTGGCTAGAAGCACTCGTAGCCAAGAGATGACCAAGCCAACAATCATCTGCGTCACACCGGTTCGCAATGAACGCTGGATCCTGGAAAAGTTTCTAAGGGCAGCAAGCCTGTGGGCTGATCACATCATTATTGCCGACCAGAGCTCAGACGACGGGTCCATAGAAATTGCACGTTCGTTTCCAAAGGTTCGATTGATACTCAATCCAAGTGCTGGTTATGATGAAGCGTCTCGCCGGGATTTGCTTATGGCTGCGGCGAGGGAATTGCCGGGCCCGCGGCTTATATTCGGGCTTGATGCGGACGAATTGCTTTCAGCCGATCTGTTTGATTCTCCGGAATGGGAGAGTGTACTCACGGCACCTCTTGGCACTACGATCTGGCTTCAATGGGCCAATCTTTATTCTTCATTTAGCTATGCCCATGTGTTCGAACACCACGGAGCGTTCGCATATATGGACGACGGAAAGCCGATAGACGGGACGTTCATCCACAGCCCTCGCATACCAAATAACCCGAAGCTTCCAGGGCTACGCCTGACCGTAGGGAAGGTACTCCATTATCAGTACCTCGATTGGGATCGCATGAAGGCCAAACACCGCTGGTACCAGTGCATCGAAAGGGTGAAATACCCCTCAAAGAGTGCCGCGGCCCTTTATCGGCAATACCACCATATGGATGTCTCTTGGGCTCGCCGTGATCCAATCCAACCTGCATGGTTCGAGGGTTACACCCGTCGCGGGATTGACGCTAGGTCCCTTGCTATGGATCCCCACCCTTATTTTGAGCGGGAAACACTGCAGATGCTTTCTGTGCACGGGAGCGGGGTTTTCCGCCGCCTAGACATATGGGATGTTGACTGGGTCGATCTCGCACGTTTTTGGCGCTTCGAAACCCCAGGTCGTTTCGGCGATCCGCGTGGTCCTGCGGAGTGGATCTTCAATCGCTGGATGCGGGCCACACAAGACTACGCCCAAAGAGGCCCGATCCGGTTTCTCGATAAAGTCGCGAGAAAACTCGGGTGGTAGTTCCCCTAACGTGCCCAGCCTCCTCTATGTGAGCGATGTCAGGCCTGGTTCAGGAGGAGGCGGAGGCATTATCGCGCAGCGCCATCTGCAATTCCTTGTCGATAAAGGATGGCGAATAGCGACCGTGACGCCTGGCGGGAACCTGAGCGCGGAGGATTGGCTGGCGCATACTATCCCAAAGCGCAGGCCATGGTGGCCGCCTTACAGACCCGCCTATCCGTCAATCATGGCGTTGCGAGATTGGTTTACCGTCCGGGCTCTCGAGGCAGAAGGGATATCGGGTAAGCGTTTCGACGTAGTTCTCACTATTTGTGGCGGAAAGTCTTCTTGGTTTGCCGCCGCCATTGCCGAACGTTGGAAACGACCATTGGTTGCTATTGTTCACGATCTCTGGACTGAACATGGATCAGCCGACGACGCCCGAGTCGGGGAAAGGGTCTGCCGCCTCGCAACCAGGATATTAGTGGTCTCGGAGGAGATGAAGGTGGCGCTGGGGCGCTTCGGAGCGGCAAAAATCTCTGTGCTTCCACCGGTGCCCTGCAGCAGGCTTCTCCCCTTCGGTACGTGGCAAAGATCCTATTCCGCTCCCACCGTCGCCCATGTCGGTACACTACATAACTATCACCTGCCTTATCTCACTTTGATAGCGCGGTTTCTCGAATTGCACACTGGTCGACTTCTCGTCCTTTGCCCGGTCTCAAATCCTGTTCTCGCTCGTCTGAAAAGTGATATCCCAAATCTAGACCATGTTGATTATTTTGCGTCGAACGAAGATGCACTCCGGTGTATGGCTGCACGCGCGACAGCATTGACTGTCATGTACCCTCTTGGTGAAGCAGCCCCGGGTGTCCCGCTGACCGGTTTTCCCAGTCGTTTTGTTGAATTTTCCCAGCTTGGACTGCCTATTTTGCTATCGGCCCCACCCGGGAACCCCGTGCGCACGTGGGCTAAACGCCACAAATGGTTGGCCCAATTTGATCCGGGTGACCAATTGGCAGCCGCGAGCACTGTTGCCGACCTAGCTGAGGAGCCTTCTTGGAGCAAGCTCGCCGCCCAGACTCGCGCAGTTGCCGAAGGGGAGTTCGATCCTTCTCTAATTCAGGCGCAGTTCTTGGAGGCGGTGACTCCGTGAGGTCAAATCCTGCAGTCCCTCTCGCTCGTTGTCCGTTCTGTGGAGGCGCTGCTGTCTCGGTTCTTGAACTGCCGGAACATCAGATCGTGGCCTGTCTACAATGCCACATCGCGCGTACCGAGCCTCCTCCACAGCTTGTCGACTACGAATTAGGAGATTTCCATGGCGTTTTCTCCTATCGTACAGCTGCAGAACTCCCGTGCTTCTGGCGTCGATCCCTCGATATGCAGCGAGACTTGCTCCGCCGACATCTGGGGCCGGGTGCTCGAATCCTCGAGATTGGTTGTGGAAGGGGTTTGCTGCTTCGCCACCTTCGCGATGCAGGTTTTGATGTCTCGGGCATCGAGCCGAGTCGTAACGCATGCAAGGTTGCGGTCGACGACGGCTTGCATGTACGTCACGGATATTTCTCTCGAGTTACTGTGAATGATGGCCCGTTCGACGCTGTCGTTGCATCTCACGTATTGGAGCACGTCGAAGAGCCCGGCCTGTTCATTGATGATATCGCAGCCGTTGCCCCTAGGGGTTTGCTCCTCCTTGTGCAGGCCAACTGGCGCGGATGGGTCCCCCGCAAAAACAAGGGGTTATGGCACGCATGGGCCCAAGGGCACCATTACTGGCACTTTACTCCGCCCGGAATGAGCCACTGGCTTGAGGGCCACAAGATCAAGCGGGTTGAGCTGGAATATTCGTCCTTAGAGCACGGCACCTATTGGTTGGCTCGAGTTGCCCAGTTATTCCCGAGGGCCGGCGATCAATTTCATCTGTTAAGCCGCCTGCCTTAGCATTGAACCTAATGGTCTGACGCACAAGGATCGCCGGCATGCGCAAGGTTATCAGGCCACCCTCGAGCTTCCAGTTTCCGTTACCCCATTTGGAGAGCGATATGAGCCATCGCTTCCCCAAGCGGTGGCATCGTATTCGATGGCTTTCATCTTCCTGTTTAGCATTTACTTAAGATTATCAATCGAATCTAACTCCTTGGATTTCATCGTTTCAAGAACGCCAAACGCAGACGCCTTTTCTGAGTTCGAAAACAATTTATGCGTTCATTTTTTTCGAGAATTCTAACCGGCTTGAGGCGTCTTCGTCTGCAGATACAAGGAGCGACGGTGGCCGTCCCGCGCTCAATAGGTGCGGGCGTTGATTGTGAAAGAGGGGTTCGCAATGATACACTGGGATCAGTCGCCATCGGATTGTCAGCCAAAGTTGAGAACGGAGTCCTCCTACACGCCTACGGTGGCTCCATCAACATCGGCAATGAAGTCTTTATCGGACCTTACACGGTCATCTATGGTCACGGGGGCGTTACCATCGGCGATGAATGCCTAATCTCGATGCATTGCCGCATTCTCTCGTCCGACCATGCAGTTCCGTTGCACGACAGGACGATTCGCAGTGAGCCCGATATATTGAAGCCCACATGCATTGGCCGCGATGTTTGGCTCGGCGCAGGTGTTACCGTCCTGGGAGGGGTCACCATCGGCGATGGATGCGTTGTCGGAGCTGGCTCCGTGGTGAAGGACAATCTGCCCCCGCATAGCATAGCCGTCGGAGTGCCGGCGAGGATCATACGCCAGCGCTGATCCGTGGCGGCCCCTGGATTTAGGGTTCCGAGTCCAAACAATCACTGATCCATTGATCTTCAACCGTCATTCCTTTCAAGCAGCCCCAAAGTGAATCCCGTAGAGGTCACCGTAATCATCTGCTCGCATAACCCAAATCCGGGACGCCTCGCTAGGACGTTAGCTGGACTCCGGGCGCAAACGCTTCCTGCCGCCCAATGGGACTGCGTGCTGGTTGACAACGCATCCGAGCCCACGCTCGAGTCCGCAGGTCTACCGAACCTACGCGTGGTTAGGGAACCCCTCCTAGGGCTCTCGCGGGCACGCAGGCGGGGCCTTATTGAAGGCTCTTCGTTTCTTTGCGTCTTTTCCGATGACGACAACGTACTGGCCCCGAACTACCTTGAGGAGGCGCTGCGAATAGCACGGGGCAACCCGCGAATAGGCGCTTTCGGAGGGCGAAGCATAGGGGAATTCGAGAATCCCGTTGCGGAATGGCAGAAAGAGTTCCTGGACTTGCTCGCTGTCCGTGATCTCGGCGCCCAAACGATAGTCGAATCCCATCATTCGCCCTTGAAGGTCTACCCTCGATGCGCGCCCATCGGTGCCGGAATGGTGCTCAGACGTGAAGCCGCCCAAGTATGGATGGATTCCCCTCAAAGCGCCCTCACGGACCGGAGGGGCGCAGACCTTTCCTCGAGTGGCGATAACGACATCGTGCTTACGCTGTTCGCTGCGGGCTGGGACGTGGCCTATTTCCCGGAACTCGCGCTTATCCACCTTATACCGACCGATCGACTGACTCCCGATTACCTTGCGCGGCTAAACGAAGGAATCCAACGCTCGTGGGTGCGGGTGCTTTCATTGCACGGGCTTTGCCCTTGGGCGCCAGCGGCCCCTTGGACCGTACCCATTAGGTCCGCGCGTGCCTGGTTCCGCAATCGGGCATGGCATGGCCCAGCTCAACGCATTCGGTGGTTTGGTGCGCGCGGGCATTTCCGAGGTAGAGCCGATCTCAAGGAGCTATGACGCCCGGACAGTTCCTTCTTCGTTATTATTACACCCCGGTGGGCATTATCCGGAACTCCATCCGTGAGGGTGGGCCCTGGGCGCAGCACGTCACAGAAATCAATCGACAAGAGATGGAGGCGGCAGCGACCCACCTGGGCCCCCTCCCGCGCTACCCGGGATCTGCTTCCGTGACCCTTCACCTGATGACGGGCCGCAAGTTCTGGTACCAGTCGGCGTTTTGTTTGCATTCATTCGCAGTGGCCTCCCACACAAATGTGAAAGCCGTCCTCTACGACGATGGCTCCATAGATCCAGAATGCGCGGCCCGGCTGGCCGCGCTCGGTCCAGGCACAACGATACTCCGAGCAGCAGAGTTGATCGAAAAGCTTGAGAGGTTCCTACCACTTTCCCGTTTTCCTGTTTTGCGCGAGCGCTGGAAAAATTACCCAAACATTCGGAAGCTGATCGACGTCCATGCGGGCTCCCATGGATGGAAGCTCGTCTTAGACTCTGATCTTTTGTTTTTCCGCCGACCAGATGTCCTATTGGACTGGCAATCTTCCCCGGACAGCCCCCTCCATGCCATCGACTGTAAGGAGTCCTATGGGTACTCGCGCACGCTCATGGCCGAACTCGCAGGGGCGCCCATAGCGCCCCTAGTGAATGTGGGATTGTGCGGATTGCGGAACGAGGACCTCAACTGGGAGCAGATCGAGCATTGGTGCGCCGCGCTGATAGCTCGCGAACGGACAAACTACTTCCTCGAGCAAGCACTTGTCGCTATGTTGGTGGCAGGAAAACGTTCCATTGTCGCGCCGCGAAACGATTATATCACCATGCCGACGCGCACCGAGGTCGAACGGCCGAAGGCGATAATGCATCACTACGTGGATACTTCCAAGCGGTGGTATTTCCGTAGCGGCTGGCGCCACGTTCAGTCGAACATAGCCCGGCCACATCTCTCTGCGACGTAAAATGTTCGCTGGTCCCATTTCAAGGCCGCGTACCACACTCAAACCCTCATAGCGTGTTTTCAACTAAGCCGCACAGCCATCTTTTAGAAACAGGCCATTGACTCAGAAACCTAGGGAGAGAGCTGCTCGACAACTTGGGATGTGCCCTAGAAGAGGCGCGACCCATTCGATCCCCCTTTACGCTTGAGCCTCGCCCAAAGGAGTACCCGCATAACATATGCGCACAAACGCTGCCGCCCCAAACAAGCCAGCGCCACAGAGCAAGCGCACCATCCATTAGTAGCGAGAGTGCTCGCTTAGCCACAAAAAGGGGCTCTTCCTCACTTGTTCGATCGGGCCTCGTTTGCAACACTACCCTCATGCGCTCCATCATTAAAGCCAACCTGAAGCGATGGTTATACGGGTCGTGCCCGGGGTATTCCGGATCATTCCCGTACTATGGCGTGCGCACCTTTTTCCCAAGACACTCGATAGTGTTCGCCCTGGCCTGCGACCAGGGAATTTATGAGGCATCGAACATCCGCCTCCTGCAATCTGCGCTGCGCCCCAACACAACAGCATTTGATGTTGGCGCCAATATAGGCCTGATGTCCATCCCCCTGCTTCATCTGGAGCCTTCGCTCACCGTTGTTTCGCTTGAACCGTCACCACACAATTGCGAGAGCCTCTTTCGGACTCATGCCGCCAGCTCATTTAAGGGCCGTTGGGAGGTACTCGAACTGGGTTTGAGCGACTACGACGGAGAGTCCACCTTTCAATGCGCTTCTCCCGATCTTGGCGCCTTCGACGGTTTTTTCGATACGGGACGCGCGGGGAAGATGACTCCAATAAATGTGAAGGTCACCACGCTGGATCGCATATGGGAAATGCGCGGGCGACCAGCCGTCTCCGCCATCAAGATTGATGTCGAGGGATCCGAGTTGTCTGTTCTACGGGGAGCATACGAGTGCCTGCGCTCGTCCAGGCCGGTGGTGCTCACCGAGTGGTGCGCCCCGAATCTTAAGAGAATAAACTGTCCCCCCGAAGGGCTACTGACCCTCGCAACAGAATTGGATTACGAAGTTTGTGCGATGCCGACATTGGTGAAAGCCGTCTCGGCAGTTCACCTCCGTTCCCTGATGGAATTTGGCGAGAGCTTCGCTCTTCTGCCCCACTAGCAATGCCTGCTTATAGACAAGAGCTGCCCGACCTCGCAGTCTACAAGCGTGAGTTGCTGGAGGCCGGCGCTCCGGAGGTGCTCCCAAGGGTCCCATTTAACCCTAGGGGGCTGCTCGGGAGTCTGCCACCACCTCCTGCGGGTCGGCAAGGTTGGCCTTGGAACGTCGAGTTTCCTCCTCCGGCATCCTTCGGCGATTGGCCTGTCATATCCATCGTGACTCCGTCATTTCAGCAGGCGGAGTTTCTTGAAGAGACCATTCGCTCGGTGCTGCTTCAGAACTATCCGCGTTTGGAGTTTCTCGTGATGGACGGAGGCTCGACCGACGGATCTGCCGGGATCATAGAGCGCTACCGGCCTTGGCTTAGTTTCACCCGCGTAGCACGGGATCGAGGCCAATCCCATGCCATAAACCTCGGCTTCTCCCTTGCTTCGGGTTCCGTCAATGGGTGGCTAAACAGCGACGACTTTTACCTCCCGGGAACACTAGAGCGCATCTCGGTCGCATCGCACCAAGGCGCCGATTTCATCTACGGCGATTCTCTGGAACTCGACCAGAGTACCGGCCACCTTAGAAACGTGATCTCTGGTCTGGCTCACCGCAGGTACGTGCGTTTCCCAGGATTGATCCCGTCGCACGGGGCATTCTGGGCGGCCGCGCACCACCAACCCGTTTGGGAGGAGCAGCACTGTACGATGGACTATGAGCTTTGGATCCGGATGCTCCCGGGGTCGCGGATCCGGTACCTAAACCGGCCTTTGGGGGTCGCTCGTGTTCATCCAGCTACCAAGAGCGCAAACCCCGCCCTCCAAAACCATTGGGAAAATGACGCACGACGCAATGGATTGGCCCATCCTGAGTTATACAGGAAGCAGACATGGCTGCATAGAGAGTTCAGTATTGTTCAACGTTTGGTGCGTCGTCTCAGATCGCGTGGCCAAACGGCAAACCTTAGAAACCTACAAAAGGAATGCGCATGGGCTGCGCCGATCGACCTAGCCAAATGACTTCTTTCGGCGCTCAGGCGCGCATCCTGATTTTGACGTCGGGACCGGCTTGCCGCAATCCACGATCCTTGAAAGAGGCGATCACGCTCGCTGGCGCAGGGTTTAGGGTCACCTACATCACCGTCTTCCATACTGAGGCCGACGCCATCGAGGACCAACGACTGCTGGCAAGCACGCCTGTTCGGCTTCTTTCAATCGGGGCTCGAAAGGGGGCCAAACGTTTTAGGCAGAGACTCGCAACGTGGATCGCGCGGCGCTTGGTTGAGCGAACGCCTTGGAGCCCATCCGCTTCACTTGGCCCAACGGGAGAACTGCTTGCATCGGCGAAGCAGCATCCCGCGGAGCTAACGATCGTGCATACCGAGGCCGCTTTTTGGGTTGGTTGCAAATTGATGAAGTATGGGCGTCTCGTAGCCGCCGATTTCGAGGACTGGCATTCAGAAGACCTCCTTCCAAAGGCTCGACGGTCAAGGCCCTTGAGGCTCATCCGCAAGTTGGAAAAAGCAATTTTACGAGGTGCGTGTTTTGCCACCACAACTTCGCACAGTCTCTCCCGGGCGTTAGCGGAGTCTTACGGAGTAACCCCTCCACAGGTTTTAACCAACAGCTTTCCTTTGCAGCCGACTCCGGCAATCCGACCGTTGCGAGAGCCTGAAATGGTTTGGTTTTCGCAGACGATTGGCCCTGGGCGTGGCCTGGAACAGTTTATCGGCGCTTGGGGACAGCTCTCACCGACGACCGGACGCCTAACCCTGATCGGTGCCTTGTCGCCAGGTTACAACCAGGCCCTTCTCGACGGGCTCCCAGCAAGCGTTCAGTCTAGAATCACTTTCCGGAACCCCGTGCCGTCCGACATGCTCCCTGATGTGCTAGCTGGATTCGACATCGGGCTAGCATTGGAACGGAGCGCGCCTCCAAGCCGAGATCTAACCATCACAAACAAGATTCTCCAATATCTTAACGCGGGGCTGGCAATCATCGCAACCCCAACGGCAGGTCAAAAAGAGGTCCTTGCCGCAGCCCCTGGGGCCGGCATTACAATCGATATGGGTTCCGCGGATGCCGTCAATCACCTGGTCACCCACTTGACTGCCCCGGATTGGATTCGCAGCGCGCAAGGTGCCTCAAGAAGGGCGGCAGAAACCCAATACAATTGGGGGAAAGAGGCTCCTTTGTTGTTAGAGCTTGTCGGAACTGCCATCGCTCGGGACCTATGAAGCCTCTAGTTTCCATCCTGATTCCTGCGTACAATGCAGCTCCATGGGTGGCCGAGACCCTGGAATCGGCTCTCGCACAAAAATGGGAGAATAAGGAAATCATCGTCGTCGATGACGGTTCTACCGACCGGACGATGGAAATAGCCACATCCTTTATATCGCGCGGCGTGCGTGTTTTTGCGCAGAGCAACAAGGGGGCAAGTGCCGCTCGAAATTTGGCTTGGGCCGAGAGCACCGGTGACTGGCTGCAGTTTCTTGATGCGGATGACCTCCTAGATCCGGACAAGATTTCGGCCCAAATGGAGCTTATCAGGAGGCTTGGGCCGGGATTCGCCTACTGCGCGCGATGGACCCGGTTCACGCACACGATCGCTGATTCGGACTTCACGCCCCAACCCCTATGCTGCGATGCTGAACCGGTGACGTGGCTGGCCGCAAAGCTTCATGACAACCTGATGATGCACCCTGCCGCTTGGCTCGTATCCCGCGAGCTTGCCGACCGAGCCGGCGCATGGGACACCTCGCTGACCCTGGACGACGACGGGGAGTTCTTTAGCCGCGTGGTGCTAGCGAGCGAAGGAATCCGACATTGCGAAGCGGCTCTCTCATATTATCGGTCAAACCTTAAAGGCAGCCTTAGCCGCCGAAAAACGTCGACTGCCTGGCAATCGGCTTTTCTGTCCCTGAAAAAAACGGGGGATCTGCTACTCGCCCGCGACGCCACTGGTAGCTCCAAGGGATCCCTGGCAAATGCCTTCCAGAGGCTTGCCTTTGCCATGTACCCAAATGAACCCGCTATCGTTCGCCAATGCGAGGGGTTGGTGAAGTCCCTTGGTGGAAGCCGGACGGAACTAGGCGGAGGCTTAATTCTTACCTTCATTTCCAGGGCCCTGGGATGGAAGGCTGCGCGCCGACTCCGTCACTACCGAGAGTCGTAGCCCAGCTAGTCCAGAAAGCGGCACGAACAATGGTCCGATAGATTGGAGCCAAGAGGAGCCTCCCCTCAAGAGGCTTGCGGCTCGCCGACATCATTAGATTGAAAACGCCGCGTTGCAGATCATGTCTTTATGTGAGTACTGCGGATCGAGTTCCGGACTCTTGACAGAATATAAAGGCATACCCGAGGCTTTCGGTAAGAAAGTGTTCCAGAATATATAACGCTAGTCCAAAGGGCGCCTATATTGGTCTGATGTGAGCCGCAGCCGCTGGGGCGTTGTCTCACAGAGGAAGGTAATCCGAGTAATTCCCTGTTTATTCCTTGCAATAGAGGTCGCCCGTACTGGTCTCGCGAATTTACATGCGGAAGACATGATGCAAGAGCGAAAGCACTTGATGGCTGAGAATCCCGACGCACCTGCGTGCGTTACCGAGAAGCGATGGCACAATCGAAATTTTCTTGGTTTTCACATGGGTTCGGCGTGGTGTCCACATGAAGCCATGCGCCAGTCTCAACGCTGCTGCCAAATACGATAGCCTACCCCAAATACCAAGTCGAATGGCGGGGTATCGCTTTGCAGGAAAGAACCAATGGGCGCCTTCGTCATTAAAACGATTGGCAGCTCGTAGATCGCCAAAATCAGAGCGTTCAAGATAACCACCGTCGATAAATAGTTGAACCGGTAAAAGGCTAAAACGGGTCAAGAGAGAGGCAAACGCGCGACCTTCAACCATCGCAAATACAACCGTAGCTCCGGGGCACCTCGCCAGACTATTACATTCGAGTTACTCACAGAGCCTGCCGCCGTTGCCCACTTGGGCGTAAGGGTGGTCCGCCATACTCATATGGTCGATGGCCGATCTAGGCCGGCTCCTTGGGCCGGTCCAAGGAACCGTTTGGAACGCCTTGAGACGTTGAAAAACATCCCCTCAAAAGGAAAACAACCGCGTAAAGCCATGTGGACCATTGAAACACCTCAATTCCGACCGATCCATTCATCCACCGACCAGGGATCCACAGACTGGCACCGAGCAAGGCGGCCACCAACACGGCTTCAAATCGCGGATCTTGATACGTCTTCGCCACTACCGCCGCGAGCATCGGGATGAACATAACGTTGTCGTGCGAGTAGCTCGGGAACCAAGCGCGGCCGGCAAAGCATGACAGCGCTAGGAACGTCAACGGACTAGCCGTCCACAAGGATTTTCGGTATTTAAACAGAAAACAAAAAAGCGCGACGACTGCGACTATCCCAACGCATAAAAACATATTTGGTGGGAAACCCAAAACCTCCAGTAGGCTGTTGAGTCCATATCCCCTGAACATGGAAGTTGAACCTATACTGAAGTAGTTCCTCAGATGGACTCTCAGCGAGTCATCGCTGAACCAGAATCCGGCGATGTTGAGGAGCGCCACTATCAGAGAGGAGAAGAGAAATGGACCCCATTGGCGGAACGTGAGCAAAGCGACGAATAGCGGCAGGCACAGCACGGGCTTCACCGTGGCAAAAACCAAAAAAACGATTCCCCAATAATTGCACCCTCGTGAAAATGATACCATCGACCAAGAAAGGAGGGCCAATGTGAGGATACTATACTGGCCAAAGGCGAGTGTGGTTTGTAGGTTGCTGCATGCCAGCACGACTGAAGCAATTAGCCATACAGGAACATCGAACGGCTTGGACAACAATAGAGATGCGTAAATCACGGACGCGATCGCTAGGATGTTCATAATTGCATAATAATATTTTGCAAAGTTCCACGATAAGGGCGGCACAAATAAGGCCCCCAGAATATGGCTTGAAGGCAAATAATTCGCTTTGTCCCACCTCAAGACACCTTGGTGAATCATCGCGGTTCCCGTTTCTAACGGAATTCTCCAAAACAAATGGATCTCCTGAAATCGCCAATTCAGATCCGCCCCACCAGCCGGATTGAAGAGCAAAAAGCTAAAGCCCTTGAATAAATGAAAGACGGCTAGGCCCAGGAGCAGGGAGGCGATCAACCTGAGGACAATCACCCGTACCGGTAACTCCATTCTCATTGGGCACCCCCTTTCCCGATAAAGGAGTGAGCAAACGGGAAACTAGGAGCCCCTCCGTAGCAAGGCGGGGTCCATCTAAAACTATAGTGAGCTATCGAGGAACCAGATCCCATCACGAAATGTTGGACGGAATATTCTCTGCAATCGATCACGTAACCGACTCTGCTTAAAAAAGACTCCTCTCGGACGAAGCCAGCTTCTTAGTAAAACATGGGCCTAGCGCCCCAATGCCAGTGTAAATGCCCGCCTAGGCCCCTGCCAAGCGAGTCGTGAGGGTTCATGACTTTCGAATGAGATCATGGGACCTGAACGTCGAGGCTCGACGGGGGAAGCAACCCGGGTACAGGGTTAGTCCTATGATCCTCGAAGTCGGGTACGCCGAGATATGATGCCGACCCAGGTCGCTAAAGTTAGAGTTTACCTCTGCACCTACAGGAGGCCCAGCGTGCTACCGAGGGCCCTAGCGAGCCTGTGCAACCAGACATTCAAGGATTGGGTTTGCGAACTCCATAACGATGACCCTGCAGACTCAAATCCAGCCACATTGGTAAAGGAACTTGGAGATTCACGGATTACCATAGTGAACCATGAACGGAACCTAGGGCCTGTCAGCACCTTCAACCTCATTTTCAACCCATGCCCTAATCTTTACGTAGGCCTATTGGAGGACGATAACTGGTGGGAGCCAGAATTCTTGCAGACGATGGTAGATGAGATGGATGCCCATCCGCTCATAACGGTGGGTTGGTCGAACATGCATATAATTGCGGAAGGAGCAGATGGCGTTTGGAGTGATACGACGCGAACAGTATGGCCATGGGCCGAAACTGACGTCGTCAGATTGTTTAAATGGCCCCAGATCAGTCAATCGTGGCAGGCACTTCACTCCAACGGTGCGATGCTCGTCCGCGCTGGAAATCTCGAAATCCTTAAGATACCTGAAACGACGCGCTTCGATTTTAGCGAACAGGTTCGTGAACGAGCAATGCCCCACCCTTTGCTGTTCCTTCCAAAACCGCTAGCTAACTTCTCGGTCACACTTTCATCCGCGCGACTCGACCAGCGTGTGGGTATTTCTGAGCACCAAATTATGCTGCTCTCGAGCTTTCTACACGCCTCCAAGTCTGGTGTTGGGACGATCACCGAAATCTGGAGAGATGTCAGGAAATCCAAGGTGCGTTCAACAGATATGTTGATCCTCACGGGAATCTACGACTCCCGTTGCAGAGCAATTCTCCGACACGCACGGCCCTCGGAATGGTTCGGTTTTTTTCGCGCTCAGTTTCGCCATCCAATCCTATTCCTGCATGCGATGCGTTCGCGAAGACGTTACCCTGAGCTTTGGCGTTTTCTTAATGTAAACACCCTAAGGCGTTTCGAAGAAAACGACGCACACCAAGGCACTCAGTCCTGAACTCGCATTCTCCCACCCCTACCTTTTTTGCCGCGCCGAGGCTAACAATGTAGCCCTTTTGTATAAGACCTCCGGTCGCGTCTTCCGGAGTCGACGGTTCAAGTTTTCCGTGCTGCCGCTGGTGGCCCTTGGACATTGGCTCGCTGAAGCTACGGACAACCGCGGCGTTGGCCTGCAGAACGCAAGTCATGATTCGGGCGCCCGAGCTTGGACACTGAGAGTCAGGATCCCAGCTTTCGCCGAATCTCTCGTGCCTTAGAAACATTCAGGAACTCGTAGAATCCCATTAAACGGCAGAGCACAAAACCCCGGTAGCCATCCAAGAAACCACCGCGGAATATGTAATGATAAAGAAATCGAAGAGTCGCACGGAATGGCAATCTCTCCGCCTGATGCTTTAACCATCGCTTTCTGGCAAGAGACGGTTCTATTGCAGCTCCAACAGCAGCACTCTTCCCCTCCTGCGACACCAACAGGCGTGCCTCCCAGTTCGAATACCTGTTGTGCTTCTCCACCCAAATATCGATGGTTGGAAAGGCAAAATGCTCCATATCGTGCTTAAGGCGAGAAGTGGAGCCATGGAGGATCACATGCTCATGAACTTCATTATCGCCCGAGTTGGTAGAGCTGACTCCTTCGAATTCTTCATACCGACCCAATGCATGCCGGAAAAAGCGAAGATTCCAGCTCGGGTAATAGCCGCAGTGTCGAATCCACCCATCCAAAAAATAAAACCGGCGGTTCACGTAATAGCCGTCAAAGCCCGTTTTTTCTCCTGATACAATCGCGGTCAATTCAACAGCCAGTTCAGGAGTGATTCGCTCGTCGGCATCCAAGATAAAAAGCCATTCATGACGCCAAGGTACGTTCTCTAGGGCCCAATTCTTCTTCTTCGGGAATTGTCTATTCCAGTTGAAATCGATCACATTGGCCCCCATTCGGCGTGCGATTTCCTGTGTTCCATCGGTACTGGATGAATCCACCACGGTTACCTCATCTGCAAAACTGCAGGACTTAAGGCAGTCCTCGATATTAGCCACCTCGTTCCTGGTTGGGATTAGAATGGAGAGGGGACTTCGCGGGCGCATGTTTTTAGAGTGGACGAAATCGACGTTCGAGCCACGTTCAATGTTTAGGGGGATGATCCTAATTAAACAGCCCCTGTCGAGCCGAGGAGCGAATAAGGATGGGCTACGACACATCGATCGCCCGACCCTTCGATCCGCGTTCGTCCGTGAACGCATCCCACACTAATCCACTAACAGGCTCTAATTGACCGCCCACTTTTCTGGTTCAACGGCTACTCCCATTGGCGAAGACCGACTAAGATTATCCCTGTGCTCCAAAGCGAATTCCCGAACCGAACAGCGACCACTACTCGATTGGCTGGAGAGGTAGTGGTAGCTTTTCTATTTGGTGCTGCCCTCACGCTCATTGCGTGCCGCCGAGGGCGCCAACTTACGTTCGATGGATATTTTTATGTCGAATTGTCCAAGCAGTTTGCATCAACCTGGCCGGACCGATTTGGAAACGATTGGCCTTTCGGGTGGCCAATAGCCGGAGGACTATTCGCACGACTGGGCGTACCCGCGTTTTGGGCTTTGGTCGGACTATCAGCATTGATGTTTGTAGGACTGTTGGGAAGCACGGCGTTCTTCCTCCGTTTCCAACGTTATCGGCTCGTACTTCTGGCCGCCGTGGCCTCCGTTCCGATCATTGCGCCCCAGCTATCAGGCTGTCTAACGGACTTGCCGTTTGCTGCGGCCCTCATCGGCCTTGCGGCATTGCTGTCATTGTGGCCCCAACGATGGGCCATTTGGCTGGCGGCCCTAACGGCAATTCTTTCTTTGGGCATTAGATATGTGGGTCTCATTTCAACGGGACTGATCGCTATTAATATTCTTTTGCGCTGGCGGTCGCTTCGCAGCGCAGGCCGGCTCATGGAGGCTATGGTCGCGTTCGCCGTGGCATCTGCAGCCAGCGGTTTTCTTTTGGCAATCAATGTGCTTCGATCGGGACACGCCAGCGGCGCCAACCGCGGGGTCCCGGAAGGCCTCTCAGCCTTCCCCATGGAGCTCGTGAACTTTGGCTGGTCTGCACCGTCAGCGCTTCTTGCGGGCGGACTGCGCGATCGAGTCGGGGTCGCAACTTCGATCGGAACCGTCGTGGGTGCGCTGGCGTTCTTGTTGATCGTCTTACTGTGTGTGTGCTCTTGGTTTAGCCCGCGTTCGGCCCATTCGCGGCTTCTTGCTTTGGTTGCCCTTTCCTATAGCGTCTCGATGGCAATCCTTCACTGCGTCGGGAACTTTGACGCTCTATATAACGGGAGGACGTTTTTGCCTGTGCTCGCTCCTCTTGTCATATTGTTTGCAGAGCGTTTTTTTTCGGACAAGGCGCTTCAATATGGTTTAGGCGTTGTGTTGATCGCCTCTGGGATCGCGGCCTCCCAGCGCGGCATCAGCCGCGAGATTTCGGGTGATGTGAGGCCTGCAGTCGCGGCGATTCGCGAGCGGATACGCCCGACTGGACGCATTGGTATGAATGACGATGCTATGTCAATTTCGGCATTTTTCGTGCAGCCTGCTGATAGGATTTGGCCGAGCTATAAGCTGGGGGATTCCATGTACGATTTCATCGTTGTTGCGGGCAGGCCGACAGACCGTGCTGGCGATTCAGCCCCTCTAGGAGGCGAATGGACCATGCTAATGGATCGTCTCACTTCGACAGGCCATTATCGGTACTTAATTCGCAATTCGCGATTGATGGTGATAGAGCGGGTGTCCCCGTAAAACGTCGGGCTCCCGACAATCCCGCGGCCGGGTTCCGGCGTCCTGTGCCGCACGAGTCGTTCAATCAAAGCTTCGGCGACTGTCCAACGCGCTCTTAAGCGTAACAGAGTCGGCATAGAGAACACCGCCGCCGCTTGGGATTCCAAAACCGATACGAGTTACTTTAACGTTAAGGGCCAGCGGCAGTTTCTCCCGAATGTAATGGCAGGTTGCCTCACCTTCCACGTCGTTAGAAAGGGCGAGGACCAGCTCATCGACTTCGCCGGATTCGATAAGAGAAAGAAGGCTTGAGATATTGAGCTCCTCTGGGCCAACCCCCAGAAGCGGTGAGAGTTTCCCATGCAGGACATGATAGGCGCATTTCCACGAACCGCTGCGCTCGATTGCCACGAGATCAGGGACATTCTCGACAACGCAAACGGTCTTATGGTCGCGCCGGGGGTCTGCGCAGATGTCACATAACCCGTCCTCGCTGAGGTTGCCGCATCGACTGCACCGATGGGTCTTTAACGCCGCCTCCTGGAGGGCCGCGACGAGACCATTGAGCCTCTCAGGCTTTCCCAAAAGCAGATGCAGGGCTATCCGCTCCGAAGAGCGATAGCCCACCCCGGGAAGATTCCTGAGGGCCTTTTGGAGCTTCTCGAAAGCGGCTGTCACGTCTCTCAGAAGATTCCCGGCATCTGGAAAGCCGACGTAACCTTCTGCATTTCGCTGTCATTAAGATCTTTAGCCTGTTTTCCGGCATCCTGGATCGCGGCCAAGACCGTATCGGAAATGATCTTCGGATCCTCCTTTAGAAATTCCGGATCGAGTAAAAGGGCTAGAAATTTTCCAGCCGCGTTCACCTTGACCTTTACGGCACCGCCGCCCGCGGTGACTTCTATCTCTCGAGCCTCCAGCTGGGTCTGGAGCGTCTCGATAGAGCGCTGCATCTTCTGAGCTGTCTTTAGGAGTTTTCCGACGCCTGCCATATGCATGAAGTTTGTGATCTGCTGCGGAAATAACGAGGCCTTTTGTAAATTTTTCCGTGAGGTAATGCTCCGGAAGGTGTTCAATAGGGCCAATGACCCAGCCAACGGTGCTCGTTATCCTTGCGGAGGGCTTTGAGGAAATTGAAGCTGTAACCCCAATCGACCTCCTGAGACGAGCTGGTGCTATGGTGACAGTCGCATCCTTGGCCGCAGGCATTCACGTTGCCGGGCGAAGCGCCATCATCCTACATGCCGACCTGCCGCTTGATGGGGTCACGGAATCCCATTTCGACTGTGTTGTCCTGCCCGGGGGGCCTGGTGTGCAGAAACTTCGCGAGGATGCCCGGGTCCTGGAAATAGTGAAACGGCAGAATGAGGTTAAAGGTTGGTTGGCGGCTATTTGCGCTGCACCTTTGGTATTAAATACCTGTGGGATCCTCGAGGGAAAGCGCTACACAGCACATTTCTCTGTGGCTGCAGAATTGCCTGGCGCACTCCTCGATGAACGGGTGGTACAGGATGGTCATTTGATAACCTCGCGCGGAGCAGGAACGGCCCTTGATTTCGGTCTGAAGCTTGTCGAAGTGCTTTTCACAGAGAAAAGGGCGGTTGAAATTGCAGGGTCCATCTCGGCATGAACCTGTGCACTCCCGAGGGTTGGCGGGTCAAAAGGCATATTGTCGATCTTTGGCTCCCGGGACTGCGGGCACTTGAGTGCCTTCCCGGTGAACGAATCCGGCATCGCTCGCAGTTCGGAGGCCGGGAAGCCGGAAGGATCGTCCCCTTCTCACCATGTGTGGCATAGCCGGATTCATTGACCCGAGCGCATCGGCTGAGGCCCGGGAAAGTGCGGTCCTTAGGATGTGCAACACGATGATCCACCGCGGACCTGACGACTCCGGGATAGAATCACGTGGGCCTGCTACGGTAGGGATGCGCCGCTTGGCCATATTCGACCCGGCCAATGGCCATCAACCCATGAGCACGCCCGATGGCCGATACACGCTCGTATTCAACGGGGCCATATACAACTTTCAATCCCTCAAGGCGGAGCTCGAATCTTCAGGATGGGTCTTCCGTACCCGGTGCGATACCGAAGTATTGCTAGCCGCACTGGCTGTTTGGGGGGAAAAGGCATTGGGTCGGCTGCGCGGAATGTTCGCCTTCGCACTCTGGGATTCAACTGACCAGTCCTTGTTGATCGCGCGCGACCCATTTGGAATTAAACCGCTGTATTTTTCCCATAGCGCCCAACGCATTGTTTTCGCTTCGGAAGTCGGGGCGCTTCTGGCCTCGGGCGTCTGCAGGCGTGAGATCAGCCCTACCGCCGTCGCGGAGTACCTCGGATGGTTTGCTGTGCCTGCCCCCTCCACGATCTACAATGGAATCCTAAGCCTGCAGCCGGGCGAGAGCCTGATCTTCAAAAATGGGGCCCTTAAGATCCAACGCTATTGGTCCTTTGGTTCCATTGCCCCTAAAGATGCGCCCTGCGCCTCGCGTGGGGAATTCATCAGGGAGCTCCGCACCCGGCTAGATGATACCATAAGAGCGCACGTTCTGGCAGATGTGCCGGTAGGTGCATTTCTATCCGGGGGTCTCGATTCTGCGGTAGCCGTAGGCCTGATGTCGCATGCAATAGGTGGCCCGCTTAAGACCTTCACGATAGGCTTTGAAGAGGACGGATTTTCAGAAGCCGATGAGGCTGAGGCCACTGCGCGGCATTTCGGGTGCGTGCACCATACCCGCATCCTGACGGGGGACGAAGTAGCGCGAGACATAGACAATTTCCTTGGTGCGTGCGACCAGCCAACCGGGGATGGCATAAATACCTATTACGTGAGCCAAACCGCCAACGAGGGTGGAGTTAAGGTAGCTCTGTCCGGATTAGGTGGGGACGAGATCTTCGGGGGGTATCCTTCGTTCAAGGTGATACCGGCGCTTGCAGGCTGGCTCACCGCGTGGGGGAGCTTGCCGGGACCCGTTCGCTCGCTGGTGATTCGGTTTCTTAACACACGAGGAACCCAATCCCGAAAGCTTTCCGACTTTCTATCTTTCGCGCATGACCCCCATGAACTTGGGGCCCTGCAGCGACGCGTTTTCCCTGAATCACGCAGGCTCATGATGCTCGCTCCGGAGGTCCTTGAAGCAATTGGATCCCCCTCTCCGTTTCATCCCATGCTGGAAACGCTTAAGTCGGATGTGAATGGCGAAGACCTCTTCAAACTCATAAGCTCATGGGAAATAAGAACCTACATGGCCGATATACTTCTTCGCGACAGCGATGTGATGAGCATGCGCCACTCATTGGAGCTACGGGTGCCTTTCGTCGACAAAATGTTAATCGAGTGGCTTTGGCACCAGCCCTCAGCATTTATCTACGATCGAAAGCGTCTGAAATCCGCGCTTGTCGATGCGACAGCTGATTTGCTGCCCCAAGGGCTCATGAACCGAAAGAAGCGCGGATTCACCTTTCCGTTTCCGGTTTGGATGCGCAATGACCTGCGCCCCTTCCTGCAGGATACATTCGCCACGGCTAGCATTTCCAAGAGCGGATTATTTGCTGCAGGGCCGATCCGTTCCTTGTGGGATGACTTTCTAGTAGGGAACGACAACCGTGAATGGTCGCGGATTTGGAGTCTAGCAGTGCTCATATCATTTGTTAATCGCAGCCACGCCGTGCCTCCGCCGCAGGGCTTGGCTACGAGCTGAACACTCGTGAACACCCTGCTTCTAGCACCCGAACTGTTTGCCGGTGAGGGAGGGATCATGAGGATCATGCGCCTCTACCTAAAAGCCGTTTGCGAACTCGCGGGCTGCCATGACGAAGTGCAACTGGTCTCTTTGAATGACGGGGCCATAGACCCGGCACTCCTTCAATCGTGTGCCGATAAGCACCTTGTAAGGTATGAAGGCTGCCGGCATAACAAACTCAGGTTCGTCCTCTCGGCATTTCGTAGCGGTCTGGCGTCGGACAAAATCATCTGTGGGCACATCGGCCAACTTCCGGTGGCCTGGTTCATCTCAAAGCTGCGTCCCGGTATCCCGTACTATCTGGTTGCCCATGGAATAGAGGTGTGGCGCCCCTTCTCGACCCTCGAAAGGTGGTCATTAAAAGGGACAAAGAAGGTCTTTTGCGTGAGTGACTACACACGGCGCCAGTTGCTTCAGAACTGCTGCCTTAAACCAGATCAGACGTGCGTATTGGAGAATGTGCTGGATCCCAGTCTCGATCCCATATCGCTTCCAGGTCGGGCAGACTCGCCGCCGATAATACTATCCATATCGCGGCTCACCCTTTCCGACAATTACAAGGGCATTGACCACCTTATAGCGGCAATGCCCGCAGTGCGTGCCGCAGTCCCGGGAGTTCGCTTAAGAATCGTCGGACAGGGGGACGGGCTTCCAAAGCTGCAGTCGCTCGCACGCGATCTCAATCTCGGGGGCGCGGTTGAGTTCACAGGGTATCTAAACGACACGGAGATTGCCAAGGAGCTTGCTCATTGCCGGCTGTTTGCGCTGCCGAGCCAAAAAGAAGGTTTCGGCTTGGTCTATCTTGAGGCTATGGCGCACGGACGGCCCTGCCTCGGAGCCCGGGCAGGCGGTGTGCCGGAGGTTTTGACCGAGGAAACAGGAGTGCTCGTCGAATACGGCGATATCCCTGGCATAGCTTCGGCGATTATTGAGGCACTTAAGCGAGATTGGAGCGTCACCGCCCTTCGGGAAAGAGCCCGGGCGTTTTCATACCCGCAGTTCAAGGATCGCCTGGGCAAGCTCCTCTCACAATGAAAAGCCGCCGGCATCTCGCCTGCTTAGGGCGTAATTCAACAATAAGCGATGTTCGACAGGCGGCCGGTGACGGGCCGGGATACTCTCGAATCTATTTGAGGGCCACTTCGGCGCCATACTCGCAACACCTTTGAACCCCAAGCCCTCCAATAACGTTATAGGCCGGTTTACGGAAATCGGAGAGCTATGCCGGACTTTCAAGGCCGCTACCCATCGAAGCCTGATATTCTTAGCCGTGGTGCTGGCTCTTGAGGCTTCGCATCTGGTGCTATCGAATCGTTCCGGAGCCATGGCATTCGTCTTGATTGGGTTAGGCAGCTTCTTGGCTCTGAGCGTTTGGTGCTCCTCCGCAATAGGGTTGCCGCTGCTGCCGGTGCTGGCAGTACAAAGCCTAATTATTTACGGCCTGCCCATCGTTGTCGGGCACGGCGTAATTCTCACCTATCCGCGCGAGATGGTGTTTCAAGCGGGCCAAGAGGTGCTGATTTTCCAAGTCGCGATGGCTCTTTCTTGGAAATTTGGGATGCAGCTTTTCCATCCCTCGCCACCTGTCAGCTATGCCTTGAGCGATTTAATGCGTTCCGGCGATAAAGGATGGGGGCGATTGGGATTCGGTATGATCGCCGGCACCACCGCCTTTCAAGTTCTCCAGTCTTTTAACCTCTTGGATTCGGTGACAGCCCTGCTGCCGAACGGCTCAGTATCGATCCTTTACACTCTCGTTTCGGTTGTCAGCGCCAGCGCTTTCTTCCTGACGTCCATGTCAATAGCCGACGGCAGCACATCGTTCACAGCAAAAGCGTTTTTCTGGCTTCTATTGATCCTAAGTGCTTTGATTACAGCCTCTGGGCTACTTTTGTATGCTGCAGCCGCGAATCTAATCACTGTCGCTATAGGTTTTTTTTGGAGCAGCGGTCGAATACCTTGGCGTTATCTGGTAATATCCATGCTAGCGCTGTCGTTCCTGAACATGGGGAAGACCACCATGAGGGAACGCTACTGGGGTGCGGAGGGAGAATCTATTACAGTTCCGACGCTAGGTCAGTTGCCTGCTTTTTATGCCGAATGGAGTGAAACGTGCCTCGACGCCATCCTCGAGAATCGTACGAGCAAGAAGACTGGAGGAAATGCGCAGGAAACCAAGGCCAACAGCAACCAGACCCTGCTCGACCGAATAGACAATCTGCAAAACCTGCTCTTTGTCATCGATGCTATCGAGACGCAGCACATCTCGGCCCTTCACGGAGCGACCTATGCACTCATCCCTCCCCTATTAGTGCCAAGGGTGCTCGTTCCCAACAAGCCACGCAGCCACGAGGGGCAAGTGTTGCTTAATGTTCACTTCGGCAGGCAAGATATTAATTCAACCTTCTCGACATATGTCGCTTGGGGTCTGTTACCCGAAGCCTACGGCAATTTTGGCGCCTACTGGGGTTCCCTATTCCTTGGCGCCTTGCTTGGCTTGTCTTTCGCATGGATTGAAAATCTGACGGCCCGCCGCCTCCTTTTCTCAACCGAAGGGTTTCTCTCATTAAGCTTGTTGATGAATTTTATGAATTCGTTCGAGATGGTCTCCAGCGTGTTTGTAACGTCCACGTTTCAGTCATTCATGGTCATTATTGGAGCAAGCCTGCCCTTCGTCCGACGGGTAGCCCTCAAACGCTCCCACGGCAACGGCGATTGAAACCTCAAGGGGATATTGCATTCTAACCATACTTTCGTTTCCAGGGCCGCCGGCATCCTGTCCCTGGGATGGTCTGATACACCAGGGGGAAGGTTGATTCTACGGCGACTGGCGTGCCGAATGGCGCGCACTTTGCTCCGCCTGCGAAGCCGCCGAATGCCTTCGGGCGAATTCAAGAGAGTCCTTGTCGTATCGCCTCATCCCGACGACGAGACACTCGGATGCGGTGGGACGTTAGCGCGTCTCGGACGGGCAGGAGCGGAGATTTGGGTCGTTTTTGTCACGGACGGCCGTGCTTCGCATCCGTCACACCCAATCCTGAGACCGTTGGACATCAAGGAGCGGAGAAAAAGCGAAGCCCGGGTTTCGCTTGGGATACTGGGCGTTGCCTGGGACCATGTGACCATGCTCGACGCAGTCGACGGAACCCTAGCATCGCTGTCCAATTCGGAAGCTCGCACAATAGAGGATCTGCTTTCGTCAGAGTTTCAACGGACGGCACCCGATGCCGTGTTTCTTCCGTGCCGTCATGACGGAAGCACCGAACACGACGCGACATTCCTCCTTGTGACGTCCGCAATGCGAAAATCTGGAAAAAGACCGCGAATAATGGAGTTTCCCGTCTGGGCATGGCACAATCCCCTAAGGCTAATCGAACCGCTGATTAAAGGCCGGAAAGTTTGGCGCTCCCTATTCACCGAATTGCGCAGTACAAAGGTCGCCGCCATAAGTTCCTACGCCACGCAGACACGCCCGATTGCGCCCGAAACTGCGCCCGCTCTCCCCCTATATTTTGTGGCGGAGCTGAGTCACTCGGAGGAGTTTTTTTTCGAGAAATGAAACCCTTTATTCCTGGTTCGATTTTGCGAAAGGTCCTGATCATATCACCGCATTTTGCACCGATAAACGCTCCCGACATGCAGCGTACCAGGCTGATGCTGCCATACCTGCGATCTCTAGGATGGGAGCCCGTCGTCCTCGCAGTTTCCCCGGAAATGGTCGAAGGTGGCGTACTGGAGCCGCTATTGGAAAAAACCTATCCATCCGATATTCGCATCGTTCGCGTCCATGGAATTTCACCTAAACTGACACGCCCCTTTGGATTTGGCAGTCTGTGGTGGCGATGCGGCCGAGCCCTTCGCGCCGCGGGCGATAGACTTCTTCGGACTGAGGAATTTGATCTCGTTTTTTTCAGTAGCACCCAGTTTGGCACCTTTACCCTTGGCCCACGTTGGAAGGCCCTATTCGGCGTCCCCTATATACTCGACTACCAAGATCCATGGACGAACGACTACTATAAAAAAACGGGGGTCCGTCCACCCGGCGGGCGTTTTAAGTTCGGAGTGGCACAATCGCTTGCACGACGTCATGAACCTAAGGTCCTGCAGAAAGCCTCGGGGATTGTAGCCGTTTCCAGCGCTTACGGCGCGATGCTCGCAAAGCGGTATGCCTCATTTGATGCCAGCCGAGTGATATTCTTGCCTTTTGGGGCAGCGGTGGCTGATTTCTCGCTCGCACGCGCCCATATCCCAGCCGAGTCTTTGATAGATTTTGGTGATGGTCTCACGCACATGGTATACACCGGCCGCTGCGGGCCAGACATGTCGACCGCGCTCAAAATTCTGTTTCGCGCATTCAAGGAATTCCTCGGGAAGAGGCCAGACCTGGCTAGACGCCTTCGCTTTCATTTTGTTGGCACCGATTACGCTCCGCGTCCTCTCGGGCGCGATTGGGTAATGCCCACAGCCAGGGATGAAGGGGTCGAAGCCTATGTATCGGAATTTCACTACCGCGTGCCTTATTTCGACGCGCTCTATTATCTTACACATGCGGATGCCCTCGTAGCCATTGGATCCAACGACCCCTCCTATAGCGCATCAAAGTTATTCCCCTATGTCCTTTCGCATCGTCCCCTATTGATCATCTTCCATTCGGACAGCCCAGTCTTGGCGATGGCCGAATCTATGAAGTGCGGTCTTCGATTCTCGTTTGTTGGTCGCGACGACATCGGTTCCGTTGCAAGTGCCGTCGCTGATCAGTGGTTCTTGGGAGACAAGATGACCGAAATTATTGAACCCGACCTCTCGGCATTTCACCCCTATTCGGCCGAAACCATGACCCGAAGGATTGCCGCGTGCTTTGACTCCGCGATAGAAGGTGAGAAAGCGCGAAGGTGAAACAAGCCACAGGTCCAATTCGTCGTCTGGCCGTCGTACTTTCCCACCCGACACAGTACTACAGTCCGTGGTTTCGACATCTGGTGGCTTCGGGAAAGCTAGGTCTAAAGGTTTTCTATCTGTGGGATTTTGGGGTCCGCGCGCAGTTTGATCCGGGATTTCGCACAACAGTAAAATGGGATGTGGATCTCCTCTCTGGATATTCCCATGCATTTGTCCCTAACACGGCCAAACTCCCTGGAACGGATCGCTTTCTTGGACTAAGGAACCCCGCCCTCACGGCGGTTCTTGAGGACTGGAGTCCCGATGCAATCCTGCTGTTTGGCTACAAATCGTATAGCCACCTAAAATTGATCTTGTGGGCTCGAATAAGGGGCATCCCTCTGGTCTTCCGGGGCGACTCACATTTCATTGGGAGGGCTCGGCCGGGCTTTGTCCGAACCCTTCTCTTGCGCCTAATTTACCGGCAATTCTCGGCCATTACCTACGTTGGCTCCGCTAACAGGGATTACTTCAAGGCACTTGGAGTCCCGGACAACCACCTATTCTTCGCCCCGCATTCGGTAGATGACAGCCTCTTCGACGCCACGGACCCTCGGCACCTAGCAGCAGCCGCAATCCTGCGTAAAGAGCTTGGCCTAAACCCATCAACCCGAGTCTTTTTGTTTGCTGGACGCTTGGTCCCCGAAAAGCAGCCGCGTGAACTTCTAGAGGCCTTCCTTTCGTTGGGCCGGGACGATACCGCACTCGTGTTTGTCGGCGAGGGTCCGGAGAAGGCATCGTTACAGGCGACCGCCGCTAGGATATCTGAATCACCAAACGAGCCGAAGGTGCGATTCCTCCCGTTTGCGAACCAGAGCGAAATGCCCTCCAGATATCTACTCGCGAGTGTGTTCGTTCTTCCCTCAAAAGGAATCTATGAGACGTGGGGACTTGCGGTTAACGAGGCCATGCACATGGGCATTCCTTGCGTTGTCAGCGACCGGGTTGGCTGCCAGCGGGACCTTGTGCGAAACGGCAAGACGGGATGGGTGTTTGAATCGACGGATGTTGATGCGTTGGGCAAGGTGCTAAAGGAGGCTCTCGCGGCACTCGAATCCACGGAACGCCACGCCGAAATCCTAGCCAATATAAGGAGCCTTATTTCGGCCTACACTTACGTTCAGGCAACAGACGGCTTAATCGCCGCGCTTGCGAGCCTCCGAGGCTAGCCTTAGAATGCAGAATTCTCCATTGCGTATCACCATTGTGACAGGTTTTTTCCTTCCGGTGCCTCCAGTGCGCGGAGGCGCAATAGAGAAGACGTGGCATAACCTCGCAGTGAGGTTCGCTGCCGAAGGACACGTGGTAACCTTTATTTCACGCCAGTGGCCCTCGATGCCAAAACGAGAGACTTTGTCCGGCGTTACCCATATTCGTGTTCGGGGATTTGACCATACACGGTTCCTGAAGATAAACCTGTTACTCGACCTTATATGGGGAATCAGGGTGGCGATGGCGCTCCCCAAAGGCGATGTCGTCATTTGCAACACGGTTAGCCTTCCGGTTTGGTTGCGATCGCTGAAACCGTCTGCAGGGAAGATTGTCGTGTCGCTTGGGCGCCTTCCTAAGGGCCAGATCCCCTTCTATCGGCATGTTTCACGCATCTATGCGCCGACCCGTGTCGTTGCGAAGCGGATAGCGTCCGAATGGGCCACGGCTGGTGCTCTCACGCGCATAGTGGGATACCCTATAGACTGGGAAATGCTTAGGTCCGCCTCGGCCCAGAACGGCAACCCTGTTGTCATAGGGTTTGTAGGACGATTGAACCCAGAGAAAGGAATCGAGCTGCTGCTAAGGGCCTCGATCGTCCTAGCGCAGAGAGCGGGCCTTCCCGATTGGAGGCTGGTACTTGTCGGGCCGGTATCGGTTAACGATGGCGGGGGGGGCGAGAGCTGGATTACCTCACTTGAGTCCGAATTCGGCCCACGGCTTGGGGGCCAACTGGTTCGCGAAGGGCCCGAATTCGATCCCAAACGCCTCGCCTCAAAATACGGCTCCATGGATATTTTCTGCTACCCCAGCCTGTCGGACACGGGGGAGACCTTTGGGGTCTCTATTGCCGAGGCCATGGCTTCCGGCTGTGCAGCCGTTGTCTCGTCGTTAGAGTGTTTCAATGACCTCGTTACTGACGGCAAGACCGGGCTCGTTTTCGACCACAGGCAGGCCGATTCACCCGAGCGGCTCGCTGACTGCCTAGGTAGCCTGATTGTCGACGCCGGAAGGCGCCGTACCATCGCCGCGGAAGGACAACTCCACGTTCGCCAATTCGATTACCCCCAGGTTGCCCGGATTATATTGGAAGACCTGTCAGATTTGACGGGCGCCGATCGAAAAAACGGGAATAATGCGCCCATGACACGGGAGGATCCCTTTCTTGGCCAGGGTTGTTCGACGCCCTATACCCACGGTGAAAACGCCTCGCGTTTGCTCTGGGCTGTCGTTCAGGCCACCTTGTTCCGGCTAAGTCCCCGTCCGTGGCATGCTTTTCGGGCCCGTCTTTTGAGGGCATTTGGGGCTAACATTCCTGAACCCGGAAAAGTCGTGATATTCCCTACGGCATCTGTCGTTTTTCCGGCCAGGCTATCCTTGGCACCTCGATCAATGATCGGGCCCAATGTCTCGGTATACAATTTGGCGACGATATCGCTTCTTCGCGGGGCCAACGTTAGCCAAAACTGTCACTTGTGCGCGGGAACCCATGATTACTTGCGTTGGTCGATGTCCCTTGTCGCCAAGCCAATCACCATTGGTGAAAATTCCTGGCTTGGCGCCGATGTATTCGTCGGACCGGGAGTTTCCATCGGTGAATTGTGCGTTGTGGGAGCGCGCTCGGTCGTTGTGAAGGACCTACCTTCCCATACGGTATGCGCCGGAAATCCGTGCCGTGTGTTGAAGGAGAGACCTCCTCCCTCCGCGTGAATCTTTGCCATATTGTTCCGAGCCTTGAAACCCGTCATGGCGGCCCTAGCAAGTCGGTCCCTGGGCTCTCTCTGGCACTGACTCAGCTTGGAAATTCGGTTGAGTTGTTAACCACTGACCCAACCGAAGACTGGAAGGTCGAGGAAGCTGGACTCAATATTCGAGCGTTTCGCCGCGGATGGCCCCAATCCTTCTGCACGTCGCCTGGCCTCAGGAGGTATCTTGGGTCAGTCAAAGCGGATATCATACACCACCATTCCATTTGGCTTAGGACGCTGCACTATGCGCACTGCGCGGCCCGCCGAACGTCTGCGCAGCTCGTTATTTCTCCGCGCGGGATGATGGATCCGTGGGCTTGGAAGCACCATTCTACACGGAAGGCATTTGCCAGGAGATTCATACACCCCGGGGCCCTAGAGGACGTAGCTGGTTGGCACGCAACCAGCGGAGCGGAGGCTAGCGCGATCACGGACCTGGGTTTCCACCAGCCCGTGTGCGTGGCCCCTAATGGAGTGTCCGCTCCCACCTACCCCGAGATCGCCAGGGCGAGGGAGCATTGGCGCCGGATTCTTCCGACCTCCGCTGGCCGACCCGTGGCGCTATTCTACTCAAGGTTTCACCAGAAGAAGCGCTTGATTGAGCTCATCGATGCTTGGTTTGAGTTTGGGCCCAAGGATTGGCTCCTCCTGGTCGTGGGGATTCCTGAAGAGTACTCTCCCCGTTCGATCGAAGGATACGTCCAGAGGGCGGGACAAGCCGGGCGAGTGCGAGCATTCGATGGTTCGGGCCACCCGCCGCCATATGCGGTCGCTTCCCTCTTCCTCCTCCCATCCCATGGTGAAAATTTCGGGCTATCCATCGCGGAGGCGCTCGCGTGGGGGGTTCCAGCCGTCGTGACCGACACCACCCCGTGGTCGGGCTTGAACACTACCGGTTCCGGTTGGTGTGTTCCATGGTCCGACTTTGGATCGGCGATTCGCACGGCGACTTCCGAATCAGCCGAGAGCCTCAATTCACGGGGCAAGATAGGGAGCGATTGGGTGTTGCGTGAGTTCTCGTGGAAGAAGGCCGCCCGGACATTGAGCGACTTCTATCGTACCCTTAGGCCATAACTCTGCAGGATCCTACGTGATTAACAATTCACGCGAGAGCCCCAAGGCCTACTTCCAGTGGGTAGTCATTGCGCACGTTGCAACGCTCGTCGTTGGGGTATCGTGGGCCTTCGGCGGCAATGCCGATTGGGTGCGTACGCCCATTTCGATTTGGGCATCGGTCGGCGCGGTCCTGACTGCGGTTGTCCTATTGCGCCCTCAGACCCGAGACCGGGTCCTGGCGGGCACAAGGGCCTGGGCCATTCCAATTGTGGCCCTGAACGCACTGGTGCTAACCTCATGCCTCACACCGGGGTTCAAACCCCTCTCGTTTGCAGGCAATGACGCATTCCTCATTCCGGTACGTATAAGCTGGTGGATTCCAAGTTCGGCCCGACCGGAGACGTCTTTCCGAGCGCTTTGGCTTTTTGACGGAATTTATTTCTCAGCCCTGAATCTCGCCCTCGCCATTGAAAAGCGTCGCCTGATACGCCTCCTGCTCGCCGTCATGGCAGGCAATGCCTTCGCCCTCTCAATATTCGGCACGGTACAGAAACTCGTGGGCTCGACAGGGATCTATTTTGGGGCGGTTAAGTCTCCCCAGGATTACTTCTTCGCGTCGTTCGTCTACGACAATCACTGGGGAGCCTTCGCGATCCTAATGGTCAGCGCGCTCATCGGATTGGTACTCAGGTATGCCTTTGGATCCCGGGGAGAAGGGTTCTTCAGAGGGCCTTCGTTTTTCGGCGTCGCCGGGGCATTCGTCGTGGCGATTTCGGTCCCGTTGAGCGGATCAAGGGCATGCACCCTCTTGCTCGGCATACTGATCCTTGTAGCCCTAGTCCAGGGAGCCAAGAAGGTTGCCCGAGCGCTGCGATTCTCGGGCGCATCACCCGAACTTGCTTTCATCTCCATGTCCATTGCCGCGGGGCTCATGGCATGGGGCTCGTGGGTAATTTCAGGCGACGTCGTGCGCAGTCGCGCCATAAAGGCAAAGGATCAGGTTTCCATGATGTGGTATCAGGGTGGCCTCGGTGCGAGATCTGTCCTTTATCACAACACGCTGCGGATGGCCGAGGCTCGGCCTTTGTATGGCTGGGGCATGGGGTGTTTCCCATCGGTCTTCTCCCTTTACAACACCCAGGAGCCAAGGGGTGACCGCATCCCGGTCGTCTATCACGACGCACACTCAGACTGGCTCCAATCGATGTCGGAAATCGGAGTCATTGGCACCGCATTGATAGGCGTTGCAGTCGCGCTCCCAGCACGCTCCATCCGGGCAAGACGGATTGGTTCTATTCCCTATTTCCTGCTGACTGGATGCGCCTTGGTTGCCGCATATGCATGGATTGAGTTCCCTTTTGGAAATGTCGCCGTTGTCCTTGCGTGGTGGGTCTTTTTCTTCAGCGCAGTCCAATACCTGCGCCTTTCGAACGGGCGGGACGAGCGGCTCTAAGCCGGCAGATTCTGTCCCGGTTAAGCCCTGAATCTTTATTAAGAACTCGTCCCGGACCCACCAAACACCCAAGCATCTCACGCACTCAAACGAGGATAATGGAAAGCTAGGATTGCGCCTTGGCCAGACACCTGCAAGCTGCGGATAGTTAAGCAGATTAAATACTTAAGAGAGGTACAGCTCGTCACGATTGGCCCTTAAAACAAATCGAAGAATTCCGCTTCTCCTTCTTGCCCTCGACGTACTGTCGATCATCGCGATCTTCAATCTTGTCGTGCTCTTAAGGGGGGTAACCGCTGGCCCATTCCTGTGGGCCCTGGCTGCGCCCGCATTGGTATTCCTGGCTACCCTTCACTTGATCGATGGATACGGGGTGCGTTCGGACATGCTAAGTCTCGATTACGCAAGCGCGCACCTGATTGCTGTCTTCTTTTCCTGCCTAACGAGTCTTCTCCTCACATTCGTTTTTATTCCCAGCGGATTCGAGCTCCAATCGAGTCGCTTGGTCGTGCTGCTGAGCTTCGGGCTCCTTGCTCCGGTCTCACTTGCTTATCGCCGATTCCTCTTCTCCTGGGCCGCTGCATCGTGGTCCGAACAATTTCTGGTTTTCGTCGGAGGAAAGGCCGCCTTTGAGAATTTTGAGACTGAATGCGTGAGGATGCATACCAATTCACCGAGACTACATGCAGACACCACTAGTGGTTTTGGCTCCTTTAGATCCGTCTTGGACGACATCGCCACGGGCAGAATTGAAGTTGAGGCGATTGTGCTAAAGGAGGCGGGCCTCGAACTCCCTCCGGAGATACCCCTCAAGCTGGTCCAACTCCATTTTTCCGGCACCCCGACCTATACGCTCGAGCTCTTTCACGAGATTTATTGGCGGAAAATCCCCCTATATAGGATTAATCCGATCTGGCTCTTCCAGGAAGGTTTTCAAATCGCTCGTGAGCCAGTGTTTGAGCGGTTAAAGCGCATTTCAGACATCGTGCTCTCATTGGTGGGCCTCGTTGTTTCCTTGCCGTTCGTTGGTTTGGCCGCGCTCGCGATTAAGCTCGACGATGGAGGCCCTGTCTTCTTTGCACAGACGAGGATCGGAAGGCACCGAGTTCCCTTTAGACTTCTCAAGCTTCGCACCATGCGCGCTGAAGACTCGCCTGGGGACCCCTACACGCGGCTTGGTGATACGAGGATCACTAGGATTGGACGACTACTTCGGTCCGCGCGACTCGATGAGTTTCCGCAGCTTTGGAATGTGCTGCGCGGCCAAATGAGCCTAATAGGCCCTAGAGCGGAATGGGACCGTCTGGTGGCCGAGTACGAGCGCGAAATTCCCAGCTACAATTTTCGGCACCTCGTTAAGCCCGGAATCACAGGTTGGGCGCAGGTCAATTATCGGTATGGAACGGACATCACCGACACACTGAGAAAGTTGGAATACGACCTCTATTATATCCGTAATTTCTCGTTCACGCTTGATGCCTCCATCGTTCTGAAGACCGTCCACGTCATGCTGCTCCAGAAAGGCCGTTGATTGAGAGAGAAAACCTATGACTTTGTGGCCCTAGGGGGCGGATCAGCCGGATTCAATGCCGCGCGGGTCGCTGCGGGGCTTGGAATGAGGGTGGCCGTGATTGACGGCGCACCGACGCTCGGAGGGCTATGCATCCTGAAGGGCTGCATGCCCTCAAAGACTTTGATCTACTCGGCCGAGGTTCTGCATCTCGCCAAGCGCGCGGCGACCTTCGGTTTGCGAGTGCCCAGAGCCGATGTTGACATGCCAGCTCTTCATGAGAGGAAGAGGCGGATCATTGCGGATTTCGCCCAGGACCGCGTCAAGAACCTCAATTCCGGGAAATTTGATCTGATCCGCAGCAACGCCCGGTTCCTCGATCCGCACACTCTTGGACTGGATGACGGAAGGGTGTTGAAAGCCTCCCGCATCCTGATTGGCACAGGATCCAAGGTGAGCGTTCCGCCTATTCCTGGACTGGCCACCGCGCGGTTCTGGACGAGCGACGACGTCCTCGATCTCGATTTCAAGCCACGCAGCGTAATCGTACTGGGCGGCGGGGTAATCGCCTGCGAACTTGCGCAATTCCTGCTCAGGATAGGGACCAAAGTGTGCCTGATCCAGCGGAGTCCCGACCTGCTCCGCGAACACTCAAAGGAGACGGCCGACGTGATAAAGCAGGTGTTCCAAGACGAAGGCATCGAAGTGCATACGAACACCAAGATCCTGGGAATCAAATCCTCAGGGGGTGCGACCAAGGTCACCTTCCACAAGGGTCGAAAAACCCTAGTTCGAAGGGCAGATCACCTCTTTAATGCCCTCGGGAGGGAGCCCGCAACAGAAAGCCTGAACCTCAAAGCCGCAGGCGTCGACACGGCGCAGAATGGCCGGATCTTGGTGAATAAGTGGCAGCAGACAAGCGCGCCGCACATCTACGCTGCGGGAGATTGCTGCGGCCCCCACGAGATCGTTCATGTGGCCATTCAGCAGGCCGAACTCGCGGCCCGTCATGCAGCCAAAGTCAGCGGCCTGAAGGCCGTCGATCGTGCGATGCTTCTTGGGGTTGTCTTCACCGACCCCCAGGTCGCTGCGATCGGATGGGGAGAGAGCGAACTGACCTCAAGGCGCAAGGAATACTTGGTTGCAAGCTACCCGTTCAACGACCACGGCAAATCCATACTGATGAACGCGACCTATGGGTATGTGAAAGTCCTGGCTGAGCCCCGAACCGGTAAAATCCTGGGAGCCGAGATCGTCGGCAAGGATGCGGGCGAGATGATACACTGCTTTTCGACTCCGATTTCGATGGGGGCGACAGTCCACGACATGCTGGGTGCCCCTTGGTACCACCCCACTCTCGCGGAGATCATCACTTATCCGCTGGAGGAGATCGCGGATCGCCTTAGCCGTAGCCGTGCCATTAGGCCCCATCGGCACTGAAGCTGATGCACCGCGTCTTCGGTCTCTCGTCGGCTCGACTGTGGGGCTATTGCCCGTAACCATCCGCCGCGGGGCCGCTCAAGGAGCCCGTTGGACCCTATTCCCTTGGTCCTCGTACTGGCGGGGGACCCACGAGCCGGAGGTGCAGGCGGCAATCATGAGCCTTGGGGGCGGCGATATCAGCGGATGGAACTGCTGGGACTTGGGGGCACATTTTGGACTCTACAGCGTGGCGCTTGCATTGCGCGTCGGTCCCGAGGGACAGGTTGCTGCGTTTGAGCCCAATCCGGTTAGCTTTGCACGGCTTGAGCGCCACCGGCGAATGAACGGCCTCGACAGGCTGAAGACCTACTAGGCCGCGGCATCCAGCCAATCGGGATACTCGGAACTCCTCACCTATGGTGACCTGGGCTCGACAAGCACTCACCTACTCTACCAGGGCGAGACCCAAGGCGCATCGACTGTACCCATCGCGATACGCACGCTCAGGCTCGACGACGAGGTGCACTCTGGAAACCTAAAGGCGCCGCAGTTCATTAAAATCGACGTCGAGGGGCACGCTCACAAGGCCCTCGAGGGCATGCGACAGTCCGTTTCAAGGTCCCGTCCGAGACTCTTCATCGCGTTCCATAGCCCGGATGAGGTTGAGGGGGTATTGGCCCTCCTAAAGCCCCTGGGCTACCGATGGAGCGTGATCGGGACGCCGCCGCCCAATCCGGAGACGCTCATCGGGGGAGACTACTCCTTTACGCCTTCAAGAACGAGCTAGCTCAAGAAGGTCTCCCAAAGCAACCCGGCCCTCATAGAGGGCCTTGCCCACTATCACGCCGTCCAGATTGGGCCGCCTGCGCTCCAGTTCAAGAAGCCCGATGACATCCTGGCGCCGGCTCACCCCCCCGCTTGCGATAACGCGGGCATTGACGGCATCAAGCATTGCCTCCTGGGCCCCGAAGTTCGGGCCGGTGAGCATGCCGTCCGTTCCCACGTCGGTGTGGATGATCGTCGTGACCCCGAGAGACGCCATACGGCGAGCCATGTCCAGGGCGGTGGACTTCGTGGTGTCGACCCACCCTTTTACCGCCACCATTCCGCTCTTGGCGTCGATCCCCACGGCCACCCTATCCCCATGCGCAGCCACCAGCTCTGAAATGAAGGCCTCGCTCTCTGCGGCTCGCGTCCCGATCACCACCCGAGCCACACCAAGGGACAAAGCTCGGTCCACGGACGCCCGGGTTCTTAGGCCTCCTCCCAGCTGAACCTTCAGACCCAGCTTCACGATCCGCTCAACCACGGCGAGGTTGCGCGGCTCCCCGGAAAACGCGCCGTCCAGATCGACCGCGTGCACCCACACAGAGCCCGCCGCCTTGAAATCCGTAGCAACCGAGGCCGGATCCTCTGCGTAGACGGTCTCGGCGTCCGCACGGCCCTGGGTAAGGCGCACACAGCGCCCGCCTTTGATGTCGATTGCGGGATAGATAATCATCGGACGGGCAAACTCCCATGTCCCGGCTCCCACGCCAAGGCCTTTTTCCCCGTTGCGATCCCTTCCAAAGCGGGAGACATTGGACCATTCATTACTGAAAATGGCCACCTACTCCGTCCCTGCCTTTCTCACCGAACTTCTCCATGCCCGGTCGCCCTCAGGCTACGAGGCCGAGGCCCAGGCCGTGTTTGAGCGCCACGTGAAACCCGCCGCCGACACCTACGTCGGGGATGCCCTCGGGAACCGGATCGCCACGCTCAATCCCGACGGCGATCCGACCCTCATGCTTGCGGGGCACATGGATGAGCTCGGCCTCATTATCACCTACGTGAACAAGGACGGGTTCATCTATTTTGACACGATAGGAGGGCACGATCGGACCGTCATCTCCGGCCGCAGGGTTGTCATCCAGACGGCGCAGGGCCCGGTCAAGGGGGTCACCGGAAAACGCGCCGTCCACCTGATGGATGAGGCGGACCGCAAGAAGGTGCCGGAGATCCATGAGATCTGGATCGATATTGGTGCAAAGACCAAGAAGGAGGCCCTGGAGCGCATATCGATCGGCGACGCGGCCACTTATGACCACGAGTTTGAGCTTATTCACGGGAGCATCGGCACTGCCCGGGCATTCGACAACAAGGTCGGCGCCTACATCGTCGGGGAGACCCTGATCCGGCTCTCCAAGGACAAGAAAAGGCCTGCGGCCAAGGTGGTCGCGGTCGCAACCTCCCAGGAGGAAATAGGGGTGCGGGGCGCGACCGGATCGGGCTACTCGGTGGACCCCCAAGTCGCGCTCGTGGTCGACGTGGGGCACGCGACGGACCACCCGGACTGCGACAACCGCAAGTACGGCGAGACCAAGCTCGGAGCCGGGCCCATCCTCTGCCGCGGGCCAAACATCAATTCCAAGGTCTTCGAAGGCCTCCTGAAGGCCGCCAAGAAGCTCAAGATACCGTACCAGGTGGAAAGCGACCCCCGCCCCACGGGGACGGACGCTCGCTCAATCCAGGTCGCCCGGGGCGGCGTGGCCACAGGTCTCGTGAGCATTCCGCTGCGCTACATGCACACGCCGAGCGAGATTGTCGACCTCGAGGACGTGGAGCGCTGCGTGAAGCTCTTTGTCGAATTCGCTAGGGGCATCACCGCTGGCGACTACCGCCACTGGTGATCGACTAGGATGCGCCGCCGCCCTCAGGCGGCGTTCTCGGCGGGGGTCGACTTGCTGACCCGCTTGATGGTGGGCCGGCGCCTTCCGGCCACCGCCGCTGCGTCCACGATCACCTCTGCCACGTCGTCATGCTGGGGAAGGTCGTACATGACCTCGAGCATGATGCCCTCGAGGATTGCCCTCAGGGCCCGGGCGCCCGTCTTCAGCTCGATCGCCTTTACGGCGACAGCCTTGATCGCGTCGGACGTGAACCTGAGCCGCACCCCGTCCATGGCAAAAAGCTTCGAGTACTGCTTCACCATGGCGTTCTTCGTGCGCAGAAGGATCTTCTCAAGGTCCGCAACCCTGAGCTGGTCGAGCACGGTGACGACCGGCAGGCGCCCGATGAACTCCGGGATCATGCCGAAACGGATCATGTCCTCAGGGGCAATGCGGCGCATCATCTCCTCGGGCGTGATCTCCTTGTCGTCGGCGCTCTGGTGAAACCCGATTGAGCGCTGGCCCAGCCGCTTCTTGACGATCTGGTCCAGGCCCACGAAAGCGCCGCCGCAAATGAAGAGGATGTTGGAGGTATTGACCTGGATGTATTCCTGGTTCGGGTGCTTGCGGCCGCCCTGGGGGGGCACGTTGCACACGGTTCCCTCAAGGATCTTCAGGAGGGCCTGCTGGACGCCCTCGCCCGAAACATCGCGCGTGATGGACACGTTCTCCGTCGTGCGCCGGATCTTGTCGATCTCATCGATGTAGATGATCCCGCACTCGGCCCGCTTGACGTCGTAGTTTGCATTCTGCAGGAGCCGAAGGACCACGTTCTCGACGTCCTCGCCCACATATCCCGCCTCGGTCAGCGTCGTCGCATCGGAAATCGCAAAGGGGACGTCCAGGATTCGAGCCAAGGTCCGGGCGAGCAGCGTCTTTCCCGATCCCGTCGGGCCCACAAGGAGGATGTTGCTTTTCTCGACCTCCACGTCGCTGAACTCAGGGGAAACTGCCGCCGGGTCCCTGGGGGACACTCCGGATTCAAAATTGAGGCGTTTGTAGTGGTTGTAGACGGCAACCGATAGGACCTTCTTCGCATGGTCCTGACCGATCACATAGTCATCCAGGACCTTCTTTATCCCGGACGGCTTTATCATCCTAAACGCCGGCTTAACCTCGATCGCAGGCTGCTTAACCTCCCTATCTATAATGGTCTTACAGACGTTGACACACGAGTCGCAGATATAGACGCCGGGCCCGGCAATTATTTTCTTAACCTCCGCCTGCGATTTTCCGCAGAAGGAACAGAGCGTCATGCGCGACGATTTGGCCATGGCGGGTTAGTCTGTTTCTGAGGGCCGCACTGTCGAGGGCGGAAACTACGAGCTGCTGCCCGAGCTCAGGCAGCCGTCTTGACCACGAGCGTGGAGGCCTCGCGGGTCGAGGATACCACGTGGTCAACAATGCCGTACTCCTTGGCCTCCGGGGCACTTAGATAATAATCGCGATCGGAATCCTTGTCGACCTGTTCGGGGGTCTTGCCCGTGTGGCGCGCGATCACCTCACTCAGGGTCTTGCGCCAGCGCAGGATCTCCTTCGCAGCGATGGCGATGTCGGAGGCCTGGCCCCCTGCGCCGCCCGAAGGCTGGTGGATCATGACGCGGCTGTTGGGGAGTGCAAAGCGCTTTCCCTTGGTGCCCGCAGCAAGGAGCACCGTGCTCATGCTCGCGGCCATCCCCACGCAGAACGTCTGGATGTCGCACTGCAGGAAATTCATCGTGTCGTAGATCGCCATACCGCCCGTCACGACGCCGCCGGGGGAATTGATGTAGAGGTGGATGTCCTTTTTGGCATCCTCCATCTGGAGGTAAAGCAGCTGGGCGATGACCAGGTTCGCCACCATGTCGTCGATCGGCGTGCCGATGAAGATGATACGGTCCTTCAGGAGCCTGGAATAGATGTCCATTGACCGCTCTCCGCGGCCGGTGTTCTCGAGGACGATGGGTACGTAGTAACTCACGATTGGGTTACGGACAGACTAGCCTTGGAAACCAGGAAATCAACCGACTTGTCTAGAATTATCGACTGCTGGACGGATCGGAGTGCCTCGCGGTTCTTCGTGAGCTCCTTGGCGACCTTGTCGGGGCTCCGATTTGAGCGAGCGGCCTCGTTGCGGATGAACAGGTCAATGTCCCTGTCGGTGACCGAGATCTTCTCGGCCTCTGCGACCTTGGCGAGGATCAGCTGCACCTTGACCCGGTTGGCGGCGGCCTTCCGTGCGCCGTCGAAGAGCTCCTTCTTGTCCTTCTCGAACTGCTCGGCGGGGATGCCGCGGCGCATATTCTCCTCAATGAACTGACGGAGCACGCCCTGCGTCTCTGCCTCGACCAGGCTGCTCGGCGGCTCGAAGTTCACCTTATCGGCAAGAGCCTGGGTGACCTGGTTCCTCTGGGTCGCCCGGTTCTGGCGCTCCTTCTGGAGCTTCAGGCTCGAGCGAATCTGGCTCTTCAGGCCCTCCAAGTCATCCACACGATTGGCCTTGAAGAACTCAGCGTCGAGTTCGGGAAGGATCCGTTCGCGGACCTCCTGAATTTCGATCGCGTACTCGGCTGTCTTGCCGGCCAGCGCCGGCACCGGCTGGAAGTCCGCAGGGAAAGTGATGGTGACTGTCTTCTTGTCGCCCTTCGAGACTCCGGAGATCTGCTTTCCGAGCCCGGGGATGATTCCCTCGTTGGCGCCTTCGACTTCCTCCCATGTCTGGGGCACAGCGGCGTAGAGCTGCTTGTCACCCGCGATCTCAGCGATCTTCTTGCCCTCGGTCGTTCCCTCGTAGGAAAGCTTCACGTAGTCGCCCTTCGATGCGGCGCGCTCCGCCGGCTTGAAGTCAGCACGCTCCGAACGCAGGCCCTGAATCACGCTGTCGATCTCGGCGTCCGTCGCGTCGACCGGCCCCACCTGGGTCGGAAGGCCAACATAGTCCGGCAGCGCAAAGTCCGGCCGGATGTCGACCGTCACCGTGATCGCCGCCGAAAGGCCCGCCTCGATTGTGCCCTCCTCGACGCTCACTACATTGAGCACCTCGAGCTTTTCCTTTTCAAGGGCGCCCTGGTAGGCCTTGGTCACAACCTTCTGCTTGAGCTCCTCGGCAATCTCCTTGGCAAATTTCTTGAGCACGATCGCCAGCGGTGCCTTTCCGGGCCGGAATCCGGGAAGCCTGGCCTGGCGCACGAACTCGCCCACAATGGCCTTGTGCTCGGTTTCAACCTCGGACTTGTCGAGGGTAACAACGAGATTCTTGCGGGATTCGGATACGGTGGTCAGTTGGACGTTCACGGCTTAGATGCTTGGGCTGCTTTGCGGATAGAGTAAGGGTTCAGCGTAGGTTTCGGGATGGGCGGGTCAATGCCGGATTGGCCGAACGTTAAGCGGGCTTGCCGGGACGCCTTCCGAAGCGTTTGTTAAGTTTTGCAAGATGCCCAGCCTCAGCCAGATTCTCAAGGGGCAGTCCCCCCTGCTCCTCATCGACGCCGGATCGGAAAAGATCCAGGTGGGCCTCCTCGGGTTTGACGGTGCTGCCCGCTGGAGTTGGCGTCGGGAAGAGGCCGGGGTCGGGATCTTCGAGTGCATCGACGAGCTTGGGGTTGATCTCGGCTGCGTCTGCGCCTTTGCGTTTTGCGAGGGACCCGGATCGATCCTGGGTATCCGGACCGCCGCGATGGCGATCCGGACGTGGGGCGCCATGGCCCCAAGGCCCGTGTTCGCCTACAAGAGCCTAGCCGTTGTCGCGCACGCGCTCCCTAGCCCCGGCGCCTCGGTGATCGCCGATGCCCGCCGCGGGCTCTGGCACCGTTTTCGAGTCGGGAACGAGCTTGACCGGGTCCCCTCATCGGAGCTCTCCGGAGAGCTCGTGATGCCGGAGGGGTTCAGGCACTGGGACCCCCTTCCCCCTGGGACGACCGAATCCTCGTATGCCCTAGAGACCCTCTTTGGCCTGGCCCCTGTCGCCAACGCCGATCTCTTCCGCGAAACGCACGAACCCGATGCATTCCTGCATCAGGAGCCCGCTTATGCCAAATGGGTCCCCCAGATCCACAGAGCCCCGTGATACCCTCCATCTCATCCCTGCCCTTGCGCTGCTGGGCCGAAATCGACCTTGCCGCGCTTGAACGTAATCTACGCCTGATCCGGGCGTCTCTGCCGCCGCACATCCGGTATGTCGCGGTCGTGAAGGCTGACGCCTACGGCCATGGCATCCAGCAGGTTGCTGGGCGCCTGATGCACGCCGGGGCCGATTTGTTCGCCGTGGCAAACATCACGGAGGCCTCTCAACTGCGGGAGCTCGGGCCGGGGTGGCCCATCCTGCTCCTAAGCCCGCTCCTGCCCGACGAAGACAGGTATGTTGCCGAATACGATTTTGCGGCCACGGTCTCAACCCGTGAGGAGGTCGCGCGCCTGGAGGCAGCCGCGCGCGTGGCGGGACGCCCCATCTCGGTCCATCTCAAGGTGGACACGGGAATGGGACGGCTCGGCGTCTGGCATGAGGAGGCCCCGGCCCTCGCACAACTCATCAAGGGGTCTCCCAGCCTGCGGCTAGCCGGAATCTTCACTCACTTTGCAAGCCCCGACGAGGCCTCGTTCACCGAGGAGCAGCGCCGACGATTCCTGTCGACGCTAAAGGCAAGCGGTCTCGAGGGCCTTCCCCCGGAGCGCCTCTTTGTCCATGCCGACAACAGTGCGGGCCTGGAGACCATGCCGCTCACAAGCCCCTTCAACGCCGTCAGGGTCGGGCTTCTCCAGTTCGGGATACTGCCCCACTCCAGCTCGTTCCTCTCCCAAGTCCACACGGAGACCGTGTTCAGTTTTCACACCCGCGTGGGCATCGTTAAGCGCCTGCCGGCGGGCACCACGGTGAGCTATGGGCGTACCCGGAAGCTCACACGGGATTCGACCATCGCGGTACTCTGCGCGGGCTACGGCGATGGGATACCGAGGTCGGTCAGCAACCGGGCGAGCATTCTGCTCAAGGGGGTCCGCTGCCCGGTCCTCGGTCGGGTCACCATGGACCAGACCATCGTCGACATCACCGAGGTTCCGGGAGTCGCAAGCGGCGACGAGGCCGTGATCATCGGCAAGCAGGGTTCGGACGAGATCTCCGTAGGCGAGTTCAGCCGCTGGGCGGACACGATACCCTGGGAAACCCTGTGCTCGGTCAGCAAGCGGGTCCCCCGGGTCTACAGGACGGCTCTGGGCACCTGACTCGCCCGCCCGGGCGCCCCCTTACTTGCCCGTTCCGGCAACGCGGAACCCGATGGCCTTCAATTTCGGCAGGTCGAGGATGTTGCGGCCGTCAAACACGAACGCGGGCTTGGACATCAGGCCAAAGATCCTCTCGAAATCCAGCGTCCTGAACTCGTCCCATTCGGTCGTGATCGCCAAGGCGTGCGCGCCGGTGGCGGCCTCGTAGGCGTTTGATGCAATGCTCAGAAGCGGGTTCGACAGGTCCTTGCCGAGCACGTCCCTGCGTATTTCGTCAGCGGGCACCTTCGGGTCATACACGGTCACCTTCGCCTGCTCGGTTATCAGGTCGCGACAGACCGAGATTGCCGGCGACTCGCGCGTATCGTTGGTGTCCTTCTTGAACGCGAAGCCAAGCACCGCGATTTTCTTGTCGGCTACGGAATTATAGAGGGCGCGGACGATCTTCGAGCTGAAGCGGCGCTTCTGCCAGTCGTTCATCTTGACGACCCATTCCCAGTAGGCAGCCACCTCCGGGATGCCGAAATGCTCGCAGAGGTAGACCAGGTTGAGGATGTCCTTCTGGAAGCACGAGCCGCCGAAGCCCACGGAGGCCTTCAGGAACTTCGGGCCTATCCGCGAGTCCCTGCCAATCGCATTGGCCACCTCGTCCACGTCGGCCCCGGTAGCCTCGCAGAGCGCCGAGATCGAGTTGATCGACGAAATCCTCTGGGCAAGAAAGGCGTTGGCGACCAGCTTGGAAAGCTCCGAGGACCATAGGTTGGTCGTGATGATCCGCTCGCGCGGCACCCACCGGGCGTAGACACCGACGAGCGCCGCCATGGCCGCCTCGCCCTCAGGGGTGCGCTCGCCGCCGATCAGGACACGATCCGGATTCAGGAGGTCTGCGACCGCGGTGCCCTCGGCGAGGAACTCGGGGTTGGAGAGGACCTGGAACTTAATCCCGCGGCCGTTAGCCGCGAGGATGTCCTTAATCGTCTCCGCGGTCTTAACCGGGATCGTCGACTTCTCGACGATGATCTTGGGTCCGCCGGCGCACTCGGCAATCGTCCTGGCAACCGACTCGATGAAGCGAAGGTCTGCGGCGCGGCCCGCGCCCACCCCGTAGCTCTTGGTCGGTGTGTTGACCGCAACAAAGACGATGTCGGCGGATTCGATGCCCCCCTTGACGTCCGTCGAGAAATGCAGGTTCTTGCCGCGGGTCTTGCGGACGACCTCGTCTAGCCCGGGCTCATAGATGGGCAGCGTGTCGGAGCTCCATGCCGCGATGCGTGCCGCGTTCATGTCGACCACCCTGACCTCGATGTCGGGCGCCTTCAGCGCGATCATCGCCATCGTGGGTCCGCCGACGTAGCCGGCTCCTATGCAGCAGATCTTCATTCGGGTGAGCAGCCCATGTTGTTCGCGCACCCCACAAATCCAAGCCGGAAAGTGGGTGCGCTTCGGCTATGCAAGAGGCAACCCGTCTAAGCCGGCGTCGGCGCGGGCGCGGGCCCGGCACCAAGACCCTCGGCAGGCGCCTGCTTGTCGGCGACCTTCTTCTCCTCCGGCTTGTCAGCCGCCTTGCCGATGAAGGCGGCCGCAATCGGAGACCGGATCTCTCCAAACTCAAGAATCTCGAGCACATGGCGTCCCTCGAGCGTCTCGTGCTCAAGGAGGGCCTCGGCGATCTTGTTCAAGGCATCCCGGTGCTCGCCTATGATGGTCCTCGCCCGCCCGTGCTGCTCCGAAATGATCCTCTGGATCTCGACGTCAATGCGCCGGGCCGTGTCCTCGGAGATGTTCTCTGTGCGCGTGATGTCGCGTCCAAGGAAGACGGTATCGTGGTTGCCCCCGTAGGAGACAGGGCCCAACGGGCTCATGCCCCAGTCGCACACCATGTGGCGGGCGATGGCGGTGATCTGGATGATGTCCCCCGCGGCGCCGCTCGAAATGTCACCCAAAACGATCTCCTCGGCCACGCGGCCTCCCAGGCCCATGGCGATTTGGTTGAGCATCCGCTTCATGGCCTGCGTGAGCACATCCTTCTTCGGGATGAACATCGTGCTGCCCAAGCTGCGTCCGCGCGGGATGATCGTGACCTTGTGGACGGGCATGTGCCCGTCGTCCAATACGCCCTGGATCAGGGCGTGGCCGGCCTCGTGGTAGGCGGTGAGCTTCTTCTCCTCATCGTCCATCAGGCGCCTGCGCTCGCGCCCAAACTGCACCTTCTCGCGGGCGTCCTCGACATCAAGCGCGTCAATCTTCTTGCGGTTCCTGCGCGCGGCAAGAAGCGCTGCCTCGTTAAGGAGGTTGGCCAGCTCTGCCCCGGAGAGGCCAGGCGTGCCGCGGGCGATGACGCCCAGGTCCACGTTGTCCGCAAGGCTCAGCTTGCGCGCGTGCACGCGCAGGATCTGCTCACGCCCGATCATGTCGGGCAGGTCGACGTAGATCTGGCGGTCGAAACGGCCAGGCCTGAGGAGGGCGCTGTCGAGCACATCCGGACGGTTCGTGGCCGCAATGATGATGACGCCTTCGGTCGTGTCGAAGCCGTCCATCTCCACCAGGAGTGAATTAAGGGTCTGCTCGCGCTCGTCATTGCCGCCGCCCAGACCTGCGCCCCTCTGGCGGCCCACCGCGTCGATTTCGTCGATGAAGATCAGGCAAGGCGCGCTCTTGCGGCCCTGCTCAAACATGTCGCGGACACGAGACGCACCCACGCCGACGAACATCTCGACGAAATCCGATCCGGAGATGCTGAAGAAGGGCACATCGGCCTCGCCCGCAACCGCCTTGGCCAGAAGCGTCTTTCCGGTGCCCGGGGGTCCCACCATCAGGATGCCCTTCGGGATCCGTCCGCCCATCTTTGTGAACTTCTTCGGATCCTTCAGGAATTCAACCACCTCGGAGACCTCTTCCTTGGCCTCGTCGCAGCCCGCCACATCGCCAAACGTGACCTTGTCACGGTCCCGGGTCAGGAGCTTGGCCCGGCTCTTTCCGAAGTTGAGGGCTCCGCGCCCGGCCTGCCGAAGCTGCCGGCTGAAAAGGAAATAAAGAAAGCCAATGATGATCAGGACCGGCAGCACGCTCAAGGCGAGCTGGGTGAGGACCGTTGTCGTTGGGCGCTCGACGAACTTGTTCGTCTTCTGGAGGCGCTCCATGTTCGAATCGGTCAGGCGTCCCGCAGCCCTAAACGCAGACGTCTTCACGCCCCGCTCGTTGGTCAGGCTCGCCGTGTTGAGCTCACCGGTGATGATGACCCAGTCGCGGCCACCCGAGGGATCCGGCTGGATCACGCCACTCTTGATGTCCGTGGACTCGGCATGGGTCACAACCTCAAAGATGGTCAGGGGTGCCGGCGAAACCGTGATCCCGGGGGACCAGAAGAGCAGCGCAATGACCGCAAAGGCCAAGGCTATCCAAAAGATGAGCACCTTGGGCTGAAAACGATCAGGAGGTATGTTCTTCAGCTGCCTGCGTGGCTTCTTGGTTTCGATGTCGGGCATCTATGTGGGTATATGACTGTTAAACCTACGTTGTTGTTCCGGCGTTACAAGTCAATGTGGCGTCGCAGTATTGCGTAGCGGCTCGAATCGGAGCCGTCCTCCCCGGATTACTGCAAAGCCATGCCTTCCAAGGCTGTGCCTGACCGGCAACCCTCGCTCCACGGAGCGAAGGAGAAGGTCGAATCCCTGCCGGGAAAGATCCCCGGCCCGATCCTGCGCCAGGAGCCAGCGATGGAGCGCCCTTCGCACGACGGCCCTGGGCCTGCCAGCGAGCCTCGACACAGCCAAGCTGCCGTCACTCTCGAGAGAGCCCAGCGCGTCGACCCAGGCCTCGAGGGCCTGGTCATCCTCCTCAATAAGTTCCCTGGAAAGTGCCGCACCTGCCAAAGCGTCCCTTTCCGAAGCCCTAATCCATTGCGGGATGACATCCCGCCTTAAGCGGTTCCTGAAATGGTCTCCCCGGGCGTTGCTCGAGTCCTCCCTCCAGGGGGCCCCCGCGGCCCGAAGCGCCGCGGCGATCTGGGCCTTCTTCAGGGCAAGGAGGGGCCTGGCGTGGAAGCGCCCCCTTTGCCCCTGGGGAGACCCCTCATGCAGGTGCAGGGGCCTAGGCGCCGCAAGGCCGGCCGCGCCACTTCCGCGCGCGATCCGCATCAGAAGCGTCTCCGCGACGTCATCGAGTTGGTGTCCAAGCCAAAGGACACGGATCCGGCGCGCGGCCATGGCCCGCTCAATGAAATGGAATCGGGCCTGCCTTGCGCCCGCCTCGCTCCTGGAGCGGCTCTTGGCGGTCCAGCGGCCCCCCACGTACTCCACTCCCAGCTGGGCGCACATGCGCTCGCAGAAGCGGGCGTCTGCCGTCGACTCCGCCCCGCGCAGGCGGTGGTCAAAGTGGAGGGCCACAAGCCCGCGCGCCCTTGTGGGCCAGTGCGCCCGCAGCAAGAGAAGGAGCGCCACCGAGTCGGCACCTCCCGAGAGGGCAACCGCCCAGCGCTCCCTGGGCGGCCGCTGGTCGGCCCACGCGACCACCTCCGGGTGCAGGCGCTCTCGCGGCACAAGGCCCGCGATCCTCTCTGCGGCCGCTGGCCATTGGGCTTTGCCGCTAGGCTTCATTGCCGTGCCTCGCCTTGACCTCAGGAGAAGCTCAGGTGCGGCTTGCCGAAATAGGGAATGAGCACCTCGGGAATCCTCACTCTCCCGTCAGCCTCAAGGTTGTTCTCAAGGATTGCGGCGAGGACCCTCGGCACGGCCAGGCCCGAGCCATTGAGCGTGTGGACGAGCTCCGTCTTGCCCGATTCCTTTGACCGGTAGCGGATCTGGGCACGGCGCGCCTGGAAGGCCTCGAAATTGGAGCAGCTGGAAACCTCAAGCCAGCGCTTTTGGCCGGCGGCCCACACCTCGAGGTCGTATTTCTTGGACTGCGCAAACCCAAGGTCCCCCCCGCACATCAGGAGCACGCGGTACGGGATCTCGAGCTTCCTGAGCATCCGCTCGACGTCGTTGCGGAGCGCGTCCAGCTCCTCGTAGCTCCGGGACGGGTGCACCCACTTCAGGAGCTCGACCTTGTCGAACTGGTGAAGCCGATTGAGCCCGCGCACGTCCTTGCCATAGCTTCCCGCCTCCCTCCGGAAGCAGGGGGTGTAGGCACACCGCATGACGGGCAGAGAGAGCTCGTCCAGGATCTCATCCCGGAAAAAATTGGTCAGGGGAACCTCCGCCGTCGGCACGGCAAAGAGCCTGTCGGGCGTGGTCTCGTACATCTGGCCTTCCTTGTCCGGCAATTGCCCCGTGGCCGTGGCGCTGGCCGCGTTCACGAAAATGGGAGGCGAGACCTCCACGTACCCCGACTTTGCGTCCTCCTCCAGGAAGAAATTGATGAGCGCCCGGACAAGCCGCGCCCCGTCGCCGATGAAAAAGGGGAAACCGGCTCCCGTGACCTTGGCCCCTCGCTCAAAGTCATAGAGTTTGGCAAACCCGGGGATGTCCCAGTGGGCGACCGAGTGGGTCCCGACGCTCGACGTGTCCCCGTGGGTCGAGAAGACCACGTTCTGCTCCGGCGTGGCCCCCTCCGGGACGCTCGCATGGGGCAGGTTCGGGAGCGTGAGCATGGCCTCGCGGCATTTCTCCTCCGACGCCTTGAGGGCCCCGTCCTTCTCCTTGATCTGGACCGAGACCGCCTTCATCTCGGAGAGCTTCGCGAGGAATTCCGGGGATCCCTTCGGCAAGGATGCCATCGCGGTGTTGGCGGCCTTCTGGACGGAGCGCAGGTGCTCGACTTCCTGGAGATGCGAACGCCATGCCGCGTCTGCTTTAAGGACAAGGTCCAGGTCCACCGACAGGTGCTTCTTGGCGATCGCCGCGCGCACGAGGTCGGGCGATTCGCGGATGAGTTTGGGGTCGAGCATAATTAGAGCGATACGCGGTACGTCGTTGCCTTCTGGCGCGGGTCGGACCGGCCGAAGGATTCAAGCGGGGCAAGGTTCTCCATGAGCGGCAAATATATGCGGCAGGTCCGCGGGGAATCAACCCTGGCTGGCCCGTCGCGCAGCGACCTGCGCGCGCGCGCGCTGGAAGCGCATGTGGACTTCCTTCACGGTGAGCATCTTCAGGTTGCCCACGGGGGCCTGGATTACGAAGTTGGTGGGCCCCCCGAGCGGATACGGCCCAAAGAGGCTCGGGTCCGTAGGCCCGAAGATGGCCAGCACGCGAACGCCAAGGGCGGCCGCAAGGTGCATGGGACCGCTATCGTTGCTGATCACCCACTCGGCCCGTTTCACCAGGGCGGGAAGGGACACGAGGCTCGTGTTTCCCGTGAGATTGAGGAACTGCTCGGCTGGAAAGGCCCCCCGGTCGGGCAAGAAGTTGTTGCCGGCCCAGACGACCTTCCGGTTCTTGTCCTCCCGGAGGATCAGCTCGGTGAGCTGCTTAAACCCGCCCCACTTCTTGTCGGCGCGGCGGCTGTCCGGGAACATGACGTAGGGCCGGGCCCCGCCGCGGCCATCCGCGAACTTAAGGTTGAGGCTGTCCACCTCTCGGAACTTGAGCGCCCCCCTGAGCTCGGGCTTTGCGCCGAGCACCGGGCAAAACTGCAGCAGGATGTCCACGGCGTGGCTGCGGCGGCCGTCCGGGGGCAGCGGGACCTTCTCGTCGTAGAACATTCCCGCGTACTCCCGGGCGTCCGAGCGCCCCACCTTGTGCTTGGCCTTTGCGCGCGAAGTCATCAGCCCCGTCCTCAAGAGCCCCTGCATGTCGAAGACGTAGTCGAACTTCGTGGCCCGCACCTGGCGCATGAGCTTCAGGAAACCCTTCGCTCCGCCGGCCCTCTCGAACACGTACACCGCGTCGACCGCCTCGCAGGCACGCACGATCGGCGCGAACATCTCGCGGACAATCCAGGAGATGCGCAGGTCGTGCCTCTGCGCCTTAAGCGAAGTGGCAACCTGGAGGCCCTGGACGATGTCGCCCAGGGAGGAGGGCTTGATGACAAGGAGTTCGGTCATTGACGCGCGAGCGTAACGTTCCATGGATTTTCCCGGCCAAGATCAAACGCCAAATCCTAAAATACCTCCAAAGACCGCTTGATCCTCCTTTTGCTGAACGTCCTAGGCCGCCTGCTCGCTCTAACCCCCGAGCCGCTCCTGCGCGCCCTTTCGGCCTCTGGAGGGGAGCTCATCCTGTGGCTGGCGCCCCGCAGGCGGCGGCTCCTCAGATCGAACCTGCACCACGCCTTCCCCTACCGGCCGAGGGCCTGGCGCCGGAACATCGCACGCGTGAGTTCGCGGCGCCTGGTCGAGACCGCCCTCCTCTCCCTGGCAGCCCCTTTTCTCTCCGAGCGCAGGATCCGCTCGATCGGCCGCCTCGGGCCCTCAGTCGAGGAATTTGCAGGCAGCTTGCAGGGCCGCCCGCGCCCGGTCGTGCTGGCGACCCTCCACCTGGCACTCTGGGAGAGCCAGACCTGGCTCAAGGTCCTTAGCCCCGGCATCACCCAGGAGTTCGGGATCATCTTCAGGCCGCTCGACAACCCCTCCCTGGACGGGTTCGTCAAGCGCACCCGGGAGCGCCACGGGATGAGGCTCCTGTCCCGAAAGGCGGGGTTTGCCGAGGCCCTCGGCATCCTCCGAGCCAAGGGGTGCGTGGGCGTCCTCTTTGACCAGAATGCGGGCAACCAGGGGGCTCTCACGCTCCTCTTTGGCCGGGTCTGCAGCTCAACCGAGCTTCCCGGGGTCCTCGCCTCCAAGTTCGGGGCCGAGCTTCGCACGTTCTACCCCAGGCGCACGGGCTTCTGGCGCGTCACCTTCGAGTCCGAACTCGTGCCGTACGACGGGACTGCGGCAGGCGCCACCGTGTCCCTGAACCGCTGGCTCGAGTCCGCCCTTTCCCAGGAGGAGCTCTGCGGATCGTGGCTGTGGGCGCACGACCGGTGGCGCAACCAGGATGTCCCGGCACGCCGGCTCCGCCTCCAGGCAAAGCGCAATCTGCTGGCTCTTGACCTCCGGGCCCGGGGTCTTTCGGCGCTTCCCCGCGGGACGCGGGTGTACGTGCGCATGCCGAACTGGCTGGGGGACGTCGCCATGGCGTTGCCGCTCTTGCGAGCTCTCCGGATCTCGCGCCCCGACGCCGAGCTGACGCTCCTTGCAAAGCCCGGGTTTGTGCCGTTCCTGGAGTCGCTCGGCGTGGCCGACCGGGTGCACCCGCTTCCCCCGAGGGGCCCAGCGTATTTCGCATCCTTTGCCGCGCTCCGGGCCGCGTATCCGGACGTGTGGCTCCTCTTCACCAACTCCTTTCGAGGAGACCTGGAGGCGTTCCTGGCCGGGTGCCCCCAGAGGTTTGGGATTCAGAGGCCGGGCAAGCGGAGGCCGCTTCTGACGCACGCCTACCGGCTTCCCCCGGCCTTTGATGAGGAGCACCACCACCAGATCGAGCTCTGGGGGGACTTCCTGCGGCACTTTGGCCTCGAAGCCCAGCCCGACTGCTCCCCGTTCCCCGTGCCCGGCCGAAGGGACACACACCCGGGCACGGGGCCGGGCCCCATCGGATTGATCGCCGGTTCCGAGAACGACCCGCAGAAGCGCTGGCCTCAGAGCCATTGGCGGAGCCTGATCGACGCCCTCCCCTCGGAGCGTTTCCTGCTCCTGGGGACGCCGGGCGACGCGCCCATCACCTCGGCGCTCGCGGCGGGGTTGGACCCGACCCGCGTGACGGACCTCGCCGGAAAGACGAACCTGGTGGAGTTTGCCCGCGCCCTTGTCTCCTGTCGCCTGCTCGTGGCCAACGACACAGGCGGCATGCACCTGGCAAACGCGCTGGGCGTCCCCGTGGTGGGCCTGTTCGGCCCCACCAATCCTCTCAGGACGGGTCCGGTGTTTTCGTCCCCCTATCGCATCCTGCAGCCTGCCGGCTGCCCCCCCTCGGGTGGCGGCTCCCTGGGCAGCCTCCTACCCGAAACCGTGGTCGCGGCGGTGCGGGACTTGCTTTAGGCTGGCCGATGCCGACACCCTTGTAGCCGCCGATGCCGCTTCTGACCGTCACAGACCTGCGCACCTACTTTCACACGAGAAATGGTGTGTACCGCGCGGTCGACGGCGTGAGCTTCAGCGTGGAGCGAGGAGAGACCCTGGGCATCGTGGGAGAGTCCGGCTCGGGAAAGTCGGTCACGTGCTACTCGATCATGGGCCTTATCCCCCAGCCTCCGGGCAGGATAGAAAGCGGCTCGGCGATGTTCGACGGCATCGACCTGCTGCGCTGCAGCCCGGCCGTCGCGCGCTCGATCCGCGGCAAGCGCGTGTCGATGATCTTCCAGGACCCGATGACGTCGCTCAATCCGTACCTCCGGATTTCCGAGCAGCTGGTTGAGCCCCTCCTTATCCACGAGAAGATATCAAAGGGGGACGCCCTGTCCCGGGCCCTGGAGATGATGGAGGCCGTCGGGATAAACGACGCCGCCCGCCGGATCCACTTCTACCCCCATGAATTCTCCGGGGGTATGCGCCAGAGGGTGATGATCGCGATGGCCCTGGTGACGCGGCCCGAGCTCCTGATCGCCGACGAGCCGACGACAGCCCTCGACGTGACGGTCCAGGCCCAGATCCTGGACCTGATCCGCAGGCTGCAGCGCGACCTTGGCATGGCGGTCATCTTCGTCACCCATGACCTCGGCGTCGTGGCCGGGCTCTGCGACAACGTCCAGGTGATGTACGGCGGCCGGATCATGGAGACGGCCAGCGCACGCGCGATCTTCAACGCCCCCCAACACCCGTACACGCAGGCCCTCCAGCGCTCGATCCCCGCACTCCAGCCCAAGGGGCAGGAACTCTTTACGATCCCGGGACTTCCCCCCGATGTTTCGAAGGAGATCCTAGGCTGCGCCTTCGCCCCGAGATGCACCTTCGCGCTCGATGCGTGCAGGGCCACGCGGCCCGAGCTCGAGGAGGTCTCGCCCGGACACTCCCATGCGTGCACCCGGGCCCTGGCCGGTGAAATCAGCGTGGGCTCCCTGGGCCTGCCCGAGAACAATGACTGAGAACATCCTCGAGCTCCGGGACGTAAAGGCCCACTTCCCGATCCACACGGGATTTTTCGTGAAGAAGCAGACCGGCTCCGTGCGGGCCGTCGACGGCGTCACGCTGTCGGTCCGACAGGGGGAGGTGCTCGGGCTTGTGGGCGAGTCGGGATGCGGAAAGTCCACATTGGCCCGTACGATCCTCCAGCTGGTGCCCACCACGGCGGGGGCCGTGATCCTAAGCGGCCGCAACCTGGGCGAGGCTACGAGGACCGAGATGCAGCTAGCGCGGCGCGACCTGCAGATGATTTTCCAGGACCCCTACGCCTCGCTCAACCCCAGGATGACGGTCCACGCGGCGCTCGCGGAGCCGCTCCTGGTCCACGGCATCTGCGGGAAAGCCGAGGTCCAGGTCCAGGTCGATCAGCTGATGAACCGGGTCGGGCTCGCGCCCCGGTTTGCGCGGAAGTATCCCCATGAGTTCTCCGGGGGCCAGCGCCAGCGCATCGCGATCGCCAGGGCACTGGCCCTGCGCCCAAAGGTCATCGTGGCGGACGAACCCGTATCGGCCCTCGATGTGTCCATCCAGGCCCAGATCCTCAATCTGCTCTCGCAACTCTGCAGGGAGATGAACCTCACCCTGATCTTCATCGCCCACGACCTCTCGGTCGTGCGGCACATCTCCGACCGGGTGGCCGTCATGTACCTGGGCAAGATCGTCGAGCTCGGGCCCGCCCTCGACGTGATCGACCGCCCCAGCCATCCCTACACGAAGGCCCTTGTGAGCGCGATACCGGTCCCCAATCCGGACATCGAGCGCACGCGCCAAAGGATCGTCCTGGCGGGCGACCCCCCCTCCCCGATCGACCCGCCAAGCGGCTGCGCTTTCCATCCCAGGTGCCCGTACGCCACCCTGCGCTGCCGTGAGGCCGTTCCACCCCTGGTTCCCGCGGGCCCCTCCCGCGAGGCCGCGTGCATCCGCCTGGGCGAGCTTGGATAGGAAAAGGGCCCTAGCCCTTTGCCGCAGCGGCCTGCTTCTCAAGCGCGTCGACGCGCTTGAAGAGATCCGGCAGCCGGTTCCTTAGTATGATGATCTTCTGCTCGAGAAGCAGCGGAAGGCTCGGCGACCCCCAGACCGAGGTCTTCGGCGGGATGTCGTCCTTGACGCCCGACTTGGCGGCAATCATGGCCCCGGAGCCCACGGTGAGGTGCCCTGCCAGCCCGCATTGCCCGCCCACGACCACATAGTCGCCGAGGGTGACGCTGCCCGCGATTCCCACCAGCGCGCAGATCATGCAGTGCTTGCCGATCACGACGTTGTGGCCGACCTGGACCAGGTTATCGATCTTGGTCCCCTCTCCCACCGAGGTCCTCTCAAAGCGCGAGCGGTCGACCGTCGTGTTGGCCCCGATCTCCACGTCATCCCCTATTACCACCGTGCCGACCTGGGGCACCTTCGCATGGCGCCCCTCCACAAATTCATAGCCGAAACCATCGGACCCGATGATGACGCCCGGGTGAAGGCGCACCCTCTTGCCGATCGTGCACTCGGCCTGCACCACGACACCCGGCATGAGCCACGAGTCGTCGCCGACCTGGGTGCCGTGGCCCACGAATACCCCGGACTGCAGGTGGGCCCGCTCGCCAATCCTGGCTCCTGACTCCACAACGCACAGGGGGCCCACCGTGGCCGTGGCCGCGACCCGGGCGTCCGCCGCGATGACGGCGGAAGGATGGATGCCGGGACTGGGCTTGGGCCAGAGTTCCTGCTCCAGCCGGGAGCAGAGACGGGCAAGGGACGCCGAGGGGTTCGCCACGAACAGGTACACCTGCCCCGATCCGGGCGCACCGGAGTAGTCCAGCGGCAGCAGCACGATGGTCGCGCGGGTTCGCGCCACCAAAGTCTTGTACTTGGGGTTCCCCAGAAAGGAGATGTCTCCGGGTTCGGCAGAGCCGAGCGACGCTATTCCTCGGATCACCTCGTTGGTCAAGCCTTCCGTCCGTGCCGGCTCAACGATCGCTGCAATCTCCCCTTGCGTGAACGAGACCTTCATAGTGCATAGACAAAGAACCCCGCTTGCTCAACGCAAGCGGGGTTCGATCTCAAATCGAGGGCTCTTAAAGCCGTTATTACTTGATGCCGGGGACCGTGATCTTCGGCGAGTCGCCCGTGGCAGCCGGAGCGGCCGGGGTTGCGGTCGTCGACGCCGCAGGGGCTGCGGTGGCGGCCGGGCGGTCCTTGTTGAGCTCGGTTGCGACCTCGTCGGTGATGTCGAGGCTCGGGTCAAAATAGAGGATGTTCGAGACGCCGACCAGGGTCGGGCCGGACTTGTCGAGCAGGAAGGTCGCGCCCTTCTTCTTGGCGATCTCGACGGCGGACTTGGTGATCTCCTCGATCATCAGGGTCTTGAACGTCTGGAACCTCTGCTGGAGCGTGTTGCGGGTGTTCTGGATGAAGGAATTCTGCTCGCTGCGCTTCTGCTGGATCTCGTCGTACTTCTTCTGGGCCTCACCCTGGGCCTTTGTCTTGGCTTCGGCCGTGGCCGTCGGGTTCTTGGACTGCTCATCGAGCTCCTTGAACTGCTCAACCAGGGCGTTTCCGTCCTTGGTGATCTGGGCCAGCTGGTCCTGGGCCTTGGCCTCGTCAGCCTTGAGCTTGGCCTGCTGTTCCTCGGTCTTCCAGTGGTTGTCGAAAAGTTTCGCTAGGTCCACCACAAGAATTTTTGGGGCGGTTTGAGCGTGTGTCGTCAGGGCCGTGAGCGCTATCGCGGCGACTGCAACGAGGGACTGTATGGATTTCTTCATGGGATGTTATCGCAGGGTGTAAGGGAAAGATCGAATCGGATTTAGAACCGGGTGCCAAACGAAAAATTGAACTGCCCGCCGTGTTTGTTGAGCGGGGTCCCCTTGATCGGGATGCCGTAGTCGAGGCTGAGGGGCGACCCCGCAACCATGAGCCTAAGGCCAAAGCCAAAGTCGTCGTTGTATCCGCCCGGGTTGAAGTCGTAGGCGGGGGCGTTCACGAAGCCGACATCGTAAAAGAAGGCGAAGCGGATGGGGTCGACGATCTCCACGGAGTACTCAACGTTGAACATGCCGTAGGTCTTGCCGCCAATCGGCTCTCCATATGGGTCGCGGGGGCTAACCTCATGGTACTCAAAGCCGCGGAGGTCATAGGGGCCGCCGAGGTAGAACGCGTCGTAGTACGGCAGGATCTTGAAGTTGCCGTAGTTGTCGATGACGCCGGCTCGGGCCACGAGCTCCAGGATCTGGGTCTGGGTGTCGAAGACCTTGAAGTTCTGCGACCCCTTGAATTCGAAACTGTAGTAGTTGTCGGTGCCCCCCAGGATGCCGCCGGCGACCGTGGTCGTGAAGTCGATGCGATTGCCCGACGTCGGGCTCACCAGCTTGTCTCGGGTGTCTCGGACAATCTCAAAGGAGACATCGGATACCTTGTGCAGGCCGGAGAACTCCGTGATGACGTTCGAGGCCGATGCATTGACGTTGTAGATGCTGATGGTCTCGTACTGGTAGGTCAGGGTCCCGTTGAAGAGCCCGAAGAGGTGCTTGCGGAGGTCGACGTTGCCGCCCTCGGTAAGCTCTTGGTAATACGTGCTCACGTAGGTGGACTGCTCGCGGAACAGGCTGAAGCCGAAGGCCAGCTGCTTCTCGAACAAGTAGGGCTCCTCGAAGCTGAGGACCGCCTCGTTTGAGAGCTGTCCCAGCGAGACCTTGATGCTGAATTTCTCGCCGTCGCCCTGGAAGATGGACCTGCGGTTGAAGAGATCAAAGTTGGTCTGCTGGACCTGGGCGAAGACGGTGGCCCGCTCCAGAGTGCTGTAACCCGCTCCAAACGTGAAGGTCCCGGTCCTTCCCTCCTTGACGGCCACGCGCATGTCACGGCGTCCGGGGATGTTCGTGTCCTGGGGCGTGATGTCGACCTCGTCGAAGAAACGCGTGTTCTCCAGGCGGTTCTTGCTGATCTTCATGCGGACCGTGTCGAATACATCACCGGGGCCGAGGATGAGCTCGCGGATAATGACCACGCTCTTGGTCTTTGTGTTGCCGTCGATCTGGATGGACTCGACGCTGAATTTCTCGCTCTCGTCGACCTTGAACTCAAGGTCGATGTCGTTGGTCTTCAGGTTCGGCCTGCGAGTGACATGCACCCGGGTTTCGAGGTAACCATCCTTGCCGTAGTAGTCCTCCAGGCGCTCCACGGACTTGTCGATCTTGGAGGGTGAGAACACGGCACCCGGTTTTGCATAGAGACTGGCCACGCGCTTCAGGAGCACGGTCGAGTGGAGCTTGTTGCCGGAGATCGTAATCTCCCCGATATGGTACTGGCGGCCCTCGTTGACCGCGACGGTGATCACCAGGCCGCCGCCCTTCGGGTAACCGAATACGACCCGCTCCTCGGGAATGTCGACGTCCAGGTAGCCATGCTCACGGTAATAGTCGCGGAGCTTGTCCAGGTCGTCCTGGAACTGGTCATCCTTGAACCGGCCGGTGTCCATGAGCCACGAGAACATCCACCATTTCTTGGTATCCATGACCTTCCTAAGGGCCTTGGTCTTCACATGCGCATTGCCGGTGAAATTGACAGCGAGGATCTTCACCTTCTTCCCTTCGCGAATCTTGAAGGTGATGGTCCCCAAGCCCGTCCCCCGGTCGCGCGCGATCGAGTAGCTCACGGTGGCTTGGTTGAATCCTTCCTTCTGGTAATATTCCTTAATCTTCTCGGAGTCCTCCTTCACCTGCCGCTCGTCGAGGGCGGTGTTGGGCGTCGTCTTGATCTCTTTCTCGAGACGGCGAGTCTTGATCTCCTTGTTGCCCTCGTACTTAACCGCGAGCACGCGGTATTTCGGGGTGACCTCAATCACCAGGTTAAAGGTCCGAGCGTCGACCGCCTCGCGCTTGATCTCGATGAATTCGAAAAGTCCGGTCTTGTAGAGCGCGCGGATGTCGCGATCGAGCATCGTCTCATCAAGGTCCCCGCCCTCCCTGACCTGGATGTTCGCCCTCACCACCTGCTCGTTGACGTTCGCGGTGCCGACGAACTTGACCGTGACTGCGCCCACCTTGTAGGCGGGAGCCGAGGCGGCTGCGTCGTTGGACTGCCCTTGGGCTTCCTGGGCGGACACGCGGCAGATGCCGGCAGCCGCGAGGATCACAAAGACAAAGGCAAAGCGTAGGACCCTGTGGATCACAGGGTTACTGGGTATAGTTTTCAAATCGTGTGATGTCGCGGAGGAAAGTAAGCCGCAGTTCTCCTACTGGCCCGTTTCGCTGCTTGGCAACGATTAACTCTGCCGAGTCAGCGGCCACTTGGAATTTTTCGTCTGCGTCTTTGGGTCGGGCAAGCATGAGTACCACGTCGGCGTCTTGTTCGATCGATCCGGATTCGCGCAGGTCAGCAAGCCTGGGTGCGCGGTTTTCCTTTTCGGACGAACGGTTCAGTTGACTTAATACAATGACGGGGACCTCAAGTTCCTTCGCAAGAGACTTTAATCCTCTGGAAGCCTCCGCCACCTGCTGTTCGCGGGGCACCTTGGAATCAACGGGGCTCAGGAGCTGGAGGTAGTCAACGATGATCAAGCCCAGCTTCTGGCGGGAATGAACCCGGCGAGCCTTTGCACGTAACTGCATGATTGACAAGCTACTTGAATCGTCAATGAAGAGCGGAGCCTTTGAGAATTCATCCGCGGCAGCAACGAGCAGCTGCTGCTCATTGCCATTCTTTGACAATAGCCCGTCGCGGAGGGCCTGCATCTTGACCCTGGCCCGCGAACACAGCATGCGCAGGGCAAGTTGGGCCGCGCTCATTTCCAGGGAAAAGATAAGGGTTGGGAAGGGAGCTCCCCGCTTCGGGAGCGTGGCGGCCTCCGCAATGTTGAGCGCAAAGGACGTCTTGCCCATGGACGGACGGGCCGCCAGCACGATCATTTCCTGGCGCTGAAATCCAAACGTGAGGCGGTCAAGGTCGTGGAATCCGGAGGGGGCCCCCGTCATCTCACCCTTCTTCATCATCATCTTGTGGACGACGTTCATCGCCTCCTTGGTGGGGACGCTCATGGGCTTGGCGCCCTCGCTCACGCGGCTCTGGGTGACCGCGAAGATCTTGGCCTCGACCTGGTCCACGAACTCGTCAATGCCGCCCGTGAAATTGAAGCACTCCTCCACGGCGCCGGTGGCCGAGCGGATAATCTCCCTGAGGAGGTGCTGCTCGCGCACGCGCTCGATGAAATATCCGGCCTGCGCGGTCGTCGGGATGCTCCCGCTCACGCGGGTCAGGAACGCGTAGCCGCCTATGGATTCAAGCTGCTTGGAAGTCTTTAACTCCTCGCCCAGGACCGCCACATCAATGGGAACCTGGCGGGTATAGAGGTCCTGCAGCTTCTCAAAGACGATCCCGTGCGCGGGAACGTAAAAGGACTCCGGAGTGATCCGCGCCTCGAGGCAACGTGCGACGACGTCCGAACCATCTATAAGGCAACACGAAAGGAGATATTCTTCGGCCTCGACGCTATGCGGCAACCCACGCCCCGCCGCGGGTGCGCCGGAGCGTTGCGGGCTAATGCTCTTCTCGTCGGCCATTCAGGGGGTCAGCCGGGGACCCTTCATGGGGATCAACCCGACTTTCGTTGGCGGGAAGGCCTGGAGACTACCTCCTTGCCTCGCCCTTCTTGTTTTTTTTCTCCTCTGCAGCCTTCTCCTCCGCGGAGGGCTCAATCGGGTTCTCGGAAACCACGTCAAATGAAAGCTCAACCGAAACGTCATCGTGCAGCTTCACCTTGACGGTGTGCTTGCCCAGGGTCTTCACCGGGGTGTGCAGGTGGATGCGCTTGCGGTCGATCGAGAAGCCGGCAGCCACGAGCTTGTCGTGGAGGTCTGCGGAGGTGACCGCTCCGAACATCTTGCCTCCTTCTCCGGTTGTGACGGCAAAGGCCAGGCTCGTCTTTTCAAGCTTGTGGGCAAGTTCCTGGGCTCCGTTCAACTCCAGGGCTTCGCGCTCGCCGCGGCGCTTCTTGAGCGCCTCGATCTGCTTGCGGTTTGCCTTGGTGACAGGCACCGCCACAGAGCGTGGCAGGAGGAAATTACGGGCATAACCGGCGCGGACCTTGACTTGGTCGCCTTCGCCGCCGAGGCCCTCAACGGGCTTAACTAGGAGTACTTCGCTGTGGGCCATGGTGATTAAAAAGATGGAGGTATTCTCGTGTGGAAACCCAACTAAATCCCGCAGCTGACAAGGGGTGTCAACGCCGTATTTCCCCTACCTTGAAGAAGGCACCCCCTTTTCGAGGGCTAAAGAGGGTGGAAACCCCGGTTGTAGGGACAGCCTGCCGCAGAGGCGCCAAAGGGTCGGCCCATGGACCCAAAGGGCCCTATTTGAGCAAATGAAGCCAAAACTGCAGAAAAAGGCCCGTATCGAGTCCTCGGCGGACACGAGTATCGCGCCAGATTGGCCCGGTCAAAGCACCTCCGGTTTCAGACGCCCCCACCCGTTTGCAGGCCGCACGGGAACAAAATTGGCCGATCGGGGTTGTATATCTCCAAGGCACCAAGCGCCGCACAGGGTTTGACCGATGCCGGTCGTGATTCAGCAGCCTAATTATAAAAGGTAGATCCTATTATATAGAAAACCTACTGCCGCACGGGGATTCGACCTATAAAATATTATTAACACCCTTATGGCAGCCTGACCGTAAGGCCCCTTTTCCTTTAAAATAATTGAAGTATTTCTGGCCGCATCGGTGTTATATGCATAGAGCGTAATGCGGCGCCCGCTGCCTTTTCTTGTTGGAGCACCCTTTTATCCCGAACTTGCAGACCTAACCCGAGGGGCTCGGAGCATCGCGCAAACAGCCCCTTTAGAGTCCGACATAACACACCCAAGCACCCCATGAGGCCCATCCCCACGATTGTTGCAAACCGGCTTTCCGCCCTGTCGAGGCTTTGCCTCCACACGGTTGTCGTCCTTCTGATCACAAGTGCTGCGTGGGCGCAGAGTGTCTACACGACGCCCTACGCCATCACGACGCTGGCCGGAGTCCCGATCGGAAGCTCCGATGGCACGGGAAGCGCCGCCCGGTTCTTTTACCCCTACGGCATTGCCGTAGACAGCTCAGGCAATGCCTATGTCGCCGACACCGGCAACGCCACGATCCGCAAGGTGACCCCGGGTGGAGTCGTCACGACCCTTGCAGGCCAGGCGGGGGTCTATGGCACGATCGATGGCACCGGCACCGCAGCCCAATTCATCAACCCGGCGGGTGTCGCTGTCGATGGGTCGGGCAATGTGTTTGTTGCCGATTCATCTAGCAACACGATCCGGAAGATCACCCCTGCAGGCGTAGTGACCACTTTTGCCGGCTCCCCCTTGGTGGCCGGCAGCACGGACGGCACAGGCAGCGCAGCGCTCTTCAATAGCCCCTCGGGCATCGCAGTAGACTCCTCCGGTAACCTGTTCGTGGTCGACACGGACAACTTCACGATCCGAAAGATCACCCCGGCAGGCGTCGTGACCACCTTCGCCGGCACGCCGGGAATACTTGGAAAAGCAAATGGCACGGGGCCGGCCGCTGGATTCAACACACCCGAAGGTGTGGCCGTGGACGGTTCGGGTAACGTTTATGTCGCAGACACCTTAAACCAAATAATCCGCAAGATCACTTCCGCTGGAGTCGTCACCACCCTGGCGGGCAATGCGGGCTCCCAAGGCAGCGCCGATGGGACGGGTGTCGGGGCTCGCTTTTCCTACCCCTACGGCGTCGCGGCGGACAGTTCAGGCAATGTGTATGTCGCGGACACCCTCAATGACACCATCCGAAAGATCACCTCGTCCGGAGTCGTCACGACCCTGGCGGGAACCGTCGGTGTCCAGGGCAGCAGCGACGGCACCGGGACCGCGGCCCAGTTCTACTACCCCTACGCTGTCGCCGTGGACGGCTCAGGGAACCTCTACGTGGCGGACACGGGGAACACGACGATTCGGAAAATAACCTCGGGGGGCGCCGTGACGACCTTGGCGGGCTCGGCCGGGGCCGCGAGCGCGGACGGAACGGGCAGTGCGGCCCGCTTCCGTTACCCGCAGGACGTGACCGTGGGCGGCTCGGGCGTCCTGTATGTCGCCGACACGGGCAATGACACGATTAGAAAAATCACCTCGGGAGGTGTCGTGACCACCTTCGCGGGCTCGCCGGGATTAAGCGCCGCAACCGACGGCACCGGTAGCGCGGCTCGATTTAGCGGTCCGGATGGCGTCGCCGTTGACGGCTCGGGAAACGTCTTTGTCGCTGACACCGGCAACCAGACTATCCGAAAAATCACTCCGGGTGGAGTCGTGACGACTTTTGCCGGTCAGTCAGGCTCTGTTGGAAGCTCGGACGGCACGGGGACCGCAGCCACGTTCAACCACCCCTTCGGCATCGCGATCGACAGCGCCGGCAATATCTACGTGTCCGACAGCATCAACAGCTCGATCCGGAAGATCACCTCCGCCGGCGTGGTGACGACCCTGGCCGGTCTGGCGGGGTCTCCCGGAAATGTCGATGCGACGGGATCTGCGGCGCGGTTCGGCGACCCCGAGGGGATCGCCGTCGACGCCGCGGGCAATATCTATGTCGCGGACGCTAAGAACGAGACGATCCGAAAGGTGACGCCCGCGGGCGTCGTCACGACCCTGGCGGGAGCCCCATGGACCGTTCCAAATGGAACCCTCCTGATCAACGAGAACGCCGACGGCACCGGCAGCGCCGCGCGGTTCTACGACCCAGAGGGCGTCGCCGTGAATAGTTCAGGCAACGTCTTTGTCGCCGATTATGGCAATTCGACGATCAGGATGATCACCCCGTCCGGCGTTGTGAGCACGGTGGCGGGCACGCCTCTTGTTTACGGGGGCGCCGACGGCACCGGCAGCGCAGCCCAGTTCGGCGACCCGGCGGGCATCGCGGTCGACTCAAACGGCACCCTTTACATCGCGGACCTGAACAACAGCACGATCCGTGAGGGCACGGCCACTTCGGGCGGTTCAGGCCCCACCCCGACTCCGACGCCTACGCCTACCCCCACATCCACGACGGCGCCAGGGAGCCAGACGGCCCACCTTGTCAATCTCTCGGTGCGTTCCACGGCCGGCACAGGATCCCAGACTCTGATTGGCGGATTCGTGATCAGCGGCTCCGGATCAAAGAGCGTTCTTGCTCGTGGCGACGGACCCACGCTCGCTTCTTTCAACGTCAGCGGCGTCCTTGCGGACCCGGTCCTCACTCTATTCAACCAGAACGTCACGCCCGCGGCTCAAATCGCCACCAATTCGGCATGGGGTGGCTCCGCAGCTCTAAGCGCAGTATTCACCCAGGTGGGCGCATTTGCCTTCAGCTCGCCCTCGTCAAAGGATACGGCGCTGCTGGAAAACCTTAATCCGGGATCGTACACCGCCAACATCTCGTCGACCGCCGGCGACAGCGGCGTCGTGTTGATCGAGGTCTACGACGCGGACACCGGAACCCCCACGGCCCACTTCATCAATCTGTCCGCCCGCAGCCAGGCGGGCACAGGATCTCAAACCCTGATCGCGGGCTTCGCGGTCACGGGAACCGGGAATGAAACGGTCCTCATCCGCGGCATCGGCCCCGGCCTGACTCAGTTCAGCGTCTCAGGGGTTCTGTCCACTCCCCAGCTCTCGCTCTACGATAGTCTCAATGGCACCAGCAAGGTGATTGCCACGAACACGGGATGGAACTCCGCATCGACGCTCGGCAATTCGACAGTCCAATCAACGATAACGGCGGCTACGGCTGCGACGTTCAGCAATGTCGGAGCGTTTTCAATACCTGCGAACTCTGCAGATTGCGCGCTGATCGCCACATTGCCGCCCGGCACTTACACCGCCCAGGTCACGGGACTCAATAACACGACAGGCGTTGCGTTGGTCGAGATCTACGAAGTCCCCTCGCAATAGGCTACGGCGCTGAGGAGAATTCCCTAAGGTTGCCTTTGAATGGAACGGGCCGACGAACGTCGGCCCGTTCTGTTTCTTGAAACGCCATGCGGAGCAGATGGAAGCAACGCGGCGGTCGTCCGGCACGGACGACCCGGGGGGACACAAATCCGTTTGGGTGAGTTGCACGGGTCGCGCCAATGGGGAAAAGTGAGCCCCATAACGATGAACGACACACTCAAGGGAAAAGTTGCGTTGGTGACCGGTGCCTCGCGCGGGATTGGCCGCGCGATTGCAAAACGCCTGGCTATAGACGGCGCGGCGGTGGCCGTAAATTACAGCACTAATGCCGGAGAGGCAAAGAAAGCCGTGGCGGAAATCGAGTCGGCGGGCGGCAAAGCTTTCGCCTTCCAAGCCAATGTCGGAAGCGTGCCAGAGATCGTGCGCCTGTTCGATGAAACCCTGCGGCATTTTGGCCGGCTTGATATCCTCGTGAACAATGCCGGAGTCATATTCACCAAGCCGGTGAGCGCCACGACGGAGGCGGAATTCGACAGGATTTTTGCAATCAACGTGAAGGGCACGTTCTTTGCCTGCCAGCAGGCGGCGACGCGATTGAACGAGGGCGGACGGATCATCAATTTATCGAGTTCGACCACAGCCCGGCTTATGCCGACCTACGGCGCGTATGTGGCCACAAAGGGCGCCGTCGAGCAACTCACCCGGTCGCTGGCCAAGGAACTGGGCCCGCGAGGGATCACCATAAACGCCGTTTCTCCGGGCCCGACGGAAACCGATCTCTTCAAGGAGGGTAAGACGCCGGAGCAGCTTCTTCAGTTCGGGCAGATGTCGGCATTTGGGCGGCTGGGGCAGCCGAATGAGATTGCCGAGGTGGTTGCGTTTCTGGCGAGTGACGCGGCACGCTGGATCAGCGGACAGAACATACGCGTCAACGGCGGCCTCGCGTAGCGGATTCTAGTGACGAACCATGAGGATCATGCCGCCGCGGATTTCCCCAACCGCGACACTGATTTCAATGCGCAAAAGAGGTGACCCTACCGGAAACACCCCGGGGGACATCGCCCCATTTTGTAACGATAGGCTTCTCGGCTCACAAGCCCACGTCGCTCCGAATCCGACTAGAACCCCAGAAACCCGGTACATTTGACAGAAACCTCCAAAGGCTCGGAACAACCGATTCCGTCCATAACGGAATCCGCGCTTGCCTTGGCCGCGGGCAAGCGCCCAGTCGTCGGTCCACCCACGCCCTTTTTCGCGACCGCCAGATTGTTGACTAGCGTCGTCCCGAAACGTTAACCTTGAACATGACAGACGCGTTGAGAGGCCTGCTCAATAAATACTTCATAAAGCAGCCCAGACTCAGGCGTTTCGTCACAAACCTTCTCGAAGGGGACCGTGATGTGACTGTACGGATCATGGGCGAGCCGATTCGCATCAATACAATCAAGGAACACGGCTATCTGCGTGCTTCTAGGTCCATGTCATCCAATTCATTCTTGGGTGATGAGATTCCCGTCCTGTCGAATATAATTTACCTGCTGAATCACGCCGATGCATTTGTGGACGCGGGCAGCAATGTGGGTGTTTACTGCGCGGTTCTTGGAAAATATCGCCGGATGCACCCGATCTCCATGTATGCTTTTGAGCCCAATCCAGACACTTATCTTCGGCTGGTCGAAACCGTTAAGCCAATTGGAGTGGAGACGTATAATTGTGCCTTGTCCGACCACGAGGGAATCCTCGATTTTGTCTCCGGCACCGTTTCGCATATTTTTGCAACGCTCGACAACGAGTCCGATTACACATTGCGTGGCGCCCCAGTGGAGGTCGCCTGCAAGAGGCTGGATTCACTGCCGATAAAGGGCAACCGTATCATCCTGAAGATCGATGTGGAGGGACATGAATGGCCGGTGCTACGCGGTGCATCCAGCCTCTTTGACGCGGGACGCATATACGCCTGCTACGTCGACGGATTCAAGAATCCGGAGATCCCCGATTATCTCACCTCAAAGGGCTTCACGCTCTTTGACGGCCGCTCTCTAGAGGAACGGCCCAAAGGTGATTGCTATTCGTTGCTTGCGGTCAAATCCGACAAGCAATCGGCGCCGGCCAAGGCATCTAAACTGTAACCGTCTCCCCTGGGTATGTCTTTACACTCCCAATACACGCCATTTTAGAACGGCACATCCTCGTCGACGGTGTCTTTCGAGACCGAAGGCCCCTTGGAGGGGCTTCTGGATGCAGGCGGGGCATCACCCGGCGTGAACTCTGACGGCTCGCCCGGGCTCGCACCCGGGGCCCCCTGAGCGCCGTCGCCCCGGTTTCCGATGAACTGAAAATTCTCGAGGACGACCTTCAGCTTGCTGCGCTTCTGCCCTGAGGTCTTGTCCTCCCACTGATCGAACTTGAGGCGCCCCTCGACGAAGAGAGGCCGACCCTTGGTGCAGTACTTGGAGATGACCTCGCCTTGCTTACCCCAAGCCTCGATGTCGACAAACGCGGTCTCCTCGCGGGTCTGCCCGCTCTCGTCCTTCCAGGATCGGCTGATCGCCAATCCGAACTGGCAGATGGCCGTCCCCTTCGGCGTGACCCTCATCTCGGGATCACGCGTCAGGTTACCCATCAGGTAGACCTTGTTGAAGTTTGCCATGGGAGTTAGACCTCCTGGACAAACGTGCGGTATACGCTGCCGTTGAGCCTTAGGCGCTCGCGCAGCTGAGCGGGGCCCTGGGGGGGGGCGCTGAAGGCGATATGGACGTAGGCGGCTCCCGTGAGCTTCTTGTCCGTCACGCGGGCGAAGTCCTTCTTGCCGATATTGTCTACGGCGGTGACGTCGCCCTGAATCGCGGCGATCTCCTTTTTTACGCCGTCGACGATCTGGTCGACGGTCTCTTGCTTGCCGCGGTTATCAAGAATGAAGGTCGCGCGGTAGTTGCGTTTGGTCGGGTTACTCATGGGATGTCTCTTCGGTTGAGCTGGTTCATCGCTCGGTCGGCGCCGCTCGCGAGAAGCAGTTCCAGGCCTTTGACGTAGGTATCTGTCTTTTGTTGGATTAGGGTGAGTTGTTCTTTTGTGAAGTGCGCGAGTACGAAGTCCTTGAGGTCCATCTCTGGCGGGTTCCTGGGGCCGATCCCGAGTCGGAGCCGGGCAAAGCCGGCACCGAGGTGCTCGAGGAGGCTGGAGACGCCGTTGTGACCGGCATCGCTGCCTGTCACTGACACCTTCATGAGACCCAGGTCGATCGTGAGATCGTCGTAGACCGCCGCCACCTCTTCCGGGGCGATCCTGTGGTAACGGGCGATGGCCGCGACCGCGCGGCCACTCTCGTTCATGTAGGTCTGGGGCTTGACGAGCCAAAGCGTTCGGCCCGACCCCAGGTCTTCTCTCGCCACGACCGAATCGAACTCGGGCGCCTTCTTCCAGGAGAGGCCGTGTTTCGACGCATACGCATCGACGACGACCCACCCCAGATTATGGCGCGAGAGCTCGTAATCGCGGCCCGGGTTACCCAGGCCGGCGGCGAGCAAGATGGACATGACTCAAAGAACGGCCGGCGACCCAAGTCGCCGGCTGGAAAGACTACTTCTTGGCGGGAGCAGCGGGCTTGCCGCCCGCGGCCGGAGCCGTGGCCTTGGCACCCGCGACGGGGGCTGCTGCCTTCTTGTCGCCGGCGGGAGCTGCCTTCGCATCTCCAGCGGGGGCGGCCTTGGCATCGCCCGCGGCGGGGGCGGCCGTGCCGTCTGCAGCGGGGGCTGCGGCTGCGCCCTCTGCGGGAGCGGCTGCCACCGTCTCGACAACGATTTCTGCGACGGGTTCCACGCACGCGACAACGGGCTGTCCCTTTTCATCGAGGAACGTGACACCTGCAACAGGCTTGATCTCGCCGACCTTGATCGTCTCACCGACCTTAAGCGGCGTGACGTCGATCTCAATGGCCTCGGGAAGGTCGCTCGGCAGGCAGCGCACGCGCAGCATGTGGGTCGCGATCTCAAGCACGCCGCTCTGGTTCTTGACGCCAAAGGACTCGCCGCTCACGCGGACGGGCACGCGGATCTCGAAAGTCTCGTCGGGCTTAACCTCGTGGAGGTCAACATGGAGGTAGCGGTCCGTGATCGGATCGCGCTGGATCTCCTGGAGGAAAGAAAGGGCCTTCTCGGGCTTGTCCTCGCGATTGAGCTCGATCAGCAGCGAGCGACCCGCAACGGACTTGAGCAATTTTGTGAATTCGGGCACCTCGATTGAGAGTTTCTCCGGGGCCGAGTGCTTCCCGTAAAGAATGGCGGGAATGCGGTTTACCTTGCGAAGGCGGCGCGAGGCGCTGCGGCCGGTTTGGGCGCGCGTCGCGACTTTGAGTGTGAGCGGTGTTTTCATGGTTTCGTTCCCCCATAACCACCGGGAATCGGAGGTCTGGCGTAGTAGAAAGGGAAGATTAGAAAGGTCGGCCGACCGGAAATCAACCAAAACTTCAGTGCGCCCACTGGACCGTGGGATTTTCGAGCGCGCTGTCCGTAAAGGTCACTATGTCATCGATCTCGCCCTGGGGCGGGACCACCTCCCTGCGTTTCAGGTGCGGCGGATACCCGTCCGTGATGATGTTCCGACCGACATGCCGAACTCCCGACGCGGTGATGCATATAAAATCGCCCGGTCGAAGAATCACGATCTGATCGGTGGGGTTGCTCACGACGACCTCCAGGCAACCCAGCACGCCCTGATAGGGTTTGGTCTGGAAGCTGGTGATGGTGCAGCCCTTATACACCGGGTTAGGGGCCGGCTTGGCCTTGGGCGGAGCCGGCGCCACGGGTTTCGGGGTGGGCTTCTTGGCCTCGGCCGGCGGCAGCGGTTCCGCCGGTGCCGAGTCGGGATTAAACGGCTGCATCACGAGCCCGGGGCCCGAATCGGGCGAGCTAACGGGCTTGTCCGGCATGCTGCCCGGCGGCAGGTCCTCCCGGGGCACCTTTACGAGACCCTCATCGGCCCGGACCACCAGGTTGGACCCCTCGTCGGCCATGATGCTTGCGTGGTGGAGCACGCGGCCGTCCTTTAGTTCGAGCACCGCAATCACCGCGGGATCGCCCGTGCCCCCACAAGGTAACGCCGACAGGCCAAGGACGAACAGGAGTCCTATGAATGCCCGGCACCTCATGATGGGCTACCGTATCCTTGCTCCAAAGCGGGTGGCAAGGTGTTTGGGTTTTGACTCGTAAGGCCGTCTGCTGGGAGCCACGTTTTCGAGACGATGAACCCCACCCTCGCGGCCATCGGATTTGGAGCCATGCTGGGCCTCGCGGCCGCCTCCCGCGCGGACGATCCGTCATGCTGGGTGTACTTTGGTACTTCTGCCACAGGCACGAACCGAGGGCTTTACCTGTCTAAGCTCGACCAGGCTACGGGGGCCCTCGCGCCGGCCGCGCGGGCCACGGACAAGCCAAACTCGGTGTTCGTGGCATTCTCGCCGGATCGGAGGCACCTATACTCGCTGGCAGAGGTCCCGCTCCTTGCCCGCAGTCCCGCGGAGGCGATCGAGACCTACGAGGTCAACAGATCCACCGGCGCCCTGAAAAACATCGGGGAACGCGTCGTTGACGGCTCCGAGGCCTGCCACATCAGCGTGGATCCCTCGGGGATGTGCGTCCTCACGGCCAACTATGGTGGACCCTACGTTGAGGTATTCCCGGTCCTTCCGGATTCCACGGTGGGGCCACGTTCGTGCGTGATTCGTCATTCCGGTTGGGGCCCGGACCGGTCGCGGCAGGAGTCCGCACATCCGCATTCCATCAACGTCGACCCATCCGGTCGCTTTGCGATCGTTGCAGACCTGGGTCTCGACCGCGTATACGTCTATCGGCTGGATGCCTTTAAGGGATCGCTTTCGTCGAACGAGCCGCCCTTTGTCAGCGTCCTTCCCGGAGCCGGCCCTCGGCACTTCGCCTTCCATCCGGACGGAAGACACGCTTTTGTGATCAACGAGATGGGAGGCTCGATCACGGCCTTTAACTGGGACGCTGAAAAGGGCGTCCTCAGTCCCTACCAAACGATCGGCATCCTGCGCGAGGACTACCGAGGACTTAACACCTCCGCGGAAGTCGTCGTTAGCGCAAGCGGTCGGTTCGTGTACGGTTCGAATCGAGGAGACGACAGCATCGTCGTGCTCGCGTTCGACCGTCTATCGGGAAGGCTCTCCTTCGTCCAACGCATGGCGGACGGGGTTAAAGTTCCCCGGAACTATGCGATCGACCCGTCCGGGAAGTGGCTTGTCTGCGCCAATCTGACCGCAAACACCGCTACGGTTTACCGGATAGATGCCGATACAGGACGAATGAAGCTCTCCGGTACCATCGCGGTACCAGAGCCGCTTTGCGTGCGGTTCCTTCAGATCTAGGTTTAGGCCGATACCAAATTATTCTTGCCCGCAAACCTCCTCTGTCCGTACTAGAACCCTTCCAGCGCCCAAAGGGGCGCCCAAAAGATTGCCCGGTAGCTCAGTGGCAGAGCAGGTGACTGTTAATCACTTGGTCGCTGGTTCGATCCCAGCCCGGGCAGCCATTTACCAACAATAAGTTAGGTAAGCTAGGCTGTTTACTAGAAAAGTGTGCTTGGCCATTACTTGGCCACTTTTCAGGTCCTCGAATCAGCATACTTGTCACCAATTTCGGGTAGCTGAACCCAGATTACCTGGTGTGTACCCACCTGGCACAATTGCACCGAGTTCTCTTGGGGGGTGAAAAAATCACCTGAATCCACTCCCGACCGCGTTTCGGTCAATCCTCTGCCTCAGTACTGTCGCGCAAAACCCCTCGCAAGGAGCCTGGGCCTGTCATCGCGCACGCTGTACCGATACGCCCAGGCGGGCCATTTCGCCCGCTACCGCATTGGCAGCCGCACCACGCTCTTCGATGTCGCCGAGGTTTCGGCCTTCGTGCGGACCGGGCGCATCAAGAACGACCAAGTTGCCTAACTTGAATCTCTCACATATCAGCGTCGCCTGCCCACCCGTGCCCAAGGCCCCAGAGAATCAGCCTAGTCTGTCTCTAAAATAACTGAACATACTCCGCTCTATCAGCCCCCCTAGTTCCGAGCCCGTTCCTCGCCATGTACTCCTTCAGGGGAAGCATACTGAACCGCAGGCTTACAAGGGCTCAGGTTCTCCTCTTCCACGAACTTGATCTCTTCATCGACCATGTCGGTATACAGAACATCGGCTTCCTCACGCTACGGTTCTATCCCAAGCTCCGTGACAAGGTTAAGGCCCAGCGTAAGCTGAAGAGATTCTGTGACAAGGTGCTGGCCCATCACTGCGGGCACTGGATATGCACTTGGGAAAGGCATCGTGATGGCACTCTCCACGTCCACTTGGCCATCGACTGTAAGGTGAATATCCTCACCGGATACGACGCCGACTTGGATACTATGGGACTGGCAAACCCGAACGAGAACTTGCGTCGCCTGAGGCGGGTGTTGCACCAGAATACCATGAAGTACGGCTTTGGCGGGTTCAGGAGACGTGACCTAGAGCCGCCATGGGGCCGCGATTCCATGATTTCCTACCTCCTCAATAAGCTGTCATGGCGGAAGCGGAGGATGGCAGGAAAGGGTATGAGATTGATCAAGTACTCCACAGGGTTCTCCCGCTACCTGAACTCAAAGAGCAAGTGCATGCTGTTGACGCCCTATAATCGCAGGCTGCGCCGGTTTGCAGGTATGGTGGCCGCTAAGCTTGGCTGTGAGGATGAAGACGCCTTGGCGGCTGTCCTGGGAGACTGGCCAAAGCTTCTTTGGATGTACCGGATGGAGTTTCAGGAATGGACGAATACCAACATCCTAGATCGCCTAGATGAGCACCGTCCCGGATGGAGGCCATCTGGTGAGGTTAAGGGCGAAAATGGACAGATACACGAGGTGGTGCATGAGGTAGATGAATTTCTCGATACGATCGCAGAGAACCATGGCTATCTGAGGCCTAGGAAATCTCGTAAAAAAGAGCGGCTACCCGGACCGTTCGACCAGGTAGCCGCTCAAGACCCCTAAAGGGGAGCACCAGTTCTTCGTGTTCTGTCTAACTAGTTAGTGTTCAGCACCAGTTCGTTGATAACGATGTCCGACAGCGAAGACATCCTCCTCACCAGCCTGAATCGTACACCCGATGTCATTCCTTGGTGAAGCAGCCATGTGGAAGCCGTAATGCGTATTCCGAATACGGATCACCTAACCACCCACTCTCGGGGCATGGACCAACTGCGACACCTGGGGCAAACAAAATACTAGCCCGTTTGGAACTGCCGGGATGCAGTGAAGTGCCCAATGCGCCAGATACCCAGACCGAAAACTGGAGGTAAAAGGTCACCTGTACCACTCTGCAAAGACAGGAAAAGGCCCTCAGCAATGAGAAACACCACGAGGAGGACAGGTTGCGAAAGCACAAGGCCCAGGTGGCATCTGGGGCCGAAAGAAACCGACTAGCTTCGCGAGCGGGGAACTCTCACGTCTCACATCGCAGTGCGCCACACCTAAGCCCGGATTTCCCAGATTGGCATGAGGATTGCTAACGATCTGTATACCTAACAAGCTGATATGGAACGGTATAAAGACTCCTGAAACCTTGAGAACACGAAATCCAATGGGTGCGACCAAAACCGATGGTTTAAAGCTGAGTTTTGACCGGCGCCTGACGTTGGAATTTCACGGCGCCAATATTTCGTCCGACGCAGGGCTGCTTGCCTATAGGGAGATGGACGAGGTGCTCGGACTGACAACGATGAGCGGCCAACTGCTGAGCGACTGGCGGACAGGCAAGAACACGCAGCATTCTATATTGGCCCTGATTCGCCAGTCTATATATAGTCGGCTTGCAGGCTACGAAGACACCAACGATGCGGAACGGCTCGCGGTTGATCCGGTCATGAGGCAAGTGGTCGGGGGACGAGCGACTGAGCATTCGGCAGCGTCGACAAGCCAGATGGCACGTTTCGAGACCGAGGTGCTGACACACCCCCGCAATCTGGCCGCTCTTGCGAAGGCCTCCGGTGAATGGATCGATCAATTGCGGGACCGCAGGCGATTGCGGGAGGTCGTCCTCGATATGGACAGCTCTGTCAGCGAAACCTACGGGGAGCAGCAGGGCACAGCCTACAACGGGCATTTTGGCTGCACCTGCTATCACCCGCTTTTCTGCTTCAACCAGTTTGGAGACGTCGAACGCTCCATGCTCAGGGAGGGGAACGTCCACAGCGCCAAGGATTGGAGGAATGTCTTGGAGCCGGTCGTGGCACGCTACCGTGGCCGGAGGCTTCCCCGTCGTTTTCGAGCTGACGCCGCATTCGCTCAGCCGGAGCTCTACCGGTTTCTGGAGGACGAAGGATATTCCTATGCCATTCGCCTCCCAGGGAACGACGTGTTGCAGCGGGAGATAGAGCCCCTCTTGACGCGGCCCGTGGGCCGACCGTCAAATGCGCCGCTAGTCCGGTATGCTGACTTTTCCTACCAGGCCCAGAGCTGGAACCGCTCCAGGCGGGTGGTCGCCAAGGTTGAATGGCACAAAGGCGAGTTGTTTCCCAGAGTCGGGTTCATCGTGACGAACCTCACGCGTCCGGCCAAACGCGTCGTCCGCTTCTATAACCAGCGGGGAACGGCAGAACAATGGATCAAGGAAGGCAAGAATGCGGTAAAGTGGACGCGCTTGTCGTGCCATGATTTCGTCGACAACCAGGTGCGGCTACACCTCTTCGTGTTGGCGTACAACCTCGGAAACTTCCTCCGGCAGCTGGTACTCCCGCGGGAAGTCAGGCGCTGGACCTTGACGACGACTCGGGAAAAACTGATCAAGATCGGAGCCAAGGTCGTTCGCCACGCTCGCCAGGTCACCTTCCAGTTGGCGGAGGTGGCGGTCCCCCGGAGGTTGTTCCAGGCCATCTTGTGTGCGATCGACCGTCTGAGAATGCCTATGTCGACTCCCGGATGATCGTTTTCCTTCAACCCCAGTATACAGCGCCGGACACCGTGGGAGTAGTGTCTCCTTGGGCCGACGACCTCGTCGCATTTTGGTCCCGCGTCGGGCAAGAACGACGAAATCTGGGTGACAACGACGCTCCGAGCCACCAGGATCTCGATTCTCGAACGAGGACCGAGCAGATTTCCACTCGTTCACGCCGACTGACACCAAAAACAACCCGAACCATCAAGCCAAATGGGAAATCCCGGATTATTTCTCACGCAATATGTGCCGTTCCCGTTACAACCCTCCATTGCCTCCCCCAGACCAGACTGCGCACTCAGTGGCGCGAATTGGAACGAACAGTCTACAGAATCGTTGACCCTTCATTAGTAATCATGATGTTGTACGATTACGAATGGCATGAGGGATGGTAGAGGTGGGGCGTGGTAATTATAAATTATCGTTCTGATCCTACGATAATCGCGCCAAAGCCGGCCAAGGCGGGCAGAAGCGTATTCTGCAGGCCTGAACGCACGTGCATGATGAAACGTCGCTCCCCGAATTTTTTGATCCTCATATAACTCATGACACCCCAGACACAGCTCGCCCCGCTTGAATCGGACCGTACGGATTCGGTTGCGCACCCATCGTCAGTGCCATGCGGCGTGGGTCGTCCGAGGTGCGCACTCGGCGTTGCCGCGCTCCTGTGGGCCGCGGCATGTTTACCTTCGCTGGACGCGCAGATCTACGTGGCCAATGCCGGCAACAACACGGTCACCGCCTACGGTTTGACCGCATTCGGGAATGCCTCCCCAGGCAGCACAATCAGCGGCAGCAGCACCGGTCTGACAGCGCCGCTTTGCATAGCGGCCGACGCCAACAACCTCTATGTGACCAACGACGGCGCCGGCGCCGGGATAATCACGATTTATGGGCGGTCGAGCAACGGCAACCTCGCGCCGGTCCGATCGATCAGCGGCAGCGTCACGGGCCTGGACGCCCCGAACGGCATCGCGGTCGATGCCAACAGCATCTACGTCATAAACAACGACGTCAGCCAATCGGTTACGATTTACCCGTTGGGCGCCTCGGGCAATGCCCCACCGACAGCCACCATCAGCGGCGGAAGCACGGGCCTCACCCCGGCCTGTATCGCGGTCGACGCCAGCAGCCTCTACGTAACGAACGACTCCACGGTGACTGTTTACGCGTTGAGCGGTGTGACAAGCGGCACCCTCAATCTCGCTCCCAGCGCGACTATAACCGCGGCAGGCAGTCTGCCCGGCGCCCTTGTGCCCACTGGCATCGCGGTTGACTCAAGTCACATCTATGTCGCCAACCAAGACAGCGTAAACGGCGGTTCGATCCTCGTCTATGCGCTGGGCGCCAACGGCCCCGCCACGCCAATCGCGACAATCAACGGCCTCGGCACGGGCCTGAACAACCCCTTCGGCATCGCGGTCGATGCCACGACGATCTACGTTACCAACGACGTCGGCGGCGGCAACGATTCGGTCACCACCTACGCGTTGAGCGGCGTGACAAGCGGCACCCTCAATCTCGCTCCCACGACGACAATCAGCGGCGCAGGCACGGGCCTTAACACTCCATTGGGCCTTGCGGTCGCAACGCCCATCGCCGCACCGGTGCTGACGGCGAGCGGCGGCTCCACCGCTTTCACCGAGGGTGACGATGTCCCCTCGATGCCGGTTATGGTGGACAGCGAGCTCACGGTTTCTTCGTCGGAGTCATCGCTCGCCTCGGGAACGGTCGCAATCACCGGAAATTTCCAGCCCACCGAGGATATGCTGGGCTTTGTGAATCCCGGTCCGGGGCCCTTCGGCAACATCTCCGGCAGCTATAATCCGGCGACGGGCGTACTGACCCTCACCTCCGTCGGCGCCACGGCGACACCGACCCAGTGGCAGGCCGCCTTCGATTCGGTTTTATACGGCGACTCGGCCATCATACCCAACACGCTGAGCCGGACGGTGAGTTTCACGGTCAACGACGGCGTGCAGAACAGCAATACGGTCACAAAGACGGTCACAGTGACCGCGGTGGACCAAACGCCCGTCGTTCTGACTACAGGCGGCTCCAGCAGCTTTACGGGGAGCGCCGTCGCCGTAGATGCGGGCGTGCTGGTGGGCGACCTGGCCCACCCTACGCTTCCTTCAGGCACGGTTGCGATCACAGGCGCATTCCAAACAAGTGGGGACGTTCTCGCCTTCACCAACACGAGCGCGGCCACCTTCGGCGACATCTCCGCCAGCTACAATGCGTCGAGCGGCGTTCTATCCCTCACCTCCCCAAGCGGCACCGCGACCCTGGCCCAATGGCAGGCCGCGCTGCAGGCGGTCACGTATACGGACACTGCCTCCAGCCCCTCGACCGCCGCCCGCACCGTAAGCTTTACGGTAAATGACGGCATCACAACGAGCGCGCCTGCGACGAAGAGCGTCACCGTTCAGGGCTTAAATGCCACCACGACCACGGCCGCAGCCGTTTCGGCGATATCCAGCTCAGCGGACCAGACGGTGTCCCTGTCGGCCGCGGTGACGAGCGGCAGCGGCACGGTGAATGCCGGGACAGTCACCTTCACGCTGCTAAACGGCAGCACCCCGGTGGGTTCACCGGTCACTTCGGGCACCGTCACGGCCGGCACCGCCACCGCCAGCTATACGCTGCCGGCAGGTACCGCGGTCGGCAGCTACACGATCCAGGCCGTCTACAATGCGGGCGGCTCTTTTGCAACCAGCACCACCAGTGGCACTTCGCTCTCGGTCAGTTCCGACGCAACGACGACTACGGCGTCGGGCACATTCAGCGTGACGCAGACGGTGTCCACGTTCGCTTCGGGATTCAATAATCCCGCTGGTTTGGCCTTTGACGCTGCGGGCAACCTCTATGTTGCGAATGCTGCAGGCGGCACAATCAGCAAAGTCACACCAACGGGCGCAGTCTCCACGTTCGTTGCATCAGGGTTGAATTCTCCGCGAGGTTTGGCGTTCGACGCCGCAGGCAACCTCTATGTTGCGAATGCTGCAGGCGGCACCATCAGCAAGGTCACGTCCGCCGGCGCGGTATCTACGTTCGCTTCAGGGCTCGGTGAGCCCCTTGGTCTGGCGTTCGACGCTGCGGGCAACCTCTATGTTGCGGATCTTGCCAACAACACCGTCAAGGAGGTGACATCGGCCGGCGGGGTGTCCACGTTCGTTGCATCGGGGTTGAATTTTCCGCAGGGTTTGGCATTCGACGCAGCGGGTAACCTCTATGTTGCAAACAGTGGCGGCAACACCATCAGCAAGGTCACGTCGGCCGGAGCGGTGACCACGTTTGCTTCAGGGTTCACCGAACCCGTTGGTCTGGCGTTCGACACCGCGGGCAATCTCTATGTTGCAAACAATGACGGCAACACCGTCAGCAAGGTCACGCCGGCCGGAGTGGTGACCACGTTTGCTTCAGGCTTCAGTCTTCCCTCTTACTTGGTGTTCGACGCAGCGGGCAATCTCTATGTTGCGAACTATGTGGGGAACACTGTCGACAAGCTCGCCAACGCAAACGTTGCCACCCTCACGGCGACGGTCGTTAGCACTGCCGGGACGGTGAATGCCGGGACGGTCACCTTCACGCTCCTAAACGGCAGCACGGTCGTGGGTTCGGCGGTCACTTCGGGCACGGTCGCGGCGGGCAATGCCACCGTCGCCTATCCTCTGCCGGCCAACATCATGGCAGGCAGCTACACGATCCAGGCGGTCTACAATGCGGGTGGCACCTTCGCCACGAGCAGCGACAGCACGCATTCGCTTTCGATCCCAGCCTCAGCAACGACGGTAGCCGCGGCGGCGGCATCGGCAACGTCCAGCCCGGCGGATCAGACCGTGTCCCTGTCGGCCGCGGTGACGAGCTCGGGAGGGACGGTGAACGAGGGGACGTTCACGTTCACAATCTTGAACGGCACCACTCAGGTGGGTACGGCGGTCACCTCGGGCACGGTCACGGCGGGCACCGCCACCGCCAGCTACACCCTGCCGGGCGGCACTGCGGCGGGCAGCTACACGATCCAGGCCGTCTACAATGCCGGCGGACTCTTTGCTACGAGCACAGACAGCACCCAGTTGCTGACGGTGTTAATGTTAAGCCCGACGACGGTCGCGGCGTCCGCGACGCCGGTCTCGTTCGACTCCACATCCCAGACGGTGTCCCTGTCGGCCAAAGTGACGAGCGCCGCGGGGACGGTGAATGCCGGGACGGTCACCTTCACGCTCAAGAACGGCAGCACGGTGGTGGGTTCGCCAGTCACCTCGGGCACGGTCACGGCCGGTGCCGCCACCGCCATCTACACGCTGCCGGCGGGCACCGCGGGGGGCACCTACACGATCCAGGCCGTCTACAATTCCGGCGGAATCTTTGCGACGAGCAGCGACAGCACGCATTCGCTTACGGTCGCAGCGTCCACGCCGACGACGGTCGCTGCATCCGCGCCGTCGGTCACATTCGACTCCACCGCTCAGACGGTGTCTTTGTCGGCCACGGTGACGAGCGCCAGCGGCCCGGTAAATGCCGGGACGGTCACCTTCACGCTCGAGAACGGCACCACCCCGGTGGGAACGGCTGTCACCTCGGGCACGGTCACCAACGGATCCGCCTCCGCCAGCTATTTTCTGCCAGCCGGCACAGCGCCGGGTTCCTATACGATTCTGGTCGCTTACAACGGGGGCGGATCATTTGCGGCGAGCAGCGCCAGCGGCACAACGCTATCGGTGGAGCTGATTCCGACCACAACCTCGGCCTCGGGAACATTCAGTTATAATACCAAGGTATCCACGTTCGCTTCAGGGTTTGATGGGCCAGATGGACTTATTTTCGATGCAGCGGGCAATCTCTATGTTTCGAACTATAACGGCACCACGGTCAGCAAGGTTACGGCTGGCGGCGCAACGTCCATTTTTGCTTCAGGGTTCAAAGAGCCCGACGGACTTGCGTTCGATTCAGCAGGCAATCTCTATGTTTCGAACTTTGGCGAAAATACCATCAGTAAAGTGGTGCCTGATGGGACAGTAACCCCTTTTACCTCAGGGTATAATGGACCAAATGCATTTACATTCGATGCAGCGGGAAACCTCTATGTTGTGAATTACCATGGTGGCACCATAAGCAAGATGACACCGGGTGGCACCGTCTCCACGTTTGCTTCAGGTTTCAATGAGCCTTTTGGATTAGCGTTCGACCAACAGGGCAACCTCTATGTCTCGGACGTAGTCGCCGACACTGTCAGCAAGGTGACACCGGGGGGCGCCATCTCCACGTTTGCTTCAGGTTTCAATGAGCCGGTTGGACTGGCGTTTGACTCATCGGGCAATCTCTATGTTGCGTGTCACCAGGACAACACCATCAGCATGGTGACGCCGGCCGGCAGCGTGTCCACGTTCGTTTCAGGGTTAAGCGGTCCTAATGGACTGGCTTTCGACAAAGCGGGAAACCTCTATGTTTCGAACAACAGCAACGACACCGTCAGCAAGATCACCACAGCAGGCTTGGTGACCTTAAAGGCGACGGTCACCAGCTCCGCAGGCACGGTAAACGCGGGAACAGTGACGTTCACGCTCACGAATGGCAGCACCGTTGTGGGCACGCCGGTCACCTCAAGCACGGTCGTCAACGGCGCTGCCACCGTCACCTATCCCCTGCCGTTTGGCACTGAGGTTAGTACCTACACGATCAATGCGGTCTACAACCCGGGTGGTTCCTATGGCGGGAGCAGCGACAGCAGTCATTCGCTGACACCCACCGTTCTCCAAGCTTTACAGATCTTTTTTGGCGGCTTCGGCACCTCAGGTGCGTCGGTCGGTTCCGGCCTGCAGGCTCGCACCGCGTCGGCTTCGAGCAGCCTTGCGGCCATCCTCAACCCGGATGGCACGACCGGCGAGCTCGTCGGCTATATCGCCAGCATCAACTCCGGCTTCGTGGTCGATATCACCGTCAACGCCGACAACACGTTCTCCGGCCAGACCCAGGCGCTGACTTCGACGACGGGCACCGGACAGACGCTCACGTTCAGCGGGAGCATCGCCAACGGCGTGATGACCGGCACGATCGCGGAACTGTCGCTGCCCTTTTCCGCGACGGTCGATCCCGCCGCCGGCTCCTCGGCTGCGGTTGCCGGGCTTTACCAGGCCACCGGTTCCGGAGGCGCTGCCTACACGATTGTCGGCACCCAGGGAGAGGTCTTTGAACTCGCCCTGACGCCGAGCGGCGTGGCCGCCGGCACGGGCACGATTGCGGCTGACAATTCCTTCACCGTGTCAACGGCACAGGGGGTGAGCGTCTCCGGAACCGTGGACGCTGCGACGACAGGCACCACGGCGACGATCACGCTGCCCAATGGCGGCGGCACGATTGGCGTCTCCGGCGTTGCCTCCACCACGTCCGCCATCAGTCAGCTCGCGAACTTCTCCACGCTGCAGGAGGTGGCCGGTGGCACGATTATCAGCGAGGGATTTGTGGTGACCGGCTCTGGTCCGAAACAATTTCTCGTGCGTGCGGTTGGCCCCGGCCTCAGCGCCTTCGGCGTTTCGGGAGTGCTGGCTACGCCGACATTGACGCTCCTCGACGCCTCTAGGAACACGGTTGTGACCAACAGCGGCTGGGCCGGAGACCCCACCCTGGCGGCGGCCTTCAGCCAGGTGGGAGCGTTTTCGCTCGCCACCGATAGTCTGGACGCAGCTGCGGTCGCGGTGCTGCAGCCCGGCACCTACTACCTGCAGGTGACCGGCGGCGGAAACAGCGGCAAGGCTCTGGCCGAGATCTACGACCTCGACCCGATTTCCTCCCAGCCTCTTGCGACATTGGTGAACGAGTCCTCGATCGGTGCTGTGGCGGGCACTTCGACCATACTGATCGGCGGATTCGTGATCGAAGGGAATTCCCCGCAGACGGTCCTCATTCGCGGCATCGGTCCCGGTTTGAGTCAGTTCGGTGTGCCCGGGGTGCTGGCGGCGCCGTCGCTTAGCATATTTGACAGCAACCAGAATCTGATCGCCCAAAACCAGGCGTGGGGCACACCGATCACCGTTAGCGGGGGACTGGTGCCGGCCACAGCCAGCATCATTGCGTCTGCGGCCAGCAGCTCAGGTGCCTTCGCGCTCGCATTGGGCAGCAACGATTCATCCGTGCTAGTCACGCTCGCTCCCGGCGCTTACACCGCCCAGCTTTCCGGGGCCAACAACTCCAGCGGTACAGGCCTGGTGGAGATTTATGCGGTCAAGTAACTACCAAACGGACGCCAATAATACGATTTGAGCGGGCTGGCTTTTCGGTGAATTCGCCGACCTTTGCCTTGCCAAGACCGTCCTCAATGGCGGAGGCGATAGCCTCAGTCTTAACGAGGTCTGTCTCCTTGGTGGACCGGAAGCGCTGCTCACGGTTTAGGGTGCGATACGAGACGAACCCAAACGGGGATTTCCCATTGAGTAGTTCGGACCTGTTAGTTTTTGCCACAAGAATTGGAGGTTACCCCTTTAGGACACCTCCGTACCTGATCGAAGGAAGCCGACTGATCGCCAACCTGATACATCCTGTTTGTTTGAGGCACCAATGATAGCGCCCGGGGTCTTCACCCCATGGCGCCTTTTAGGCTCCAGGCTCATGATCAAAACCCTGGCTGCACTCGCGTTTCCGTGCCCCAAAGAACCCCATCCGTGAAAAAGAAAAAGACCGACCCCGAGATTTGTTCCATACCCTGCGATGACGCAATCCTGGCCAAAGCCTATCAACTCTACGAGAGAGATGGATGTAAGCCCGGCCACGAGGTCGACAACTGGATCACGGCGTCGGCCCACATCAAAGGCACCTCGTCATCGCATACGTCGCATAGCGGTGGCCATTCTGCAGACGAGCGGCAACCCAGTCGCGAGCCGCACGCCCTGGGGGATCAGGCTGGACGGGACGCCCATTCACTAAGGATGTCCGGCTTTGGCGAACCTTAGTTATCCATGACAGTAAACGCCGCCATTATACCTCGTCCCACTCTGGAGGGCGGTGAGTATGTGAACGAAGATCTTGCAAGCGATCGCTCGTCCCTGGTGGATCCGGCGCCATCCGCCGGGCAATGTGCAACGAAACGTATACTCGTAGCAGACGACGATCCTCTTATTTGCGGGTTGCTGGCCGCTACTTTGGAGGACACCGGGTTTCAGGTCAAAACGGCAAAGGACGGCGAAGCTGCATGGGCAGAACTGCTAGGCAGTCACTACGACCTGCTGGTAACCGATGACATCATGCCCAAAGCCTCCGGCTTGGCCCTGGTCCGCCGCATCCGAGTGGCGGCCATGGCGTTGTTTGTCATCGTGGCTTCAGATAGGCTGGATGCTGATGATGTTGCGAAACTGAATCACGATCCGTGGGCACGGTTCGATGCCTTCGTCCGCAAGCCATTCACGACATCCGAATTGCTGAGGGTAGTGTTTAGGGTGCTGGCCATGGAGCGAGTAAATGGGCTCATGTGAGGGTTTGAATACACCGCATGGTCTTTCCTCGAGCTTCAGGGCGGTTTCGCGTCTCTTAGAAAAACCCGGTCAAGGGAAAAATTCCCGGGGCGTCGTTTTTGCAACGTGTTGTTACTCGTCTAAAAAGCGCCGAGAGCGGAAACCGCGTTTGATATAATGGGCGTGCTATGAAAACGAATACACGCTTACTTAATCGGAGCGCTTGCCGCTCCTATGCCCTCGCACTAATCGCCACCCGCCGCGCCCACCTTGCCGGCAAGATTACCCGCGTTTCCGGCCGCTATCTCGCCCGCCTGCAGGGGCATTTGATGGCTCTAATGCAGCGCGAGATCGACGCCATGCCAAGCAAAGGAAGGACATTACTTTGAATGGCGCCGGCGCCGTCCCCCGGGCGCGGATCCCTGCGACCCGAAGGGCAGGGGAGCGGGCCTGTTGCTGCCGCATCAGGCCTTGCAAGCTGGCCGCCGTTACCGCCCTCTAGGAGTCGCCGCGCATTTCCCGGAGTTGTCTCTTCAAGCTAGCTCGAAGACGACGGCTATGAGTTACCTGTTTGTTGATGGCCTCGACGAGGTCCTTGTGGCTGAAGTTTTTTTTGGCCTCAATGAACTGGCTCATTGCCCACGACCGGTCTCTCGGACTGGAATCCTTATCGAGGGATAAACGAAAGAGCTTGATAGCTTGCACGGCCTTCAGGTTGCCGCGCTCGGGAAAAGTAGG
>Ga0302278_10000069_pt1 | contig 119543 bp, 124 predicted proteins | sample III_Bog_N3_2_FD_194543 | JGI IMG/M metagenome (GOLD analysis project Ga0302278, IMG submission 194543) | Peat permafrost microbial communities from Stordalen Mire near Abisko, Sweden - III_Bog_N3_2 | ecosystem: Environmental > Terrestrial > Soil > Wetlands > Peat | place: Sweden: Abisko...
TCAACCGGCTCGTGGCGGCGGGACTCGATCGACGTGAGGCGCGCTGGCTGGTCGAGGAGTTCGGGACCGAGACCTCGACCTTGAGCGCGGCGGCCGAGCGGCGACTGGCCGGCGAGCCGCTGCAGTACGTGATCGGGCACTGGCCCTTTCGCTCGCTCGACCTCGACGTCGATGCGCGCGTATTGATCCCTCGGCCCGAGACCGAAGAACTCGTCACCCACGCGCTCGGTGAGTTGGCGCGCGGTGACCGAACGACGCCCCTCATCCTCGATGTCGGTTGCGGGTCCGGTGCGATCGGCCTCGCGCTCGCAGACGAGCTCCTGGCTCGCGGGGTGCGGGCGAGTGTCGTTGCCCTCGACGTGTCCCTCGACGCGTTGGACGTGGCGAAGGCCAACGCGCGAAAGCATTCCTTACACGCCGTCTCCTTTGTTCAGTCTCATTGGTTCGACGGCCTCGATCCGTCGTTGCGGGGTCGGATCGATCTCATCGTGGCGAATCCGCCCTACGTCGGGGCCGAGGAGTTCACGACGCTCGATCCCGTGTTGCGCTACGAGCCACTCGGTGCGCTGGTCGCCGAGGACGAACGTGGTATCGCGGGATTTCGCGACGTGGCCCACGTCATCGCCACGTCGTCAGTGTGGCTCAACGACGACGGTGCCCTCGTGCTCGAGCACGGCGAACACCAGGGCGACGCCGCGTTGGTGCTCGCCAAAGAGAGCGGTTTCGCCGACGTCGAGGACCACGCCGACGTGGCGGGACGCTCGCGCGTGTTGGTGGCGCGCCGACGGTGACGCGACGTCTCGACTTCGCGGACGTGCTGGCGGCCCTCGGACGCGGTGACGTCGTCGCGCTGCCGACCGATACCGTCTACGGCGTCGCGGCGTCCCTGTCGAGGCCCGAAGCGGTGGCGGCGCTCTTCACACTGAAGCGGCGTCCCGAGAGCGTCGCGCTGCCGATCCTGATCGAAGGGACCGACTCGCTCACGACCCTGGGCGTCACGTTTGACGAACGCGCAACTCGACTCGCCGCACGGTTCTGGCCGGGACCGCTCACCATCATCGCGAGTGCGCCCGCGCAACTGGCCCGGGTGGTTCGTTCGTCGCGCGACGTCGTGGGCGTACGCGTGCCCAATGACGCGACCGTGTTGACCCTGCTTCGAGAGAGCGGACCGTTGGTGGTCACGAGCGCCAACGAACACGGCGCGCCTCCTTGCACGAGCGCCGCCGAGGTGCTCGCCACTTTCGAGGGTCGCGATGAACTCTTCGGCGTGTTCGACGACGGAACGAGGAACGCCGCGGTGTCGAGCGTGATCGACGTCTCGGGACCGGACGTGCGCGTCCTGCGACTCGGTGCGATCAGTGAGGAAGAGCTGCTCGACGAGCTCAGTCGAGCGTGAGGATGCCGTCGCGCACCCGCGCACGACGGCCGATCAACTCCTCGGCTTCGGCGTAGGTCGCCAGCACCGCGTCGAGGCTGTGACACCAAACTCGCCGCCCGTCGTCACGACGCGCCGCGGCAATGAGCCGTCGCGGCGAGCCGTCTCGCTCGTGGGTGACCGTGTAGGTCTCGACGGTGACCGCGCCGTCTTCGATGACGCAGACGGCGCGAGGAAGCGCGTCAACCTCGGCCTGTGCGCTGCGCCAACGGAATCCGTGCGCTGGCGGCGACGTGGCGTAGGTGCCCCAGGCGTGCTTGGTTGAGAACCAACCGAGTGCGCTCACGAGCCCTTGGCTCGTCGGGTCATCGCGCAGGCGTTCGACGATGGTCGCGATGGAGTGCGTGACGTAGTTGTTCCCGGGTCCGCCACCGAAGGTCAACCCGCCCGTCACCGTCGGGATGCGCGACGCGTCAAGGGGATCGATGCCGAGCACATCGCAGGCGGTTTGGACGACCGTCGGGAAGCAGCTGTAGAGGTCGAGGTGGACGAGTGCGTCAACGTCCACGCCGACCTCGCACAGTGAGCGCCAGATGGCGGCCATGGCGGGGGAGTCCTCGAGCGTGGGGCGCTCCGAGACGAACCAGTGATCGTTCGCGTCGGCGCCACTTTGGGGAAAGACCATCAGCTCGTCGGCGACGCCGAGCGACTGAGCGAGCTCGTAGCTGGTCATGATGAAGCACGCGCCCATGTCGACGGGTTGATTGGCGACCATGAGTTTCGTATAGGGAAACGCGACCATTCGATTGGTGGGCGAGGGCGTGATGATCATCTCGGCCGACGGAGCGTCGCGGAGCCAGGCGTGGGGGTTCGTCGCTGCTACTTGCGCGAAGTTCGCCCAGAGTCGCCCGACTCGTTCTCGGTGCTCGTTGATCGACCAGCCACGCCGAGCCCGGCGCGCGTTCTCGAAGAGTGGGTAGACCTCGATCGGCAACGTCAGGCCTTGGCGGTACTCCTCGGGCGTAAAGGGGATCCGGTCCTCGCCGACCATCGCGGGCGTCGCGACGTCCTCGCCCTGGGTCACCCAATCGACCCGTCGTCCTTCACGGCGCGCGAGTGCGTGCGCGTACATCGCTTCGGCGCCCACGACCGCGATCGCCTCGAGTTCGCCACGTGCGATTCGACCGGCCGACTCGTGGACTAATGACTGGGGCAGATTGCCCCCCGTCGGGGTGAGGCGAGTGCGCACGTCACGAAGGCTCAGTTCGTCGGCAACCAGCAACGCGGGGTCGCGCGGGTGCCAGGTGAACGAGCCGATTGCGACGATCTCCTCGAGCTTCTCCAGCAAGGTCCGTCCCGCGCCCGAGTCGTCCGCGGCACCGGCGAGCGAGCGCGTCATGAGTGACAGCGGGGTCGGTCGATCCTCGTAGCGAGGGTGTTCACCAGGACGAACCGTGACCTGAGCGACTCCAACGATGACCGGTGTTGTTGGTTCGATGCTCACGCTAGGTAGTCTTGCCGCTCTTCGAATCCCTGGGTACCTCCAGGTAAGGTTGGGGTCAATGCGCATTGCTCTCGGTTCGGACCACGCCGGCTACGACCTCAAGACACTGTTGAAGGGTTCGCTCATGGCGTGGGGCTACGACGTCCTCGACCTCGGTACCGAGAGCGCCACCGTGCCCGTTGACTACCCCGACTACGGCGCCGCCGTGGGCCGGGCCGTCGTCGCGGGTGACGCGGAACTTGGTGTGGCGTGCTGCGGCTCGGGTATCGGGATCGCCATGGCCGCCAACAAGGTGCCCGGCGTGCGCGCGGCGGTCGTGCACGACGTGACCTCGGGTCACCTCGCGAGGGAACACAACCACGCCAACGTGCTGTGCATGGGTGGACGGCTGACCGGCTCGACGGTTGCCGTGGAGACCCTGAAGGCCTGGCTGGACGCCATCCCTGAGCCGCGCCACGAGCCGCGAATTGAAAAACTTGCGTCGCTCGACGCCCAGTACGCGGAGAAACGGTAACGATGCCCTCACCCTTTGACGCCTGGATCACCAACGACGATGAGGTCACCACGCTGCTGGCGCGAGACTGGGATCGCCAGACGACCACGATCCAACTCATCGCGAGTGAGAACTTCGCCTCACCCGCCGTGTTGGCGGCGACCGGTTCGATACTGACCAACAAGTACGCCGAGGGCTACCCGGGACGGCGGTACTACGGGGGGAACTACGTCGTCGACGAGGTCGAAGACCTCGCACGTCGTCGCCTCACCGCCCTCTTCGGCGCCGATCACGCGAACGTCCAGCCCCACAGTGGTGCGAACGCCAACGTCGCGGTCTACGAAGCACTCCTCGAGCCCGGCGACACGATCCTCGCGATGCGCCTGGACCAGGGCGGGCACCTCACGCACGGTTCGCCGGCTTCCATCACCTCGAAGTTCTGGCACTTCGTCTCCTACGGCGTGACCCCGCGCTCGGACGACCCCGACGCACCAGGTGAACTCATCGACTTTGACAACGTGCGCGATCTCGCGCTCGAACATCGGCCCAAGTTGATCGTCGCGGGCGCCACGGCGTATTCGCGACACATCGACCCCGCGCCCTTTCGAGCGATCGCCGACGAAGTGGGCGCGCTGTTGATGTTCGACTCGGCGCACGTGGCGGGGCTCATCGCGGGAGGATCACACCCCAACCCGGTGCCCTACGCCGACGTGGTGTCTTTCACCACACACAAGACGCTGCGCGGACCACGGGGTGGCGCCATCATCTGTCGCGAGGAGCACGCGAAGAAGATCGACTCCGCGGTCTTTCCCGGACAACAAGGTGGTCCCTTGGAGCACGCGATCGCCGCCAAGGCCGTGGCCTTTCGTGAGGCGAGCCTGCCGAGTTTCTCCCTCTACACCGAGCAGATCGTCGCGAACGCGAGGGCCTTCGCCAACGCGCTCGCCAATGAGGGATTCCGGTTGGTCTCGGGCGGCACGGATAACCACATGGTGCTCTTGGACCTGCGCGAGTTCGACAGCGAGTTGACCGGCAAGGTCGCCCAAGAGGTGCTGGACCGCGCGGGGATCACGACGAATCGCAACACGATCCCCGATGACCCGCGAAGCCCGTTCGTCACCTCGGGGCTCCGCGTCGGCACCGCGGCCGAGACGACCGCGGGCATGGGCGAGGCGGAGTTCGAGACGATCGCCACGTTGATGTCGCGCGCGTTGCGTAAGCGCGACGACGAACTGGCGCTGGTCGAGGTGCGCAACGACGTGGCCGCGCTCTGTGCGACGTTCAACCCGTATGAGAACTTCACGAAGTAACTGATGGGCGATATTGTCGCGTACCTCGTGGTCGCGTTGGTGGGTGCGCTCGTCACCCTCGTCGCGAACCGACCAGCGCGCGCCATCTCGCTACGAGTGGGTTACACCGCGTTGCCCGACGATCGCAAAGTGCACACCCGCGTCACGCCCTACGGCGGCGGGGGAGCGATGTTGATCGGGTTCTGCGTCGCGCTGCTCTTCGCCTTCCTCATTCCGACGCTGCGAAACGTCATCACGTCGTCCCACGAGATGATCGGCGTGCTCTTAGCTACTGGCGTCATCTTCGTCGTCGGGCTGGTGGACGACTTTCGCGACATGAGTGCCCCCGCGAAGGTCGCGGGACAGTTTCTCGCCGCGTCGATCCTCTACTTCAGCGGGGCGACGATGTACCAGCTGAAGTTGCCCTTTGCCGGCTTTGTCGTGCTGGGTCCCTCAATCCTGCCGCTCATCACGGCCATCTGGGTCTTCGCGCTGTGTAACGCGGTGAACCTGATTGACGGGCTGGACGGACTCGCCGCGGGCATCGTCGCGATCGCCTCGGGCACGCTGTGTGTCTACGGGCTACGCCTCGAGACCCTCGGTCTGCTCCCGGCGACGAATGTCGGACCACTGATCGCGGCCTTGACGTGCGGCATCTGCGTCGGGTTTCTTCGCGACAACTTTCATCCGGCCAAGCTCTTCATGGGCGACGCCGGGGCGTTGATGCTCGGCGTCTTGATGAGCGCCTCGACGATGGTGATCGGCGGGCGAACCCCACCGGCGAGTGGTGTGACGTTCTTCTTCTTCGCGCCGCTGTTGATTCCCGTGTTCATCCTCGGGGTGCCGTTAGCTGACGCGGTGTGGGCGTTCGCCCGACGGACCGCGTCGGGGCAGGGCTTCCATACGCCCGACAAGAATCACATTCACCATCGCCTGATGCGTCTCGGTCACGGACACAGTCGCACCGTCATCATCCTGTGGTCCTGGACGGCGTTGCTCTGCGGCTTCGTGTTGCTACCGCTTTTTGACACCCGCGCCAACGTGTTCATCCCCTTAGGGGTCATGGTGCTCGTGATCGCCCTGTTCACCTGGTTCAGCCCGCTGCGCGGCCGCCTTCGGAGACGGCGCGGGGCGAGCGAAGTGGACGACGAACGCGTCGCGCGGTGACGACGCCACCCGGTGGCGACGACAAAGGTCCGGATCAGGGAAAATCGACGCTCAGGGACCTGCCGGGACTCGCGGCTTTCGCCGCCATGGGCACCACCATCGCGGGATGTCTCGCGGTGGGCGTCGTGCTCGGACTCTTCCTCGACCACCTCTGGGACCTCGCGCCTGCGGGGTTGCTACTCGGGATAGTCTTAGGAACGGTCGCGGCCGTGGTGAGTGTTGTCCAACTCGTTCGTCGTTACCTCTAAAATTGACCGCCCGTGTTAGAAAACCTCCCCACCAACACCCTCCCACGTCTCCTGCGCCGAACCACCCTTTCGGCTATCGCGGTGGGGGTTGTGGGCTTCGTGGTCGCCATCTTCATCGCCCCACCCCTGGCGGCCCTCGGCGTGGCCCTCGGCGTCGGGCTCGCGATCGTGAACTTGCGCTTTCTCGACCGCCAAGCGGCGAGCGTGGAACTGCGTGGCGAGCAGAGCACCAAGGCCGTACGCCGCCAATTGGGCGGGAAGACCACTGGTCGACTGATCCTCATGACCATCGTGGTGCTGGGCTTCGTCTGGCTTAACGCACCCTTTGGAATCGGTATTGTGTCAGGGCTTGTTCTTTACCAAATCGTCTTCGTTGTGAACGTGTTGCGCGTCGTGGCGAATCAAGGAGGCTTGTAGTGCCGACCCTGTTTGCATCGGGGAATATCAGTGTGGGCGTGCACCCCGAGGCGCACGTCTTCGGCCTGACCATCGACACCGACATCGTGACCTCGACCTTGCTGGCGATGGCGATTCTCCTCTTCATGGGCTTTCGCATGCGCGCGAAAGTGACCAGCGGCGTACCGAGCAAGCCCCAACTGCTCTGGGAGCTCCTCGTCGAACAAGTCCGCGACCTCGCCGACTCCGCGATCGGCCCCAAGGGTCGGCGCTTCGTTCCGATCGGCGTCACCCTCTTCCTCTTCGTCCTGATCTGTAACTGGATTGGCTTCATCCCCTCTGCCCTGCACCCGGGCGTCTCGGCCGAGATCCTGCCGGCGCCCACCAGCGACGTGAACCTGCCCTTGGCGATGGCGCTGTTCGTGATCGTCTGGGTGCACGTCGAGTCCTTTCGTGCGCGGGGCTTTCGGGGCTACTTCCGCCACTACAAAGAGCCCTACGTCGCCCTCACCCCGATCAACGTGATCGAAGAGATCACCAAGCCCATCACCTTGACCTTTCGTCTCTTCGGGAACCTCTTCTCGGGTGGTCTGATGGTCGCGGTGATGGTCTCCCTGCTGCCGATCTTCATCTCGCCGCTCGGTGAGTTGATCTGGAAGCCCTTCGACCTCTTCATCGGCCTCATCCAGGCTTATATCTTCATGCTGTTGACGATCCTCTACTTCGCCTTTGCCACGAGCAACGAAGGTCACGAGGAACACGCCCCGGCACTCGAATCCGCGCACTAACCAACCAGGAGGAAATGAATTATGGCAACAAGCACAGATGACATCGCCAGTGCGGTACGCATCGCGGGTGCGCTCGTCGGCGGCGGTCTCGCCCTCGGCGGCGGCGCCATCGGCGCGGCCATCGGTGACGGTTTGGCCGGTAGCCAGACCATCGCGGCGATTGCTCGTCAACCCGAGATTGAAAACAAGGCCCGTCAGTACTTCTTCTTGACCGTCGGCCTGGTGGAGGCGATGTACTTCATCAACCTGTTGTTCATGGTCGTCTTCGTCTACGTCTTCGAGAAGCACTAGTTCTGACGCGTCGACCCAGGTGGGTCGACGCGAACGCAGTTCCTTAAGAAAGAAGGTCTCACGAGATGATGGCGACGTCAATCTTCCTGCTGCCGAACGGTACGTTCTTCGTCGAACTGCTGGTGGTGGCGGTCATTTTGTTCCTCATGACGAAGTACATCCTGCCGCCCCTCAACAAGGCGCTCGAAGCCCGTCAGGACAAGATCCGCACCGCCCTCGAGGCGGCCGACGCCGCGAATGAGGAGGCCGCCGAAGCGGACAACGAGCGCGCCAAGGTGCTCGCCGAGGCACGCGATCAAGCGCGCCTCATTGTTGCCGGTGCTCAAGAGACCTCGGACCAGTTAAAGGCCGAAGCTGCCGGTCGCGCGCAGCTCGAGTACGACCGCATCGTCGCCACCGCCCAGAGCGAAGTCACCGCCGCGCGCCAGCACGCGATCGATGACGCCTCGGCGAGGATTGGCGAGATCGTTTTCGAACTCGTGACCAAGATCGTCGCGCGCGAAGTTGACCAAAGCACCCACGACGACCTGGTGCGAGAAGCCGTCGCCGCGCTCCACGCGGAAGCCGCCAAAGAGGCGACCCGCTAACCATGCTGCCCAAGCTCGAAGGATTCGCCGCCGCCCTCTTGGGCCGACTCGACGCGCCAGCGCTCACCAGCGTGGTCAGTGACCTCGCGGCGCTGCAGTCGACGATCCTCTCGCGCGGCGATCTCTCGGCGGTCTTGACCGACACCTCCATTGCCGGCGTTGCGCGCGGCCAGGTCCTGGGTGATCTTTTGCGCGACAAGGTGAACGCTGCGACGTTGCGCCTGTGCGTCTACGCCGCCACCGCCTCGCCGGCGCAAGAAGTACCTCGCGCCATCGACGAGTTGCACTACGTGGCGCGCACGCTGGCGGAGACGGGCGCGTTCATTCACCCCAACCTGGGTCTCCTCGCCGCCCGTCGACGCGTCGGCGGGTACGCGGACGCGCTGCTCGATGAGATCGACGCGCAGAACTTCTCCTCGGTCGAAGACGACCTCTTCCGGTGGGCGCGCACCATCGAGGCGAACGACGCACTGCGCCACCTCCTGCTCGACCGTGACGCACCGCTCCAGGCGCGCCTCGGTTTGACGACCCAACTCTTAGAGGGCAAGGTCGATCCCGTGTCACTGGAGCTCGCGCGATTCACCATCACCGGTGGTCGGGCGCGCGACGTGGTGGGCACGCTGGACTTCCTCGTCGACTACGTCGCTCGCGCGCGCGACTGGCGCGTGGCGCGCGTGCACGCCGCGCGCACGCTCGACGACGCGAGTCAGGCCGAACTCGTCCGGTCCCTCTCCGCCTTGACCGGCAAGGACGTCGAACTCCAGATCGCCGACCAACCCGACTTGTTGGGCGGGGTACTCGTCGAGATCGGCGATCTTCGACTCGACGCAACCACGCGTGGACGTTTGGGCGCGCTACGCGAGGCAGTCGCCTCTCGTCAGTTGCTCGAGTCCACTTTGAATCGAATTGACTAAGAAAAGGACAGTGTCATGACCGAACTCACCATTAGCGCCAGCGAGATCACTGAGGCGCTGCGCAAACACGTGAACGACTTCGACCCCACGGTGGCGGCCGAGCAGGTCGGCCGCGTCGTCGAAGTGGGTGACGGCATCGCGCGCGTCTCCGGGCTGCCCTCGGCGAAGGTGAACGAGCTCCTCGAGTTCGAAGACGGCACGGTAGGTCTCGCCATGAACCTGGACGAAGAGACCATCGGCGCAGTCGTCCTCGGATCGGTCGACCGGATCGAAGAAGAACAGGTCGTTCGCGCGACCGGACGCATCCTCTCGATGCCGGTGGGCGACGGACTGCTCGGACGAGTCGTGAACGCGCTCGGCGACCCCATCGACGGCAAGGGACCACTGGTCAACCCGAAGGTCCGGCGCATGGAGGTCCAAGCGCCCGGCATCACGGGTCGCCAGCCCGTGAGTGAGCCGCTCCAAACGGGTATCAAAGCCATTGACGCAATGACGCCCATCGGACGAGGACAGCGCGAACTCATCATCGGTGACCGCAAGACCGGTAAGACGACGGTCGCGATCGACACGATCTTGAATCAGAAGGGCCAGGGCGTGAAGTGCATCTACGTCGCCGTGGGCCAGAAGAACTCCTCGGTCGCCCAGACCGTCAAGACCCTGGAGGACTTCGGGGCCTTCGAGTACACCGTCGTCGTGGTGGCCGGTGCCGGCGACCCCGCACCCTTTAAGTTCCTCGCCCCCTACGCGGGCTGCGCTATCGGACAGGAGTGGATGGAGAACGGCGAACACGCGCTGGTGGTCTACGACGACCTCTCCAAGCAGGCCGAGGCCTATCGCCAGATCTCCTTGTTGCTGCGTCGCCCACCGGGCCGCGAGGCCTACCCCGGTGACGTCTTCTACCTCCACAGTCGCCTACTGGAGCGCGCGGCGAAGCTGAGCGACGAGCTCGGTGGCGGGTCCCTGACCGCCCTGCCGATCATCGAGACCAAGGCCGGTGACATCTCGGCCTACATCCCCACCAACGTCATCTCGATCACCGACGGGCAGATCTTCTTGCAGAGCGACCTCTTCTACTCCGGTGTTCGTCCGGCCATTGACGTGGGTAACTCCGTCTCGCGCGTCGGTGGCGCCGCCCAGATCAAGGCGATGCGTGCCGTCGCGGGTACCTTGAAGATTGACCTCGCGCAGTTTCGCGACTTAGAGGCCTTCGCGACCTTCGGTTCGGAACTTGACAAGTCCTCCCAGCAGCAACTCGACCGGGGCTACCGCCTCACCGAACTGTTAAAGCAGGGCCTGAACGCGCCGGTCCCCGTCGAGGAACAAGTCGTCGCGATCTACGCCGGCACCAAGGGTTGGCTCGACACCGTTGCGGTTGAGGACGTCACGCGCTTCGAAGCGGAACTGATGACCGACTTTCGCGCGAAGCACGCCGACCTCTTAAAGGAGATCCGCGACACGCTGGCCCTGCCCGACACCGCGAAGCTCGACGCCGCCTTGAAGTCCTTCCTCGACAGCTTCGCGCCGAGTCACTAAGTAACGACGAGAGAGAGAAAGGAGGAATCGTGGCCGGAGGCCAAGAACGAGTACTACGCCGACGCATCCGCTCGGTGCAGTCGACGCGCAAGATCACCAAGGCCATGGAGCTCATCGCGGCGTCTCAGATTCCTCGCTCCCTCGCGCGCATCGTCGCGAACCGCCCGTACCGAGCGGGCATGCAACGCATCCTCTTAGAGGCGGCGTTGGGTGATCCAACGGGCGCCAAGAAACTCCTCGCGTTACCCGAAAAGGTCGAGACCGCGCTGGTGCTGGTCATCACGGGCGACCGGGGACTCTCGGGACCGTATAACAATGCATCCTTGCGCGCGGGGGAGCGACTCGTCGCCCAACTGCGTCGCGAGGGCGCGACGGTGCGACTGTTCTGCGCGGGCAAGAAGGCGGCCGCCTACTACCGGTTCCGCGGCCTCGAGGTCGAAGAGAGCTTCGTCGGCGTCGTGGACCGACCGACGTTCTCTCAGGCCCAGGACATCGCGCGACGACTCGCGGGCCCCTTTATGGCGGGCGAGACCCAGCAGGTCTTCATCGTCTCAACCCGTTACTTCTCGGCCGGATCGCAGAGCGTCGAGGTCGAACAACTCCTGCCCCTCGTGGTCCCCGAACTACCAGAGGACCCGGCCGAAAAGGAACTGAAGGGTTACACCGAGTTCGAGCCGGAAGTCGAGAAACTGCTCTTCTTCTTGATGCCGCGATTCTTAGAGAGCGAAGTCTTCTCCGCGCTCATCGAAGGCGCGGCCGCCTTTCACACCTCGCAGCAACGCGCCATGGCGGCGGCGACGGAGAACGCCGACGAACTCGGCCAGACCTTGACACGCGTGATGAACCGAGCCCGCCAGGACTCGATCACCACCGAGATTATGGAAATCGTGGGCGGCGCCGAAGCGCTCCGCTCGGGAAAGTGAGAATCAAATGACCGTGGCACCAGAAACAACCAAACTCGAAACGGGGCGCGTCGTCGCGATCGCCGGACCCGTGGTGGACGTGGAGTTCCCACCCCACGCCCTGCCCGAGATCAACCACGCCGTCGAGATGGACATCGAGCTCGACGGCGCGACGATCACCGTCGTCGCCGAGGTCGCCCAACAGATCGGTGAGGGTCGCGTGCGCTGCGTGTGCATGAAGCCGACCGACGGACTCGTACGCGGCGCCATTGTGCGTCAGAGCGGGCGGGGCATCACCGTCCCGGTGGGCGACGCCGTGCTCGGTCACGTCTTTAACGTGATCGGCGAGTCACTCGACACCGACGACATCGGCGTCGTGGAGGACCACTGGGAGATCCACCGCAACGCGCCCGCCTTCGACCAGTTAGAGCCGCGCGCCACGATGTTCGAGACGGGCATCAAGGTCGTCGACCTCTTGGCGCCCTACGTGCAGGGTGGCAAGATCGGACTCTTTGGCGGTGCGGGCGTCGGCAAGACGGTGTTGATCATGGAGATGATCCGACGCGTCGCCGAGCAGCACGACGGCGTCTCGGTCTTCGCGGGGGTGGGGGAGCGAACCCGCGAGGGCACCGACTTGCTGCTCGAGATGCGCGAGTCCGGCGTCATTGAAAAGACCGCGCTCGTCTACGGCCAGATGGACGAACCGCCGGGCGTGCGCCTGCGCGTGGCGTTGGCGGCACTCACCATGGCCGAGTACTTCCGCGACGTCAAGAACCAGGACGTGTTGTTGTTCATCGACAACATCTTCCGTTTCGTGCAAGCGGGCTCGGAAGTCTCGACGCTGCTCGGTCGCATGCCTTCGGCGGTCGGCTACCAGCCAACGCTGGCTGATGAGATGGGCGAGCTCCAAGAGCGCATCACCTCGACCCGCGGTCACTCGATCACGTCGCTCCAGGCCGTCTACGTGCCGGCGGACGACTACACCGACCCGGCGCCCTTTACGACCTTCACCCATTTGGACGCCACGACGGAGCTGAGTCGTCAGATAGCCGCGTTGGGTATCTACCCGGCGGTCGACCCGCTGACCTCGACGTCGAACATCCTGGCGCCAGAAATTGTCGGGGACCGTCACTACGCCGTCGCGCGTCAGGTCCAGCAGATCCTCCAGCGCAACAAGGAACTCCAAGACATCATCGCGATCTTGGGACTGGACGAACTCTCCGAGGAAGACCGCATCACGGTCACTCGGGCGCGCAAGATCCAGCGCTTCTTGTCCCAGCCGATGTTCGTCTCCAAGGTCTTCACCGGCATCGACGGCATCAACGTCCCGGTGGCTGAGACGATCGAGTCCTTCGAGCACCTCGTCAAGGGCGACCTCGACCAGTACCCCGAGCAGGCGTTCTTGAACGTCGGGGGCGCCTCAGGGGTCGAGGCGAAGGCCGCGGCGATCGCCAAGGGCTGATGGCAACGCTCACCGTCGAAATCGTGACGCCCGAGGCGCCGCTCTTCTCGGGCACCGCCGCGGCGCTCGTGGCGCGCTCCTCCGAGGGCGACTTCACGATCCTGCCGCAGCACACCTCCACCGTGGGCGACGTGGTCTCTTCCATCGTGCGCGTCGAGACCGCCGAAGGGACCTTGGCCTTTGCGGTGCACTCGGGCTTCTTCCAAGTCGGCAAGGGACTCGGTGAGGACGAGACGCTGGCGACCGTGCTCGCGGGGGTGGCCGAGCGGACCAGTGAGATCGACGTCGCGCGCGCGCAAGCCGCCAAGGACGCCGCCGAAGCGAAACTGGCCGCCGTCAATCGTGCCGATCACGGCGACGACGAAGAACAACTCGTCGCGCTCGCGGCACTCGAACGTGCGCAGCTGCGCCTGCGCGCCGCGGAGTTCAGCGCGTCTTAACGAGCCGAGACGTAGTCCAGTAGGTCCTTCTTGTCGTGTTCGAGCTCTTCGAGCCTCGCCTTGACGACGTCGCCGATCGAGACCAGGCCCACCAGTCGACCGTCGTCGACGACGGGGACGTGACGAAAGCGTCGCTCCGTCATCATCGTCATCAGGTCATTGAGTTCGGTGGTGGGTGCACACACCGACACGTCGGCGCTCATGAGCTCGGCGACTTTCATTTCGAGCGCGCCGGCGCCCGAGGTCGCGAGTGCGCGAACGACGTCACGTTCGGAGAACATCCCCGCAATGGGCGCCTTCGCCCCGGTCACCACGAGGGCGCCGATGCCGCGCTCCTTCAAGAGCGCCACCGCGTCAGCCACGCTGCGTTCTTGGGAGATTGTTGCGACGTCACTACCCTTCGTCGCCAGAAGATTTGACACCTTCATACCGCCTCCTTTTCGTTCACAGACTCGTGAACCGCCCCCTTGGGACTCTGATTCGAGGCTAGGTCCGAGGACCACGACGTGCAACCGATCAGGCGGCACGAGGCCCTCACACGAGCGTCAAAAACCGGCGGTCGTAAATTCTTGAAGCTTGTCGTGACGGTGGAAGGTTTCGATGGTGCGCACGGTGCCCGAGCGCGAGCGAACGACCAAAGACTGAGTGGTGGCCCCGAAATCGTAGAAGCGCACGCCCCGCAGGAAGTCGCCGTCGGTGATGGCCGTGGCGGAGAAAAAGCAGTTGTCACTCGCGACTAAATCGTCGGTCATGAGCACTCTTGTGAAATCGTACCCAAGGGCCTCCGCGTCGCGACGAACCTCCTCGGAGTTGGCGTGCAGCACGCCTTGGATCTCGCCGCCGAGACCCTTCAAGGCGGCTGCGGCGATGACGCCCTCGGGCGTGCCGCCGATGCCGAGTAACACGTCGACGCCCGAGTTCGGCCACCCCGTCGCGATAGCGCCCGCGACGTCACCGTCAAGAATTGAGATCACGCGAGCGCCGGCTTCGCGAACCTCCGCGACGAGGTCGTCGTGACGCGGGCGATCGAGGATGACGACGCCGAGCTCTTGGACCGGCTTGTTGAGGCGCTTGGAGAGTTCGGTCAGATTGTCGGTGGCCGATGCGTTGACGTCAACGGAACCACGTCCGCGGGGTCCCACGGCAATCTTCTTCATGTAAAAGCACGGGCCGGGATTGAACATCGAGCCGCGCTCGGAGAGTGCGATCACTGAGAGCGCGCCATTTCGCCCCATCGCGGTGAGCGTCGTGCCGTCGACGGGATCGACCGCGACGTCCACCTGGGGCGGACGACCGTCGCCGATCTGCTCGCCGTTATAGAGCATCGGGGCTTCGTCCTTCTCGCCCTCACCGATCACCACGACGCCATCCATCGCGACGGCGCCCAAGACGAAGCGCATCGCGTCAACGGCCGCGCGATCAGCGGCGTTCTTGTCGCCGCGTCCCGCCCAGCGGGCCGACGCAATGGCCGCGGCTTCGGTGACTCGAATCAACTCGAGGGCAATATTGCGATCGGGCCGATCAGGTGGCTGCACAGGGCCAGCGTACTGCGCCGCTCGTTTTGGCCCAAATGAGGCAAAGACCCCGTACGTAGCAGCGGCAATACTTGAGGGGTGCGTTCACTCCTCATCAAGCCCGCCGGTCCCTTAGAGGGTGAGGTTCGAGCTTACGGGGCGAAGAATGCGGTCTTAAAAGAGATGGCCGCCTGCCTGCTCGCGACCGGCGAACACCGGCTCACCAACGTGCCCAACATCAGCGACGTCGTGGTGATGAGCGAGCTCCTCGAAGCACTCGGGTGCTCGGTCGACGTACCCGCGGAGCACGAACTGCGCGTCGTGGTCCCCGAGCGTGACGCGCTGCACCCGGTGGCGCCGGCCCACCTCTTTGAGGCGATGCGCGCCTCCATCGTCGTGCTCGGCCCCTTGCTCGCGCGTTGCGGCGAAGCCAACATGGCCCTGCCCGGTGGCGATGACTTCGGGCAGCGCCCGATCAACTTCCATACTGAGGGCCTCACGGCGATGGGCGCGACGTTTCGCAACGACCGCACTTCCATCCACGCGACCTCGACGTCGCCGCGACTTCGCGCGACGCGCGTCACCTTGGAGTACCCGAGCCACACCGCGACGGACAACCTCTTGATGGCCGCCGTTCTCGCCGAAGGACGAACGATTATTGACAACGCGGCGCGCGAACCCGAGGTCGAAGACCTCGGTCGCCAACTCATCGCGATGGGCGCTCACGTCGAGGGACTCGGCACCTCCCTGCTCACCATCGATGGTGTGGTGGAACTTCACCCCGCCACCCACGAGGTCGTCACCGACCGCGTGGTCACCGCCACGTACCTCGCCTCGGGTCTCATCACCGGCGGTGCCGTGCGAGTGGTCGACGCGCGTCCCGAGCACATGGTGATGTTGCTACGCAAACTCGACGCCATGGGCGCCGAGCTCGAACTCGCTGGCGAAGGTGTCGCGGTGCGCGCGCGCGGTCGGCTGCGGGCGGTGGACATCTCGACCTTGCCCTACCCGGGTGTGGCGACGGACTACAAACCACTGATGACGACGATGCTGAGCGTCGCCGAGGGTGTGTCGGTCGTCACCGAGAACCTCTTCACCGGACGATTTCGCTACGTGGACGAACTGGTCCGGCTCGGGGCGAACGTGACGACCGAAGGGCATCACGCGATGATCCGCGGCGTAGAACGCCTGACCGGCACGTCGGTGCACGCGAGCGACATTCGCGCGGGTGCGGCGCTGATCCTGGCGGGCCTCATCGCCGACGGTGAAACGACGTTTACGGGCCTCGAGCACGTGGAGCGTGGCTACGACGATTTGGTGGGACGCCTCAGCGCGCTGGGCGCCCACATCGAACGCTTCTCGTGATCTCGCGCGACCCCGAGGAGTTAGTGGCAGCGGCGCGGACCGGTTCGCGCACCGCGCTGGCGCGACTGTTGACCTTCGTCGAGTCCGGGGGGGTTCGACAACGCGAGAGCGTGGCGCTCGCCTACACCACGCCCGCACCCTACGTCGTTGGTCTGACCGGTCCGCCGGGGGCGGGAAAGTCCACGATCACCGATCGCCTCATCACCTTCGCGCTCTCGCGCGGCGCGCTCGGCGAGGACGAGACCTTCGACCAGGTGGGCGTGCTGTGCGTCGATCCGAGCTCTCCTTTCACCGGTGGCGCGATCTTGGGCGACCGGATCCGCATGCAGGACCACGCGACGAACGACCACGTGTTCATCCGCTCGATGGCCACCCGCGGCCACCTCGGGGGACTCTCCTTGGCGGTGCCCGACGCGCTACGGGTCATGGGCGCGGCGGGCTTTCCCCTCGTCTTCGTCGAGACCGTCGGCGTCGGTCAGATGGAAGTCGAGATCGCCTCGGCCGCCGACACGACGGTGGTGGTGACCAATCCCGGGTGGGGCGATTCGATGCAGGCCAATAAGGCTGGCCTGCTCGAAGTGGCGGACATTTTCGTCATCAACAAGGCCGACCGCCCGGGGGTCCGCGAGACTCGTCGCGACTTAGAACAGATGCTCGACCTCGGCCGAGCGAGAGCGTGGCGGCCGATGATCATCGAGACGAGCGCCACCAACGACGAGGGCACCGAGGCGCTCTTCGACGCGATCGCGCTGCACCGTCGCTACCTGGACAAGGATCTGCTCCTCGAGGCGCGTCGCGCTCGCACGCGCGTCGAGCTCGACAAAGTGGTTCACGTGCTGGTTCGTTCGCGCGTCGCCGATCTCGCCAAGGGTGACGCGTACGAGGAGCAGATTGAGGCGCTGCTCGACGGTTCGACTGATCCGTACCGCGCCGCGGAGAAACTGTTGGCCGAATCGTGATTGCGACGTCGGTCGCCTACGACCTCGTCTTCATCGTCCATATCGTGGCGGCCGTCACCACGATCATCGTGTTCGTGACAATGCGGTTCGCCGCCATGAGCGTCGCGCGTGGCGTCGACGCGAAGACCCAGGCGGTCCGTTTCCCCGAGCGCCGCAACTGGGCGGCGCGCTCGATACACGTCTTGCCCCTTACGGGTGTGATCATGTCGCTCAGCGGTGGTCACTCCGTTTCCTTCTCGCGGCCGTGGGTGGGGGTGGGGATCATCCTCTACCTGGCGGCGGCGGGTCATCTGGAGGCGCGAGCGCTCCCTGAGGAGCGCGTCGTCGCGAGCACCATCGCGCGCGACGGTGTGGCGTCTCGCGCTCAGGGTCGCCACCTCGTGGGATCGATCGACATTCTTCTCGTGCTCATCGCGGCCGCACTCGTCACCATGCTCGTTCAGTTCTAGGACCGGTTCGCAGCGTCGGGCGACGCGAACTTGATTCCGACGAGTCCGCACACCATCGATGTCGATACCGCTCTCGCGACCTAGGACGAGGCGGTCCCTTGCAGCACGAGAGGACGAAACCGCCGCGCGCTCGAAAAGAGCACGAGGTCCAGCGCCGCGAAACTCGCCAGGGCGAGAGGAACCGCGTGCACCCCGAAGTGCGACACGAGGAGACTGACGATGCCCGGCCCGGCTACTCCTCCGACCATCAACAACACGATGAGTAAGGAGAGTCCGTCGCTGTCGTGCGGGCAAAGCGTGGTGTACCAGATCAACCCCATCGGGAAGACCGACGCCAAGATGAGCCCGAGCAGTGGGAACGCGTAGGGCGCCACCGGGTTGAAGAACGCCGCGCCGCTGACGAGGACCGCGAGCGCGAGACCGCCGAGCACCAACTTCGTCGCCGACGTCCAGCGATAGAGCGGACCCCCGAGTGAGCGACCCACTGTCATCCCCGTCCAAAACCCGGCCGTCACCAGACTGCCCAAGGTCTCGCTGTAACCGACGCCGTGGAGTTGTGTGGCCATCCATCCCGACGCACTCGTCTCGAGAGCGACGTAGAAAATGAAGGCCACCGAAAAGGTAATGAGGATCGCTCGACGCCCGGGCGTGTTCGTGATCTCTTCTTGGAGGGGTTCGCTGCGTAACGGCGGTGCGTGCACGCCCGCGTTGGTCGAGGTGAGCAGCAGCGCCAGCACGGCGAGGCCGATAAAGAGTTCGGGAAAGTTGCTCGGCCGAATCGCGATGATGATGAGCGGACAGATCACCGCGCCGACGCCGTAGCCGGCATTTCCCACGCTCAGGCGGTGCGCCCGGCCGACGATCGCCGTTCGAGCGAGCAACGTATTGAGGGCAATATCGAGCGTGCCAAAGCCCAGTCCGACCACGAAGATGCCGGCGAGGAACCCTAGCCAACGATGCGAGAGCATCGAGCCCGCGGCGCCGAGCGCGACCGCCACCAACGAAACGGTGAGCACGACTCGCCCCGAGAGACGTTTCAGTCCGAGCCAACCGGGTAACGCTCCAACCGAGGCGCCCACGAAATAGACGCTGAGCGCGAGCCCGGCACTCGGCAACGAGAGGTGAAACCGATGGGTGAAGCTCCCGAGGAGCGGTCCAAACATGGAAGAGACCGCACCGATGAGGATGAAGGCACCCGTGGCGCCCGCGAAGGCGAGGGGTTGAAAGGAGACTTCGGTACTTGGGGTGACGGGAGTGGGCGAAGTCTCTGGAGTCACGGGCTGCACCAATTCTACGGTCGCTGACAATTTCGCTTTCGCTCGTTCACGCCCAAGTGCGACGACAGATTCTTCGTGTCTCGTATCACGCAGCGATGTGCGCAGGCCCTACGTCGGGGCGCGTCAGCGTTCCATGAAGGTGCGAATGCTACTGTTTGCAGGATTTCAAGTTCTGACAGGGGTAGTGATGGTTCGTGAAAAGTCCAACACTTTTCGCCATATTCTCGACGTCACCGAGCAAGTATTGGCGAACAGCGACGGGCACAAGATTCGCATGGAGGACATCGCCAAACTCGCGCACGTCAGCGAACCAACGATTTACTACCACTTCAGTTCGCGTAACCAGCTCATCGCGGAAGCGCAGGTTTCGGCCTATCTCAAATTGACGAGCCCGCTGCACAAGTACCTCGACCTCGCCGAAGCCGCGATCGTCGCGAAGGATCACGATAGCTACGTCAGCGCGGTCAGTGAAAATGTGGCGAAGGCCTGGTCGTACGGCGTCACCGACGACAAATGGAAGATCGCGCGCCTCTTCATCGACATCTGGTCAGACCCGAAGACCCAAAAGGAGTTCTGCGAGATGCTCGACACGCAGCTCGATCGGTGGATCAACGTGATTGACGCGTCGAAGCGACTCGGCTGGACCGATCCCGAGATCGACACGATGGCGCTGGTGACCTCGTGCTGGGCCGGCTCGATCGGCCAGGCGATCTTCGTGAACTCGAAGCGCCTGCAGTACTCGCCCGAGAGCATCCGTGACTTCTACGTGAAGATCAGCGGCCACAAGGTGCCGTAACCCCCGACGGCCTGACCGATTCCCACCGGTACGCTGCGTGAGTGTTCGTGGTCACCAATGAGCGGTTCGAGGAGTTGGCGAGCGAAGCGCTGGCGTCACTGCCCGAGGCGCTCTCCTCCCAGATCGACAACGTGGCGATCATCGTCGCCGACAACGCGGGTGGTCGTCCGCTCTACGGTCTCTACGAAGGTATCCCCTTGACCAAGCGCGGTCCCACCAGTTACAGCGCGGTGATGCCCGATCGCATCACGCTCTTCCAGGCCGAAATCTGTCAGTCGTGCAACAGTGAAGAGGAAGTCAGGGCGCAGGTCAGAAAGACGGTCCTGCACGAAGTGGCGCACCATTTCGGGATCAGCGACCCTCGTCTCAAGGAGCTCGGCTGGGCGTAGCGACTGGCTGATTGACCGGCGGCGGTGGCTTCAACTACTCTGCAGCCATTCGACCCAACGCGTCGCGAGATGGAGGAGCGCATGACCCGTCCAACTACCTTCGTACGTCGGCACCCTCGCCCAACGATGCTGCTTGCTTCGTGCGCTCTCTTGATCGGTCTCAATGGAGTGACGATAGTGACGACCTCCAGTGTCGCGTCGGCCGCGGTCAACTCCTTCACCTTTTCCGGGGGTCTTAACGGAACCTTGAAGCTCATTCCGGCCGACGACTGCGGAGGGTCCAGTGGCGGCGAGACGCAACTCGACAGCATCGTCGGAAAGCTCAAGGGCTCGAAGACCGATCAGTGGACGATCATCGTCATCGCGCCGAAGAACGGCACGTTCACGATCAAGCCCGCGACGACGGGCCTCGCGTCGAGCACCGTGACTCTGGAGACTCCGGGGAAGAACGTCGCGTTGTCCTGGGACGCGACGAAGGGCTCCATCACCGCCAACGGCAACTCCGGTTCGGTGAACGTGACGCTGAAGGGCACCACCGGCGGGGCGAGTGGGACCGTGAAGATCAAGGGAAGTTGGGACTGCCCGTCGTAGCGAGGCACCGCGGCAGCGCTAATCGGCGCGGCGGACTTCGCTCTTGACCGTTCGTTCGTGGTGGAGCACTCGGAGGATCTCCTCGTAGGGTCCCAGCACGAAGGCTTCATCTCCACCCGCGAACCTCGTCCCTCGACGAGGCGGGTGCTCGAGTGTGCCGTCGGCGTTGGCGCGGCGCAGGGCGATCACCCGAGTACGCGCCGAGAGGTCCGCCATGGCGAGACCCCGGAGGCCGCCATCCTCACCAACGGCGACCTTGCCCACCAAGAACGGCTGTTGGCCGACGTAGAAGGTGCTCAAGATGTCGAGCCCCAACGCGGCACCGACGAACCAGGGGGCCGCGAGCGCCGAGGTGGAGCGGACGTTGCGGAAGCCGAACTTCTCCTCCATCATTCGCGCGAGTTGGCGGTCGAACACGCGCACCGTCACCGGCACCTGCTCCCAGCGTTCGCCGAGTGACTCTCTGATGGCGAGGGCGGTCTCGATATTGGTGAGGTCCGCGCTCGTCAGCACGGCGACCGCGGCGGCGTCGTCGAGATTCACCATCCCGTGGGTCTGGCGTTGCGTGGCGTCAGCGACGAGCACGGGCACGCCGAGGGCGCGGGCCTGGGCCAGGTACCGGTTACTCGGGTCCCGCTCCACGACCACCACGCGCTGGCCTTGGTCGATGAGTCCTCGGACCACGCTGATGCCGACCGACCCGAGACCGATCACGACGACGTGATCGACCATCCCGGGAACCTCCAATCGTCCGAGTGACTGTTCGATGCGGCGCGAGACCAAGAGATTCGTGAAGAGCGCGAAGGCCGTCGACAGCAATGCCACGCCCGCCGCGATCATCACGATTCCGAAGACTTTCATCCACGCCGACTGCGTGGCGAAGGAGTAGTCGCCGAAACCGACGGTCGCGACGGTTTCGATCGTGAAGTACAACGAGGAGAGGAGCGAGAGATGTTCGTGGGGGTCACGAACTCGGTAGCCGACGCGCAGGATCACCGTCGAGACGGCGATCAACGCGAGTAGACCCACCGCCACGAAGGCGAGGGCCTGATTCCCTTCACGCAGTGACGTGCGCACCTGGCGGCTCACTCGGCGCAGGAGGCCCACTCGTCGCAGCGGCGCCCTCGCGGGACCCGCGACGTCGACGCCGTAGTGCTGAAGTTCCTCGCGCGTCCCGAGGACCGCGACGCGGTCGCCCGGTTTCACCGGGTAGTCGCGTCCGGGGCATTGGACGAGGGTGGAGCCGTCACCGGGCATGACCGCGACCGGCGCGAGGTCGCCGAAGTGCGCGCGAAACGTCTCGTGTCGATCGGGCACGTCCGGCACGTCGGTTTGGACCACGAAGAACTCCACGCCGGCGAGTTCGATGTCGTGGACCGGACGCTGGAGGCACGCTTCGACGAACGACGGTGCCGCGAGTGATGCGCTGTCGAGCACGGTGCCCGGTCCCGTAACCCGACCGAGCGCCCCCGCGACCGAAGGATTCGCGAGTTGGACCACGAGGCGGATATCTGGCCGTAGTTCGTGGACCCGCAGCGCGGTCTCGAGCGTGTGAATGTCGTCGATCTCCACACAGACCACCGCAACGGCTCCGTCGATACCCGCCTCAAGCAAACCATCGCCGACTCGAGCGTTGGCGTGAACGTGCGTGACGCCCCAGGTGGCGAGCTGGCGATCGAACATGGTGCCCGTGGCGTCATCGAGCACGACGACGTCGGTGTCACTGAGACGGAACTGTTCAACGATTCGTAGCCCGATGCCCCGGAGGCCACAGACGATGACGTGACCGCGCCGATGACGACTCTCGGGCGGCTCCATAAGGAATTGTGCCGAAGCCACGAAGGTGGTTGGTTGCCGCAGGATTAAATGTGTGGGCGTGCTCGCGCTAGAGGAACGAGGCGTGTCCGACCATGCCGGCGGCAACGGTGGCGTTGGTGACCTCGTCGATCAACACGAAACTCCCGGTCACGCGATCTTCTCGGTAGTCGTCGACCACCAACGCATCGGCGGTCAGCAGCGTCGCGAGGCCGATCTCGTTGGTGGCGAGTGACGCAGCGTCATTGACCGAGAGCGAGGCAATGTCGATGACCCCAGTGATCGCCTGGACGCGCACGGGGGTGGATTTGGTCGTGTGTTTCAAGCGAAGTCGTTGTCCGCCGACGCTTAAGGGACGTTCGCCAAACCAGCAGATGGTCGCTTCGAGTTCTCTCGTCACCGTGGGCAGTGGTGCGCTCGCGATCAAGTCGCCGCGACCGGCGTCGGTCTCGTCGGACAAGTCGAGGTCCGCCGCGAGCCCGACGACGGCCTCGAGGCGTGACTCGCCGCCGAAGTTGATCGCCCGGATGGTGGTCTCGACGTTCGCGGGCAAGAGCGTCACCTTGTCGCCGACGCGGAAGGCCTCGCCGCTCACCATCCCCGCGTAGGTCCGGCCGCCCCCCGGTTGTCGCAACACCCACTGAATGGGCAAGCGCGCGCCTTGGGCGACTTCCCAGGACCCGGCTTCGGAGGCCTCGAGGGCGTCGAGCACCGTCGGCCCGTCGTACCAGGGTGTGTTCATCGAACTCGTCACCACGTTGTCGCCCAGTAACGCGGAGACTGGAATGACCACCATCGAGGTGAAGCCCAACTCCCTCGAGAGTGTCTCGATCTGATCGACGACACGTTGGAAGGCGACCTGCGACCAGGCGGCCGTGTCCATCTTGTTGACCGCCACGACAATGGAACGCACCCCGAGTAGCGCGGCGATGCAGAGGTGACGACGGGTCTGTTCCTTGAGGCCCGAGGTGACGTCGAGGACGGCGAGCGCGAGGTCGGCCGTCGAGGCGCCCGTCGCCATGTTCCTCGTGTACTGCACGTGGCCGGGGCAGTCCGCGATAATGAACTTTCGAGTGGGGGTGGTGGCGTATCGATACGCCACGTCAATGGTGATGCCCTGTTCGCGCTCGGCGCGCAGACCGTCGGTGACGAAGCTGAGGTCCAAGTCGCCGATGCCGCGCTTCTCCGACGCCGCGACGACGGCGTCCAGCTGGTCGTCGAAGAGCTGGCGCGTGTCGACGAGGAGACGACCAATCAGTGTCGACTTCCCGTCATCGACCGAACCGATCGTGGCCAGGCGGAGTAAATCCTTGGTGGCTAACTCCATCTAGAAGTAGCCCTCACGCTTTCGGTCCTCCATGGCCGTCTCAGAAAACTTGTCGTCGCCGCGCGTCGCCCCTCGTTCGGACACGTTCGCGATAGCGACCTCTTCGATGATGGTCTCAATGGTGTCAGCGAAGGAGACCACTGCGCCGGTGCAGTTGGCGTCGCCGACCGTACGAAAGCGCACCATCTTGTTCACTACGTCCTCGCCGGGACGGGGCTCGACGAACTCGCCGACCGCGAGCCACATCCCGTCGCGCAAGACCACGTCCCGCTGGTGAGCGAAGTAGATCGAAGGGAGGTCCATCTTCTCTCGCCCGATGTACTGCCAGACATCGAGTTCGGTCCAGTCCGAGAGGGGAAACGCGCGCACGTGCTCGCCGGGATTGACCTTGCCCTGGTAGAGCTGCCAGAGTTCGGGCCGCTGTTGGCGCGGGTCCCACTGACCAAAGGCGTCTCGGAAGCTCAGCACGCGCTCTTTCGCGCGAGCCTTGTCCTCGTCGCGTCGGGCGCCGCCGAAGGCCGCGTCAAAGGAGTTCGTGGTGATCGCCTCGAGCAGCGTGACGCTTTGGAGGCGGTTGCGCGATCCGAGGTGGCCGGGATCGGCGACTTTTCCCTGGTCGATCGTGTCTTGAACCGATGCGACAACGAGACGCGCCCCGGCCGCTTCGACCGCGCGGTCACGGAAGTCGAGTACCTCGGCGAAGTTCTGTCCGGTGTCGATGTGCAGCACGGGGAAGGGGAGTTGCTGGGGCGCGAAGGCCTTCGCGGCGAGGTGCAGCAGCACCGCAGAGTCCTTGCCGCCCGAGAAGAGCAGCACGGGACGCTCGCATTCGGCGACGACTTCTCGCAAGATGAAGAGTGCGTGGGACTCCAACACGTCGAGATGGTCAGTGGCGTGTGGGGTGGGCAAGGTCGTGGTCATATCTCGGTGGGCTGATTGTATTCTAGTTAGGCACTAGAGAAACCCTGACGACGATGAGAACTCCACTGAACGCACCGACTTCTGACCTCCTGCTCGAGTTGGACGACGTCAACGAGCGATTCGAGCGAGCGACGCCCCTCGAGATCGTGAACTGGACCTTCGAGCGATTCGGCGACGGGGTCGCGATGGCGTGTTCCTTCGAGGACCTCGCGCTCTTACACATGGTCCACGAGGTGCGCCCCGCGACCGAGATCATCTTCCTCGACACCGGTGGGCACTTTCCCGAGACGCTGGGTTTCGCCGCCGAGATCGAAGCGGCGTGGTCACTGAACTTGACGCGCACGGTACCCGGACCCGACGCCGCGGGGTCACCGTGCGGTAGCGCGAACTGCTGTGAACTGAGGAAAGTCGAGCCACTCGGTCGAGCATTAGTCGACCACGCGGCGTGGATCACCTCGGTCAAGCGCGTCGACGCCGCCACTCGCACCAACATGAAAATCCTGATGTGGGACGAGAAGTTCAATCTCGTCAAGGTCAATCCCTTAGCGACGTGGAGCGACGACGACGTCGAGTACTACTTAAAGAGCCACGACCTGCCCGAACACCCACTCTGGGCGCAGGGTTACGCGTCAATCGGCTGTGCGGCGATGACGCTCAAACCTCAAGTCCCCGGAGATCGTCGTTCCGGACGCTGGGTTGGGCTCGACAAGGATGAGTGCGGCCTCCACGAGGCGTAACATCCACCAAAAAACCAGTAATCACAAGTAAATTTGGCGCAATGTCAGAGCGCCGTCTCCTGGAGCTGGTCGGATGCTGCTAATCGTCCTAGCGCTCTTTTGGGTGGCGCTGCTCACCCCCATCGTGGTACGGCGCTTTCGTGACGGCGGGACGGAGAAATCAATCGTCTCGTTTCACGCCGAACACGAAGTCTTGAGCCGACAGGACTATACGGTGCTTCCCCTACACCGTCTCGACCGCGCCGACGAAGCCGAGCCGCGCCCGATCGAGCCCGAGCGTCGTCCTCGACTGACGATTGTTCACCCCGAGGACACGGTCGGATCATTGGAATCACGTTCCTCGTGGGACGAGTGGAGCGAGAACTACGACTACGACGAAGCCCACGCGCAGGGACCCACGGTGAACCGCTACGCGCGGGCATACTCGTCGCGACCGAGTGAGCCGGATCTCGCCCACTCCTACGAGCCACCATTGCGTCGTCGCTCGATGCGCGACCAACGTCGCGTCATGTTCCTGCGCTGTGTCGCGGCGGCGGCGGTCGTCTCGCTCGTCGCCTTCCTTAGTGGCTCGTCAATCCTGGTCGACCTGGCGGCACTCGCGTGGTTCGCCGTGGTGCTCTTCATCGCGCTGGCGCTGTACTCGGTAAGCCAGGGGTACCTTGCGGAGACGTCGTTACCGCTTCGCCTCCCGCAACGCCGACCCCTCGCGACGGTCAAGCCGCTCTACGCGGACAACGACGCGGAGTACGCCTCACCCTATGAACCCGTGTTCGTATCAGAGTTTTACGAGCCTGAGAGCGAAGAGCCGTGGCGCCGCGAGTCTCAGAGCTACCGTGCCTTCGGCTAAAGTGGAAACCTCTTCGGGGGTGTAGCTCAATTGGTAGAGCGCTACGTTCGCAATGTAGAGGCAGTGGGTTCGAATCCCATCACCTCCACCAAAGACCGCATTTCCTTCAGCGCCCCATAAGGTCGCGTTCATGAGTGATACCGAACCCCACGATCCGAAGAGTGAGGAGTCGCCGGCGCCCGTCGCGGCGAGTGACGCCGGTCATCACCGGCACGCGGAGGACAAAGTCCGCCATACTCGCACCTCGGCCGCGTGGGTGGCGATTACGATCGCCGTCTTGTTCGGTGTGGCGCTCATCGACTTCATCGCCCAAAATACCCGCGACGTGCGAATAGAGTTCTTCGGCGCGAGTGGTCGCATACCGATCGCCGTGGCGTTACTGGCGGCGGCGCTGTGCGGCGCGATCGTGGTACTCGCGATTGGCATTGGCCGCGTTGCGCAGCTGCGGCTCAACATGCGTCGTCAACGTCGGCATTCGATACGCCATCACGACGCGGACACGACCGCTGACGAGGCGTCCTAGTTTAACGACGTTGGTAAAAGGTGACGTGATCACTCGTATAACGAGACGTCTCGTATTTACGAACACTGTCGTACTTCCTGTGTAGGTAGTCGTCCTTCGCAACTGTCAGTTCAATGTGAAAGCGACCACGCGAATGTCTTTTGACGGCGTGTTGTGAAGAACGCTGAAGACGGGTCTTAGGTTCCTGAACAGAAGAGGCGATCAGTCTGTGTTGATGATTGCCCACTGAGAAGGGGAGCTACATCATGACAATGAATAGAGAGACGTCACGCAACACCGAAAGTCGCCGTGCGTTACGCCGACGCACGCCGCGCCTGCTCACGATGAAGCGCGCCCAAGCCGGAGCGAGTCTGGTAGTCGCAACGACGTTAAGCATGGCGGGAGTACTCGCGTTCGCGTCGCCGTCGTCGGCCGCACCCGTGGTGCCCACGCTGGGTGCCGCGTCAAACTTTGCGGTACTCGCGCACGCCGGCGTCGGTCGCCTCGCGGGTGCCACGGTCGTGGGCGACGTGGGACTGCTGGGCGAGGGATCGACCACGACCACACCGCTCCCCACTGTTGCGGCTGGTCTGTTAGGCGTCGTGACGGGTGCGCTCGATGTCGCCAACGGTCCCGCCACAACGGCGTTGGGTGCCGCGAGCACGGCGTACCGGACGGCGCAAGGCGACACCCCCACCACCGTCATCGCGGGCGCAGAGCTTCAAGGGGGCACCCTGACGCCCGGCGTCTACTCGGTCGTCGGACCACTGTCGTTGGGTGGCGTACTGCGACTCGACGCGTTGGGACACGCGAATGCCGGATTCATCTTCCAGATTCCCTCCACGCTCACCACCGCACCAGGCAGCAGCGTCGTACTCGAAGGCGGGGCGCAAGCACGCAACGTGCTCTGGCAAGTCGGCCAGTCGGCGTCCCTCGCACACGGGTCGTCTTTCGTCGGTTCGCTCCTCGCGGAGCACGCAGTGACCCTCGGAGCGGGTACTGACCTCGTGGGACGGGCGGTGTCGCTGCTCGCGGGCGTCAATCTCGGTGCGAGCTCGATCTCGTTACCAACGATTCCGACGTCCTCCGCGGGCGCTGCGGCGATCCCCTCGGCGGGCACCGCGGCGTCAACGGCGGGCGGTCTCACGTCATCGCTCGTGCCGATCATCGGGGGACTGGTCCCAACGGTGAGCAGCCTGGTGCCGACCGGTCTCGTGGGCACGCTCGCGAAGAGCGCCACGGGGGCGGTGAAGTCCGTGAAGGGCCTCGTACCACGCGCCAGCACCACGGCGCCCACCAGCGCTGTGGCAACGGCGTCAAAGCCCGCCACGAAGGCCGCCTCGCTGGCCACGGGTCTCCTCGGCGCGCTGGGCAGTCTGCCCTCTGGCATCGTCGGTAATCCAACCGCGAGTGCGACCGGACCCGTCTCGTCGACGACGAGCTCGGGACTGATCCCGTCCGTGGGCGCCCTGGTGGGGTCCGTGGTGGCTCCCGCGGCGACGGCCCTCGCGCCGGCGCTCAGCGCGGCGGTACCCACGTCCGGTCACGGCTCACTGGTGCACGGCGACGTCGCACCGGGAGCGGCACCCAAGAGTGGTGCCACGGTGAATCCTCACGCGTCCACCGCGACTACCACTACGGTGCCAACTAGCGCGTCGGGCACAATCCCCTCTGGCGCCCCGGCCACCGGTCAAGGTGGCATGGCTGGTTCGGGATTCACGATGTTTGGTCTCTTAGGACTGGCGGCAATGGCGCTCGCCTTTATCGCCGCGTCGGTCGCGCGAACGCGTCGCCGTCGTCTCGCGTAGCGGTTAAAGGTCGAACGATCGATGAGTCGCGTTGACGTCACCGAGAAGCGGCGCGCGCGTCGCCAGTGGCCGTGGTGGAGCGCCGCGGCCCTGGCCTTCGTGCTCGGCGCGGTGTTGCTCGTTGGCACGTTGCCGGCCCGAGAGCCCGCGGTGGTCGTACTGTCGCAGGCGCCGATCTCGAGGGCGCCGAGGGGCCCGGACGTGGCGCGCTCTCGTCCCGTCGAACTGGTGATTCCCGCCATTGGCGTGAGGAGCAGCGTCGGCCTGCTCGGTCTTCAAGCTGACGATGAGGTGATGGTGCCCACGACCACGCACACCGTCGGCTGGTACGACCGGGGCGTCACGCCCGGCATGGTCGGCTCGGCGGTCATTCTCGGCCATGTCGACTCGTACCTCGGACCGGGCACGCTCTTTGACCTCAAACTACTGAAGGCCGGTGACGCGATCGAGACGACATTGGCCGACGGCGCGGTGACGCGCTTCGTGGTTGAGCGCGTCGTCCAGTACGCCAAGACCTCATTCCCCGATCGACTGGTCTACGGGTCGCACGGGACGAGGTCGCTGCAACTAGTGACCTGCGGCGGAATCTTCGACCACGGTACCGGTCACTACGAGGCCAACGTCGTGGTCTTCAGTCGACTGATTAGCGTCACCGGGGCGAACGGCAGGGTGCGGACCTAGCACGTCGACTTCACGGGAGCGCACCCTAGGATTGTGGCCATCGTGAACGACGACCTCGATCTCGACGACGCGAGGAAGCGCTACCACTTCGCGCTCGCGCCAGAGGACTACGAGCGACTGCCCTTCTATTCTGCGTTGTTGGGCCAACTCGAACACGACGACGTTGCGCTGGGGTTGCTCGCGGGCGTCCGCGTCGAGCAACGAAACCCCATGCTGGTATTGGCGGCACTCCAACTCGCCGGACTCAAAGGCCACCCGGTCCTCGGCGCGATCTACGCCGCGGCACGGGGGGGCGAACTGGAAGAGCCCGAGGGCGCGGCGCGCGACGTGCTCGCGGTCATTCGCGAGACGCCGGACGTCATTGGCGACGAACTCTGGCGCTCTACGCAGACCAACGAGCCCGGACGCAGCGCGGTAATCCAAGCCGTGGTGCGAGAGCTGAGCGTCACGAGTGCCGCCATTAACGTCATCGAGGTCGGCACGTCTGCGGGAATCAACCTCTGCTTCGACCAGTTCCCCGTTCGGAAGATCGATGACGCGAACCCGCTGACGCTGGTCTGCGATGACGTGACGCCCATCGATCGAAAGAGCCCACTGCCCGACGTGGCGATGCGCATCGGCATCGATCCCTATCCGCTCGACCTCGCGAACGACGATGACCGAATGTGGCTGAAAGCCTGCATCTGGCCGGAACAACGACGACGTCACGAACGTTTCGACGCGGTCGTCGCGTCGCGACCGTCGTGGCCGAAGGCGACGGTGTTGACGGGCCGCGCGCTCGAGCGTCTCGATGACGCGATGACACTCGTCGACTCCAACGTGATGACCGTGATCTTTAACACATGGGTCGCGTTCTATCTCTCCCCCGAGGAGCAACGCGACTATTTCAATGACGTCATCGCGCGATGCGCGAACAACAACGTCGCGTGGATCTCCGTCGAGTCAACACTCATCCCTGTTCCCGGCGTTGAGGTCGATGAAGCGGCGCACGTTCGTGGCGCGTCGCAGGTCGTCGCAGCCGCGCCGAGGTCCGCGCCCGTGCTCTGGGGCTGGTGTCACGCGCACGGACGTTGGCTCGAGCGAGTTACAACCTCGTAGTTCGCTCCAACGTGTCCGCTCGAGGTTCGAGAGGGCGTGAAAAGAGGTCGGTCCGACGCGTCGCGAGCGTGCAGTTCTGTTGAAAACCTGCGACTAAATCGTTGGTATGTGATCTCACCATGAGGAAAAAGGTGGAAAAGCACTCCAATGCTGGGTATAAGTGTTTGATATCTCAATTCGGGCTTGGAGATCGGAGATTTCTCTGGCAGAGTGTCTCTCGTAGTTCACGTAGTACCTGCCAACGAGTCTTGGAACCGCAAGGGGAAGAGAGGGTGGGGGGATGAGGGGCCTCGCAAGAGGATCGGAGTCTCACCAACGGGCAGCGGAGTTCGGTCCGCTGTACGGAACAGGCAAATGACGTGAAGTGCCTGCCATCGAGGTTGTTCTGTCCGACACGGAACAGCGTTGGTGTGCCTCGGAAACCCCGAGGGGCGGGTGAGCTTCGGCTCACTGGTCACTCGGGGTTTTCGGCTTTTTACGGCCGAATCACCAGATCCAGTAGCGACGTATCGCCGACCGGTCGTGGGGGACCGACGACTCATAGATACCGCCGTTGCGCTCAATCGCTCGGGCCGAGCCAACGTTCTTCTCATCGCACGTCACCAACACCGGGCTGACGCCATCGGCGCGGATCACCACCAACGCCTGGCGCAAGATCTCACTCGCGTAGCCTCGCCGGCGGTGCGCGGGCGCGACGCCGTAGCCGATGTGGCCGCCCCTCTCGGCGAAGAACTCATTGAGTTCGAACCGGATGGAGACCCGACCGACCAGTTCACCCGCGACGTCCGCCGCGAGCTGTACGGACCGGACAAGGTCGGCGCGAACGTTCCGACCCCACCGATAGTCCTCGAGTACCGCCAGATAGTCTGACCACGTAATCGTGTCGTTCCACCCGAGCAGGAACATGAAGTCGTCGGCGACCATCGCCTCGTTGATCGCGAGAGCCGCGGCTTCGTCGTCGATTCGGTACGGACGAAGTCGCAGATCCATCTCGTAAGGCTAACGACGCAGCGACGCCTAGAAAAGGGACTGCGGTTCGACGGGCGCAGTTAATTCAGGTCCGTCGTTCTTCACTGAGCCGACGGCCTTGGAGACGCCGTAGTAGCCGAGGGTCCCGACGGGCGCCGGGCGCAACAACGCGACACGCGCTTCGGGCTGCTCAGCCACGTCGAGCCAGACCTCGACGTCCTCCGGGCTCAAGATGACCGGCATGCGGTCGTGAATCCCGTCGACGTCTTGGTTGGGCGTCGTCGTGATGATGGTGCACGTCGCGAGCGGCGGGGCCGCTTCGTCCTCGCGGTTCCACCAGTTCTCAAAGAGTCCGGCGAAGAGGAGCGGCTGTTCGTCGCGGCGCGTGAAGAAGTAGGGCTGACGGTCGTTGCCGGGTCGATGGTCCCACTCGTAGAAACCATCCACGGGAATCACGCAGGGACGCTTCGCGAAGGCGGTACGAAACGAGGGCTTCTCCGCGACCGTCTCGCCGCGGGCGTTGAAGAGTTTGTTGCCGATGGAGGGGTCCTTCGCCCAACTCGGTACGAGTCCCCAGCGGTAGCGATCGAGCACGCGGGCCTCTTCGTGTTCTGCGACCGCGAAGAGTGAGCGCTGGGGTCCGACGTTCCAACTGGCTCGACCCTCGGGATCGAGGTCCGCGGCGAGGGCCGCCTCGAGGAACCGGGCGAAGTAGGAGGGGGGACTGAAGAGGGCGACGCGACCACACATGACTCCATTTTGCCCTGTTTTTAGGGCATTGGCACGTGTGACGAGGAGTCGCTACTCTTACGAACATATGTTCGCTTTATCGCCACCTCGCCCGTCGCTCTCCCCAGAACTCCTCGCTCGCGTGCGTCCCGTCGCGCTGGCGAAGAGTCGCACCCTGCCCCTCGGTGAGCCGTGGCGCGCACTCGTGCCCGACGCGGGACTGCGTCGTGGCTCGACGGTCGTGGTCGAGGCGCCGGTGGGTCTGGGTGGATTGAGCCTGGCGCTCAGTCTTCTGAGCGAGGCCAGTGCACAGGGTCACTGGGCGGCCGTGGTGGGGGTGGACGACCCCGGGGTCGTGGCCATGGTCGAACTCGGGCTCGACCTGCGTCGGGTGCTCTTCGTGCCCCGTCCGCGCGGCGAGTGGGCCGAGTCAGCGGCGGACCTACTCGACGGCGTCGACCTCGTGCTGGTGCGACCGCCCTCGCGCGCGGGCCTCCTCGCGGCGCGACGTCTCATGGACCGAGTGCGCGAACGCGGCACCGTGTTGATCGCGCTGAGTGAACCGCGCGCGCCGTGGCCGTTGCCGGCGGACCTGTTCTTTCGCGTCACCCAGGCCGAATGGGTCGCCTCGTCCAAACTCGACGCGCGTTATCTCACCGTGCACGTGAGCGGTCGTGGCGAAGCACAGCGTGGGAGCGAACACGTGGTGGTGGTACCGAATCGTCGCGGGCGCGCCGAGGCGAACTGATGGAGCAACTCCTCGCCGTGTGGGTCGACGCCCTCGCGCTCGAAGCACCCGACGGTTCGACGTTGCGCGACACGCTCTCGTTGCTCGACGCCCTCGACGCGATGTGTCCCTTCAGCGAAGCGGTGCGTCTCGGTCTCTTCGTGCTGCCGTTACGCGGACCGAGTCGGTTCTTCGGGGGTGACGACGCCGTGCTGGCCATGGTGCGCCAGTGTGTCCTCGACGTGGTGGGCGTCGCTCCCCAACTCGGCGTCGCCGAAGGGCTCTTCTGCGCGGAGCTCGCGGCGCATCGCGAAGTGATCGTGCCGCGCGGCGCGAGCGACGCCTTTCGTCGCGCACAGCCCCTCGAGGTCTTGGGGCGTAAGGACCTCACGACGACGTGTCAACGTTTGGGGCTCCACAGCGTGGGCGCGTTCGCCGACCTCGAGCGCGCGCGGGTGGGCGAGCGCTTCAACAAACACGCCCTGACGCTGCACCGGGTGGCGCGCGGTGAGCTCAGCGAGTTAGAGGGTCAGCGTGACCCCCGCCTCGCACGTCGCCTCGCCCAACTGCGCGGCGAGGAGGAGTTCTTCGACGAACAACAAGGCTTCTTCGGGCAACGCGGCGCCAGCGACGACCGGGCTGAGGCGGCGGCGCACCGAGTCCGTCGTCGTCTCGGGGCCGACGCCATCGCGGTGGCGAGTCTGCGTGGGGGCCGCGGGCCCGAGGACCAGGGCGCGCTCGTGCCCTGGGGGTCACCGGAGTCGAAGGTTCGCGACCTCGCGCCGTGGCCCGGTCGACTCGCGGCCCCCTCGCCGGCGACGACATTGGCCCACCCCGCGCCCGTGCAACTGCGCGACGCGGCGAATCGGCCAGTGGTGATGGACGCGCGCGGTGCCTTGAGTGCCGAGCCCGCGGTGGTCCTCTTCTCCTCGCCGCTTCGTCGCGAGATCGTCTGGCACGCGGGTCCCTGGCCGTTGGTTGAGCGCTGGTGGGCACGCCATCGCCGTCGCGCGCACCTCCAGTTGGTCCTCGCCACGGGCGAGGCGTTGTTGATGGTGGCGGAGTCGAGTCAGTGGTGGCTCGTTGGAATCTATGACTGATGGCGACCTACGGCGAGCTGCACGCGCACTCGGGCTTTAGTTTTCTAGACGGCGCGAGCGACCCCGAAGAGTTGGTCGTCGAAGCGACGCGACTTGGTCTCTCGGGCCTCGCACTCTCGGACCACGATGGTCTCTACGGCGTGGTCCGTTTCGCCGAGGCCGCGCGCGCACTCGGCCTGGCGAGCGTCTTCGGCGCGGAGGTCACCTTGGGGGGCACCGGCGAGCGCGAGGGGGTCTCGGACCCCTCGGGCGAGCACCTGGTGCTACTCGCGCGTTCGCCCGCGGGCTACGCCCGACTCTCGAGGACTCTCGCGCTCGCGCACCTGGCGAGAGGGGAGAAGGGGGCGCCGCGCTTCACGCTCGATGACGTCACGGCCGCCGCGCACGAGTGGCTGGTGCTCACGGGATGTCGTAAGGGTCCCCTCGCGCGCGCGCTCATGGCCGAGGGACCGAGCGCCGCCCGGCGACGCCTGGGGGAGTTGATCGAGCGCTTCGGGCGCGAGAACGTCGCGGTCGAGATCTGGGACCACGGGGCGCCCGACGACGTCGCACGCAACGACGTACTGGCCGAGATGGCCGTGCGCGCGAACGTGGCGGTCGTGGCGACGAACAACGTGCACTACGCCACGCCGCGCGACTTCCCTCGCGCCAACGTGCTCTCGGCGATCCGCGCCCGTCAGAGCCTCGAGGAGATGGAGGGGTGGCTCTGCGCCTCGCCGCTCGCGCACCTGCGCAGCGACGCCGAACAACGTCGCCGCTTCGCGCGCTGGCCCGGGGTCGTCGACCAAGCGGGGGAGTTCGTGAGCGAATTGGCCTTCGACCTCCGGCTCGTGGCGCCGAACCTGCCGGCCTTTGCGACGCCCTCGGGTCAGGACGAGCAGACCTACTTAGAAGAGTTGGTGGCCCTCGGCGCGACGCAACGCTACGGATCGCGCGAGGCGGAGCGCGTGGCGGGCGCGTGGCGTCAGATCGACCACGAGTTGGGCGTCATCAAGATGCTCGGTTTCGCCGGGTACTTCCTGACCGTCTGGGACATCACCGAGTTCTGTCGCACCAACGACATCTACTGCCAGGGCCGCGGCTCGGCGGCGAACTCGGCGGTGTGTTACTCGCTCGGCATCACCAACGCCGACGCCGTGGCGCTGAACCTGTTCTTCGAGCGCTTCCTCTCCCCGGCGCGCGACGGTCCACCCGACATCGACGTCGACATCGAGTCGGGGCGCCGAGAAGAGGTGATCCAGTACGTCTACGAGCGCTACGGTCGTCACCACGCCGCCCAGGTCGCGGCCGTGATCACCTATCGTCGCAAGTCGGCCCTGCGTGACGTGTCGAGGGCCTTCGGCCACAGCGAAGCCGAAGCCAACCACATCCGCGACCACGTCGACTGGGAGTCCGACGCACTGCGCAGTAGCGACCCCGAGGTCTCGGACCTGCTCGTCGCGATGGCTAGTGAACTGCTGGATCGGCCCCGGCACTTAGGCATCCACTCGGCCGGCATGGTGCTCTGTGACCGACCGGTGCTCGAGGTCTGTCCGGTCGAGTGGGGACGCATGCCCGGACGCAGCGTGCTCCAGTGGGACAAGGACGACTGCGCCGCGATCGGTCTCGTCAAGTTCGACCTGTTGGGTCTGGGCATGCTCGAGGCGCTGCACCGCGCCGTGGACGTGGTGGCGGCTTTTCACGGCGTGCCACTCGACCTGGCGATGTTGCCCCAAGAGCCCGCGGTCTACGACCTGCTCTGTGAGGCCGACACCGTGGGGGTCTTCCAGGTGGAGTCGCGCGCGCAGATGGCGACGCTCCCGCGCGTGCAGCCGCGCTGCTTTTACGACCTGGTGATCGAAGTCGCGCTGATCCGTCCCGGCCCCATCCAGGGCCACGCGGTCAACCCCTACATCCGTCGACGTCGAGGGGACGAGCCCGTGACGTACCTTCACCCTCGACTCCAGCCGATCTTGGAGCGCACCCTCGGGGTGCCGCTCTTCCAAGAACAACTGATGGAGATGGCCGTCGCGGTCGCGGGTTTTAGCGCCGCCGAGTCGGACGAGTTGCGCCAGGCCATGGCCGCCAAGCGCTCGCACGTGCGCATGGTCAAGCTCCGTCAGCGTTTCTATGAGGGCATGGCCGAGAACGGGATCACCGGGGCCGCGGCCGATCAACTCTTCGAGGCGTTGGCGGCGTTCGCGAACTTCGGCTTCCCCGAGTCGCACTCGGTCTCCTTCGCGCACCTCGTCTACTGCTCGGCCTGGATCAAGGTGCACTACCCGGCCGCGTTCCTCGTCTCGTTGTTGAACGCCCAGCCCATGGGGTTCTGGTCACCCCAGAGCCTCGTGGCGGACGCGAAACGTCACGGGGTGCGCGTCGAGCGCCCCGACGTGAACGTCTCGGGCGTCGGGGCCACCCTCGAGGGGACGCCCGAGGACCCGACGGTGCGCCTCGGGCTCGGGGACGTGCGCACGATTGGCAGCGAACTCGCCGAGCGCATCGTTGCGGGTGCGCCGTGGGTGGACAGTACCGACCTCGTGCGCCGCGCCGGTCTCCAACAGCACCACCTAGAAGCGCTCGCCGCCGCGGGGGCGCTCGACGCCTTTGGCGAGAGTCGTCGCGCGTTGACCTGGTCGGCCGGTGCCGCGGCCCAAGCACTGCCCGACCGGTTACCCGGCGTGGTGACGGGGTTGCTCGCACCACCACTGCCCGTGACGAGTGAGTTAGAACGCATCGCCGACGACCTCTGGGCGATGGGGCTCACTACCGAGGCCACGGCAATGGCCCTCGTGCGACCGGCCTTAACCGAGCGCGGGGTGACCCGCGCGAGCGCGCTGGCCGCGGCCGAGAGCAACCGAGTCACGGTGGCGGGGGTCGTCACGCACCGCCAACACCCCGAGACCGCCAACGGTGCGGTCTTCGTGAACCTAGAGGACGAGACCGGTCACGTGAACGTGATCTTCTCCAAGGGTGCGTGGGCGAGGTGGAAGTCGGTCGCGGACCACACGCCCGCGTTGATGATCCGCGGGTCCCTCGAGCGCGGACAGGGCGTGGTCACGCTCAGTGCCGAGTCCGTTGAGCCCCTCGAGATCGGGGCGTCAGCACCTTCGCGTGACTGGCGCTAGAACCGCGGACGTCGAGCACCCCGGAATCACTACCGCTCGAGCCCGTAGTCCCGATTCCGACTTTTGACTAAACCAAGCGCCGACTCGTGCCACCGATCAACCTCGGAAAGAAGGCTCTCATATTCGACGTAAGTGCGGGAACGTTCTCTCCCACTCATCACGAACGTGACGCGGAAGAAAGAGTTGCGTCCACGTGTCTTGGAGGACCGAAAACCTCAAGTAACGTCGCACGTCCTCCTCGTTCCCTTCAACGAGGACGAGTTCGTAGAGACGACGTCGATCCTTTGGGAGTCGTGTGTCGAGTACTCGTCGCGGCTCTGACCACCAGATGTGGATTGGCAACTCGATTATGCCCTCCTCCATTGAACCGCTTGACCCGTCGAGGTCCCGCGGAATCGCCACGGGTCTCGAAGAGGGGCCGAGCGTGCTTGAACGAGACGTCGTCATCGTTACAGCCCACGAACACGTTGTCTCGACGTGGGGCACAGTCGCGATGCCCAGGCTCCTCATGCCAGGAAAATGGACGCTGAACTGAAAAATTTACGCACGCGAACGAGCATCTCCGGGGACCGACGCCAATGGCGCCGTACTCTGAGTACCACTATGGACCGCGACCCGCCTGAGCAACCTCTCAGAGGGGGCAACTCGAGCGCCGACGTTGTTCGAGTGGGCGACACGGTGCGGCGATCAGCGATGCCGTGGTCGGCGAGCATTGATGCGCTCCTGTTGCACCTCGAATCCGTCGGTTACGAGGCTTCGCCTCGAGCACTCGGCTACGACGACCGGGGGCGCCAGGTGCTCTCCTACGTCGAAGGGTTCGTCGACCCCAGTCCGATGGACCTCGGGCTCGCTCGAGTTCGCGAGGTCGGCACGCGGATACGAGAGTTCCACGACGCCGTCCGCACCTTCGTCCCGCCGGACGGCGCCATATGGAACGTGCTCATTCCTCCCGACGCGACCGAGATCATTTGCCATCACGACCTCGCGCCGTGGAACCTCGTTCGCACGACGACGACGCTGACGTTCATCGACTGGGACGGGGCCGGTCCGGGTTCGCGCCTGTGGGACCTGGCGTACGCGGCGCACGGCTTCGTGCCGATGGGTCCCGACGCGCAACTCGGCGATGAGACCGCTGGGCTTCGGCTCGCGGCGCTGGTGGACGGTTACGGACTAGATGCGGTCGAGCGGTTGGAGCTCGTCAACATGCTCGAACCTCGAATTCGTTCTATGCATGACTTCCTCCGACGTGCACATGAAACGGGCGATGAGCCGTGGAGCACGCTTTGGAGTGATGGTCACGGCGAAGCCTGGCAATCGAACGCGCGCTACGCCGAGCAGCGCCGCGAGATCTGGGAGAACGCGCTCCTCTAAGCGATCAGTATGAGTCCACCGCAGCTGCGACGGGGAACCTCAGTCGACGAAAGCGAACTCGGGGCGGTCGCCCGCTTCGATTTCTTCGCGCACCAGAATTTGTGCGAGCGGCAAGTCATCGGCGTGGGTGACCCCAATGCAGCGCGACTTCGTCTTCATCACGTCGAAGCGCAGCGGCGTGCGATGCAGGATCTGACCAACGAACGTCGAGAGCTGGATCTCCTTCTCGGCCGCGAAGTCGTGTTCGACGATGGCTTGGCGCATGAGGGGGAGGATGCTTGGCTGAAATCCCCAGAGGTTCATCGAGACCGTCGTGTGGGGGTGGAGCACTGCGGGCTCGAGTCCGTCGTCGGCGATGTAGCCCTCCAGTGTCGCCGACACGTTGCGTCGTTCGACGATTTCGGTCAGATGACCATTCACCACCATGCAGGTACCGCGCGAGACGGGCAACTCGCCGACCAGTGCACGCTCGAGCTCGAAACCGACGAGGCAGTTGTTGGCACTCGTGGAGAGGTGCTGGCCCAAGTGCAGGAACGACTCGCGGCCGTAAAGGTCGTCGGCGTTGGACACGCCGAATGGTCGAGTCACGTCGAGCACGCTCTCGGCCGATAAGACCGCGTCGACGGTCCCGCGCAGATTGAGTTGGTGCACGAAGGAGACGCGTCGCCCCTGGGGCCAGTGGGTGGCGACGTGCTCTTGGATCTCCGGTCCCGTCTCGGGGTTGATCACGATGACGATGTCATCGAAACCGGCGGCGTAGGCGTCCGACGCGATGAGATCGATGACGCCCTCACCGTGGAGACCGACCGGCGCGAGTTGCTTGACGCCGCCGTAGCGACGGGCGCGGCCCGCGGCCAGGATGACGAGAGAGGGACCGCTCATTTAGACCACTTTACGACAGCCGAGGCCCACGTCATACCCGCCCCAAAGCCAGTGAGTAATGCGTAGTCACCCTTGTGGACACGGTCGTTGTCGCGCGCGTCGGCAAAAGCCAAAGGAATAGAGGCGCTTGAGGTGTTTCCGTAGCGGTCAATCACTACGACCGCCCGGTCCATTTCGACCTTCAGGCGCTGGCACGCCGCCTGAATGATGCGAATATTGGCTTGGTGGGGGATGACGAGGCTGAGGTCAGCCGACGTGATGCCCGCAAGCGCCATCGCCTTTTCCGAGGAGTCGACCACGGCCCGCACGGCGCGACGGAAGATCTCCTTCCCGTCCATCCAGAAGTAACCCCCGTGCTCGCAGGTCAGCAACTCCGCGTCGGCGCCCTCGGTGCCCAGCACGAAGGAGATGATGTCGTTCTCCGTCGGGTCGTACTCGAGCACTGCGGCACCCGCGCCGTCGGCGAGAATCACCGCCATGTTGCGGTCGTTCCAGTCGACGAAGGCCGACAGGTGCTCAGAGCCAATGACGAGCACGCGCTTGTTCCCCGTCTCAAGCAAGCCCTGTGCGGTGCGGACGGCGTACATGAATCCGCTGCAGGCGGCGTTTACGTCCATCGCCGGGCAACTGAGTCCCATCTGGTGGGCAATCATGGCCGAGGTCGGGGGCGTGATGCGGTCCGCTGCGCTGGTCGCCAACACCAAGAAGTCGATGTCCTTCGCGTCGACGCCGGCGTCAAGGAGTGCTTTGTTACCGGCTTCGACGCCCAGGCTGGTGACCGTGCCGCCGATGCGGCGCTCTCGGATACCGGTGCGTTCGACGATCCACTCGTCCGACGTGGGCAGCGTGAGTGATAACTCATCGTTAGTGACGATGCGCTCCGGCACCGCGGTACCCCAACCAATAAATCGAGCGCCCATGTGTCAGCCCCTTCGTTGGCTAGCCGTGAGAAAAGTCTACGTGGTCGCCTCCGCGGGGGGAGGGGCCGCCAAAACCTGCAACGTGCAGCGCGCCACGCAGATTTGGCGCTGGTCCTGGTCCCTGAGGTCGATACCCCAGACGTGGACGCTGCGACCGAGACGAATGGGCGTGGCCGTCGCGGTCAGTGTTCCCGTGGACATCGAGCGCAGGTGCGAGCAGTTGAGTTCGGTACCGACCACGATCTGGTCCGGCCGGACGTTGATCGCCCCGCCGATCGACGCCGCCCCTTCGGCGAGGAGCGCCGAGACGCCACCGTGCAGGATGCCGAAAGGTTGGTGCACCTTCGGGCCGACTTCCACGGAGAGCACGACGCGCTCGGGGGTGACTTCGACGTACTCGATGCCGAGTACGTCGTTCACATTGGGTCGCCAGGAAGCGCGTTCACTGAGGTTGTCGGTCATGGTCGCAGTTTACGGAAGAGTTTTCGGAACCGGTAGCCTTCGACCATGACTCGGCGTGTCGACCTGCGCAGCGACACCCTCACCCAGCCCACCGCGGCGATGCGAGAGGCCATGGCGACGGCCAGCGTCGGCGACGACGGCTACGGCGAGGACCCCACGGTCAACGCGCTCGAAGCGCGATTCGCACAACTCGTCGGCAAGGACGCCGCGATCTTCGTCCCCTCAGGTGTGATGGCGAATCAGATTGCGCTGCGCATCATTGCCGTGCCCGGCGACCTCGTCGTCGTAGGACGTACGCAACACCTGGTTGGCTTCGAGATGGGGGCGGCCGCTCGCAACGCCGGAGTCCAGTTCGCCACGGTCGATGACCGCGCCGGCACCCTCGCGCTCGCCGACGTGCTCGAAGCGATTGACGCCGAAGACGACCACCAGCCCCACGTTGGCGCGGTCGCGGTCGAGAACACCCACATGTTCGCCGGCGGCGTCCCCTGGGACGTCGAGGACTTACGCCGGCTGCGCGGGGCGATTGGTGAGCGGCCCTTGCATCTCGATGGTGCTCGACTTTTTAACGCCGTCGTGGCAACTGGTACCAGTGCGAGCGACTTCTGCGAACCCGCAACGACCGTGATGGCGTGCCTCTCAAAGGGGCTGTGCGCCCCGGTCGGCTCGTTGCTCGCGGCGTCCGCTGCGTTGATAGATCGAGCGCGCGTCGAGCGCAAGCGCCTGGGGGGTGCCATGCGACAAGCGGGATTTTTGGCGGCCGCGGGGCTGGTGGCGCTCGACACCATGGTCGACCGCTTGCAGGACGACCACGACCACGCGCAACAACTGGCCGACCTGTTCGCCGCGGCCTTCCCCGAGTCGGGCTACGACCCCGACACCTGTCGCACGAACATCATTGCCTTCAATCATCCCCAAGCTCGCCAGATCGTCGAGGAGCTCGCGCACCATGGCGTCGAAGGTTCGACGGTCGCTCCGACGCGCGCTCGTTTCGTCACGCACGTCGGGGTCAGTGATGATGACGTCGACTTCGTCGCCCGCGCGCTCTCGCACTTCGCATCCGCGGGCCACTAGCACTACGAATCTTCACCCGTTTGTCGCGCACGCTTCAGCGTCGAAGTGGAGCGTTCGTTGAGGAAGCGGTAGCCTGAGATGGTCGTAAAGGCTTGTCGTGACTGAAATCCTCCACCTCTCTACGTTCCTGCGTCGTCCGATCTATGACACGGACGGTGACCGGATTGGACGCGTCCAGGACCTGGTCGCGCGACTCGGCGACGACTCGCACCCGCCCATCGTCGGCGCGGTGATCCGGATTGAAGGTCGTGACCTTTTTGTTTCCATCAAGAAGATCGGCGGACTCGCCCAAGGCCGCATGACGTTCGAGGGTCGTCGCGTGGACCTTCGAAAGTTCGAGCGTCGCCCCGGCGAGATGCTGCTCGCCGAAGACCTCCTCGCCCGTCACCTCATCAACCTGGTTCGCGGACGCATCATCATCGCCAACGAGATCGAGATCGCCCAGAGCGAGGGTCGCTGGGCGGTCGTGGGCGTCGATCCCGGTCGTCGCTCGTTCTTGCGACGCGTGCTCGGTCACAAGATCGGTTCGCACGTGCAGTCTGATTCGATCGTGGACTTCGCCTCCATCGAGCCCTTCGTGTCGCACGTGCCCTCCGCGCGACTGCGAATTCCCTACCGCAAACTCGCGAAACTGCACCCCGCGCAGATCGCCGACCTGGTCGAGCAGGCCAGTCACGAAGAGGGTGAAGAGATCATCGAAGCAGTGGGCCTCGACCGCGAACTCGAAGCGGACGTCTTCGAAGAACTCGACACCACCCACCAGCTCGAGTTCCTCGAGTCGCGCAGCGACGCAGAAGCCGCGCGACTGCTCTCGCGCATGGAACCGGACAACGCGGCCGACCTGATCACCGAGATCGAACAAGAGCGCCGACTCCCGATCTTGGAGTTGCTACCTAGTGAACAACAGGTCAAGGTCCGTCAGTTGCTCTCCTACAACGCCGACACGGCGGGCGGTCTGATGAACCCCGACTACGTCTCCGTCGCCCCGAACGCCACGGTGGCCGACGCCCTCGACGCGATCCGCACCTCGCGCGTCCCGGCCGAGTCGCTCCAAGCCGTCTTCATCGTCGACGAGAGTGGCCAGCCCATCGGGGCGGCGTCCATTGCGCCGCTGGTGCGCGCTCGCCCGACCGAGTTGGCCTTGAGCGTGGCACGCACCCAACTGGCCCACGTACATCCCCACTGGGACGTGCTGCGCGTGTCGCGCAAGATGAGCGACTTCAACTTGACCGTTCTCCCGGTGCTCGACGACGAGCACGCGAAGATGATCGGGGTCGTCACGGTTGATGACCTGCTCGAAGAGCTCCTGCCCCAGGGCTGGCGCGCCGAGTTCGGTATGAGTGCGGTGGAGGAGTAGTGATGCGCCGCGCCACCGATGGTCTCGTTCTAAGGGGGTCTCTCTGAAACCCCCTAGTACCAGCCGCGAGGCTATCCACGTACTGACACAACTTCGCCCGATTCCCAAGGAGCGCCACTAGCCCCTTTGATTCCCGCGTGGTTGTGCGCCCACAGCCACGACGAGACGAAAGGAGGTGGCCCGTGCAGCGCGAGCAGTCCAAAGAGACCCAGATCACCGGTGCGTTCGGCACCATCAGCGCCCACGACGAGGGCAATCGCCGCGGCACCCGGGCGCGCCTCTTAACGCTCATCGCCATCATCGGGCCCGGCCTCATCGTGATGGTGGGGGATAACGACGCGGGCGGCGTCTCCACCTACGCCCAGGCGGGCCAGAACTTCGGCTACACCATGCTTTGGACGCTGCCGCTGCTCATTCCGGTCCTGATCATCATCCAAGAGATGGTCGCGCGCTTGGGTGCGGTGACCGGCGTCGGCCACGGGCGACTCATCCGCGAGCGCTTCGGGCGCTATTGGGGCAACCTGTCGATCTTCTCCATCTTGTTCTTGAACTTCCTCATCATCGTCACCGAGTTCATTGGCATCTCGCTCTCGATGGAGTACTTCGGGGTGAGCCCGTACGTCTCGGTGCCGATTGCCGTGGTCTTGCTCTTCTCGGTGACCGCGTCAGGCTCGTTTCGTCGCTGGGAGCGCTTCATGATGCTCTTCATCGCCGTCAACTTCATCATCATTCCCCTGTTGATAGTGACGCACCCTTCGTTCTCGGCGATGACCCACGCCACCTTCGTGCCCCGTTTGCGCGGCGGCGCGTCTTCGGGCGCGGTGCTGCTCATCATCTCGATCATCGGCACGACCGTCGCCCCCTGGCAACTCTTCTTTCAGGAGTCCAACATCGTCGATAAGCGCATCACGCCGCGCTGGCTGAACTACGAGCGGGTCGACACCATCATCGGATCCATCGTCGTGGTGATCGTCGCCTCGGCGCTGGTGGCGATCTGCGCGGTCGGCCTCGCTGGTCACGGGAACACGACGTCATACACCAACGCCCTCGGTGTCGCGCGGGGTCTCGGCCACTACGTCGGTCACGACGCCGGGGCGCTCTTTGCGCTGCTGCTCCTCAACGCGTCGATCATCGGTGCGGCGGTCGTGACGTTGGCGAGCTCGTACGCACTGGGCGACCTCTCCTCCTCCCATCAAGGTCTTAACGCGCGCCTCTTCGAGGCGAAGGCTTTCTACGGAGGATTCGCGGTGCTCTTAGTGGCCGCCGGCACCGTCGCGGTCGTACCGGGAGCGCCACTCGGCGTCATTACCTTGGCGGTGCAGGCGCTCTGTGGTCTGATGCTCCCCAGCACCACGATCATCGTGCTGCTCCTCGCCAACGACGCGGCCCTCATGGGGCCGTGGAAGAACGGTCGCCTCCTCAACGTGGCCTCGGTGATCATGGTGACGGTGCTCGTCGTCTTGTCGCTCACCTTGATGATCTCGACACTCTTCACGGGGGTCGACGTCTTGACGCTCCTCGAAGTGCTGGCCGTCATCGGTGCGATCGGCCTGCTGATCGGTCTGCCGATGGGGTGGCGCCGAACGGTGCCGCCGCCGCGCTTCGATATCGATAAGCGCGACTGGCGCACACCGCGTCTCACGCTCTTAGAGCCGATGCCGAAATCTCGACCCCGCACGATTCTCATGCGCTCGCAAAGCGTCTACCTCTTCGCGGCGGGCGCGTTGTTGGTCGTGCGTATCGTCCAACTTTTGACCTCGTAGTCTCTCCTCATGAGTTCTCTCCCCACGCTCGTATGCGTGCACGCGCACCCCGACGACGAAGCCTTTTTCGCCGCCGGCGCCGTGGCCCACTACGCGTCGTTAGGACACCGTGTGGTGCTGATCACGTGCACGAATGGTGCGTTGGGCTTCGACCAGAACCGTCGCGCGGGCAACGAAGAGAACCACGACGACGTGGCGACGAAAGCGACCCGCGCCGCAGAACTGCAGCGGTCGGTCGCCACGCTGGGCTTTTCGCGGGCCATCAACCTCGGTTACGACGACTCGGGGATGATGGGCTGGGCGGAGAACAAAAACGTCGACGCCTTCATGAACGTGGACGTCGGGGCCGCCGCGCGCAGCGTCGCCGCGATCCTCGACGAGGAGGAGGCCGCGGTGGTGGTGACGTATGACGAACGAGGTTTCTACGGTCACCCCGACCACATCCAGGCCAACGTCGTGGCGCGTCGCGCGGTGCAACTATCTGCCAGCGTCGAACGCCTGTACTACTGCGTCGTGCCCGAAGGGGTCATCACGACGTTGATTGCCGGCGCGCACGAGATTGGACTCTCGCTTCCGGCGTTCGTGTTAGACGCCGGTACCCACGTGGCCGACGAACTGGTCGCGACGACGATGGACGTGGGTTCACTCGTTAAGGTGAAACACGACGCAATGGCCGCTCACGCGTCGCAAATCGACAACGAGGACTTAGTTGAGATGAACGACGACCTCTTCTCGCTGCTCTTTAGCACCGAGTACTACCAGCGCGCGTGGAGCCGTCACGACGCTTCCGGCGACGCGACCGATCTCTTTGGAGGACTGTGATGGGACTGACATTTCTAGCGGTGCACGCGCACCCCGACGACGAGGCGAGTTCCACCGGCGGCATCTACCGCGTGCTGGCCGACCAGGGTGTGCGAACGGTCTTGGTGACGTGCACCAACGGTGAGTTCGGTGACGCCCCGGGCGGCATCAAGCCGGGGGAGGACGGACACCAGGAGGAAGCAGTGGTCAAGATTCGCGAGGGCGAGCTCGACCGTGCCGTCGAGATCCTCGGTATCGACCGCCTGATTCGCCTCGGGTACCGCGACTCGGGGATGATGGGCTGGCCGCAGAACGACGATCCGAAATCGTTTTGGGCGACGCCGGTCGAGGACGCGGCGGCCCGGGTGGCCGCGATCTTGATGGAAGAGCGACCACAGGTCGTGATGACGTACAACGAGTTCGGTTTCTACGGCCACCCCGACCACATTCAGGCCCACCGGGTCACGCTCGCGGCGCTCGAGTTGATCGACTACGAGCCGACGCTGTATTTCAATGCGATCCCGGACTCGGTCATGGTGATGTGGCGTGCTCGCTGGGAGAAAGAAGAGCGAGAGCAGAAAGAAGCCGATGCGGCAAACGGCATCGTCCACGAACTCGATGCCATTGGGCCCGAGGTGGATCCCATTGATATGGGAACGCCCGATGAACTCATCGGCGCGGTGATTGACGTACGTTCCGCGACTGACGCCAAAAGGGATGCACTCGCCGCCCACCACTCTCAGATCGGCGAGTCCTTTTGGATGAAGATGAGTCCCGAGGAGTTCCGGGCGGCCATGGGCACCGAGTGGTTCGTACGCGTCACGAACCCGATGGGGCTGAGTGGCCCGACGGACGACATCTTCGCGGGGTACCGCTAGCCCGCGCCCGTCTAGTAGCGATACGAATCGGGCTTGAAGGGTCCTTCGACCGCGACACCGATGTAGTCGGCCTGCTCTTTGGTGAGCGTCGTCAGTTTCACGCCGAGCGCGTGAAGGTGCAGTCGGGCGACCTTCTCGTCGAGGTGCTTGGGCAAGACGTAGACCTTCTTCTCGTAGCGCTCGTTGTTTACGTAGAGCTCGATCTGCGCCATGGTCTGGTTCGTGAAGGAGTTGCTCATCACGAAACTCGGGTGACCGGTGGCGTTGCCGAGGTTGAGCAAGCGTCCTTCAGAGAGGACGATGATCGATCGCCCGTTGGGAAACGTCCACTTGTCCACCTGGGGCTTGATCGTCTCGCGCACCACGCCCGGCAGCGCCGCCAATCCCGCCATGTCAATCTCGTTGTCGAAGTGACCAATGTTGCCTAATACCGCAAGCTGCTTCATTGACTGCATGTCATCAACCGTGACGATGTCACGGTTCCCCGTCGCCGTGATGACGAAGTCGGCCTCGGGCAGCGCCTCTTCGAGCGTGGTGACCTGGAAGCCGTCCATCGCCGCCTGCAGGGCGCAGATGGGGTCGACCTCGGTGACGATGACGCGAGCGCCTTGACCACGGAAGGACTCGGCCGAGCCCTTGCCGACGTCGCCGTACCCACAGACCACCGCGACCTTGCCGCCGATGAGTATGTCGGTGCCACGATTGATGCCGTCGATGAGGGAGTGGCGCACGCCGTACTTGTTATCGAACTTGGACTTGGTGACCGCGTCGTTGACGTTGATCGCGGCGAAGAGCAACGTGCCGTCACGCTCCATCTCATAGAGACGGTGCACGCCGGTGGTGGTTTCCTCCGAGACACCGATGATGCCCGCGGCCATGGGCTCGAAGATCTTCTCGCCACTGGCGATGATGCGGTGCAGCAACGCGAGAATCACTCCGTACTCTTCGGAGTCGGCCGCTTCGGGGGCGGGCACGTTGCCGGCGCGCTCGAATTCGAGACCCTTGTGCACCAGCAGCGTCGCGTCACCACCGTCGTCGAGAATCATCGTCGGACCATCGAAGCCCGGCCAGCGCAGCAACTGCTCGGTGCACCACCAGTACTCTTCGAGCGTCTCGCCCTTCCACGCGAACACCGGCACGCCCTTGGGGTCAGCCGCCGTCCCGTGGGGGCCGACGACCACGGCCGCCGCGGCGTGGTCCTGGGTGGAGAAGATGTTGCAGCTGACCCAGCGCACGTCCGCGCCCAACTCCACGAGCGTTTCGATCAAGACCGCGGTCTGAATCGTCATGTGCAACGAACCGGCGATGCGCGAGCCCGTCAGAGGCTTTGAGCGGCCAAACTCTTCGCGCATGGCCATGAGGCCGGGCATCTCGTGTTCGGCGAGGGTGATCTCCGCGCGGCCGAATTCGGCGAGCGAGAGGTCCGCAACTTTGAAGGTAAAGGCGTCAGAGGTCATGATTCTCCTAGGAGTTCGAAGTTTCCAGGCGCCGACCTCTGTCGTAGTCGCCTGGTCCCATTGTACCAAAGAGCGTCAGACGCCGACGCGGAACTCTACAACGTCCCCGTCGCGCATGACGTACTCCTTGCCCTCGACGCGGGCCTTACCCGCCGAGCGCACCGCCGTCATCGATCCGGCCGCGACGAGGTCGTCAAAGGACACGATCTCGGCTTTAATGAAGTGCTTTTGAAAGTCGGTGTGGATCTCGCCCGCGGCCTCGGGCGCGGTCTCGCCTTGGTGGATAGTCCACGCCCGGGCCTCCTTCGGACCCGCGGTCAAAAACGTCTGGAGCCCGAGCGTCGAGAAGCCGACGCGCGAGAGCTGCGCGAGTCCCGACTCATTCTGTCCGTAGGACTGGAGGAGTTCGAGCGCCTCGTCGTCGTCGAGTTCTGAGAGTTCCGCCTCGACCTTCGCACAGAGCACGACGCTGGGCGACGGCGCGACCGACGCCTGCAGCTCCTTGCATCGAGCGTCGTTCCCGAGCGTGGCCTCATCGACGTTGAAGACGTAGATGAATGGCTTATCCGTGAGCAGGTGCAGGTCGTAGAGGAGCGCGCGGTCGAGTTCTTTGCCCAACTGGGAGATCACCCGGCCGTCATTGAGGGCGAGTTGAGTCTTTTTCAACTCGGTGAGTTTCACGGCCGCCTCGCCCCCTCGCTTGGCGTCACGTTCGAGTCGAGCGGCCGCGCGCTCGACGGTCTGAAGGTCCGCGAGGATCAACTCGGTCTCGATGGTCTCGACGTCACTCGCCGGGTCGATCCGCCCGTCGACGTGGATCACGTCATCGTCCTCAAAGACGCGCACGACCTCGCAGATGGCGTCAGATTCGCGAATGGCGGCGAGGAACTGATTGCCCAGACCTTCGCCGGTGGAGGCTCCGCGCACGATGCCGGCGATGTCGACGAAGGTGACGGTCGCCGAGATGATCTTTTCTGAATGGAACAACTCGGCCAGCACGCCGAGACGCGCGTCGGGCACCGCGACGATGCCGACGTTGGGCTCGATGGTGGCGAAGGGGTAGTTCGCCGCCAGGACGTGATTCTTCGTCAGCGCATTGAAGAGCGTTGATTTTCCGACGTTGGGGAGGCCGACGATACCGATGGACAGGCCCATAGAGGAATCCAGGCTACCTGACCGAGATTTCCTTTCGCGCGGGTTCGCCCCTAGGCGATCTCGCGGAGAACGCCGTCCTCGATCTCCAAACGACGGTCGGCCTGTTTGGCCACCTTTTCGTCGTGCGTGACGACCAGCACGGTCGCGCGCTGGCTCGTGGCGGCGTTGCGAAGGAGCTCGACGATCTTCTGCCCGGTCGACTTATCGAGGCTGCCCGTCGGCTCGTCGGCGAGGATCAACTGGGGCCGCGCGGCGAAGGCCCGCGCGATGGCGACGCGTTGTTGCTCACCGCCCGAGAGTTTGGCGGGGCGCCGTTCTCCCTTATCCGCGGTGAGGCCGACCATGGCGAGCATCTCATCGGCTCGGGTGTCACGTTCCGCATTGGGCCAGTGTGCGTACTCCAGTGCCAACAGGATGTTCTCCTTGGCACTGAGATTGGGGATGAGGTTGAACTGCTGGAAGACGAAGCCGACCTGTCGCGAACGGTACTTCGTGCGACCACCCGAATCGAGGTTCGCCAGTTCGACGCCGTCTATCTCGATGCTGCCCCGGTCGGGCGAGTCGAGCAGACCGAGTAGCGCGAGCAACGTTGACTTACCGCTGCCGCTCGCGCCGATGATCGCGACCATCTCGCCGTCCTCGGCGTTGAAGGAGACGTCAGAGACCGCGTGGACCTCGCCCGCGCCCGTGTGGAACGTCTTATCGAGACTCTGAACCTTCAGCATTACTCACTCCTTAAAACTTCGGCGGGCCGGATACGGACGATGGTGCCGGTCGCCACACTTGAACCGAGGGCGGCGATGACGATGGCGAAGAGGAAGCAGAAGGCGAGCGTGGACCAGCCCACCGAGGTGTGCAGAGTTTCCAAGGTATTACTGAAACCGCCGAAGTGCAGTCCGGTTCGACCCGCGAAGGGCGCGCCGCCACCCGAGGGAGGTGTGAAGCCGCTCCCACCGCCGCGAAAGCCGCCCGGGCCGCCGCGAACGAATCCGCCCGTCGACGTCGTGCTGTTACTCGTCGCGCTCACCAGCGCTGAGGCGATGGGGCTACTGAGAAGAATGCCGCCCACGAGACCCACCACCGCACCGAGCACGGTGAAGGTCGTGGACTCGGCGATGAACTGACCGATAATCGAGCGGTTCGGCGCACCGAGAGCCTTTAAGACGCCGATCTCGCGACGGCGTTCGCGCACGATCATGAGCATCGACAGCAGCAGGATCAACGCGGCCCCGATCACCGAGCCGACGAGGGTGTAGGTCGTGATGGTCTTGACCGAATTGAGGGGCGCCAGCTCACTCGCGACCGTCGCTTCGGTCGAGGTCACGGTGGCCTTGGAGCCGAGCGCGGACTCAATGGCCGTCGTCACGCTCGAGACGTTGTCGATGTTGTTGACGGTGACGATGGCCGTTGAGACCTCGCCCGAGGCGGAGGCCAATGTTTGTAGCGTCGCTAAGGGCATGAGGACGTCGGAGTCCGCAAAGGTCGAGCCCGACGTGTAGATCCCCACGACCGTGATGGTCTTGCCGTCCGCGGTGAACGTGGAGCCGACTTTGAGCTTGTTATCCGTCGCCAAGGTGTTGCCGATCACCGCGACGTCGGCGCTCGACGTGGGGGAAAAGGCGGTGCCGGAGGTGAGTTTCTCGGTACCGCCACCGTTAAAGCCACCCACCACCGCGTTGCCCGGGTCGTTCGTCCCAATGACGCGAATCGATGGCGTGAAGGTCCCGGATCCGCCAAATCCACCCGTCGTACCACCGGCGGCACCACCGAAACTCGGTGCCGTGAGGGAGGTCTTGGTAGAGCTCAACTGCTCGCTCAGGGACTCTTGCAGCGAGACGACATTCTTCAGATTCAAGAGAGCGTTGACTTTCGCCGCCTTGAGCGGGGTACCGTTGCCCGCGAATCCGAAGGCTCCCGCGGGCGACACGGTGATCGTCGTACCGCTCGAGGACCGAACGGAACTAATTTTGGACTCCACCGCACTTCGAGCGATGAGCATCGAGATCGACAGGGCAATGGCCACGGCCAAGATGACGACCACGCCGACCGAGCGCATGGTGTTGCGGAAGGCGTTGCGCACACCTCGACGCAGAGGGTTCACTGATGGTCCTTTCGAAGGTGACGAACGTCCATAGTTCCTGACGCATTGCAAGTGCGAAACAAACCGCACTAAGAGAGGGGTAAGAATCGACATACGACCTTCGGAGGGCTCACCTACAGTCGAGTACGTGACTGAACTGCCCGTGACCGAAGGAACGATTGAATTCCGAGGTCACGAGACCTGGTATCGCGTGACCGGCGACCTCAACTCCACGCTCACGCCCCTCGTCGTCGCGCACGGCGGACCGGGATGCTCGCACGATTACCTCCTTTCACTGGCCGCGCTCGCGAGCTCTGGTCGAGCGGTCGTGCACTACGACCAGCTCGGGGGCGGGCGTTCGACGCACCTGCCCGACGCGGACCGCGACTTCTGGACGGTCGAGTTGTTCTTGGACGAACTTGACAACCTGCTCACGACCTTGGGGCTTGACGCTCGTTACCACTTTCTCGGACAGTCCTGGGGCGGGATGCTCGGGGCGGAGCACGCTATTCGCCAACCGTCGGGTCTGCGCGCGCTGGTGCTCAGTAACTCTCCGGCGTCAATGGACCTCTGGGCGAGCGAGGCGCTGGTCTTGCGTTCGACGATGCCCGCCGAGGTCGCCGAGGCGCTCGATCGTCACGAGGCCGATGGATCGTTGAACGACCCCGAGTACCTGGCGGCCACCCAGGCGTACTACGACGTGCACGTCTGTCGGGTCCTGCCGAACCCACCCGAGGTCGTGCGCACCTTCGAGATCATGTCGCACGACTCGACGGTATACAACACGATGAATGGACCCAATGAGTTCTTCTGCGTCGGCACGCTGCGTGGCTGGTCGGTGGTTGAGCGCGTTCGGCACATTCTCGCGCCGACGCTGTTGCTCTCAGGCCGCCACGACGAAGCGACGCCCGCGACGATCCAGCCCTTCTTCGACAACATTCCCGACGTGCGCTGGGAGATCTTCGAAGACTCGAGCCATATGCCCTTCGTCGAAGAACCCGAACGCTTCCGAGCGGTCGTCGAGGAGTTCCTGGCCGCCCACGACGCCGACTGAAGGTGGGGCCCTCACCCGTAGGGTTGGCTCGTCGCTCTGACGTTGACAGGAGAACCACATGGCTGAGCTTTTGGATCCACTGCGCTACTCGGTGGAACAACTTTGTTCGTTGATCGAGCCCTTGAGCCCCGAGCAACTGAGGATGTCGGCGTATCCGAAAGAGTGGACCATCGCCGACGTCCTCTCACACCTGGGATCGGGGGCGGTCATCTTCGTGCAGGGCATCGACAGTGCGGTCACTGGCGATGCTGCGCCCGCGGGATTCAACCAGTCAGTGTGGGATGAGTGGGACGCGAAGTCGCCCGAAGCGCAGTGGGCCGATCTGCTCGCCGCCGACGCAGCGGTCATCGCGCGCCTGTCAGCACTGAGCCCTGAGGAACGCGCGCACGTAAAGGTCAGCCTCGGCCCGGTGGAGTTGGACTACGACGGCTTCGCGGGCCTGCGCCTCAGCGAACACGCGTTCCACACGTGGGACATCGACGTGGCGTTAAACCCCGACGCCGTCCTCGCGCCAGAAGTCGTCGACTCGCTACTAGGAGTTCTCAAGATGATTGCTCAATTCGCGGCGAAGCCAACTGGTTCGACGGGTACCTACGTAGTGCGAACGGAAGATCCCGTGAGGACCTACCGAATTGAACTCACGCCCGAGGCGGCGACGGTGAGCGAAGGGACGGGGGAGGAGCCCGCCGACGTGCGATTACCGGCGGAGGCCTTCCTTCGCCTCGTCTACGGACGGCTTGACCCCGAGCACACACCGTCGGACGTAGAGGGTGCTGAGCACCTCGATGGACTACGGAGCGCCTTTCCGGGATTTTGACTCGCGGGTCGCGTGGTTCTGGCGACCCGCGATGACGAAGCGTTATTTCGGCAAGATGATGTCGGTGAAGGGAATCGCGACGGTCGTCGTGCCCCATTTCGTGAAGTAGAACAGACCCGTAGTACCCGTCGGGCCCGACATGGCGAAGGGCAGGGGGTTCTTCCCCTCGGTCACGTAGAGCGTCGTGGTGGCGAAGCCCTTTCCGCTGACGAAGAGGTTCGAAGCGGCCTTGAGCTTGATCACGCGAACGCCGTTCAACGTGGTGGTGGCTTTGTAGGTTGCCTTACGGCTCCAGCCCGCGGGAGTGAAGGAAAAGAGTTGTGACACCGTTTGCGCGCCGTTCGGCGAAGCGATGCTGTCGTAACGGGGGTCCTTCGAGGTCACTTTGTACCAGAGGTTGATCTCATCTGTGTTAGGCGACTTGACGTAGAGCGCCTGTTTCAACATGGCGACCGATGTGGCCTTCACGAAGCAGTACTTCTTGCCCCGAGGCGAGATCGCATAGTACGTTCCCACCTTCGGCACCGTCGTCAATCCACCATTTCCCGCGGGAGAGAATCCACCATCGAGGGTGATGGTGGTCCCCGAGCCGCTCACCGTCCCGGACAGGGTCACGCTCTTTTGACTCGCCCCATCGGCTAACGCCGCACTCAACGTCGATTTGGCGCTGATTTTGGCGGCGCCGGCGCTCAGGGCGTAAAAGGGAGTGGCCAGTGCGACAGCGGCGACGAGTGAGCGAGTGAGGGTGCGCGACATAGTCATCTCCTGTACTGCGTCAGTTTGAGGCTCCTTCAACGCTAGTACCGCCCGCGGTCGTTTCCACTTCGGTCGCACTCGATGGGCTACTGCGATAAGGCGAGCCAGCGTTCCTCCGCGAGGCTGAGATCTCGTTGGGTCGCCGAGAGCTCCCTGCCGAGTCGAGTCTGTTCCTCGCGGTCCTTAGACACGAGGAGTTTGTCGGTGAGGGTGGACTTCTTTCGCTCGAGGCGCGACATCTCTTTTTCCGCGTCGCGAATCGCTCGTCCCTTGGGAACGACGGGGGAGGAGTCAGCGCCACCGGCATCGCGTGCGGGTGCCACGGCGCCCGACGCTCGCGCGATCCACGCGTCGATGCCGCCAGGTACGTCGCTCATGGTCGCGTCCGCGTGCACTTCGATGAGGCGATCGGTCGTGCGGCTGAGGAAGGCGCGGTCGTGCGAGACCACCACCAACGTGCCGGGCCACTGACTGAGGAACTCCTCGAGGAGACGGATGGTTTCTAAGTCGAGGTCGTTCGTTGGCTCGTCGAGAAAGAGCACGTTCGGACGGGCCGCCAGGGTCAAGAGCAGCTGCAGCCGACGCCGTTCGCCGCCCGAGAGATCGCGCGCCTTGGTCATCGGCAGCGCGCCACTAAACCAGAATCGATTCATGAGTGCGACGTCACTCAAGGAACCCGGCGTGCCCTGGGGACCCGCGACGAGTTCCTGGACCGTGAGCTCGAGGTCGTACGCGCCACCATCTTGATCGAGGTACGAGGTTCGTACCGTTGGCCCGAGTTTCACGGTCCCCTTAGAAGGTGTCAGCCGTTGGCTGAGCAGATTGAGGAACGTCGATTTACCCGAACCGTTCGGACCAACTACGCCGACGCGATCGCCGGGACCGAGCTCCACGTTCACGTCGCGCAGAATCTCGTCGCCTCCTTCGTAGGCGAAGGCGACGTGGTGCGCTTTGATGACGCTCGTCCCGAGTCGGGGGACGTCCGTGGCGAAGTCGAGACTGCCGGTCCTCGCCGCCGTCTCCGGTCGCTGCGCGAGGAGTCGTTTCGCGGCGTCGAGTCGCGCTTGGGGTTTCGTGGCGCGGGCCTTGACCCCGCGCCGGAGCCACGCCAGTTCGGTCCGGGCGAGATTACGGCGCGTCTGTTCGGCGGAGGCGGCGCGAGCTTCTCGCTCGGCCTGGGCCTCTAAAAGATGGGAGTAGCCACCCGCGTGAAGGAAGGTCTTTCCGCGATCGATCTCGATCATGCGAGTCGTGACTTGATCGAGCAGAAAACGGTCGTGGCTCACGAGCACGACGGCCCCTCGAAACGCCACGATCTGCTGCTCGAGCCACTGAATCGCGCCGAGGTCTAAATGGTTCGTGGGCTCGTCAAGGATGATGACGTCACTCTCCTCACCGAACACGCGCGCGAGCGCGACGCGCTTGAGTTGACCCCCAGAGAGTTGGTCGGTTTGGGTGTCGGCGGCGTCCAACATCGCGAGGCGGTCAAGTGTCGCGTCGACCTGCCAACCAGAGCCCAGCGTCTCGCGCACGGTACCGACGGGCAAATGTGGGATCTGGGGGAGAAAGCCCACCCGTACGTCTCGCCCGCGACGTACTTCCCCCGAGTCCGGTGACAACGTGCCAGCAATTATACGAAGAAGCGTCGTCTTGCCGACCCCATTGATGCCGACTACACCGATGCGGTCGCCCGAGGAAATCGTCAATGAGAGATTCGCTAAGAGCGTCCGATCGACGCCTTGGAGGGTGACCTCCTGCAAGTCAATGAGAATCGTCACGGGAGTTAGAGGTTAATGACACCGACGGCCCCACCGGTCGTCGGGCGAAGCGTCTCAATTCGCACGCCACGTGGGTGCAAGTCTCTGCCGCCTTCATGGTCACCTTCGAGCACTGCGCTCTCAATCACGCACCACGTAGGGCGTCGACCTCGTCGAAGCGGAAGCAATCGGGCGCGTGATCGTTGACTATTCCGCATGCCTGTATGAGCGAGTGGCATATCGTGGGTCCCACAAACTTGAGCCCGTCCCGGCGTAGTTGAGCGCTCATCGTGATCGCCGAGACGGTGGCGTCGACGTCAACTGTCCCAAGTTCCCAGAGATACTCAGCAAACGTGCCGCGTTCGCGCGGAAGGTTGATGATCGCGCGTGCGTTCGAAATCACCGAGACTATTTTTTGTCGATGGCGAATAACGCCCGCATCGCCCACGATCACGTCGACCCTGGCGTCATCGAATCGAGCGACCTTGTCCAAATTGAAGTTCTCGAATACGCGACGGTACCCCTCTCTTCGACGCAGGACCGTAATCCAACTCAGGCCCGCTTGTGCGCCCTCGAGCGACAGCAACTCAAAGAGCGCGTCGTCGTCGTGCACTGGTACGCCCCATTCGAGGTCGTGATAAGAAACGTAGAGTTCGTCGTCACCGCACCAGGTGCATCGTCGCAGTCCATCACTCACGTTTCTCCCTTCGGCGGCGATAGAAAGCTCTGCAGTGTGATCACTTCCCACTGTGAGGGAGCCACGCGTTGAGAGGCGACGCGAAGTCCATCAGGCCGGCGTTTGGCTCCTTGCTGAAGCGGGGTGGGCGCGCCGCCAACCGAAGGCGAGCAACTGAACGAACGCAACGGATAGTGCAGCGATGACGAACGAGCCCGCAATGTCGATTGGGTGATGAATGTGCGCAGCCACCCGCGCCACACCGACGAGTAGCGCGATGAGCAAAAGTATCCCGCCGACCACACGCGAGTGAAGATAGATGGTGAACCCGAGAAATGCAGTGAGGAGCGTGTGGTCGGATGGGAATCCGTTGTCGGCGGAGTGAGCGATGATCGGCACAATGTGCTCGGTGACGAACGGGCGAGTGTCGTAGTAGAGGCTGCTGGCGACCGTCGACAAGAGCAACGCAACTGCACCTCCGAAGAGCAGCTGCCACACGATGGCCAACTTCTCGTCCTTCTTCGCGAGAAACCAGAACACAGCGACGATGGCGAGGCTGAGCAGAAAGAAATAATCCCCCACAAATTTGACTAACCAGTGCATCCAGATAGCGTAAATCCTCGCGCCGTGACTCGGTAGCGATCGACGCTGTTAATGGGCAACCAGGGCGGAGTTTGATCTCGGCCTCCCTGGCACGCGCGATAGGTCCTCAACCACGTACGAGCGAAGCCAAGCGATCGTCACGACTAGTCAGGTTGACTTCCTCGAAAATGGCTCGCCTTTGCTTTCGGCCGAGACATCAGATTCTGGACTCCCTTCCGAGTTCGGAGGCGTCTAGTCGCCTTCGGGGGCTTCGGTAGTGGTCGCGCCTGTCGTCAGTGCAACATCTAGGTCGAGTTCAATTTCGTCACGACCTGCCGCGTCACTGGCCGCGTCGTCAACCTCAACCTCCGTCATCGGCTTGTCGTCGCCAGCGTCAGTTACGTCGTCGCCCTCGGTGTCCTCGTCCACATCGACTTCCCTCGCGGGGACGGTGGTGCTGTACCCACTCGCAAGGTCGTCGGCGTCGACCGAACTTTGGAGGAACTCATCTTCCGACTCATCGTCGTCGAGCGCCTCCGCATCCGTGGAGTTCTCCTCATCCTCTTGCTCGGCGACGTCGTCGAAGGCCTCGTCTTCCAACTCCTCTTCGTCCTTGGGCATCATGTCTCCCTACTCGCGACACCCCACAAGGGCTCACGTTCACGCTCCGTCGCAAGATTCACCGTCGACGGCATCCCGCTCGCTCCGGGCTCGCTGTCCTCAGGGTACCGGCAGATTGACGCGCAGGATCAAGCGGCGCTGTCAGGTCGAACCTGAACTGATTCAGGGCGTATTTCCGGTCAGCGATATTGGGGAACCTGTAGAGTCAGTGGCGAATATCGCAAAGTGAGCGCATGGGTGAACTAATGGGATCTTCTGGAACACTTCGGGCCGAACTTGAAGCGGCGATGGCGGGGGCGGGCGGCCCGGTTGATTCGGCAGACCGGCTCTGTCACGCGTGCGTCGATCTATTAGGGGTAGACGGGGCGGCGATCTCGTTCGTCCGCCACGGTGTGAGCCAGGGTACATTCGGATCAAGCGGTGAGTTGAGCCGACGGTGGGACGAGTATCAGTTCACCTTCGGTGAAGGACCGTGCCTCGACGCAGTCCGTCAGGGGCGACCAGTACTTGCTCGGGACCTTCAAGATCCGGAAGAAGTCCGCTGGCCAGCGTTTGCCGATGCAATGCTCAGCAGCGGCGTGCGGGGAGTGTTCGCGTTCCCGGTGAGGATCGCGGCGACTCGCGTCGGTGCGCTGGACCTGTTCCGCCGCACACCTGGGGCCATCGAAGGCGAAGTGCGCGACGGGGCGGGCTGGGCGTCGCGGCTTGCGGCCCTACCCATGTTGGAACTGATGAGTGCTGACGTTGACTGGGATGTGATCGGCCAGGGAGGTGGGTGGACCCAGCTCGAGTCGTTAGAACGCGTCGAGGTCTACCAGGCGACGGGAATGGTCCAAGTGCAACTCGACGTGGACGCCGCCGAGGCGCTCATACGTCTGCGCGGCTACGCATTCGCTCACGACATGACGATCAGCGACGTCGCCTGGGCGATTGTCGAGCGACGCCTGTCCTTCAAGCCCGACGACTTCGTGAACGATCTCGACGCTCCTCGGAACCACCCATTGTGAGCCCGCCGAGGGAACAGTCCGTGATTGAGGCGTTCGTGTCGTTGGCGGACAGCCTGGTGGGCCCCTTCGATGTCGTCGAGCTCTTAAAGGATCTCACCGACGAATGCGCTCAGTTACTCGACGTCGCTTCGGCCGGTCTGCTGCTGGCGGACACTGCGGGCGTGTTGCACGTCGTCGCGGCGTCCTCGGAACAGACTCGCAGCCTTGAACTGTTTCAGCTTCAACGAGACGAAGGTCCCTGCCTGGAGTGTTACCGGACCGGCGTCGCAGTGAGTATCGCCGATCTCAATGAGCACGCTCAACGCTGGCCTCAGTTCGTACCCGCAGCCCGGATGCGGGGATTCGTGTCGGTCCACGCCGTACCAATGCGAATCCAAGATCGGGTCCTCGGGGCCCTCGGCCTCTTCGGGAACGCCGTCGGGTCCCTCAATGGCGAGGACCTCAGACTTGGTCAGGCCCTGGCGCACGTTGCCAGCGTCGCTCTCATTACCGGCAACGCCTCAGCGGATCAAGCCCACGTCAATCAGCAGCTACAGATTGCTTTGGACAGCCGCGTCTATATCGAGCAGGCCAAGGGTGTGATCGCCGAATATTTGAACGTCAACATGGATGAAGCGTTCGAACTGCTTCGCCGATACTCACGTGACCACAATGTGAAACTCACTGACGTGTCACAAGCTTTGGCGACGCGGACGTTGTCGTTGGAATTAGTGGCGGGTTCTCGCCAGTCGTCCCAACCGTCACAACCACCGGGCTCGTAGGTGCGTGGGCGTCTGGTTGACGTCCCCGACGATCAAGATTCGCGAAACTTCACGTCGTGAACTTGATCGTCGGCGATGCGGACCGAAGGGCTCCACGCCGACGTCGTCACTCGTGAAGAAGATGACACCCATAAGGTGTGGACCGCCAACCTCCTTTGTGGACCTACGTCGCCTTCTTGAAGAGATCACGCCAGTCGCTCTCAGAGATTTCGACGTCGAACTCTTTGGCCGCCGCTTTAATCCGTTCCCACGCGCGATCGCGCTCGTCATCGCTGACGTCACTCACTTGATCGAATCGCGCAATGGCATTACGCACATGTGAAGCATCCTCGAGCGGCTCCTTGCGCTCTTCGGGAAAGGCAAACGTTGACTCTGGCAAATCATTGCGCTCGTGCGTCTCGAGTGGATGTCCGCTGACGTCTTTGGCGGGTGCATTCGTGGCCGCATCACTCTTCGTGGCTTTCGCGGGCGGCGCGCCCTTTTTCACCGCGCCGGTCTTCTTCGCCTTAGCGACCTTCTTAGCCTTCTTTGCCTTAGCTACTTTCACGGTCTTCTTCGTCTTGGCTACCTTCGCGATTTTCGTTGCTTTCTTCGCCTTAGCGACCTTCGCCGCCTTCTTCGCCTTCTTCGCCTTAACTACCTTCGCCGTCTTCTTCCCCTTCGCGACCTTCAGGGTCTTCTTCGCCTTGGCAACCTTCGCGATTTTCGTAACTTTCTTCGCCTTAGCTACTTTCACGGTCTTCTTCGGCTTCGAAGATGTTGTTGACTTCTTGCCCTTTACTTCCTTCTTCGTTTTCTTCGCTGGCATCTTCGAACCTCCGCTAGATATTTCGTGGTGAACGTCTTTTGTCGCTCGAACATCGCCGCTCCTCGACGTCCACGGGGTTGCTCTTTCGGGCTAACACCGTCCTCTTTGAGAGTCGGATTCCTTTCGAACTTGTCCCGAGACCGGAGTCTAGAAGTAGAAGCGGACCAACTGCTACGTTGCCTCCCGACCCGATTCGACGTTTGTCGTCCTTCAAAGTATTGGTCCGTTCATGAATGCTCGGAATTTGTCGGGATCGACGCATGTGGCTGGCTCGCCGAGGCGCAGGGTGTTACCACAGCGAGGAAAAGCGGAGTAAAGATGGAGCGAGTTCGACTGGCCTCGACTCCACGCTCACCTCTGTAATTGGCCATGCTCTGACGCGGGTGGACCCCGTAAAGGACGAATCAGATTCACTTGGAGTGCCTTCGACGCATGATGAATTGACGCTGGCCCCGAAGACGTGTCGATCGTGGACTATCACTGAAGGAGAATGATGGCAAAGACTATGGATCCAATAAAGCCGGGCGAGGTTCTCGCGGAGGAGTTTCTTGCCCCTCTTGGCATCAGTTAGAATGCACTGGCTCACGCGTTGAGAGTGCCGCCACGTCGTATTAATGAAATTGTCCTCGGCAAACGCCGCATTACCGCTGACACTGCGCTTCGACTCTCGCGCTTCTTCAGTATGAGTGAAGGTTTCTGGATGAACCTTCAGGATCGCTACGACCGAGAAGTAACGCGAATCCAAATTGCGGACGCACTCGCCGCAATCGATCCACTAGAGAAAGGTGCCCTCTCGGCGTAGCAACCCGAAGTTGAAAATATGGAGCAAGAATGGAACAAATAAGTTCCAAGAAGTTGTGTGGAGGTTGTGCAGGAATCAAAACAGCAAGAAATTGAAGGCGAAGACCCAATTAGCTCCCGTAGCTCAGGTGGATAGAGCAATGGTTTCCTAAACCGTGTGCGCAGGTTCGAGTCCTGCCGGGGGCACCAAGAAATGCTTTGCCAGAAATGGAAAGGTCAGTCGCTATGACGCGTTACTGGGTAGCTGTTGACCTCGCCATCGTTCTGATCTTCGTCATCATCGGTCGTCACAACCACCACCACGGTGACAGCCTTTCCGGAATTGTCTCGACGACGTGGCCATTTGCCGTCGGACTCGCAATCGGCTGGCTCATTGTCCTCCTTCGCCACCAAGATGGAGTTTCACTTAGCGCGGGTTCGGAAGTATTCCTGTCGACTGTTGCATTCGGGATGATTCTGCGAGTCATCGCGGGCCAAGGTACCGCGTTCGCGTTCATCGTCGTAGCCCTGGTTTTCTTAGGCGCACTGATGCTGGGACTGCGCCTCTTGTGCTTGAGGTATTTTCATGCCTCCACGTAGCCTCTGCGCGTAAGCGGTAATCGACGCCGTTCAGTGATGCCAATCAACCAATCCAAGTCAGATTTAGCGGTCAGTTCGCCTCAGCAATGTCGGAGTCGGTCGAACTACCCTTGCGCATTTTCCACGAAGGCTTCTTTACCGCGTAAAAGATGAGTGGTGGCGTCCCCAGGATCAAGATCACTGCGCCCATAACGTAGGGGTAGGTCGATGTCGATATACCGGCGAGTCCCGATGGTGGCACGAAGCCGAGACAGAAGGCGGCGAGTGAGGCGAGGAAGCCGATCGAAGCGACGACCGTCATCGCCGGTACGCGGTAAGTCCGCTTGACGTCCGGCTTGTTCCTTCGAAGGAGGATCGCCGAGGCGAACATCAACATGTACATGATCAAATACAGCGCCGCCGCCATATCCACCAGCGTGAAGAACGCGGCACTGACGTTGTGCACGAGCACGAAGATCGCCGCCAAGACGGTAACGATGACCGCCTGAAGGACCAGGATGCCTTCCTGCACACCCGCCTTGTTTCGCCGCTGCAACGTCTTTGGGAGTACACCGGTCTCACCCGCCAGCAGTAGTCCCTTGCTCGGTCCGGCGATCCAAGTGACGACCGCGGCGAAGGCGCCGATTGCGACCATGGCCGCCAAGATCTGTCCCGCCCATCCCACGCCGAAGTGGTCGAAGAAAATCTTAAAGGAGTAGACGATCCCCGACGTGAAGCCGAGTTCGGCCTTGGGAACGATGAAGGCCACCGCCAGTGTGGGCAGAATGAAGATGCCCAATATCAACATCGAAGCGTAAAAGATCACCTTGGGGTAGTCACGTCCGGGGTCGCGCATGCGGTTCACGTGCACGGCGTTCACCTCCATGCCTGCGTAGGCGAGGAAGTTGCTGACGATCAGCACGATGCTCGAGAGTCCGGCGAAGGGCGGAATGACGTCGTGGACGTGCAGCGGCACCTGGGACTTCTGGCCGATGCCCAACCACACGGCGCCGGCGATGATGAGGACAAGTCCCGGAACCAGAGTGCCGATGATTCCGCCCCAGGAGCCGACCTTGGCGAAGAGCGTGCCACCGCGCAGGCCAATGAACGTTGAGCCGTAGTAGAGCACCAGAATGACGATGGCCGTGAAGACCCCGGAGTTGGCCAGACTGTTGTGGCCCACGGTGAAGGCAATGGCGGCGGCGATGAAGGCGAGTTGCACGGGGTACCACACGACGTTCTGAATCCACTGAAGCCAGATGGCGAGAAATCCCCAGCGATTCCCCATCGCTTCGCGAACCCAGACGTAGACACCGCCCTTCCAGCCCGTGGCGAGTTCGGCGGCCACGAGTGCCGTGGGGATGAGAAACACGAGCGCCGGCAGCACGTAGTAGACGATCGATCCGAGACCGAACGTAGCGATGGTCGGCAGGCTGCGCAGACTCGCCACCGCGACAACGGTGAGAATCGTGAGCTGTCCGGCGCTAATGGTTGACGTCTTTGAGGGCGGGGCCCCGGACGGCGTTGTTTTGTCTTTGGTGAGGGTGCTCATCGGACTACGAGTGGTGGAAGGTCTCGGTGACCCGGTGCTCGTGCGGAACGGGACCGTCGAGTTCGTCGAGGAACGTGACGGCGGTGGTGAACTGATCGAGGAACCGGTCCGCGAGGCTCATCGAAAAGCCGTTACGCACCACGATGCGTTGCACTATGACGTCACTGAGATCAGCAGGCATGGGGTAGGCCGGTACCAACCAGCCGCTTTCGCGAAGTTGGTTGCTGAGGTCGAAGAGGTCCCAGTTCTTGGTGTGGCCTTTTTTGAGGCGCCACGCGAAGACCGGGATGTCCTGGGCGTCGTTCCAGAGTTCGAACGGTCCCATCGCGGCTATTGATCTCGCGATGTGGCGGGCCACGTCGTGCGACGCACGCTGTACTTCGGTGAAGCCGGCGCGGCCCAGGCGCAGGAAGTTGTAGTACTGCAACAGGACCTGGGCGCCGGGGCGCGAGAAGTTCAATGCGAAGGTGGGCATCTCGCCGCCGAGGTAACTGACCTTGAAGATGAGGTCCTGGGGCAGGTACTGGGATTCGCGCCAGACGACCCAACCGAGGCCGGGGTAGGTCAAGCCATACTTATGGCCACTCGCGCTGATCGAGTGCACCCGCTCGATCTTGAAGTCCCATTTAAGTTTTGGTTGAAGAAAGGGCGTGATGAATCCGCCCGAGGCCGCGTCAATGTGGATTGGCACGTTGAATCCCTTTTCATTTTCAATCACGTCCAGGGCCTTGGCGATCTCTTCGACGGGCTCGTACATGCCGGTGTAGGTCACGCCCATGACCGCGACGACGCCGATCGTGTTCTCGTCAACGTACTGCGCCAGCGTGTGGCCGCAGAGTGTCTTGTGATCCTCGGTGATCGGCACGTAACGCGGTTCCACGTCCCAGTAATTGGCGAACTTCTCCCAGCAGACCTGTACGGCGGCACTCATCACCAGGTTGGGTTGGGCCGTGGATTTTCCGTCCGCTGTTTGTCGCTGCTGCCACAGCCGCTTAAGCGCGAGCCCGCCCAGCATGCATGCTTCGGACGAGCCAACGGTGGAGGTGCCGATGGTCTCCATGGGGCTCGGTGCGTGCCAAAGCTCGGCGAGGATTTTCCAACAACGGTCCTCGATCGCAGCGGTGGCGCGGTACTCGTCCTTGTCGATCATGTTCTTGTCGAAGGCCTCGGTATAGATCTTGTCGGCGCACTCGTCCATGAACGTACCAACGAACGTGGCGAGGTTGAGTCGGGCGTTACCGTCGAGCATGGCTTCGTCGTGGACCAATTGATACGCGGTCTCGGGCAGCATCTCCTCGTCACCGAGGCGGAAAAGGTCATGGGGCGTCGACTCGCCCGGGCGAGCGAAGAGCGGCGTGAGGTCGCTGCGGTCGGCGATGTCCTTCATCACAACGCCTCGCGACCGTCGGCGTCATCATTGGACAACTCGCGCGATTGGGCACTGGTGAACGCGTCACTGAGCGCCGCCGTCGATTTAAAGGCCGGACTCGAGTCGTAGGCCATCAACTCGATTCCTGCGTTGGTCCTGCTGCGTCCAGTTATGGCCAGTGGTGCGCGCTGTGCACGGAGGCCGCTCGAACCGTCGGGCATGGCGAACCGGTCCCCGGCTGATTGAACGGACTCGTCGAGCGTTTCGACGCCAGACGACTCGATGTGGGGAAGGGGTGTGTCACTCACGAAATGCTCCTTGGAGTTGAGAAATCACCGAGGGTCTGGAGTGACGATGCTGAACCTACCAGTGCGGCCGGCGACGGGGGAAGGGACTAATGTCCCTTTCTTTCGATGGTGGACGAGGGGGTCCCAAAGAATCGGGTGTTACGCGGAGAGAGTCTTCGTGGCGATAGCGCCATCGAGTTGGCGACGATAGGGACACGAGCGATCCGGCCGTTCGCAACACCGTGTGACGCAATCGGCGTTCACGAGTTCGATGGATGACCTCGGCCAGTTCGTGGTCCACTGCGCGACGGCGTTCGTTGAGGCGAGCGCGGATGCTAGAAAAAGGAATGCCATGAGTTCCTCAGAGATTGACGACTACCTGGAGACGGTTCCCTCGCCGCAGCGCGAGGTGCTCGGTGACCTTCGAGCGATGATTCTGAACGCGATCAACGAGGTGGAGGAGGGAATCTCGTATCGGATTCCGGCTTTTCGTGTGGAGGGTGGCGTGGCGGCTGGTTTTGCCGCGTTCTCGAACCACATGAGTTATTTTCCATTCAGCGGTTCGGTACTCGCTCAACTCTCCGACGAGATTGCGACGTTCGCTCACACGAAGAGCGCCCTGCACTTCACGACGGACGCTCCATTGAGTGGCGATCTCGTCGCACGACTCATCGCCGTTCGCTTGAGCGAGATCAACGACCGGGGGCGCTAGCCCCGCTCGTCGCCGAGCCCTCGCAGAGGCGATACGAGTGGCCGAGCGCAGGAAATGGTAGGACGGGGCGGAGAGATCGGTCGAGGCGCGCGTTCGAGGGAGGGTTGGTACCAGGTGAGTGAGTGGGTCGAGAGCGACGAAGGACGACTGATAGTCCGGGTCTTGGTGCGCGGACTCGTGCAAGTTGCGCGCGGGGAGATCACCGACGCGGAGTCGTCGGTACGTCGGGCTCGGCTTGAGGGTGACCCCGAGGACCCCGGATCGATTCGGCGGCTGCGCATTGCGATTCGGCGGGTCGAATATCAACTCGCCACCATGCGCGAACTTGATTCCACCCTCAAAGTCGCGAGCCTCGTCGATCAGTTGCACGAGGTGGGAAAACCCTTTGGAGCGCTACGCGACGCGGAGATACTCTGCGCTCGCGTCGCGAAAGCGCTCGGTGAGCGCGTCACGTCACCCGAAGGCCAGCGTCTGATCGAAACGATCAGCGAAGAGCGCTACCTCGCTCAGCGCGACAGCGACGTGTCTCTGGACTCGCAAGAGTTTCGTGACGCCATCGGGGCGCTGAACGAGTTTCGAACGTCCCTGCCTGCCGATGCGTTGACGGCGGCGATGGCTCGGCCCGTCGCGCAGTTGGCGATACGCCTGACCTGGCGAGCGCTGAAAGACGCGGCCAAAGCCGCCAAGGACGACGAGAGCGATGAGTCGTTGCACGCGCTGCGTCGATCGGTGAAGCACGCGAACTATATGACCCGGTCGCTGTCGTACGTCCTCGGGCCGTCGTCGACGGAGTTCGCCGCTCGACTGACGACCTTGCAGAAGCTCCTCGGTCGACAGCACGACCACGTCATCGTGGCGGGCTGGTTACGCGACGTCGGCGACGATCACGCATCGCTGGAACCCCTCGCGCACGAGCTCAGCGTCGACGAGCGCCGGCGAGCCGACAAGGATGCCAGCGAGTGGCGGCGCGAATGGCGCTCAATTCGAGACCTCCACCCCAAGACGAGCGTGATGACGAGTTACTCCTTCTTCGACTGACCCGCTCGCTCTGTGGCGCGAGACGTCGCGTCCGCGCCATATCGTCAACGAGGCTCGCAGATCACCAACGGGATGTCGCGACGGGAGCGACGTTGGTAACGGGCGTAAGGCCGATAGGCCGCGGTGACCCGCGGCCAGAGAGCGGTCTTCTCCTGCGCGCTCGCGGGCCGAGCGTGGAACGCACGACGTTCGCCCTCGAGGGTCACCTCGACCTCGGGGTGCGCCAGCAGGTTGCGATACCAGTCTGGGTCGCGATCATCCCCGCCCTTAGAAGCCACTAAGACGAGCCTCCCGTCTTCGATGACCGGAACGGTCAACATCGTCACGCGCGTGGCGCCGCTTCGTCGACCGGTCGTAAAGAGGTCGACGACGGGCATACCGAAGGCGCGGCGACCCAGTCGCCCCCCGGTCGCGCGGTCGACGGAGTGATGAAAGAGGTTTAAGGCTCTAAAGCCGACGTCGACGAGCGAGTTATTTCGGCGCATCACTCGAACCTACCCGCCGCTCGGCGACGACAATTTACATAGCCACAACATTTACAGGTCTACAATCCGCATCTGGTCGATGTTTCGTCCGACGTGGAGGTGGGTATGAGTAACGCTGCGAGTTCGAGTGACGACGTGGTGCGTGCGGCGTTGGTGCAAACCAAATGGACCGGCGACAAGGACTCCATGATCAAAGCCAATGTGGCGCTCGCCCGTCAGGCGGCGGCCGAGGGTGCCCAGGTGCTCTGTTTTCAAGAACTCTTCTACGGGCCCTACTTCTGTCAGGTGCAGGACCCCGAATACTTCTCCTACACCGAGTCCATCCCCGGGCCGACGACGGAGCTGATGCAGGCGCTCGCCGAAGAGACCCGTATGGTCCTGGTCGCACCGATCTACGAGATGGAACAAGAAGGTGTCTTCTATAACACCGCGATCGTGATCGACGCCGACGGCACGTATCTGGGCAAGTATCGCAAGCACCACATCCCCCAGGTGCAGGGCTTCTGGGAGAAGTACTACTTCCGACCGGGCAACCTGGGCTACCCGGTCTTCGAGACCGCGGTCGGGCCAATTGGTGTCTACATCTGTTACGACCGACACTTCCCCGAAGGTTGGCGAGCGCTCGGACTCGCCGGCGCGAGGATCGTCTTTAACCCCTCGGCCACGAGTCGCGGCCTCTCGGCGTACCTGTGGAATCTGGAGCAGCCTGCGGCGGCGGTGGCGAATGAGTACTTCGTCGGTGCAATCAACCGAGTGGGCGTCGAACCCTTAGGCGAGAACAACTTTTACGGCTCGTCGTACTTCGTCTCGCCCCGGGGACAGCTCGTCGGCGAGGCGGCCTCGGACAGCGAGGACGAGGTGATCGTACGCGACCTCGACATGAGCGTATTAAAAGAAGTTCGTCACACGTGGGCCTTTTACCGAGACCGACGTCCCGACAGCTACGGCGAACTCGTGGTTCCCTAGTTTCAGTCAGAAAGGAGCATCGATGCGGACACTGATCAGCGGCGGCACCGTCGTGAACTCGAGCGGGCCCTTCGCCGCTGACGTACTCATTGAGGGCGAGACCATCGCCGCCCTCGCGGCCCCGGGCTCGTCGGAGACGATCTCCTGGCGGGCCAACGCCGACCGCGTGCTCGACGCGAGTGGCCTCTACGTCATCCCCGGAGCCATCGACGGCCACACCCACATGGAGATGCCCTTCGGGGGCACCCATTCGGTCGACACGTTCGAGACCGGCACCCGCGCCGCGGCCTTTGGGGGGACGACCACGATCATCGACTTCGCCATCCAGTCCCGGGGCAAGAGTCTGCGCGAGGGCCTCGACGCCTGGCACGCGAAGGCCGATGGACACTGCGCAATCGACTACGGCTTTCACATGATCGTCTCGGACGTGACGGAGTCATCGCTCAAGGAGATGGACCTCGTGGTCGATGAGGGCGTGACCAGCTTCAAGCTCTTCATGGCCTACCCCGGAGTCTTCTACTCGACCGACGGCCAGATCCTCCAGGCGATGCAGCAGGCATCGCGCAATGGCGCCACGATCATGATGCACGCGGAGAACGGCATCGCCATCGACGTCCTCGTCGCCCAGGCGCTGGCGAGAGGGGAGGGTGACCCGAAGTTCCACGGCATGACGCGGCCGTCGTTGCTCGAAGGCGAAGCGACGCATCGCGCCATCCAGTTGGCTCGCGTCGCGGGTGCACCGCTCTACATCGTTCACCTCTCGGCCGCCGAAGCGCTCGAGGAGGTCGTTTCGGCGCGCGACCGCGGACAGAACGTCTTCGCGGAGACCTGCCCCCAGTACCTCTTCCTCTCCGACGCCGACCTGGCGCGCGAGGGATTCGAAGGCGCCAAGTTCGTCTGCTCGCCGCCGCTGCGCAGCGAGCACACCCACGCCGACCTCTGGCGAGGACTGCGCACCGACGACCTTTCCGTCGTCTCGACCGACCACTGTCCGTTCTGCTTCAAGGAGCAAAAGGAACTCGGCCTCGGGGACTTCTCCAAGATCCCCAACGGTATTCCCGGGGTCGAGCACCGCGTCGACCTGATCTACCAGGGCGTCGACCAAGGGGAGATTTCCCTGGCGCGCTGGGTCGAGGTCACCTCCACGACCCCGGCGCGCCTCTTCGGTCTCTTCCCGAGAAAGGGCGTGATCGCGCCGGGCGCCGACGCGGACGTCGTGCTTTATGACCCGACGGCCACCCAGACGTTCTCGGCGGCGACCCATCACATGAACGTCGACTACTCGGCCTATGAAGGAATGTCGATCACCGGTCAGGTCGCCACGGTGCTCTCGCGCGGGACCGTCGTGATCGAAGGCGGCCAGTACGTCGGACGAGCGGGTTGGGGCAACTTCCTCAGCCGTGGTCTCAACGGGTACCTGCGATGACGACGAGGCACTAGCGGTGGACTTCGGCCTCGTCGCCCAGACCAATGCACCCGCGAGGGACGTGATCGCCCTGGCCCAACGGGCCGAGGCGGCGGGTTTCTCTCACTTTTGGACGTTCGATTCCGTGGTGCTCTGGCAAGAGCCCTTCGTGATCTACTCCCAGATCCTCGCCAACACTTCTTCGATCATCGTCGGGCCAATGGTGACCAACCCCATCACCCGCGACTGGACGGTGACCGCGTCGCTCTTCGCGACGCTGAACGAGATGTTCGGTCCCCGCACGATCTGCGGGATCGGCCGGGGCGACTCCGCGCTACGCGTGACCGGCGGTACACCCGCGTCGCTCGCCACCTTGGCCGCCGCGATGCGCGTGATCAAGGACCTCGTCGAGGGCCGCGAGACGACGGTGAACGACCGGCTCGTCACGATCCCCTGGGTGGAGGGCGGCGCGTTCGACGTGTGGATGGCGGCCTACGGCCCAAAGGCGCTCGATCTCGCGGGTCGCTCGGCCGACGGACTCATCATGCAGTTGGCCGATCCCTTCATCGTGAACTGGGCCATCGAGACCGTCCTGGCGGCCGCGCGCGACGAGGGGAAGTCCACCGAGGACTACGACGTCTGCGTCGCGGCGCCGGCCTACGTGGGAGAAGACCTCGCGCACCAGCGAGACCAGGTCCGCTGGTTCGGCGGGATGGTCGGCAACCACGTCGCCGACATCGTCAGTCGCTACGGCGAGGACGACGCCATCGTGCCCCCGGCGTTGACCGACTACATCAAAGGGCGCAAGGGCTACGACTACGCCCACCACGGCAAGGCCGGCAACCCCGACGCCGAGTTCGTACCCGACGAGATCATCGAGCGCTTCTGCCTACTCGGGCCCGTCGAGCGTCACCGTGAGCGACTCGCTGAGTTGGCCTCTCTCGGGGTCCGTCAGTTCTCGCTGTATCTCATGCACGACGACCCCATGGGGACCATCGACGCTTACGAAAAGGACGTCATTGGCTCGCTGTAGCTGAAGGCGCGGCGACTGACGTCGCGCGCGGGCGAATCCCGATCAGCACGATGAGCAACGCCGCCACGACGAAGCCCACACAGATCAGAAACGACAGCTGATAGCCCTGCACGAGTTGTCCGTGCGCGCTGGCCGTGCGCGCCGCGGCAATCGTCGCAAGCGCGGCGAGGCCCACCGCCGAGCCGACCTGGAGCGCGGTCACGAAAAGTCCACCGGCGAGTCCGCGGTCCTGCGGTGGGACGTTCTGGGTGACCGCGACCGCCACGGCGGGAAAGAGCAGTCCGATCCCGACGGCGGTGAAGAGTAGCCCGCCGAGCACGTTCACCTGGTAGCTGCCGGTCGCGCTGATGTGAAAGAGCCAGAACTGGCCGAGACCGAGTGAGACCAGTCCGGTGAGGAGCACCTTTTTCATGCCGTATCGCGCGAGGAAGCGTCGCGTCAAGATTGACGAGACGATCATCACCGTGCCCGTCGCGGGCACCAGCGAGAGTCCGGTCAGGATCGGACTGAAGTGCAAGACGCGCTGGAGGTAGAGGGAGATGAAGTAGACGTAGCCCGCCAACACCGCGCCGAGCAATGTCATCACCAAAAGGGCGGTGCGTCTCGTCACGTCGGAGAAGATGCGAAAGGGAACCATTGGTGCAGCGGCGCGGCGTTCGGTGACCACGAAGGTGGCCGCGAGTGCGGCCGCGAGCACCAAAGCGATCAGGGCCACGGGTGAAGAGAAGCCCTTTTGCTGTCCCTGGCTCAGACCGAAGATGAGCGTCGCGATGGATGCCGTGGCGAGCACGGCGCCGGCGACGTCTAGACGGGCGCCGCGCCGTTCGCCATCTCGTGGAAGAAAGCGCATCATCATCACCACCAGCACGATGATGATGGGGGGGTTGACGAGAAAGATCGCGCGCCACCCTATGTACTGGGTCAAAATGCCGCCGAGCACGATGCCCGCACTCGCGCCACCGGCGGTGGCCGCTTGGAAGAGACCGAGCGCCCTGGTCCTCGGGGCTCCTTCTTCGAAGAGGTCAGAGATCGTGGCGAGCGCTTGAGGCGCGACCATCGCGGCGCTCGCCCCTTGGGCGAACCTCGAGGCGATCAGCACGAAGGACGTCTGAGCGAGACCCGCGCTCAGTGAGGTCACGCCGAAGAGCACCAGCCCGATCATCATGAGGCGACGGTGTCCCGTCAGGTCCCCCAGTCGGCCCCCGAAGAGCAACAAGGAGCCGAAGGTGAGCGCGTAACCCGTCACGATCCACTGCAGGTCCGCCGGCACGAGGTGTAGTTCGCGCTGAATAGTCGGCAGGGCCACGTTCACGATGGAGAAGTCAAGTTGCAAGACGAACTGCGCCGCCGCGACGAGCGTGAGAGCCGTGCCCCGTTTCGTTGCGGCGTCAGTCATTCGTCGGACCCTAGCGGTCTGAGCCTCGGGCTACTCCGCCGCGGGCGGCGCGGCGGAGGCGATTTAGGGTGGGAGAATGGACGACTACAACGACGGGCGGATCGTGTGCGACGCGAGCGCCCTGCGCATCCGCATGTACTACTTTCCTTTCGGCACCAAGGTCATCTCGTATCACTCGATCAAAGGGGTTCGTCGATTCGAGATGACGCCGCTGCGTGGTCAATGGCGCGTGTGGGGCACCGGGAACTTCAAGTACTGGGCGAATCTCGACACGAATCGACCGTCGAAAAAAGCCGGTTTGCTGATCGACGTGGGAAAGTCCGTACAACCATTCATCACTCCCGACGACGCCGACGCGGTCGAATCGCTGATCCGCGATCGAGCGAAACTCGGTCCCGAGGATGGGACGACCATGAAGAGTCCGTTCATTTAGAGCGGACGCTCCTCGCGCTCGTCAAGGATCCGGCGCGTGCCCATCACGAGTAAGACGGCGAAGGCGATGCCCGTGACGAGCTGGCTCAGAAAGAGCACGTGCAGCACGCCGAAGAACGTGAGCGCCGCAAGGACCAGGCCCGCGTATTGGATGAAGAGCGCGGGAGCCATGGTCTTCGTCGCGCGGTAGATCCACAGTGACGCGGCGGACTCAAAGACGATGATCGCGACGCCGACCGCGATGTGGAGGTCCTTGAGCCCGACGTTCAGTGGGTAGGGGTACGTCGTGACCAGCGTCAAGAAGAGCAGCCCGCTGTAGAGACGGAGCAGCGACACGAACCGTTTCGCCGCCATCGACGTGGCGACGGCCTGACGAGCGACGTCAAGGGTGAGCAGCACCGGTGCCAGCAACGCCACGGTATACGGGAGTGCCGTCTTGACGTGAATGCCGTAGTTGCTCATCCCGCCCTCGTCGACCTTCAGGACGAAGCCGGGGTGCAGCGCTACGCACAGCCCGATGAGCAGTGCGAAGGTGACTTGGCCGGCGGCCACTCGTCGCGCCAGGGCGCCCGCGTCGTCGCCCCTTCGGAGACGGGTGGTGCGAAGTCGCGTCACCGCCGAGAATCTCGCGTACGACGTGACGCCAGGCCGTGGGCAACGAGGGCGAGCGAATCGGGGTGGGGGAGTGCTTGACTGAGTGACGTCGGCGCAACCATGGCCGTCACGCTAGGTCAGAGGCGATCCGGCGATGAAGGGGGCAACGTGAGAGCGGTGATCGTGCAGGAGTTCCTCTCGCTCGATGGCGTGATGCAATCACCGGGCGAGGCGAGTGAGTTCCCCCGAGGCGGCTGGCAAAAGCAGTTCGTCGGCGAGGATCATCTGCGAATCATGAACCAACAGATGCACGAGGCCGACGCGTTGTTGCTCGGTCGAAAGACGTACCAGGCCTTCGCCGCGGTGTGGCCCACGGTGAGCGAACTCGGGGTGCTCGGGAGTCTCGCAAAGCGGATGAATGAGATGGAGAAGTTCGTCGTCTCGCGCACCATTAACAAGGTCGAGTGGAACGCGGCGCTGGTACGTGGCGACGTCGCCGAAGCGGTCGGCGAGTTACGAGAGCAGCCCGGTAATGGCCTCCTGGTCGTGGGGAGCCGCGACCTCGTGCGCTACTTGCAGCGTCGCAATCTCGTCGACGAGTACCGTCTCTGGATTCACCCGGTGATCGTTGGCTCCGGGAGCCACCTCTTTGACGCCGGTCTCGACACGGCGACGTGGGCGATGAAGGACGTCGTTGTAACGAATGAGAGCGTGGCGATACTGACCTACGTGCGTCCGAGTGGGCGCTAACGTGGCGCACCGGCAACGCAGCTCGAGACGACACCAGGAACGAAGGGACGCTCATGGAATTGGTGGCTGATCACATTACGGTCATCGGCGCGAGTTGGTGCCCCGACTGTCGGCGGGCCAAGGAGTTCCTCGGCCAACAGCGTGTGGCTTATGACTGGATCGACTTAGAGGTCCACCCTGAGGCCACCGAGATCGTCGAGCGGATCAACGGCGGCGGTCGGTCGATCCCAACCATCATCTTTCCCGATGGGTCGCACTTGGTCGAACCGGGCAACGACGAACTCGCCGACAAACTCGGCCTCTCGCGTTCAGCCAAGTCCGAGTGCTACGACGTGATCATCGTCGGCGGTGGTCCGACCGGACTCACCGCGTCGATCTACGCCGCGCGAGAGAACCAGAGCGTACTCATCGTCGAGAAGTCCGCGCCCGGCGGGCAGGCCGGCGTGACCGAGCGACTCGATAACTACCCCGGTTTCCCCGACGGCGTGGCGGGTCACGAGCTCGCCGATCGCATGCGCCGTCAGGCCGAGCGCTACGGCGTCGAGATCCTCGAGGCGCTCGCCGTCAGCGGCCTCAAGACCGACGGTGACTGGGTGGCCGTGACGACCGCGAGGGGTGAGATCTATCGAGCCCGCGCCGTGCTCATCGCCACGGGATCGGTCTACCGCAGAACGGGGGCCGAGGGCGAGTCCGACCTCATCGGTGCGGGGATTCATTTCTGTGCCACGTGTGACGGTCCGTTCTACCGAGGAGCTGAGGAAGTGCTGGTCATTGGTGGCGGGAACAGCGGCCTCGAAGAAGGTCTCTTCTTGACCCAGTTCGCCGACCACGTCACGGTGGTTGAATACTCGGAGAAGTTAAAGGGCGGGCGGCTCCTCCAGGACAAGGTGAACGCCCACCCGAAGATGACCGTCGCCACGAACACCAAGGTCGTGAGCTTCAAGTCGAACGACAGTGGAAAGCTCGACCACGTCGAACTCGAGGATCGCGTGTCGGGGGAGCGACGGAAGCACCCGGCAGCGGGCGCCTTTGTCTTCATCGGGCTCGACCCCAATACTGCCTTTTTGAATGGCGAAGTGGAACTCGACGACTACGGCTTCATCGTGAGCGACGAGCAGTTCCGCACGAACCTGCCCGGGGTCTTCGTCGCCGGGGACGTGCGACACGGATCAACCAAACAACTGGCGTCCGCGGTCGGCGAGGGTGCGGCGGCGTCGATTCAGATCCGCTACCACTTAGACAAACTCGCAGCCCAGGAAGAAGTCGCGCTCACCCCATCGTCGTGAGGTGCGCGCCGACGGCGAACTCTTCTCGGCCCTTGGAGGTGAGGCGCCACACGCTCTGGTGACCCTGAACGGTCCACTCCGTCGGACCGCCGACGAGGGCGGTCTTTTCATCCACACCCACAATGGTCATGGTCGTCTCGTCGGGCAGCACGAAGCGCGTCAAGAGGTCGGGCACGCGCGCGGCGAAGGCGTCGAAGTGGGGGACGACCCCGAGGTGTTGGAGAAGACCGAGCCCCTCGGTGCTGCCCTTTTTCGGGTGGCGGAGGGATGGAATCCACGCGCCGAGCGCCATGGCCCCCGCCGAGCATCCCGCGAGCGCAGCGCCCTCGCGCCACGTCGCTTCGATCGTCGACCAGACGAGGGAGTCACGCAGTGTCTCGGCTAAGTAATTGGGGTCGCCACCGGAGAGGTAGATGAGACCCGCGCCGCGAATCAGATCGGCGAAGTCGGGGTTGTTCGCGTCCTCGTGGTCGTTCACCGGGACGATCACGGGTTCGACACCGAGACGTTCCGCTTGCTTGATGCCGAGTTGGTGCCAGTGATCGACGACGGAGGGCCCGTCTTGAACCGCGGCGGTGGCGAGTTGGACGTAACGCGCAGCGCGCCCGGCGATGAGACTCGCTTCGAGGTCGGCCATCTCGGGTAGGTACTCACCCGAACCGACCAGCGCTATTGGTCCGGGACCTGGTTCAACGCTCATCACCCTCCAGTGCCCCGTCGATTCACTAAATCTACCGTTCGACACCTAGTCTCAAACGGGAAACCGCTCGCGACGAACAGCGCAGTCGAAAGTCCTAGAGCAGCGTGGTGCAGAGGTCGTAGATCTCGCGCGGCACCTTGCGTTTGCCGGTCGCAATGGAAGAGATCGGTACCAACACGACGTTGTCGTCGCGCACCACGGGGATCATGCCGAACTTACCGGCGACGACCGCGTCGTAGGCGGCGTCACCGACGCGCGTGGCGAAGATGCGGTCGCGCGCGCTCGGACTGCCCCCTCGTTGGAGGTGGCCGAGGACCGTGGTGCGAACTTCGAAGCCACCGAGCTCTTCGATCTTGGCGGCGACGAACGGACCGACGCCCCTCGTCGCGTGGCGAACACCGCCGATGCCTTCGCTCGAGAGTTCACTCAGTTCGATGCCACCGAGTGTCGCCAGGTTGACCCCTTCGGCGACGACGACGAGTGAGTACTTGATTCCCGCCGCGCGACGCCGATTGATGTGGGAGATGATCTCGTCCATCGTGACCGAGAACTCCGGGATCAAGATGAGGTCCGCCCCGCCAGCGAGACCACCCATCGAAGCGACCCAACCGGTGGAGCGCCCCATCGTCTCGACCACGATGACGCGGTGGTGGGAGATGGCCGTGGTGTGGAGTCGATCGAGTGATTCGGCGACGATGTTGATAGCGGTGTCAAAGCCGATGCAGAAGTCGGTACCAGGAAGGTCGTTGTCGAGTGTCTTGGGGACCCCGACTACTGGAGCCCCACGTTCCGCTAACCAGTTGGAGATGCGTTGGGTGCCGTCGCCCCCGATGGCGACTAGGGCGTCAAGGTGCTCGTCGATGGCCTTTAAGACCAAGTCCCGGCCGCCTTCGGGCTCATCGAGGTTGAAGCGGGCTGTCCCGAGCAGGGTACCGCCGTGACCAATCACGCCGCGCAGATCAGCCGCCGTGAGCAAAGTGCCGTCGAAGTCGCCCGCGAGGCCGGCCCAGCCGTTCGCGATACCCACCACTTCGTGCCCGTCGCGCAGCGCAATCTCACCGATCGCTTTAATCGCGGCGTTGAGCCCGGGCGCGTCCCCGCCAGCCGTCAAGACACCAATGCGCATTACTGCTCCCTCGCCAAACCCAGACCCGTGTTCAGTCTAGGTACGTTGTGTTGCGAGGTACTGGACGCCCCTAAGCGAGCGCCTCTTCGCGCACGACGTCGGCGCGTGTGAAGAGCAGCGTGAGCCCGAAGCTCAACACCAGCGCCAACAACACCCCGAGGTTGGCGTAGGCCCAGTTACCACTCTTGCCGCCGAGGCCGATCGGGCCGAGCAGGTAACCCTGCCAGCTCAGCCACGACGCCGCCGAGTTGGTCACGAGACCGAGGCCGAGCACCGAGGAGACGATGGTGATCAGAATCGGTACGACGCGAAGATCGCCGTAGCGCCCGCGGGGTTGGTAGAAATCACCCTCGGCGTAGTCCTTACGACGAAGCGCCATATCGGCCAAGAAGACCCCGCACCACGCGGCGATGAGCACGCCGACGGTAATGAGGAAACCTTCGAACTGACCGAAGAAGTTCTTGTTGACGAAGAGGATGTAGATCGTGCCCAGCAACATGATGACGCCGTCCACCCCGGCCGCGGCGTAGCGCGGGATCTTGAGCCCCGCCGAGAGCAACGCGAGGCCCGAGGAGTAGATGTCGAGCACCGCTCCACCCACCAGACCGAGTATGGCGACGATGACGAAGGGCACGAGGAACCACGTCGGCAGCAAATTGGCGAGCGCACCGACCGGATTGTCGCCCACCGCGCTCTCCAGGCTGGACGACGAGCCGGCGAGCAAGAGTCCGAAGAAAAGCAGCACGAGCGGCGCGATCGATGAGCCGAACGTGGTCCACCACACGACCCCGCGAGAGGAGGCGCTGCGCGGTAGGTAGCGCGAGTAGTCCGCAGCGACGTTCACCCAGCCGAGGCCGAAGCCGGTCATGACAAAGACCAGCGCGCCGACGGTTGCCTGAAATGATCCGCTGTGCAGATGACTGACGGTGTGCCAGCTGATGTGCTTAATCGTGAGACCGATGAAGACCACGGTGAGGATTGCGGTGACGACCGTGATGATGACCTGCATGCGCATGATGAGGTCAAAGCCCATGACGCCGCCGGCGATGATGAGGGCTGCGATCACAATCATGGCCACGACCTTCGTCGCGTCGCCGCCGCTCCAGCCGATGCGAGCGAAGACCGTCGAGGTGGCGAGCACCGCGGTCACCGTGAGGGCGGTCTCCCAACCGACGCAGAGCAGCCACGAGATTCCCGACGGCAGGCGACTCCCGCGCACCCCGTAGGCCGCGCGGCTGAGCACCATGGTGGGCGCGGATCCACGCTTGCCGGCCGTCGCGATGACGCCGCAGAGCCAGAAACTGAAGACAATCCCGATGGCCCCGACCACCACCGCCTGCCAGAAGGAGATACCGAACTCCAAGACGAAGGCGCCGTAACTGAGACCGAGCACCGAGACGTTCGCCCCGAACCAGGGCCAGAAGAGGTCGCGCGGAGAACCCTTGCGCTCGTTCTCGTCGATGACGTTGATGCCGTTTTCTTCGATGCGGAGGGCGCTCGCGCCACTCTTCTCCGTGCGTTCTGCTAAATCGTCGCTCACCGGGCCTCCTCGCGACTACCCCGTGAGTCGCTGGCAATGATTGTAGGAGGTGACGAACGGACCCCCACACAAATGAGTTGGCACCCGCGAGGCAGTTCACAACTGTTATTAGGGTGGTGAGGCATGAGCGACACGCCTCGGCTCTTCTGCCTCGACACCGTGTTGGTCGACGTGGTGCTCAAGGTCGCCGCGTTGCCCGAGCGCGCGGGAGACACCGTCGCCCAAGAGCAGCTCATCACTACCGGTGGCGGCTTCAACGCGATGAGCGCCGCGGCGCGCCACGGCCTCGGCGTCGTCTACGCGGGGCGACTCGGCGAGGGTCCCTTCGCCTCGATGGCCGAAGCCTCGCTCAAGGGCGAGCGCATCGCCACCCCCATCGAGCGCAATTCGAACCTCGACACGGGGATCTGCGTCGTGCTCGTCGAGCCCGACGCCGAACGATCCTTTGTCTCCTCGCGCGGCGCGGAAGACACTCTGCGGGCTGCCGACTTAATGACCCTGGACGTACGGAAGGGTGACTACGTCCTGGTGTCGGGATATAACGTCATGTATCCCGGTGCGGCGGACGTCGTGTTGGCGTGGTTGGCGCAACTGCCTGGCGAGGTCGTCGTTGCCTTTGACCCCGCGACCCGCATGGTCGACATTCCCGCCGCGAACCTTGAAACCATGCTGGCCCGGACGGATTGGTTGATCTGTAACGCCACGGAAGGGGTGAGGCTCGCGAAGACTCCCGACGTCGTAGAGGGTGCGTCGCAGCTCGCAACCATGAGCGACCGATTGAACGTACTCATTCGCAACGGCGAAAAGGGCTGCGTGGTGGCGACCAATCATCGTGTCGCGTCCATCGTGGACGGGTTTAGAACGAACGTCGTCGACCTCAACGGGGCGGGCGACGTCCACAACGGCGTCTTCCTCGCAGAGCTCGCCGAAGGCCAGTCGCCCTACGACGCTGCGCGCTGGGCTAACGCCGCCGCCGCAATCTCGATCAGCCGCTTCGGCCCGGCCAGTGGGCCCACTCGCGATGAGGTCGCGGCGTTCATCACGAACGACTGATCACTTCGCCGCTTCTCACTGCCTAGAAGTAGTTCTCACCGAGTTCTTCGCTCCACTTCGCCACCCGGAGCTCTCCGCGAGGTCCACTCCAGGAGTACACGGGCTTGATGTCGAGTACCTGCGTGTCGTTGATCGCGTCGAGGCCCCGCACGACGAGCGAACGCTTGTCGACGTGCTCGAGGGCCACGACCGAGAGCATGAGTCGGTTGGGTCGGTCTTTGTTGCGCTGGGCAAAGATGCCTACGTCGGGCCAGTCCTTATTCCCGCGGGGGCGTCGATGCCAGGGCCCGGGCGGCACGTTCTGCGCCAAGCCCGCGAAGAAGACGATCTCGACGTGGGAGAACTCCTCGAGTCCCCGCAGGGCGGACGTCGGTACGTCGTCGGCCAACTCAATGGTAGAGACGAAGTCATCCCAGTTGTCGTCGGCCAGTTCACGTCGCTCGTTTCGCACGTAGGCCACGGTGCGCATGAGCGGTTCCACGGACCCAATCTAGTGAAGTGAGTAAATACTCGTCTCGATCATCAAAAGTGCGGAGGCGAGAGCGATATGGTTGGGCGTTCGAGAGGGGGTGAGATGGCCGAACTGACCTTTACCTACGGCACGATGGCCGCTGGGAAGTCGACCCTCGCGCTGCAGTTGTGTTGGCAACTGCGCGAGAGTCGCAGTGACGTGGCACTGTGGACCTTCGGCGACCGCAGCGCCGAAGGAATGGTGACGAGTCGCATCGGCATCGAGGCGGCGGCGGAAGCCGTTGCGCCCGGTGAGTCGTTGGAAGGTCCGATCGCCCAACTCCGAGCGCGCGGGGTCGCCACGCTGGTGGTGGATGAGGCGCAGTTCGCGACGGTTGGACAGGTCGATGAGCTGGCCGTCCTGGTCGACGAGCACGGCGTGGACGTGCACGCCTTCGGCCTCTCGGCCGATTTTCTTCTCAACGTGTTCCCGGCCTCGGCGAGACTGTTCGCGATCGCGGACTGGTGCCACGAACTGCCCTTGACTTCGTCGTGCTGGTGTGGGCAAAAGGGCCGCTGCAACGCGCGGGTGGTTAACGGGGTCGTGGCGCGCGAGGGATCCCAGTTCGTCACGGGCGACGTCGCCGACGGAGCGGTGCACTACCAAGTGCTCTGTCGCACCCACTACCGACTCGGCCAACTCGCGCCGACGTAGATCGAGACGGAAGAGTGAGTGGACAAATTGTCCATTTTTTGCCCATTGATGAACGTTTTGTTGACGGTCAGTCGTGCAGACTGTGACGATGTCGTTTGAGATCAAAGCCACGCCGAGCGCCCTCACCGAGGTGGGCGAAGTCTGCTCGAGCCCGTGGGGGATCTTCGCGGGATGTCCGCGTTGCGCCACGGCGCTCGGCTCCGGGCACGCGCGCTTTCGCTGCCTCGCCTGTGGATGGCGCGACAGCAGCGTCGATTAACCCTCGATTCGCCTCGAATCGTCGTTAATTACTCGATTTCTCTTTGATTTCACCTGCGAAGTGACTGCACTTCACGCCCCGTTTACCTTCCATTTCTAGGTTGCTTCTGACAACACGTTCGAGTGTCGAATCGTCGCGTCAGCAGTTCAATCTTTCTTTAGGAGGAAAGTTCAGAATGAAGAAATCACTCAGACTTCTTGCGGCGGTTTCTCTCGCTGTTAGTGGTCTCATTACCGTGGCGATCCTGCCAGCCAGTGGCGCGGCGAAGTCCACGAAAGTGGTGTGCTACAAACTCAGCGGCAGCGCGGTGAAGTCCGCCAAGTTCGCTGGCCACTGCCCGAAGGGTTGGTCGAAGACCAAACCCAAGACAGCAGCGCCGAGTCTCATGGGCTCCAACAAGGCGGGTGACACCGACCTCGTGGTGCCCGGAAAGACCACGCTCAACATCAATGGCTCGTCCTTTGACGCGCCCTTGGTGGGCGTGACCACGTCGGGTTCGACGGCTTACAGCGCGGGCGGCAACGTCAGCTTCAGCGCCTACCCGGCCGGCGGATCAGGATCGGGTCGCACCGGCATCACGAACGGCTCACTGCAGATCGGCTTCTCCGACGTCCCGATGACCTCCGGCGCGGGCACGTTGCCCAGTGGTGTCACCGAAGCGAACTACGTCCAGGTGCCCTACCTCTTGGGCGGCGCGGTCGTCGGATACAACCTCGGCGGTGGCTTTGACGGACTGAAGTTGACCGCGGCCGAAGTGGCCAACATCTACAACGGGACGATCACGCAGTGGTCAGACCCCACGATCGTGGCGACCAACGGCGGCGCGTCCTCGACGCTGGGCAAGGCGTTGACGCTGCTCGGCACAGCGAACGAGCCCAAGGACACCATCAAGGTGCTCTACCGCGCGGCGAGCTCCGGCACGACCGAGGCCTTCACCTACTGGCTCTACGACGCCGGTAACTCGGGCATCGCGCCCAGTGGTGGATCGGTCATGGAAGGTTCCGGCGGCGCCTGGAAGGCGACCAACATCGACGGTGTCGCGAACAACGCGGGCATGGCCACGACGCTCGACGCGACGCTCGGCGCCATTGGCTACGTCGAGTACAGCTACGTCTTGATCCCCGGCAACAACCGGATCCAGATCGCCTCACTCCAGGACAAGAACGGCCAGTGGCTCCAGCCGAGTTTGACGAACATCGGCAACGCGGCTGCGGCCGCGGGGACGAGTGTCACACCGGACAACTTCGCCATCGTGAACGAGCCCGGCAACAACGTCTGGCCCTTCGCAACCTACAGCTGGGCGATCATCCCCAAGGTGGAGACCAGCGAAGCGACCTGTGAAGCCGCGACGAAGTATCTCGACTGGGAGACGCACTACGGACAGAGCGCCTTGGCCAAGGGTGAGGGCTACGTCCCACTGCCGGCGGCGGCAGCGGCCTACGCCCGAACGCAACTCGAGACCGTTACCTCGGGCGGCACGGTCTGCGTGACCCAGAAGTCGTAAGTAAGAACAACTAAGAGAGGGTGTTGGTAGTTCACAGCATGGACCAGGTAGCACTCGACATCCTGCGGGACGAGGAGGTGGTGGCGGAGAACACTCCCGCCGCCACCCCTCGTTCGTGGTACGCCAACGTCTTGCTCGTGGCCGCGGCGCTCTTCGCGGCGGTCAGTGTCGGTTTCGTCGGCACTATTTTTTGGAGTTCCCTTCCCACGTGGGTGCACCACGGTGGGACACTGCTGACGAGCAGCAGTTGGGTCTCACCCGCGGGTCCCTTTGGTGGACTCGCCATGATTTCGGGGACCTTTGAGACGTCGATCATCGCGCTGGTCATCGCGGTGATCATTGGCCTCGGGACGTCGATCTCCATCGTCTTTTTCATCCCTCGGCGTTTTCGCACCGTCGTCGCCACGTTCGTCGAACTCCTGGCGGCGATTCCGAGTGTGGTCTATGGCCTCTGGGGTCTGCTCGTCATCGCACCGTGGATGGAGACGACCGTCAACCCGTGGCTCAACAAGTGGCCGTTCGCCAAGGCCATCTTCGGCAACTCCGGCCAGGAGTTCGGTACCTCACTGCTCCTCGCGTCCGTCGTCCTGGGCATCATGATCCTGCCGACCTTCGTCGCCATCAGTCGCGAGGTCATCGCGGTCGTGCCCCAAGACCTTCAAGAAGCCAGCCTCTCCTTGGGTGCCACACGCTGGCAGATGATCCGTGAGGTCGTACTCCCCACCGCCAAGATTGGCCTTTTCGGCGCGACGTTCTTAGCCCTCGCGCGCGCCACCGGGGAAACCGTCGCGGTCGCCCTCGTGGCCGGCAGCGTCGCCAACGCGCAGTTCCATCTGCTCTATCCCGGCACCTCCATCGCGGCGTGGATCGCCACGGAGTTCGGCGAAGCTCAGGGTAACGAGATCTCCGCTCTGATGGCGCTCGGGGTCATCTTGATGGTGCTGAACGTTGGCTTGGCGCTCATTAGTCGGGCGTTGGTGAGCCGCCAACGAAAGGTGCTGGCCCGAGTATGAGCGACCTCATCGAACTCGAAGAGCCCGCCGAGCCGAGCAACTCCTCGCGCGAGGAGATTCGTCGAATCTCCGACAACGCTCGTGCTCGTCGCATCGCAATCTCGCGTGTCATGGTCGCACTTTGTGGCGTAGCGCTGCTGATCGCGGCGGTGCCGTTGGTCGCGCTCCTCTACCAGTTGATCAACAAGGGCGTCGGGCAGCTCAATCTCGACTTCTTCACGAAGCTCCCCGAGACGCCGACGTTGATCGCGCCGAACGCCACTGGCGGCATCTCGAACGCCATCGTTGGGACCATCGCCTTGACGCTCTACGCGTCCATTCTGGCCATCCCCGTCGGGGTGCTCGTGGGGGTCTACCTCGCTGAGACCGACTCCAAGTTCGCCACGACGCTACGCGTCATCGCCCAGACCATGGCCGGCGCGCCGTCGATCTTGATGGGGCTGTTCGCGTTTTCCTTCGTCGTCCACGACCTCAACATCGGCTTCACGGCGATAGCCGGCTCCTTCGCGCTCGCGGTCCTGATGTTGCCCGTGATCATCATCTCCACCGAGATAGCGGTGCGCAACGTGCCCAACTCCCTGCGCGAAGCGGGCCTTGCGCTCGGCGCGAAGCCGCACAAGGTCTCGACCAAAGTGGTGCTCCCTTCGGCCGTCACCGGCATCGTCACCGGCGTGATCCTCGCGATCTCGCGGGCCGTCGGTGAGACCGCGCCGGTGTTGCTCGTGATCGGTGGCGGGTTCACCAACTCCTGGCAGCCCTTCAACCCGGTCTCGGCGATGCCGCTGGCGATCTTCGAGAACGCCAAGTCGGAGTGGCCGAGCCAGCGAGCCCAGGTCTGGGGAATTGCGTTAGTCCTGGTCGCCTTCGTTTTTGTATTGAGCCTTACCGCCCGGATTTGGGCATCGAGAAAGCAGCAGGTTAGAAACTAGACATGGAGCGAGAAACAGAGATCATGACCGAGATCCAAGCCCAGCCCACTACGACCATCACGCCCGCGTTACGCGGACCCGTCGCGATGCAGTTGCGCGACGTCGCGGTGTCCTTTCACGGACGCACCGCGGTGCGCGACTGCAGCTTCGACGTGGTGAAAAACCGCGTCACGAGTCTGATCGGACCCTCGGGCTCGGGCAAGACGACGTTGCTGCGCGCGCTCAATCGACTCCACGACCTGACGCCCGGCGCGAAGGTGAGCGGACAGATCCTCTTAGAAGGCACCGACATCTACCGCGGCAATCTGACCGTCACCGAGTTGCGCACGCGCGTCGGCATGGTCTTCCAGCGACCGAACCCGTTCCCCACGATGTCGATCTACGACAACGCCGTCTCGGGACTTCGCTTCAACGGCATCAAGAAGAAGTCACTGCTCGATGAAGCGGCCGAGTCGTCGCTCCGTTCGGCCGCCCTGTGGGACTCGGTCTCTAGTCGCCTCAAGGTGGCGGCTTCGAACCTCTCGGGCGGAGAGCAGCAGCGTCTGTGCATCGCGCGAGCGCTAGCACTCGAGCCCGAGGTGCTCTTGATGGATGAGCCCACCTCCGCGCTCGACCCCGTCGCGACGCTGCGCATCGAAGAGCTCATGACGAGCTTGAAGAGCCGGGTGACGGTGGTCATCGTGACCCACAACATGCAACAGGCCGCTCGAATCTCGGACGACTGTGCGTTCTTGTTGATGGGGGAGGACCGCGCCGGGGAACTCATCGAGTTCGACACCACGGAGAAGATCTTCAACAATCCCGTCGACTCACGCACCCTCGACTACACCCTCGGCCGCTTCGGTTGATCGGGCCCCGTTGGGGCATGGCAGACTAACCAGAACCGTCGTTCTGGAGGGTGCATCGTGGGCAATGAACTGTGGCAGGAGTCGGCGACGACGCTCGCCAACTTGATCCGTAGTGGGCAGACCTCCTCGCGCGAAGTCGCCGAAGCCCACCTCGCGCGCATCGACGCGGTGAATCCCGCCGTTAACGGCGTCGTCGAAGTACGCCCGGAAGAGGTCCTCAAAGAAGCCGACGCCGCCGACGCCGCGCAGCGCGACCACCAGGCGCTCGGGGCGCTGCACGGGGTTCCCTTCACCGTCAAGATCAACCTCGACGTCGCGGGCTACGCCACCAGCGAAGGTTGCGTCGCCTTAAAGGACTTCGTCGCCACCGCCGACGCGCCGATCGTTGAGCAGATGCGTCGCGCGGGCGCGGTCGTGCTGGCGCGCACCAATATGCCCGACCTCGGTCTGCGCATCAATTCGGTCTCCTCGCTCTACGGCGCCACGCACAATCCCTGGAAGCACGGCTATACGGCCGGCGGTTCCTCGGGCGGCGAGGCGGCGTCGATCGCCTCGGGGATGAGCCCCATCGGACTCGGGAACGACATCGGCGGTTCGCTGCGCAACCCGGCGTATTGCTGTGGGGTCGCGTCGATCAAGCCATCGCGCGGGCGCGTCGCCCAGGGCAACCCGAGCGCCCTGTTCGACATGCCGGTCAACTCCCAGTTCATGCTGGCCGACGGCGTGCTCGCTCGCCACGTCGGTGACGTACGTCGGGGACTCGAAGTCGTCATGGGCGCCCACCACGGCGACCCGCAGTCCTTCGACGCGCCGCTGCACGGGCGTCCCGTCGCGAAGCGCGTCGCCCTCGTGGCCGAACCCGGCGGCGGGACCACCCACCCCGACGTCGCCGAAGGTGTGCGGATCGCCGGACGCGCCCTCGAGGCGGCCGGGTACGAAGTTGAAGAGATCGAGCCGCCGTTGCTCATTGAGGCGTACCTCTCCTGGGCGGAGTTGATGATGACGAGTCTCGCGGTGGCGCGACCCCTGATCGAGCCGGTGATGGGTGAGGAGGGTCGTCGATTCTTGGACCTGAGCAGCGTCGAGTTCCCGCCCGCGACGCCAGAATCGACGGCGCTGATGTTCATGTTCCGCTACAAGGTGGCGCGCGCCTGGCGCGAGTTCTTGACGAACTACCCCTTAATCGTCGGGCCAACCTGGACGCAGCCGCCCTTCGAGTTGGACTTCGACATCCAAGACGCCGAGTCGGCCATGAAGGTCGTCGAACTGTTTCGCTTCGTGTTGCCGGCCAACCTGCTCGGCCTGCCCGCGGCCTGCGTCGCGACCGGTGTCGCCAGCGGCTTACCCACGGGCGTGCAAGTCATCGGCGACCTGTTGCGCGAGGACCTCTGCCTGAACGCCGCCGAGGCGATCGAAGAGAGCGTCGGCGTCCTCACGCCGATTGACCCGCGCGCGTAACGCGTGGCGGCCCTGATTCGTCCGATCGAGCAGCGCGACCTTCGCGCCGCGTCGCTCGTCGTCCAGGGCGGCGCGAATTTTCCAGACGAGGAACACGAGGACGACGTCGAGGCCTACTGGTCCGCCGTCACCGAGACGCGCGCCCGTCGTGGTGAGGTCCTCGTCGCCGACCTTGACGGTGAGGTCGTCGGCGTGCTCCAGGTGATCGTCTTTCAGCACTTCCAACACACTGGTGGCTGGTGTGCGGAGTTGGAGAGCGTCCACGTGCGAGAAGACCAGCGCAGCGCGGGTATCGGCGGCGAACTACTAGCTGCCGCGGAGGACGTCGCGCGACGCGCGGGTTGTTACCGCGTGCAACTGACGAGTCGCAAGTTCCGCGTCGACGCACACCGCTTTTATTTGGCCCACGGCTTCGAAGCGACGAGCGAAGGTTTTAAGAAGCTCCTCTAGGGGACCGCGACCTCGCGCAGCGCGCCATCGTCCACGTCAAAGACGAAGCCGCGAATCTCCTGGCCATCGACGAAGGGGCTCGCCCGCAAGGTCTTGACAGTCTGGCGGACGTCCTCGTCGACGTCGCGGTAGGCGCCGAGTCGAAACGGTGGTCGTTCGCCGAGGGTGTCGGTGATCTCATCTATCAAGGTGGCTTCGTCGAATGACTCCAGGCCGCAGCGCGTGTGGTGGATCACCATGACCGCGCGCGTACCCAGGAGCCGCTGACTCAGCAACAAAGAGCGCACGGCGTCCTCGCTGGCGAGACCCCCGGCGTTTCGCACCAGGTGCACCTCGCCGAGGTCGAGACCCAGCGCGCCAAAGAGGTCGAGTCGAGAGTCCATGCAGGTCAGCACCGCGAGATGCAGCGCCGGGGTGGTGGGAAGTTCGCGGTGCCCGTGGGTCGTCACGTAGCGCGCATTGTGCTCTAGGAGTTCGTCGATGACGGTCATCGGACCATCTTAGAAAATCGTCGCATTCACCCCGTCTCGGCGTGAGTACGCTCGCACCAGGAGGTGTCTATGGAGCACATGGACGAGGTACGTGAGGAGTTACGTCAACCCGCACTCGACCTGCACGCGCTGATCCCCGACGTGATGAAGGGCTACGTCGCGCTGTCGAGTGCGGCCTTCGCGGAAGGGGAACTCAGTAGTGGCGTGAAGGAGTTGATGGCGCTCGTCATCGCGGTCACCCGCGAGTGTGACGGGTGCATCGTCGCGCACGCGCGCGGCTGTGTTCGCTCGGGCGTCTCGCGACAACAAGTCGCCGAGGCGATCGGCGTCGCCGTGGCGATGAACGGTGGACCGGGCACGGTCTGGGGGCCTCGGGCCCTTCGCAGCTTCGACGAAGCGATGGTGGCGCGAACGGCCTAAATGTCGTAGGGCAGGTGCTTGATGCCGTTGACGAAACTCGAGGCGAGTTGGTCCGGTGGCCCCGTGGGGTGGATGTTCGGTGCCCGCGAGAGCAACTCGCGCCACATCACCCTGATCTCGCGGCGCGCCAGGTGCGCGCCCAGACAGAAGTGGGGACCCGGCGCACCGAAACCGTAGTGGTCGTTCGGGGTTCGTCCGAGATCGAAGACGTAGGGGTCGGCGAAGACGTCCTCGTCGCGATTGGCCGAGTTGTAGAACAACAACACGCGGTCGCCGGCCGATAGGTCAAAGCCCGAGAGGGTGTAGTCACTGGCCAGTGTTCGGCGCATCCAGATCACCGGTGACGCCCAGCGAACGATCTCCTCGACGGCGGTCTTAGCGAGTCCGTCGAAGTCCGCCGCCCACCGGTCGCGCTGCTCGGGGTACTGGCCGAAGGCGTTGAGCCCGTGGGCGAGGGCCGTGCGCGTCGTCTCGTTACCCGCGGCGACCAACAGGACGAAGAACGAGGCCAACTCCTGCTGGGTCAGTTTCTCCGATTCGATCTCGGCGTTCACGAGGGCGCTCGTGATGTCGTCGATGGGCTGGTCGCGGCGGTACTTGCCGAGTTCTTCCATGATGCCCGTGACGGTGGCGGCGGCCTCGAGGATCGCCAGTATCGGATCGGTGCCCTCGGCGATGTACTCGACGTCGCCGTTGGAGAGGATCACGTTCGAACAGCGCAGCACGGTCGCGTACTCACTCGGCGGCACGCCCATCATCGAACAGATGATCTCTAAGGGAAAGGGCGCGGCGATGTCCAGCGTGAAGTCGCCGGTTCCTTGGCGCAACGCCTTCGTGACGAGCCCGTCGGCGACGCGCTCGATGGAGTCTTCAACGGCACGGATGTTGCGCGGGTTGAACGCGTTCGAGACAATACGACGCAGGCGGGCGTGCTTGGGGTTGTCGGTTGAGATCATGCCCGAGAAGTACTCGACCATCTCCGCGGGGAGGTCCACCAGCGAGACCGCCCCGGGACCGGACAGGAAGACCTCGGGATGCTTCGACGCCTCGGCGACGTCCACGTAGCGTGTGAGGGCGTAGTAGCCATTGCCCCGAGGGATCTCGATGACCGAGTCCACCATGACCGGGTCGTCGTAGTGACTGATCGGTCGTTCGGCCCGTAGCGACTGGAAGGCGCCTTCGCGCTCGGCATAAGGACGGCGCCAGAACTCGACGTCCGAGAGGTCGATTTCCTCGACGCTTAACACACTGACGGGTTCGTACACGCAAGACATCGTAGTGAGCGGGGAGCGCGCGGGCACGCGGGGCTCGTTTCACGGCAGACTGAAGGAGTGGAACTCACCGATCAAGAACGCGGCAGCCGACTCAGTGCGTTGAATGCACTGATAGAGCTCATGCGACCCTCGGTCCAGGCCGACGGTGGGGACCTGGTCCTCGTGCGCTGCGACGTCGAGACCGGGGTCGTTGAAGTACAGCTCGGTGGTGCGTGTTCGAGTTGCGCGATCTCGACCGACACCCTCCAAGGGGGCGTGACGAGAATCCTGACGGACCGGCTCCCGTGGGTGACCGAAGTCATCGGCGGTTTGGATGACTCGCTCGACCCTGAGGACTCCTCGCTGCTCGGCACCGGCGGGTACGTGCCGCGTTACCGCCAACTTTGACGCGTTAGATCGACGCCGGAATCGTCACCCCGGTCAGGCCCTCGGCGACCGACCACAGACGTGCCGCCACCTCGGGGTGCCGCGCCCGTCGTGGGGTGGCCACGAGCGTGGTCGCGCCGGTGAGACCCAGTGGTCCTCGGGGTCCGTAGTACGCACCATTCGTCGCATCGGGACTCGTGGCGCCATAGAGCATCGGCTCGGTGCCTTGTTCCACCCCCTGGGCCGGCAGGTAGCGAAGGTCGCCGAAGAGCGAACGCTTGGGTCGCGTGCGACCGAGGTTCGCTCCCGCGTCAAACAGGTTGGTGCGGGTGTAGCCGGGGTGCGTCGCGTTGCTCATGAGGTCCCAGCCACGCTCGTTCGCGACGAGCGCCAGGTGCTGAGCGAAGAGGAGATCGGCGAGTTTGGACTGCGCGTAGGCCGTAAACGGGCGGTAGTGGCGCTGACGCTGGAGGTCGTCGAAGGTGATGCGCCCGTATGCGGCGGCGCTGCTACTCATGGTGGTCACCGTCGGACCAGCCGCGGCGAGTAGCAGGGGGAGTAGACGTAGCGTCACGGCGAAGTGTCCAAGAAAGTTGGTCGCGAACTGCAGCTCGAACCCGTCGACCGACTCCATGCGCGTGGGGGGTGCCATCACCCCGCCGTTATTGAGCAGCACGTCGATGGGCACGTTCTCCTCCACCATCGCCGCAGCGAAGCGCTCGACCGACGCGAGGTCCGCCAAGTCAAGTTCTCGCACGGTCAGCGTCGCCGCGGGGAACTGCGCCGCGATCTCTCCGAGTGCCGCCGCGCCCTTGTCGAGGTTGCGCACCGCCAGGACGACGTTCGCGCCCGCGCCCGCGAGGCGCCGCGCCGCTTCTTTGCCCGTGCCGCTGTTGGCGCCGGTCACGACACAGAGCTTGCCGTGTTGGGTGGGAACTCGGTACACGACATCTCCTTTCGCGATCGCGGCGGCGCCTCGGTGTCGAAGCGTACCGGCCTTCGCCCGTCGGTCCCAAGGAACCGCCGAGGGCGATCGAAGGCGGGGCTTAGGTGGTGACGCGGGGCTCTTTGGGTAGCCCGAGCGCACGCTCCCCGATGATGTTGCGCTGGATCTCGGCGGTGCCGCCCCAGATCGTCTCGGAGCGCGCGAAGAAGAACGCCGCCTGGAGTTCCGAGACCGGGTAGTCCGAGCGACCTCGGCGAAACGACCCCGAGGGACCAGTGAGCGTACCTTTTCCGGTGAGGATCTGGCCTTCCATGCCGACGATGTCGATCGCCAACTCCGTGGACGCGCGGTGCGCCTCGGACCAGAACATCTTGTTGCACGCGCCGAGCAGCGCGGCGTTGTGGGTGTTGTTGAGGGCGTCGGTGAGCGTTCGGAACCCATTGATCTCCATGATCTTGACCTTCGACCACGCCTTGACGAGTGCGTCGCGCACCAGATCGTCCCCTAAGCGATTGACCCGACGGGCTTCACTGACGATGAACTCCCACTCTTTTAAGAACCGGCGGTACCCCGTGGTGGAAGAGGACCCCCGCTCGAAACCGAGTGTCGTCATCGCGACCTTCCAGCCGTTGTTCACGCCGCCGATCACGTTGGCCTTCGGACAACGGGCGTTGGTGAAGAAGACCTCGTTGAACTCGGCCGTACCGTCGACCTGGGTGATGGGACGCACGTCGACGCCCTCTTGATGCATGGGCACGAGGAGGTAGCTGATGCCCGCGTGCTGTGGGGCATCGGGGTCGGTGCGGGTGAGGAGGAAGACGTAGTCGGCGTGCTGGGCTTGCGTGGTCCAGACCTTCTGTCCGTTGATAATCCACTCGTCGCCGTCGAGCACGGCGGTCGTCTTCAAACTCGCTAAGTCCGACCCCGAGTTGGGCTCGGAGAATCCCTGGCACCACGCGATGGTGCCATGCAAGATGCCCGGGATGAACTCCTTCTTCTGTTCATCGGTACCCCACTGGAGAATCGTCGGACCGACCAAGGTGTCACCAAAGAAGTCCGCGCGCATCGGCGTGTTCGCCTTGGCGAACTCCTCGTTCAAGACCACCTGGTCCATCAGAGAGAGTCCCTTCCCGCCGTACTCCACGGGCCACCCCGCGCAGATCCACCCGCCGGCGAAGAGCTTCTCGGTCCAGGTCTCGTTAAAGCGAAGGCGCTCTTCAGCGCTCAAGGAGAAGTCCGGCTCGAACCAGCCCGTGGGCAGGTTCTCTTCGAGCCAGGCTCGGATCTCCTTACGAAAGGTCTCGGCTTCTTGGGGATACGTGAGGTCCATAAGGGGAAAGCGTAGCCACTGAACGCGGCCCCTTACCCTGTTTGTGTCCCCCTAGGAATTGGACGAGAATAGGTAACCCTCGTCGTAAGAAAGTTGCTCTTGTCCCGCTCCCTCGCCCAGACCATCGCCGCGACCAAGGCCTCGTGGGCGCGTTCCAAAACGATCGTCGTGCCCGACTCGGTGCCCGCCCGTGCGGCCGAGCCCGGCAAGTACCGCGTGGCCTTCCTGGTCTACCGGGGTAACCCCCGCTGCGGAGGACAGGGCGTCTACACCCGTCACCTGACCCGCGAACTCGTCGCGCTCGGCCACAGTGTCGAGGTCTTCGCTGGTCCGCCCTGGCCCGAACTGGATGAGGGCGTGGGCTTCACCCCGGTGCCCGGCCTCGACCTCTACCGTGACCCCGACCCGTTTCGCATGCCCGCCCCACGCGAGTTCACCTCCCTCCCCGACGTCACCGAGTTCGCGGTCATGATGAGCGCCGGCTTTGGCGAGCCCCTCGCGTTCTCCCAGCGCATCGTCAAGGTGCTCGACGCCCGACGGGGGGACTTCGACATCGTCCACGACGACCAGTGTCTGGGCACCGGTATCTTGACGCTGCATCGTCGCGGGTGGCCGCTCTTAGAGACGCTGCACCACCCCATCACGGTCGATCGCTCCATCGCGCTGGACCACGCCGAAACCTTCTGGAAGCGCGTCGGTACGCGCCGGTGGTTCGGGTTTCTGCGCATGCAGGTGCGTGTGGTCAAGCGACTGCCCGCGGTGTTGACGGTCTCGCACAACTCCAAGGCCGATATCCACACGCAGATGGGCGTCGCGCTCGAGCGGCTCACCGTGGTGCCGGTCGGCGTGGACCACGAGGTCTTTCGCCCCTACGACGACGTCGTGAAGAAGAAGGGCCGACTCATGGTCACCTCCTCTTCCGACGTGCCGATGAAGGGACTGGTGCCCCTCTTAGAGGCGATCGCCAAGTTGCGCGTCGAACGCGACATCGACCTGGTCGTCATCGGACAACCGCGACCCGAGGGCCGCGTCGCTCGCACGCTGGAGCGTCTCGGGCTCTCTGACATCGTCACCACCATCAGCGGGGTCAGTGACGAGGCGCTCGCGCGCCTCTACGGTGAAGCAGAAGTCGCGATCGTCCCGAGCCTCTACGAGGGATTCTCGTTGCCCGCCATCGAAGCGATGAGTTGCGGTGTGCCCGTCGTCGCCACGACGGGCGGTGCGTTGCCCGAAGTCGTCGGCACCAGCGGCGAGACCGGTCTCTTAGTCGAGCCGAACAATCCCGAGGCGCTGGTCGAGGCGATTGGGCTGTTGCTCGACGACGCCGAATTGCGTGCGCGACTCGGCGCGGCCGGACGCGAGCGGGTCATGGAGCGATTCACCTGGCAGGTCACGGCCCGCGGCACCGCCGCGTGTTACGACGCGATTCTCACCGGGCAACCGTTGCCCGACTCGGTGACCTTTAACTGATGCTGACCGCCAAGTACGACGACTTGGGACTGCGCCGCGGCGACAAGGTGCTCGACCTCGGCTGCGGTTTCGGTCGCCACGCCTTCGAAGCACTGCGTCGAGGTGCCCACGTCGTAGCCCTCGACGCCGGACGCGACGAAGTAGAAGGTGTCGCGGCGATGTTCTTAGCGATGGTCGAGGCGGGCGAGCTCGTGGTCGGCACGGTGCAGGCGACCGTCGTCCAGGGCGACGCGCTGCACCTACCGTTCCCGGACGCGACGTTCGATCGCGTGATCTGTTCTGAGGTGTTGGAGCACATTCCCGAGGACGTGGCGGCGATGCGCGAGCTCACCCGGGTCCTGCGCCCGGGGGGCACGATGGCGATCACCGTGCCACGCTTCGGCCCGGAGTTGATCAACTGGGCGCTCTCTGATGAGTACCACAACGTCCCCGGCGGCCATATCCGGATCTACCGACGCTCGGTGCTCGCCGAACGACTCACCTCGACGGGCCTGGTCGTCACCGCGCACCACTACGCCCACGGGCTCCACAGTCCCTACTGGTGGCTGAAGTGTTTCGTCGGCACGACCAACGACGAGCACCCCTGGGTCAAGCGTTACCACCAGTTGCTGGTATGGGACATCATGAAAAAGCCGGCGCTGACGCGTTACGCCGAGGCCGTCCTCTCGCCGCTGATGGGCAAGTCCATCGTCCTCTACCTCGCCAAGCCCCAATGAGCCAGGTCACCAGTTCCCTCGGTGGGGTGCCGGGGATCTTGACTCGTGACGAGTTGGCGCGAAGCGCTTCGTACCTGTGTGACTTACAACTGCCCAGCGGTCAGATCCCGTGGTTCACCGGCGGCCACAGCGACCCCTGGAACCACGTCGAAGCCGCGATGGCGCTCACCGTGACGGGGTACGAGGAGGAGGCTCGAGCGGCGTATCGGTGGCTCTCCGCCACGCAACTCGGCGACGGGAGTTGGTTCAACTACTACGTGGGGGACCGCGTGCGCGACACGCGCCTGGACACGAACGTCTGCGCCTACGTCGCGGCGGGGGTGTACCACTACCTTCGCGTGACCGGTGACGTGGACTTCGCGGCGGAACTCTGGCCCGTCGTGGACGCGGCGCTCTCCTTCGTGCTGCGCTGGCAACTGGCCGACGGCACGATTCGTTGGTCCCTCGACGCGCAGGGACGGCCCGAGTCGTACGCGCTCTTGACCGGATCGTCCTCGATCTTTCACTCGCTTCGTTGTGGGGTGGCGCTCGCGGATCGACTCGGCGTCGCCAAACCCGAGTGGGAGCTCGCCGCCGGACGCCTCGGCCACGCCGTCGCGCACCACCCCGGGGCTTTCGCGCCCAAGAACGAGTTCGCGATGGACTGGTACTACCCGATCTTCTCAGGCGCCCTGCGCGAGCGCGCGGGTGTGCAGCGAATCGGCGACGGCTGGGAGCGACACGTGATGGAGGGACTCGGTGTGCGCTGCGTCTCGACGAACGACTGGGTGACGGCCGCCGAGACGGCCGAGTGCGTCCTGGCGCTCGACGCCCTCGGACTCACGACGAAGGCGCTCGATCTCTTTGCCTGCACCCGACTGCACCGCCGAGGTGACGGCGCCTACTGGACCGGCATTGCCTACCCCGACGGGGTGACCTTCCCCGACCGCGAGGTCACGTCCTACACCGCCGCCGCCATCATTCTGGCCGCGGACGCGCTGACTTCGTCCTCGGCCGCGTCGGGCATTTTTCGCCACGACGAGTTCGCGACTCCGCTCGACCTGCCCGAGCCGGGCTGTCCGCTGGCGCGCTAGCCGCGCTCGAGCACGGCCAGCGAACCGACCCTCGCGCGCTCAAAGAAGTAGCCGCCCGCGAGCGCGGCGAGATAGATCTCGTAGGGCGGTCGACCCCCGTCGTTGGGGTCCTCGAAGACGTCGTGGATCATCAAGAGTCCCCCCGTGACGATCTTTGGCGTCCACGAGTGGAAGTCGGCCCACGCGACCTCCTCGCCGTGACCACCGTCGATGAAGAGCAGATCGAGAGGCTGGGCGAAGTGCGAGGCCACCACGACCGAGGGCCCGACGAGGCCGATGACGCACAATTCGAGCTGCGCGTCGGCGATGGTGCGCTGCCAGGCGGGCAGGGTGTTCAGCCGTCCGTCCTTGGGATCGACCAAGGTCGCGTCGAAGTGCTCCCAACCCGCCTGGTTCTCCTCGCTGCCGTGGTGGTGGTCGAGGGAGTAGAGGACCGAGGAGGTCGCTTCGGCGGCCGCGCCGAGGTAGACGGCGGACTTACCGCACCACGCGCCGACTTCGAGCCACGTGCCCCCAGGTAGCCCGTCGCCGAGTTGGCGAGCGTACGAATAGAGCGCCACTCCTTCGTCGCGGGGCATGAAGCCCCGTACCGTCTCGGCGAAGGCGAGGAGTTCCTCGCTGCGAGCGCTCATCAGAGGCGGACCAGGTTGTAGACGCCGAGGGTCGCGAAGATGACGCCGCCGCCGCGACGGATCCACTTGATGGGCACGACGCGTTGGAGGTACTGGCCCCCGAAGGCGCCGAGGAACGCGATGAGCACCAGCGCCAGGGAACCCGCGAGGTAGACCTCGAGGGGCTGGTGCGTCTTGATGGTGAAGTTCACCGCCTGGATCTGGGTGAGGTCGCCGAACTCGGCGACGAAGATGACGCCAAAGGCCGTGGCGATCTCGCGAACCCGCGTCGCGGCGCGTTCACTCGCGCCCCGGCGCTCGCCGCTCTCTTCCTCGTTCTTCTCCGGGACGAAGAGCAGGTACGCGCCGCCACCTAAGAAGAGGACCGCGACGATGACGTCCTTCACGTGGACGGGCAAGAGCGTGAGCAGCCCACCCGCGCCCACCGCGATACCCATCTGGACGAGGAAGGCGCCCGCGGCCCCTAAGAAGATCGAGAACGGCCGAGCGCGCGTGGACATGACGATGATGGCGATCATCGTCTTGTCGGGCAGCTCCAGGACGAACATCAGGGCGAAGATGCCCAGGAACGCCCCGACGGTCACGGCAGTTTGTTAAAACTGACGGCGCACGGCGTCAGCGAAGACGACCCCGTAGCGCATTCGTTCGAGCGCCTGCTCCACGGTTCGCTGTCGCCCGACGATGGGGTGACTCGTGTGGAAGGCGTCGACCTCGGCGGCGAAGGCGGCGTCCTTGACGAAGGTCGACAGGCCCAGGGTCGAGCGATCCATCGTGTCGGTTGGAAACTTGGCGATTGCCTCGTCCCAGCGTCCCGTGAAGTATCGCCAGACGGCCGGCCCGGTGACTTCGTTGCGCGAGAGGATCCCCAACTCGGTGGAGGCGTCTTGGGTGCGGAACTCCGAGAAGCACTTCTCGGCGGCGTCTAAGGCCACGGCTTCGTCGCGGAACGCGCCGAATCCGAAGCGCAGGTAGCGCTGCGCATCCTGGGGCGTCGGGGCGCTTCGGTAGCGCTCGAGGAACGTCTCGTAGTCCCCGGGGCGGTCCTGGCTCGCGACGATGCGCAGGATGTTCCCGGCGAGGTCCCCGTCGAGGTCGTTCGCTTCGAAGCGACGCACGGCTTCGCTGCGAATCGCTTCGTCACCCCCGATGGTGCCGAGGATGCCGATCACGATCGAACGAATCTGGGGCGCGAGGTCGTCCTCGCCGGGAACCTTGTCCCAGCCGAGTCGCTCGAACTGAGGAAGGAGGAGTGCGCGCACGTCCGCCACCAGCGTGGCGCGCTGGGTGTCGCTGAGCGCGCGGTAGGTGAGATCGATGGCACTCGCCACCGGTGTCCACGCGGCCGGTTCGTCCTTGTCGCCGAGTCCGCGCGCGATCGCGTAGAAGTCCGACCAGTCGCTCTGGCCCGCGAAGAACGACGCCCACCCGTCGGCCACCAGCGTGGCGCGCTCTAACTCTTCTAACTCATCGATGTGGTCACTCAGCGCCGCCAGCTCGGCCTTGGCGTAGCGCGAGCGAAAGACGCCCGAACCCCCGGCGTTCACGACGACCGGCGGCTCGTCGGTGACCGCCAAAGGCTCATCGCGCAGCAGGTGTCGCGTCGCCGCGCCGCCCTTTAGGGACCGGGTGAAGATCGGCACCGCCCAGGATGACCCGATGGCGCTCGTTCCTTCGGTCGTTCCGTAGGCGAAGGGCTGTTGACTCAGAAATCCGTTCTCCAAGGTCACGAGCGGGTGGCCTCCTTGGAGGATCCAGGTGTTCATCACCTCGCGTACCGGCTCCTTCGAGATCTCCTCGAGCGCGTCCCACAGGTCCGAGGTGACGGTGTTGGCGTAGGCGTGCTTGGTGAGGTAGTGACGGATGCCGTCGCGGAAGGTCTCGGCCCCCAAGTACTGCTCGAGCATGCGGAGCACCGAGCCACCCTTTTCGTAGGTGAGCAGGTCGAACATTCCGCGCATGTCGTCGGGCGAGATGACCTCGTACTCGATGGGTCGCGTCGAGTGCAGTCCGTCGAGTTGGAGGGCCATGTCGCGGTCCGTGCCGAAGCCGACCAGCGTCTTCCACGTGGGTCGGTAGGCGTCCGTGCAGAGGACCTGCATGAAGGTGGCGAAGGCTTCGTTGAGCCAGATCCCCTCCCACCACTCCATGGTGACCAGGTCACCGAACCACATGTGGGCCATCTCGTGGTCCACCACGTGGGCGACGCGCTCGATCTCGGCGTGCGACGCGGTCACCGGATCGATCAGGAGGTCCGACTCGCGAAAGGTGATGCACCCTAGGTTCTCCATCGCGCCCTGGGTGAAGTCGGGGATCGCCAGCATGTCCAACTTCTCCCCGGGGTAGGGGATGTTGAAGTAGTCCGAGAAGAAACGCAGCGCGAACGCGCCGGCGTCCTTCGCGAACTCCGCCAGATGGCCCTTGCCGATGGGGTAGATCACGCGCAGCGGCACGCCGTCGACGTCGATCGCCTCGGTCTCGCCGAAGGGGCCGACCACGAAGGCGACTAGGTACGTCGACATCTTCATCGTCGGAGTGAAGCTCAAGGAACGTTGACCGTTGCCGAGGTCGGTGTCGGTGGCGACGGGGGAGTTGGAGTACGCCGCCAGGTGGCTGGGGATCGTCAGGTTCACCTGGTAGGTCGCCTTGAAGGCGGGCTCGTCCCAACACGGGAACGCGCGTCGCGCGTCGCTGTTCTCGAACTGCGTGGTGGCGATGGTGTGTCGCACGCCCTCGGTGTCGACGAAGCTCGAGCGGTAAAAGCCCACCAACTGGTCGTTGAGCGTGCCGTCAAAGGCGATCTCGACGACCGCGGGCCCGACGGGCAGCGTGCGCTCGAAGACGAAGGTCGCGGTCTCGTAGGTCTCATCCAGCCGGTGCTCTTGGGAGCGGTAGCTCGTGCCGTCAGCGGTGACGGTGGCGGCGCCGAGTTCGAGGTCGAGTGCGTTGAGGGTGAGTTCACTGACCTCCTCGTCGATGTTGACGTCGATCTCGACTCGCCCGGCGAAGGTGAAGTTCTCCAAGTCCGGGGTGAGGAAGATTCGATAGGCCGAGGGGACGACGGTGCGGACGAGACGATAGGGGTTTGTTGGGGTTTTCATTGGTCGTAAGCCTAGGACGAAATTGTCTAACCTTCCTCTGTGACTTCCACCCCTACGCCCGTGTCGCTGCGCATGAAACCCGGTCCGCACCGCCTGGCCGTGACCGGTATCGGCAACGCGATGCTCGACATCATCACCCAAGACGAACACGAGATCTACCACCAACTCGGGCTCGTGAAAGCCGCGATGTCCCTCATCGACGAGGACCAGTTGGAGCGCTTTCTTGCCGCCATGGGCCCGACCATCCAGATGTCGGGGGGCTCCGTCGCGAACTCCATCGCGGGGATCGCCGCTCTCGGTGGGACCTGTGGCTACATCGGCAAGATCGCCGACGACGAGTTCGGCGAACGGTTTCGTCACGACCTCACCTCCTTGGGCGCCGAGGTCGACCTCGCGGTGGCGAAGCCCGGCGAGGGCGCGACGGGGCGTTGCCACGTGTTCATCACCCCCGACGCCCAACGTACGATGGCCACCTACCTCGGGGCGTCGAACAAGTTGAACGTGGACGACATCAAAGAAGACCTCATCGCTCGCTCCGAAATCACCTACGTCGAGGGGTACCTCTTCGACCTTCCGCCCGCGAAGGACTCGGTGCGCAAGGTCGTCAACTTCGCCCACGAGCACGACTCGATGGTTGCCCTGTCGCTCTCGGACATGTTCTGCGTCGATCGACACCGGCGCGATTTTCTAGAGCTCGTCACCACCGACGTCGACGTGCTGTTGGCGAACGAGACCGAGATACTGTCGCTCTTTCAGTACGAACACCTAGAACAGGCCTTCGTCGCGCTTGACGAACTTGGCGTGTTGGCCGTCGTGACGCGCGGACCTAAGGGCGCCGACGTGGCGACCGTCTCGGGCGTGGTCAGCGTGCCCGCGGCCGAGGTCGAGCACGTTGTCGACCAGAACGGCGCCGGCGACATGTTCGCCTCAGGCTTCCTCTATGGTCTCGCCCTCGGCGCGGACCCGGTGGAGGCGGCAGAATTGGGTTCGCTCTGTGCGGGAGAGGTCATAACGCACCTTGGCGCGCGACCGGAGTCGGACCTCGAAGAGCTCGGTATCGAAGCCGGTCTGCTCTGAGCCCGATGCTCAAATACCTTGGGCGTCGAGAATCGCGTCGAGCTCGCGCGTACGTATCGTCTCCCACTTGACCCACATGATGGAAATCGGGATGCAGGCGAGCAACATCAACGCGTCGCCGCCGATCCACATGATCGCGCCACCGAGTCTGATGTTCGACAGTCGCCACACCGCGCTCGAGCCCGTCGGCGCCATCCCGGCGTAGTTGGAAAATGGCACCCGCGAGGACATCGAGAGCACCAGACCGGTGAAGGTGTCGACGGGGACCGCCGCCATCACGAAGACCAGGCGAAGTCCGGGGTGGATCTTGACTCCTCGCTCGAGACCGAACGCGGCGCGAAAGAAAAGGTAGCCGACGACGAGAAAGGCGATCTGTTCGAGGTGATGGATCCACATGTGCTGCATCATCAGGTTCATGAAACCCGTGAGGTGGGTGAGGGGGATGAAGACGAAGTAGAGCGCGAACGCGAAGAGTGGGTGGGTGATGCGCGCCATGAGCGGACTGTCGAGCCAACGCCGCATGGTGTCGCTGCCCGCGGCGTAGGCGAGATCGAGCGGGGCGCTCAGGGCGAACAGCGGCGCCGCGACCATGATCAACAACAGGTGCTGGATCATGTGGACGCTGAAGTACTCCATGTCGAAGGTCCCGAGAAACGACTCGGTCGCGAGGAAGGTGATGAGCAGGCCCAGGGCGAAACAGACTGAGCGGACCCTCGGCCACCCGGGCGTCCGGCGCACGTACTGGGCGTAGATGAGCGCGGCGCAGAGCAACAAAATAATGGGAATTACGCCGAGGTCCCAGTGATTGATGTGATGCCAAGTGAATGGCGCGTTGTACATCGCGGGCACTTCACCATCCTACGACGCCATTTTCGCTACAGATTTCGGTCGGTAGGATGACCAGGTGCGCTCCAAGTATTTTTCTCTCCGGGCGATTGGGCTGCACATCGCGCTCATCACCTGGGTCGTGGTCTGCGCTCTCGCGGCGTGGTGGCAGGTCGGCCGCGCGGTCCAGGGCAACTCCTTAAGTTTCCTTTACTCGGTCGAGTGGCCGGTGATCGGGGTGCTTGGAATTCTCGGGTGGTACTCGATGCTCAACATGGAAAAGACCACCGAAGAGAAGGAAGTGGAGCGTCGCGCCTACGAAGAAAAGATGCGCGCCGACGCACTCGCGGCGCGCGAACGGGCCACTGAAGAGGACCCGAGCCTCGCGGCCTATAACGACCACTTGGCGAACCTCTCACACGTTCCAAAGAAACGACTCTGGGGCCACTAGGTGGAGGCAACCTTTCGGCGGTACCGGGCGATGTCCTTCATCACCGGTACGACGTTGTTGGTTCTGTTCGTCACCCTCTTGCTCCACACCGTCGACTTGACGCTGTGGCACCACCTGTCGTGGTTCGTGAAGATCGTCGGTGTCGGCCACGGCATTGTGCTCTATCCGATCTACATGATTATGTGCTTCAATCTCGTGCTGCGCTTTCGTTTGAACGTCGGGTTGCTCGGCCTGATGCTGTTCGCGGGCTTCGTGCCGGGTCTGGCCTTCTACCTCGAGCACCGCATGCGCCTCAAGCTCTACCCCGAGGGTCTGCCCCGCAAGTGAGTCGCTGGACCGAACGGCGGGTCATCGCCTTCGCGCACCAGGGTGGCTCCTTCGAGGGGCCCTCTTCCACCTTGGCGGCCATCGAACACGCACTCGACGTCGGGGCGAGCGCGATCGAGTTGGACGTGCACGCCACTCGAGACCGTCACGTGGTGGTCTGTCACGACGAGACGGTCGATCGAACGACGAACCAACACGGTGAGATCGCGGACCTGACCTTGGTCGAACTGCGCGAGATGGACAACGCGTACTGGTGGATCGAGGGCGAGACCGTCACGCCGGGTCGTGACGATGGCCAGTACCTTCTGCGGGGTCGCGCGCCGAAGGACCGTCGCTACGGCATCGTGACGTTAGAAGAGGTCGCGACCGCATTCCCCGGCGTGTTGCTCAACCTGGACCTCAAGCGCACCGCTCCGGACGTTGAGGCGTACGAATCGCTGCTCGCCGAGGAGCTGCGACGTCTCGAGATCACCGACTCGGTGATGGTCGCGTCCTTTCACGACGACGCCATCCAACGCTTCCGCAGTGTCGCGCCGGGCGTAGCGACCTCGGCGGCGACGAATGAAGTCGCGGCGTTCTTCTTCTCGCTCAGTGACGCGTCGCCCGTCGTGCCACCGGTGGCAGCGTTCCAAGTGCCCGCGAGTTTCTCGGGCATCGACGTCGTAACGGAGTCCTTCGTCGCCGCGGCGCACCGTGCGGACGCGGCGGTGCACGTGTGGACGATCAACGACGAGCACGAAATGTCCCGGCTGCTCGACCTCGGGGTGGACGGCCTGGTCAGTGACCGGCCGTCGCTGCTGGGGTCGCTGTTAGCGGAACGGGGCTGTGCGTGGGACGGTCGGCTGGAGGCCTAGCCGCGACCGCAGTTCGGCCGCTTGCCGTGGTTGGCCTTCTTTTTGGCGCGCAGCTTGCGCTTGTTGGTCCGCTTTGACATAGGTGACAATGTTAGTGGGCGGAGCGCTTCGCGAGCCAAACGAGGATGAACGTGGACGAGACCAGGCCCGAAGGACAGTTGGTGCTGGTCGCGACGCCGCTCGGGAATCTGGGCGATCTGTCGCCACGAGCACTGGAGTTCTTTCGACGCGCCGATGTGATCTACTGCGAGGACACCCGGCACTCTCGCGTGCTCTTCAGTGCGAACGGCATCGCGAGCGGTGGTCGCCTCCAGGCGCTGCACGAGCACAATGAAGTCGCCCAGAGCGAACACGTGGTCACCCGGGTGCGCGAGGGTCAACTCGTGGTGTTGATCAGTGACGCGGGTACGCCGGGCATCTCGGACCCGGGCACTCGCGTGGTCGCGGCCGTGGCGGCGGCGGGACTGCGGGTCTCGACGGCGCCGGGCCCCTCGGCGGTCGTCGCGGCGCTCTCCATCAGCGGCCTTCCGACCGAGCGCTTCATCATGGAGGGGTTCTTCCCGCGCAAGGCGAACGACCGAGCGCGACTCGTTGCGAGCTGGGCCGAGGAGGAGCGCACCATTGTCTTTTACGAGTCGCCCCAACGACTCGCGGGCGTGCTCAGCGAACTCGCGCAGACCTTCCCCGATCGACGGGTGGCCGTCGTGCGCGAACTGACCAAGTTGCACGAAGAGGTCATTCGCGGGACGACGCGGGAGGTCGCAGCAGTACTCGAGCAGCGTGTGATTCTCGGGGAGATTGTTGTGGTACTCGAGGGTGGAGAGCCCGTCATCGACGTCGATGATGAACTCGTGCGCCGAGCGCTTCGTGAGCAGTTCTCCTCCGGCGTCTCGACGAGGGACGCCGTGGACTTCGTATCCGAGACGCTCGGCGCGTCCCACCGCGTCGTCTACCAGATGGCCCTCGAGGTCAAGAAGGACGCAACGTCGTAGTCAGTATTCTCGTTAAGTGGCCCGCTTCTACATAACGACGCCGATTTACTACGTGAACGACGCGCCCCACGTGGGTTCGGCCTATACGACGGTGAACGCCGACGCGCTCGCGCGCTGGCACCGACTCGCCGGCGACGAGGTCAAGTTCCTGACCGGAACGGACGAACACGGTCAGAAGATGGCTGACGCCGCCGCAAAAAACGGCGTCTCGCCCCAGGAGTGGACTGATCGGACCGCCGCGCGATTCCGTGAAGCGTGGGACGTGCTCGAGATCAGTTACGACGATTTCATCCGCACGACCGAACCTCGTCACTACGAGACCGTCCAGACGTTCCTCTCGACGATCTACGAGAACGGATACATCTTCAAAGACGTCTACAAGGGTCTCTACTGCGTGAGCTGTGAGGACTACTACACACTCGAGGCGAGCGACGATGGACGTTGCCCTATCCACCACAGCGTCTTGACGGAGATGGAAGAGGAGAACTGGTTCTTCCAGCTGAGCGCCTTCGAGGACCGGCTCCTCGAGTTCTACGCGAACAACCCCCAGTTCGTCACTCCCGAGACCAAGTACAACGAAGCGCTCTCCTTCATCAAGGGCGGCCTGAAGGACATCTCGATCACTCGCACCTCGATCGCCTGGGGCGTGCCCGTTCCCTGGGACGAGCGACACGTCTTTTACGTCTGGTACGACGCGCTGATCAACTACCTCACGGCCATTGGCTACGGGCGCGACGACGACGAGGTCCAGAAGTGGTGGCCTCATTCGAACCACCTGATCGGCAAGGAGATCCTGCGTTTTCACTGCGTCTGGTGGCCGGCGATGTGCATGGCGGCTGGGCTCGACCCCGTCCACCACGTCCACGTGAACGGCTGGCTCTTGATCGGTGGCGAGAAGTTGGGTAAGACAATGGCCGCCGAGGGCGCGGTGAAACTCACCGACATCGCGCCGATCACCTTGACCGAGGAGTTCGGCGTCGACCCCTTGCGCTACTACTTGCTGCGCGAGACCGCGCTCGGTAACGACGGCGAGTTCTCACTCGAGGGGATCGCCGCGCGCTACAACACTGACCTCGCGAACAACCTGGGCAACCTCGTCGCGCGCGTCGCCGCGGTCGTAGCCTCTAAGTGCGAGGGCGTGGGTCCCGCCCCGAGTGCGACCTCTCCACTGCGCGAACACGCCGAGAACTCTACGCGCGCCGCCGCGGCGTCCTGGGAGCTCTTCGCACCCCAACGCGCTCTCGAATCGACCTGGGACTTAATCGGCGCGACCAATGGGTATCTGGAGACCCACGCGCCGTGGAAGATGGAACCGGGAGAAGCACTGGACGTGGTGCTCGGCGACGCCCTCGAAGCGATTCGCCTGGTCGCGATATTGATCTCACCGGCCATGCCCGGCGTCGCCGACGAGATCTGGCGACGGCTGGGGCTCGCCGGTTCACCGAGCGCCGCGCCCTTTTCGGTCTCCTGCGCCTGGGGTCTCTACCCGGGGGGACTGCGAGTCGAAAAGGGAGAACCGCTCTTCCCCCGGATTGCGATCGACCAATGAGCGGTTGGACTGACGCCCACTGTCATCTCCAAGATGAGTTCTTGGAGGAAGGCGGCGACGCCGCCATCGAGGTTCGAGGGGTGCTCGAGCGCGCCTACGACGCGGGCGTGGACCGTGTGGTCGTCATCGGAACGGGGGCGAAGAGTTCCGAGGACGCGCTCTCTTTGACCGCTACGCACTCGCCAGTCGAGATCTACGCGACGGTCGGACTGCACCCCCACGCGGCGAGCGACGACTTAGCGCCCGTTGCGGCGCTCGCTCGCCAACGACACGGTCGCTTGGTCGGGATTGGGGAGTGCGGTCTCGACTACTTCTACGAACATTCACCCCGTGACCAGCAACGACGCTCCTTCGCGTCACAGATCGGCCTGGCCTTGGAACTGGACCTCGCCTTGGTGGTGCACGCGCGCGACGCCTTCGAGGACCTCTTCGCGATCTTCGAGAGCGAGGGGGTACCACCGCGCACGGTGATCCACTGTTTCACCGGAACGCCCGAGGACGCCGAGGGCTGCTTGGCGCGCGGCTGTGACGTGTCGATATCAGGGATCGTCACCTTTAAGAACGCGGAGGCGCTTCGAGAGGCTGCGCGGCTGGTGCCGCTTGACCGCCTCCACGTCGAGACCGACAGTCCCTTTTTGGCACCCGCACCCCATCGCGGCACGAAGAACGAGCCGTCCTTCGTCTCGGTGGTGGGCACCTTCGTCGCCGAGTTGCGCGGTGAGGACCCGGTGGCGCTGCGCGAGGCGACCTCGGCCAACACCGCGCGCCTCTTTCAATTTTCGCAGCACTAGGCCGTAAAACCTTTAATTTGCAAGGTTTTTGCGGTGAGTTGCCGCGAGGTCGCCCCTCTTCTAGCGTGGTGAGTCGGGCGGGAGTGGTTCCGCAGTCCTGGCGGAGGACAGACATCTGAGGACACATCAACGTAGGGCGCAGTGGCGCCCGCGTTCTCTTCGTACCACGCTGGCCGTGTTGGCCACCTCGGTGGTGCTACTCACGCCCCTCTCCGCGGGCGCCGCGGGTAAGCACGCCCCGGTGCGTATGCCCGATCTGATCGGGCGCACTCGGGTACAGACCTATCGCGTGATGCGCGCCGACGGGCTCTATTTCGTCACCCGAGGACCGGGCAGCGCGAACGACCACTGGGCCGCCGTCGCGGCGCAGTCCCCGCGACCAGGGACGCTCATCGCCTGGCACGGCGAGGCGAGCGTGACGGTGACGACGATTTCACCGCGGGGACCCCGCCCCGTGCCGCGCCTCGTGGGGAGGACGCGAAGCGAGGTGTACGCGGCGATGCGCGCGGCGCAGCTGTACTTTAAGACGGTCGGACCAGGGAGTACGAATAGCACCTGGCTCATCGCGACGGCCCAGTCGCCCGCCCCGGGGACCCGGGTCGCCTGGCACAGCGAGATCACGCTGCACGTCGTGCGGGTGCGACCCCGACCGAAGGCCCCGACGAAGAAGAAAGTCACCCAGGTCGTCGCCTCCGGCGTCGTCATCAGTGGCCCGGGCTACAAGATCGGCGTGGCGACCTGGTACAACTACGTCCCGGGTCAGTGCGCGTCGCCCTTTTTGCCCAAGGGTACGCGCGTGACGGTGCGCGACGAGACGACGGGCCAGGCGATCACGTGCGTGATCACCGACCGCGAGAACGCGGGCGGGAATCACGTCGTCGACCTCTCCGAGACGCAGTTCGCACAACTAGAACCCCTCTGGCGTGGCGTGATCAGCGTCAAAGTCACCTGGTGACCCACACCAAGACCGAGCTCAGCGCGCTGCTCAACGAACACGGACTGCAGCCATCGCGCGCGCTCGGTCAGAACTTCGTGGTCGACCCCAATACGGTGCGTCGTATCGCTCGACTCGCCGACGTCGGACCCGGTGATCAGGTCTTAGAGATAGGGGCGGGTCTTGGATCACTGACGTTGGCGCTGGTCGAGACCGGCGCCGAGGTCATCGCCCTCGAGGTCGACCGCTACCTCATCGCGCCGCTCACGGCCGTCCTCGCCAATACCACCGTGCGCGTCGTCGAGGCCGACGCGCTGCGCGCGGACTACGGAACGATCGTGGGTGGTCGCTCGACGGTGGTGGTGGCGAATCTGCCCTACAACGTCGCGACGCCGCTCGTGGTCCACCTGCTCGAGAGTGAGCCACTGATCACGCGCATGCTGGTGATGGTGCAAAAAGAAGTGGGCGAGCGTCTCGCGGCGAATGCCGGCGACGAAGCCTACGGGGCCGTCTCCTTGCGGGTCGCGTACTTCGCCGACGCCAAGGTCGTCGGCAAGGTGCCCCCCACGGTCTTCGTGCCCAAGCCCAAGGTCGATTCGGTGCTCGTGTCCCTGGTGCGTCGCCAGGCCGTGCGCATCGACCCCGCGCTCGTCGCCGAGGACGAGCTCTTCTCGGTGATCCGCCTCGCCTTTGGTCAACGGCGGAAGATGCTGCGTCGTTCACTAGCTGGTTGGACGAGCGAGGGGGTCTTCGAGCGTGCCGGGGTTGAGGAGACCCGTCGACCCGAAGAACTCACCATTGAGGAGTTCGCTGCGCTGGTGGCGGCGAAGTGATCGAGCTGCTGGCCCCGGCCAAGGTGACGTGGTCCTTGGAGGTGACCGGCCGACGCGCGAACGGACTGCACGAACTGCGCGCGGAGATGATGAGCGTTACCTTTAGCGACCGTCTCGAGCTCGACGAAGACGGCGACTCGTTACGCCTGGAAGGGCCCTATTCGGGACTGCCCGTGGATGAGGACAATCTGGTTCACCGGGCGCTCCGATTGGTCAAACGCAACGCGGGCGTCGTCGTGCACAAGTCGATTCCCCCCGGCGGGGGGCTCGGTGGAGGCAGCAGCGACGCCGGCGCGATTCTGCGCTGGGCCGGTGGCGTGAGTGCCGACGAGGCCCTGAGCCTCGGGGCGGACGTGCCATTTTGTCAACTCGGGGGTCGCGCCCGGGTTGAGGGCGTCGGTGAAGTGCTCACGGAACTACCCTTCGAACCTCGCGCCCTCACCCTGGTGTTACTCAGTTTCGGGGTCAGCACGGCGGCCTGTTACGCCGCCTACGACGAACTCACGGCGAGCGGCGAGCGACCGGGTGGCCGCAACCACTTAACGGCGGCGGCGCGCCGCGTGGAGCCCCGCCTGGCCGTGACGATGGACTGGCTTGAGGCGACCCTCGGCAATCGGGTCCGGCTCTGTGGGTCGGGATCGACGCTCTTCATCGAGGGTCACCTCGAAACCGGAGTGGATGCCTGGGACGTCGAGGGTCCCGAAGGGTTGGTGCAGTTTCGCCAGACCACCACGACGCCACGAACGGCGTCGTAACAGCTATTTACCAGCGGCGCGACGCTGGAAGCGGGTTCGCTTCAACATCTTCTTGTGCTTCTTCTTGCGCATGCGCTTGCGGCGCTTCTTAATTAGTGATCCCATGGCTCGTAGAACACTACTAGGTTTCGGGTGCCGCTCTTTTTGGGGGTTCTCTGGTGCCTTGGCATCTCGATCACGTGCAACTCGCCGTTCCACCCGGAGCCGAAGCACGCTGTGACGAGTTCTACGTCGACGCGCTCGGTTTCGTGACGCTCGACAAGCCCCCGGTGCTAGCCGCACGAGGGGGTCGCTGGTACCGGCGCGATGACGCCACGGTGCACCTCGGCGTTGAAGTCGACTTTCGTCCGGCGAAGAAAGCCCACCCGGCGTTGGTGGTGGACGACTACGAGACGCTCCTCGAGCGACTGCGACTGCGCGGTGTCGCCGTCGTGCCCGACGAAGACCTACCCGGCGTGCGGCGCTGTTACGTGGAGGACCCGGTCGGCAATCGCCTCGAGCTCATCGACTCGACTACGACTCTTTGACGCGTTCGAGACGCAGCGCCTGACGGGGACAGCCCCGCACCGCCAACCGCGCGGACTTGAGCACCGCCGCGTCGATCGAGGCGACGGGTTCTGAGCTAATGATTGGGTAGCCCCACTCGTCCATCTCCACGAGTTCCGGCGCTAATTCGTGACAGTGTCCGAAGCCGTCGCACGCGATGGGGTCGACCCTTAAGACGAAGGCGACGACGCGACCCTTCACTCCCACACCAACTCGTGCTCTTGTTCCAGGCGCGGCACCGAAAGGAAGTGCCGCTTGGTCTGCGCTGCGGCGCAGGGTTCTCGGCGGGCGTGCGCCGCGACGTCGTCCGCGAAGACGTCGAGCGCCGAACGCACGAGGCGAACCACGCCGTCGGGGTGGTGACAGGCACCACGACCGATGATCGCCGCCCCGCGCTCGATGAGGCGCTCGTGTGCGAGCTTGGCGTCGCGGGTCGCGGCGCTGAGTTGGGCGAGGTCCTCACCCATCGCGGGAAGCCCGAACGCACAGGGGCCACACTGACGCGCGCTCTCATTCGCCATCCACCGCACGACCCGCTCGGTCTCGACGACCCCGCAGCCATCGCGACCGAGCACGCAGAGCACGCCGGCGCCCACCGAGGCGCCGATGCTCGCTAAGGACTCGTTGTCGTAGTTGAGGTCCACGCGCTCACCGGGGATCCACGAGCCGCCGTAGCCGCCGAGCAACATCGCGCGCGGCGCGGGGTCCGCGCCCGCGAGACTTAAGACCGTTCGCAGCGGCGTGCCGAGCGCGACTTCGATCACCGTGGGCCGCTCGACCGCGCCGGTGACCGAGACCAACGTCGTCCCGGGTTGGCGCTCGGTGCCGAGCGCGCGATACCACGGGGCGCCGAAGCGCGCGACGAGTCCGACGTTGGCGCAGGTCTCGGCGTTGTCGACGAGGACCGGGTGGCCGTTCACCTGGAGGACGTCGGGTCGCTGGGGCCGGTACTGGGGCAAGGACTCGTGGTCGTTCAGCCAGTGCACGAGGGCCGACTCTTCGCCCGCGACGTAGCGCCACGGCGGCGTTTGAAGTTCGAACTCGATCCCGCGCAGCCGGCGACGAGTTCGCTCGTGGATCGCCCGGTTGACGTGGGCGACGACGCGGTTGTCGTTGCGTGCGACGCACACCACCACCCGTCGCGCCCCGATGATCGTGGCGAGGATCTCCGCACCATCGAGCACCAGATGGGGGTTCGTGCTCAGGAGCAACGCGTCTTTGTGCGAGGCGGGTTCGCCCTCCATAGCGTTGACGATGACGCTCTTGTGGTGTCCGCGTTGGCTCCGTACGAGTCGGGCCTTGCGCGCGGTGGGGAACGCCGCGCCGCCGCGACCAGTAACCCCCGCGGCGTCGAGCTCGTCGAGCAGTGAGGTGACTTGGGTGGTCGTCGCAAAGGCCGCCTGGTGCTCGCTCCAGCCCAGCGGTGTGCCCGGGGTACCCCGGAGCAGTCGCGGGACGTCCTCGGCGTGGATCATCGTCGCCACACGTCCGAACGTCGCGCCGCGGCGTCGGCGCGCTGCGTGGCCGCGCTCGCCTCGCCGCTGGCGGTGGCGGCGGCCAGGGGTGAGAGTGCGGTGCGACCCGCGGCCCGCGCGGGGCGAGCGAAGAAGCGCCATAGGGCGCTCACGAGCACGCCGAGGGTGCACGCCGCGACCAGTGCGAGGCCGACGCCGTCCTTGGCGTCCGTGCCCGTCATGTACGCGTGGATGACGGCGCTCGCGAAGGCCAGCCAACTGAACCAGTGGATGAAGCGCCACGACTGGTTCTTCACGCGCACCTTCAACAGGCTCGAGACCCACACGGCGATCATGAGGTCGAAGGCGACCGCCCCGAGGGCCACGCCGACGCGGCGGTAGTGCGAGAGGAAGGGAAGAATCGGCGAGAGCCAACCGGTCGCCACGTAGGAGTCGAGCAGTGTCGTGAGGATGTGGATGACGAGGAACGCCATCGCGACCATGGTGATGGAGCGGTGGAGTTCGTTGAGTTCGAAGCGGCCGATTTTCTTGCCCCCGACGCGGTTGGCGACGAGCGTGCCGAGGATGATCACCAGCGTGAACAACACCAGCGTCACCATGCCCGTCACCCGGGTCGTGTACCAGAGATAGGGCGAGGTCAGCGCGAGCACGCGTACTCCTCATCAAGGGGCCAACCGCCGACGTACTCAACGGTGCCGTCGCGGCGGATGAGACGCGCCGCCATACCCGCTTGGGCGACGTGGTACCCAGCCTCCTCGCCCCAGAGCAGCGCCGCGGTGGCGAAGGCGTTGGCGACCGCTGCGCTGCTCGCCGAGACGGTGGCGGTGGCGTAGGGACCGTCCGCGCAGCGACCGGTGCGCGGGTCGATCACGTGGTTGACGACGCGACCGCTCGCGCGCCAGGTGCGCGCCGTGATCGAAGAAGTCGCGATCCCGCCGTGTTCAATACCGACGCGCGGCTCTCGGCCGGTGAGGTGCAAGGAGTCGCTGAGTCCGATGGCCCAGAGGCCCTGAGCGCCGCGTCCGCGTACGGCGACGTCGCCGCCGACTTCAACGACGACCCCGCCGCTCGAGGCGACGTCGTCGGCGACGACGTCGGCGACGAGGGCCTTCGCCGTCGCCCCGAGGTCGAGTCGGCACCCCGGGCTGAGGGTCGCGGTGTGTTCGCTGAGGTCGAGCACGACGGCGTCGACGCCACCGGCCGCAACGGGTGCGTCGGTCGATACGTCGCGGCGAGCACGGAGCTCGTCGAAGTCGACGTCGTAGCCGAGGGCGAGGAGCGCCGGGAGCACGGAGGGATCGCACAGCCCATCGGTCGCGTCACGCGCGTCGAGCGCGCAGAGCAGCGCCCGTTCGAACGTGTCACTGATCGAGACGGTTTCGCCCGGGTGATCGTTCAGCTGGGAGAGTTCTGAATCGGCACGGAATCGATTACACGCGGCGTCGAATTCACTGAGGCGCTGCCAGAGACACTTCTCGGCGAAGCGCAGCTGTTCGGGACGTTCCGTCGCCAGTGAGCCACTGAGACCCCACACCCGAAAGGTGACGGCGTCGTTAGTCACAGCTGACTTGTCCCGACGCCGTCGAGGTGCAGATGGTCGTCGTCGTGGTCGGCACCGTCGTGGGCGTCGTCGTGGTGGTGGGTCTCGTGGTCGTTGTCGTCGTCGGCTCCGACTTCACCGTCGTTGGGGTCGTCCCGCCCGAGGATGCTTGGGTCGTGGTCGTCGTGGGCTTCGACGTGGTCGTCGTGGGCGTCGTCGTGGTTGTCGTTGTCGACGTCTCGCCGCTGGTCGTGGTCGTTGTCGGCACCGTCGTCGTGACGGGCTTGGTCGAGGCGCCCAAGTAGGCGACCCCGAGACCCGAGGTGACCGCAGAGCCGACGAGAATCGCCCCGGTCAAGCGCCGCACGCGGGTGAAACGTCGATCGCGCTGCTCGGGGGTACGGGGAGTGGGAGTCATGGGCTTCTCACTCAACAGTTTTGTCGTCGAAACTAAGGATGAGACCTCCGGTTCCTAAGAACATTGACAAATACTGCTGCGGGGCCCGTTTCGAAGGTCAGTCGAGGACTTCGGGTAGTTCAATCGTCACTCGTGCACCGCCGAGGGCGGGGTCGCGCTCGACCGAGACGGTGCCGTCGATCTCGGCGACGACTTGGGCCACGATCGAAAGTCCGAGTCCCGAACCGGGAAGCGACCGCGCGGAGGGCGAGCGCCAGAACCGGTCGAAGACGAAGGGGCGATCGTCGTCACTGATGCCCGGGCCGCTGTCGGCGACGCTCACCGTGCCGCGGGCGCTGCGCACCGCAATGGTCCCGCCGACGGGCGTGAACTTGACCGCGTTGGTGAGCAAGTTCGAGATCGCCCGGTTGAGTCGATCGTGTCGAGCCCGCACGCGCGACGTCTCGACGTCGACGTCGATGGTGATGTCGCGGATGCGCGCGTAGGTTCTGGCGGTCTCGACGCATTCGTCGATGGCGTCATCAAGTCGTAGAACTTCGAGTTCACCTTCGGATCGTTCGCCACGAGCGAGCTCGCCGAGGTCGCTCACGAGGGCGGCTAACTCGTCTACCTGGGTGACCATGTCGTCGGTGATCTGGCGCAACTCGACCGGGCTCAACTCATCGGCGCGCGAGAGGACCTGCGCGTTGGTGCGCAGCGACGTGAGCGGCGTGCGCAGTTCGTGACTCGCGTCGAGGACCAACTGGCGCTGCAGCGTCTGGCTGCTTTCGACGGTGTGCAGTAGTCGGTTGAAGACCCGCCGCAACCGCCCCAACTCATCCTCGTCACCCTCCTTCAAGCGGTACTGCAGGTCGTTCGTCGTCGCCACCGTCTCGATCTCGTTGGTCACCTCGACGAGGGGGTGCAGGGCTTGGCGGGCGAGGAAGAAGCCCAGCGCCAACGCGAGCAGCAGTCCGCCCGCGGCGACGAGCATCAAGGTCGCAACCAGGTGGCTGAGTTCGGTGACCTCGCCGGTGATGTCGACGATGTAGAGCTGCGCCGAGGTCGTCGAGATCTGACAGACGCCCGTCGAGCACGCCACGACCGAATTGGCCGGCAGCGGGGCGATGAGTTCGCGGTAGTCCTGCCCGTCGAAAGAGACGGTGCGGATGACTCGCTTGCTCTTGCCTTTGGCGACGCTCATGATCGCGGCGTCGACGGGCACGTTGGACGAGGGGAGCGTCTGCCCGTTGGGCAGCACGATCTCGGAGTAGGAGCCGACGGGTCGGTAGTCGTAATGCGGGTTGGGGGTCTGCTCGGAAGCCTCGATGAGCGACTCGTCGACCGAGTGGAACAGTGCGCTTCGGGTGGTGAAGTAGGAGGCGAAACACGCCAAGATCACCGCAATCGCCGCCGCGGCCACCGTGGCGGCGATGACCCGCGTGCGAAAGGTCACGTCGCGCGCAGCGCGTAACCCACCCCGCGCACCGTCTGGATCAGTCGAGGGGTGTCGTCCTCTTCGAGCTTGCGACGGAGGTAGCCAATGTAGACGGCCAAGGAGTTGGTGCCCGAGTCGAAGTTGTAACCCCACACCAGATCGAGGATCTGGTCGCGGGTGAGCACCTGGCGAGGGTGGTGGAGGAAGAGCTCTAAGAGGTCGAACTCGATCTTGGTCAGTTCGATGAGGCGGCTGCCGCGGTGCACCTCTCGCGTCTGGGGATTGAGCGTCAAGTCCTCGAAGCGCAGCACCGCGCCGTCACTCTCACCGACGCTGGTGCGACGCAGTAGTGCGCGCAGTCGCGCGAGCAACTCCGCCAAGTCGAAGGGCTTGACCAAGTAGTCGTCCGCGCCGACATCGAGGCCCTCGACGCGGTCGTTGACGGCGTTGCGAGCAGTCAGCATCAGAATCGGCGTGGTGTCGCCCGAGCGGCGAATGCGCCGACAGACCTCCAACCCGTCGATGTCGGGGAGTTGCAAATCGAGCACGATCGCGTCGGGCGCGCGCAGTTGTATGGCCCGCAGCGCGGACGATCCGTCCTCGAAGAGTTCAACGTCGTAGTTCTCCATCCGCAGCGCCCGGCCGAGTGAGGTGCGAATCGCGGTGTCGTCGTCCACGATGGCGACGTAGGACGTGGGTGTGTGGGCGGTGGTCACGGCGGGGCTTTCGTTGGCGGAGTACTCAGGCTCTAGTGTGGCTGCTTGGTGTTAAGCGTCCTCAGACATACTCTAAGAATCTCTGAAGATTGCCGCAGCACCAGTAGTGGCGGGTAGTTCAATTGGCAGAACGACGGACTTTGAATCCGTAGGTTGGAGGTTCGAGCCCTCCCCCGCCAGCGAATTCGTGGTCTCGTTGTCGAAAGAGACACGTCGATAACATCGGCCCTGTTCCTCGAGAACGACGCAAGCGTGACGAAGTGATGGCTGAGGTTTGACCCGGTGCCCCACTACGGTGTCGATGTCCGTGCGCCGAAGGTGCTTCACCGCTCACGACTTCGTGTAGTCCTGGGCGAACCACTTCGTGGGACGCATACGCGCGAGCACGTCACCATTCGCCGCGCTGGCGTCGCCAAAGGCGGTCGCTTCGGACTCGGGGTATCGGTTCGCGAGCGCCAGGATCTCCTCACGACGCGGCGAGGTGTCGATGGTCGCGTCGCCCGAGACGCTGACGTAGCCGTAGGGATAGCGATCGTTCTGAACGGTGAGCGTGAAGCCGCCGCTCGCGAGTATCAGGCGGCACTTCAGCGACGAGGGCTCCGTGAGCACCGTGACGTCGCCGCCGGGTACGTAGTTGTACCAAACGGGCGTCGCCAGCGGCGCCTTCCCATCGAGTCGATTGATCGAAATGATCCCTACGCGTGGCGTGGCGAGGAACTCCTCGCGTTCGTCCTCGGTCGTCTTTGATGTTCCCATCGCGCTCCTCCGCGTCGTTCCTAGAAGCACACGCGTTCGAGGATGTCGGCGAGCACCACGGGTTGGTCGCCCTGCACCGAATGGCCGGCACCGTCGACGCGCACGACCTGCGCCTCGGGGAGGCGTCGCAGTAACTCCGCCTCGTCCGCGTCGTCGACGACAGAACCCGTCGCCATTCCTCGCACCAACGTGACGGGCATGGTGAGCGATCCGAGCTGCTCCCACAGATTGCCTAACTCGGGCGCCGGTCGATCGGCGGTGACGTGTTGCTGGTGGCGCCACACCCACGTGCCGTCGGGGAGTTGGACGGCGTTGTGCAAGATGCCGCGTCGGAGCGAGGAGACCGAACGGGTGGGATTGTGTTCGATGGTGCGTGCGAGCAGATCGTCGAAGTCGTCAAAGGTCTTCGGGCCGTTGACGAAGTCGGTGATGTGGCGCGCCTTGTCCGCGTTGACACCGGGGGTGATGTCGATCAACACCAGTCGCGACACGAGGTCGGGTCGCTCTGCGGCGACGATGATGGACGTCATCCCGCCGAGGGACATGCCCACCAGCGGCCGTGGTGGCACGATGAGCTCATCGAGGGCAACGGCAACGTCCGTCGCGTGACTGGCGGCCGCGGACCCCGAGTACGGCGAACCATCGGAGTGTCCGTGACCCGGTAAGTCGAGGGCGAGGAGCGGACGCTCGAGCGCCAGGGCCACGGTGTCCCAGGTGTGGGCGTTCTGGGCGCCCCCGTGGATCAACACGAGTTCTGGTTCATCCTCGCCCCAGCGCAGACCACTGATCTGGCGCAGACCATCGACAGCGACGAAGAATCGCTGCACCGGAGGAATAGGGACCGAGAGTCCCCATTCGCGCCGATTCTCGTCGAAGAGCGAAAATTCGTCGTAGGTTTCGCGGGCCACGTCATGAATCGTAGGGGAGTCCTGCTAGAGATGGATGGGTGAAGCGTGCAACGTGTGTCGTGGTACTCGCCGCCGGCGAGGGGACCCGGATGCGCTCCGCGCGTCCAAAACCACTGCACCACCTCTGCGGTCGCGCGATGGTCCTCTACGTCCTCGACGCCGCCCAGCAAGAGGACGTGCGCGCGACGGTCGTCGTGGTCGGACGCGAGGCGACCTGGGTTGAAAAGGAGATCAGCGAGCGTCGAGCGCCCAACGCACGTCTCACCTTCGTCGAACAGCGCGAGCAGCTCGGTACGGGTCACGCCGTCGGGGTGGCGCTGTCCTCTCTCGACGACGCCTTCGGTGACCTTGACGGCGACGTGCTGATCCTGCCCGGTGACGCGCCGCTGCTGCGTCGCTCCTCGGTCGAGCAACTCTTGGCGGCGCACCGCGAACGACACGCCGCCTTGACGATGCTCGGCGCGAGGGTCGAGGATCCGACCGGCTACGGGCGCATGATCCACGCCAAGGACGGCAGCCTCCAGCGGGTCGTCGAAGAGAGCGACGCCACGAGCGACGAGCGACGCATCACCGAGGTGAACACGTCAGCGATGGTGGTGCGTCAAAGTCTGCTCGGCCCGGCGCTGCGTCATCTCGACCGCCATAACGCCCAAGAGGAGTACTACCTGCCCGACCTGGTTTCGGTACTCCACGACCTCGGTCACGTCACCACCTCGGTGATGCTCGAGGACGCGACCGAGGGCTCGAACATCAACGACCGTCGTCAGCTCGCTCGCGCCGAGGCCGTCATGCGCCAACGCATCAACGACCAGTGGCTGACCAGGGGCGTCACGATGTGGAGTCCTGAGAACACCTACGTCGACGCCGACGTCGAACTCGCCGCCGAGGTCTCGCTCCTGCCGGGCACGGTGTTACGCGGACGCTGCGTCATCGCTCGGGGCGCCGAGATCGGACCCAACGCGATGTTGCGCGACGTCGAGGTGGGCGAGGACGCGGTGGTCGGTGCCGTCGAGGCCACGAAGGTTCGCATCGGGGCCGACGCGCGCGTCGGTTCCTTCGTCGTGCTCGCCCCGGGTGCCGACGTGGCGCCCGGTGAAGTCGTCACACCTTCGTCACCGCGATTTCGCTGACACTCGGTTCGCGGATACGCTGGCGCCGTGGAGTCCCTCGCCAAGCGCCGCATGGTTATCGTCACGGGTCGCTGCCACCCCGCGCTCGCCGCGGACGTCGCGGACAAGCTTGGAGTCGAGCTTACGGAGGCGAATCTTCGCGAATTCGCTGACGGTGAGATTCACTGTCGCATCGACGAATCCATTCGCGGGGCGCACGTTTTTATCATGCAGACCCACGGTTCACCAGTGAACGACGCGGTCATGGAACAACTCATCATGATCGACGCCGCCAAGCGCGCGTCGGCGAAGAGCATCACGGCGGTCATTCCCAACTACGGGTACGCCCGCCAGGACCGAAAGACTGCGGGCCGCGAGCCCATCACGGCCAAACTGTTGGCCGACATGCTCCAGGTGGCGGGCGCCACGCGGGTCCTCTCGGTGGACTTCCACTCCGGCCAGATCCAAGGATTCTTCGACGTGCCGGTCGACCACCTCGTGGCGGCACCGGTACTCGAGGACTATCTCAAAGCGAACGCCAACCCGCACGAACTCGTGGTCGTCGCACCCGACGCCGGTCGCGTCAAGGTTGCCGAGCGCTACGCGCAACATTTGGGTTGCGACCTCGCGCTCGTGCACAAAACTCGCCCTCGGGGCGTGGCGAATGTCGCCGAGGCTCGCCACATCGTTGGTGACGTCGACGGTCGACACTGTGTCTTGATTGACGACATGATCGACACCGCGGGTACCATCGTCGCGGGCTGTGACCTCTTAAAGGCCCACGGTGCGAACGACATCTGGGTAATGGCTACCCACGCCGTCTTCTCACCGCCCGCCGTCGACCGTCTCTTCAACGCCCCCATCAGTCGGGTCATCGTCACCGACACCCTGCCGCTCGGACCCGAGAAGCGCTTTGAGAAACTCGAAGTACTCTCCATCGCGCCAATCCTCGCCAACGCCATCGCGGCCATCTTTGACGACACCTCGGTGTCGGACATCTTCGGCGGCGAGAACCTCCTCTAGGGGCGCGGTTTCCGGTCCTCGTCTCGTCATCGGCGCAATCGGCGCCCCCGTACTTGCAGCACCCCGGCTCCTGACCTAGAACTGTGGTGATAGCGAAGAGGAACCGAAATGCGCTTTAGTCCATATCCACCGTCCGCTCCCTTTGGAGGACCCATGCATGGCCGAGTTGGTTTTGGCCCCGGGGGCGGTGGCTCTGGACCCTTTGGGCTCTTCGTGCTGCTCGTTCTGATCGCCCTCGTGGTGCTCGTGGTCTTGATGCTGGCGCGACGACGCGAACGAGAGGGTGGGGGGAACGTCCACGGCTCCAGCGACGCGCTGCGAATTCTCAATGAACGACTCGCGCGCGGGGACATTGATCCAGAGGACTACAGCGCCCGCCGTTCGCTCCTGACGAGTCCGACCTAGCACACTCCCGATTTGAGTTGCGCCACGGCGCGCAGCGACGGCTTCTCAGTGTGGGTTCAGCGCACGCTCAGGGAGGGTGCGCGATTCGCCGCAACAATGGAGTCTCGTAGAGGCCGAGGGAGGGCACCGTGTCTGACCAACCGAGCGCCCGCGCGCGAATTCTGGTCGTCGACGATGAGCCGTCCATCGTCGACTCCGTGGCGACCGTCCTGCGGTACGAGGGATTCGACGTCGACGAGGCCAACGCGGGGCGGGTGGCGTTGCAAAAGGTCCAAGACGGCTCGTACGACCTCATCGTGCTCGCCGTCGCTGTGGCCGTCGTCCCCCTGATCTGGGCCATTTCGCACCACGAAGAGTGGCAGATCGCCAACGGGTACCAAACCGGTACCCCCGAAGTGGTCGCCGCGAGCGACGTCAACCTTGACGACGACCTGGTCTGGTCCACGCCCTACGGGCTGAACGACGTCGACGACTGGTCCGCGAACCTCCTTGAGGTTGACGCGCAACTCGTCTAACGACAGTTCTGTGGCGAGGTCGACAGCGTGGCCGACCTCGAGTGGTCGCGGGTCGTGTTGTGACCGCTCCGAGTGACCAGGTAGACTAGAACTCCTGTGCGTGGCCCCCGGGCCGCCCGTTCATTTCTCAGAGGAGTTCCTATGCCATCAGTTACGCTGCACGCCGACACCAGTCGCGCCCAGGGCTCGGCGAACTCGCGACGACTCCGTCACGCGGGATCCATTCCCGGCGTCATCTACGGCGAGGGCGTGGTCCCCATACCCGTCGCGGTCAACGCCAAGGACTTTCGCACCGCCGTCTCGGGCGACCAGGGCCTCAACTCACTCATCACCCTCGACGCCGACGGCACCACCTACACGGTGTTGGCGCGCGAGCTCCAGCGCCACCCGGTGCGAGGAACGGTCTCGCACATCGACTTCCAAGTCGTCGACCCCGACCAGCCCGTCGTGGCCGAGGTGCCCTTGCACCTCATCGGTGACGCGGTTGAAGTGCGTCACGCCGACTGGGAAGTGGACCAGCAGATGTTCAGCATCGAAGTGCGCAGCCGACCGAGTCTGATCCCCAACTTCATCGAAGTCGACATCTCCGAGCTCGTCGTGGGTTCCGCGATTCGCGTGAGCGACCTCAAACTGCCCAAGGGCGTCGAGGCCGCGGGTGACCCGACC